>SL_8KL_010_SEDDRAFT_10000014_pt1 | contig 111722 bp, 110 predicted proteins | sample SodLakKL_010_SED_4_FD_11160 | JGI IMG/M metagenome (IMG submission 11160)
CCGATAACGGCATCGGCAAACAGCTTGCCATGCACATCGCCGCAACCAGCCCGTTGGCGCTGAACGAAGAAGCGCTTGATCCTGCACTGGTCGAGCGCGAACGCGCTGTCCAGACGCAAAAAGCGCTGGAAGAAAACGCGACCGCTGACAAGCCAAAGCCCGAAGCCGTGATCCAGAACAACATCATCCCCGGCCGGATGAAGAAGTATCTGGAAGAAAACACGCTGGTAAACCAGAAATTCGTCATGAACCCCGACATCACTGTGGCACAGGCTGCAAAAGATGCAGGAGTCGAGATTCTGGGCTACATCCGCATGGGTGTCGGCGAGGGGATCGAGAAGAAAGAAGAAAACTTCGCGGAAGAAGTGGCGAAGATGAACAGCTGAGGCATTTTGCCTGTGTTTGCAGAAACGGCGCCCGTCTGGGCGCCGTTTTCCTTTGGGTTTTGCGGTGTTCAGGTTTGGTTGCTGAGATATCGGGTCGGGTTCGTCATCTATACGGACATTCCAGTCATTGACAGGCTGCGGGTTTTCTACGACGAAGACTTCATGACTATGAAAGCGATCAGCATCGTGACCTACTGCTGCCGCCTCATCTGAGCGCGGTGAATTCAACATTTTGCCGCCGTATGGTGGCACAGGTTTTTGGCTCCTACGGCGGAATAGGAGCCTTACATGGAACGACGTTTACTTCCGTTACCTACCAGCTTCGGAGTGATACGGCACGCCCGTCCGGCGGACAGTCACCGTATCGTCCAGATGATCGGTCAGTTGGCTGCGCATCATGGCGACACCCCAACCCTTACACACGATGATCTTTTGCGTGACCTATTCGGCGAAAAACCGTGGATTTCGATCATTGTTGCAGACATGGGAGGCAAGTTGATTGGATACGCTGCTATGTGCGGCTTGATCCAGCTCCAGTTCGCGGAACGGGGGATGGACATGCATCATCTGTTCACCGACGCGGCATTTCGCGGTCAAGGTGTCGGGCGCGCCCTCGTTGAGGCCTGCAAGATAGAGGCGATCACGGTGCTCTGCCGCTACCTGGCAGTCGGAACTCACCCGGATAATCATGAAGCTCAGGCGTTTTACATCTCACTCGGTTTCGAACGAAAAGATGCGCATCCACCGCGATTTTCCATCCGCCTCGAATAATGATCGTCTGCACTGCGCTCCAACCCACACTGACGCGCAGTAATCTATATCCCGTCACACCTTCGTCAGCAGCGTCTCGCACCGCTCTGATGCAAGGCAGGTGCCTGTCAGATCGGGCGCGAGTGCAAGCATCGCTTCATACTGCGTCAGAAACACGTCCCCTGTCAGCTCATGCAGCAGGTGGCTTTTCTCAAGCTGGTCCATCACTGGTCCCTTGACCTCGGACAAGTGAAAGGCAACGCCTGCGTCTTTCAGGCGCGCATTGATCGCTTCCAGACTCTCCAATGCCGAGGCGTCGATGTAATTCACTGCAGCGCATTGCAGCACGACATGGCGCAGGGCAGGGGTATCGGCCAGCGCCTGCACGACCCGGTCTTCCAATGCGCGGGCATTGGGGAAATACAGCGATTCATCGACACGGATAGAGAAGATTGTGGGGTCCGTCACCACAGCATGCCGCGCCACATTGCGGAAATGCTCGGTCCCCGGCACCTGACCAACCACTGCCATATGCGGGCGCGATGTGCGGTAGAGATATAGCAGCAACGACAACCCGACACCGGCCAGTAGCCCTTGCTCGACCCCGATCAGGAGGGTGACGGCCATGGTCGCCGCCATCGCGGCCCCATCGGCCCTGGAGTAGCGCCATGTGCGGGGCAGGGCGCGGAAATCGAGCAGTGAGAACACCGCCACAATGATGATGGCCGCCAATGCGGCGCGGGGCAGGTAGAACATCAGCGGTGTCAGCACCAGCACGGCCAGACCGATCAGAACCGCTGTGATCGCGCCCGCCGCCGGGGTTGCGGCGCCTGCGTCGTAATTCACGATCGAGCGGGACAAACCGCCTGTCACCGGCATGGCATTGCTTAGCCCCGCACCGAGATTGGCCAGCCCAAGGGCCACCAATTCACGGTCAGGGTCAATGAACTGGCGTTTTTTGGCCGCGAGGGTTTGCGCAATCGAGATCGACTCGACATATCCGACAATTGCGATCATCGCGGCAGGGGCCAATAACAGATGTATCAGGTCAAACTCGAAGGCGGGCAGACCGATCTGCGGCAAGCCGCGCGGAATATCACCGACCGAGGCGACCCCCATCTGGTCCAGCCCAAAACCCCAGACTGCCAATGTGGACCCGACAACCGCAATCAGCAGTCCAGTTTTGCCCAGCAATTTCGCTACAGGCGCGGACAGGCCCAGCCGGACAAGCAGTTTTGCCAACCCCACGCGTGACCAGAACAGAAATGTCAGCATGACCACAGACAGCGCCAGTGTGACGGGTGACAGGCCGCCGATATTGTTGACAAGTGACGGGATCACCTCTGGCAAGGTTTTGCCGCTGACATCTGCGCCCAGCAAATGCCGCAACTGGCTGGAGGCGATCAGGATTCCCGCTGCCGTGATGAAGCCGGAGATCACCGGATGGCTTAGGAAATTGGCCAGAAACCCCAGCTTGAACAGCCCCAGCGTCAGCATCATGATGCCTGAAAGCAGCGCAATCCACAGGGCGGCCAGATGGTATTCCGGCCCGCCGATTTCGGCCACGGACCCCGCTGCGGCTGCGGTCATCAGCGCTACAACCGCCACCGGTCCCACTGCCAGCGCGTTCGAGGTGCCGAACGCGGCATAAAGAAGCAAGGGCAGCATCGCGCCATACAGGCCCGCTTGCGGGGGCAAGCCCGCCAGCATGGCATAGGCCATGCCTTGCGGCACCAGCATGATGGTCACGACCGCCGCTGCGATCAAATCATTCGTCATATCTGCGCGTGAATAGACGCGCGCCCATGACAGGAATGGCAGAAAACGGTGAAGCATGGCCGGAAAACCTGACATCGCGAAAAGTGAAGGCGCAGATGCTTACAGCAGCAATCCAACGCAGGGTTGGCCGGTATATATGGGATTTTATATATATTGCAAGTATTGAATATGAATGTCAGGGGCAAATTGTCAAATGCGCTCTCGCACAGCCCGTTGATGCAGGCCTGCGCGAGAGTGCGTGTCTGCCTTAACCTATGCGATAATTGGGGCTTTCGCGTGTGATCTGAACATCATGCACATGGCTTTCGCTCAATCCGGCATTGGTGATCCGCACGAATGTGCAGTTCTGCCGCATCTCGGCCACGGTTGCATTGCCGGTATAGCCCATTGCAGCGCGCAAACCGCCCACAAGCTGATGAACCACCGCGCCCGCAGCCCCTTTATAGGCCACTTGTCCTTCAATCCCTTCGGGCACCAGCTTGTCGCTGGCGGCATCTTTTTGGAAATACCGATCCGCCGACCCGCGCGCCATCGCACCCAAACTTCCCATGCCGCGATAGCTTTTGTAGCTGCGCCCCTGATACAGGATGACTTCGCCCGGCGCTTCATCCGTGCCCGCAATCGCGCTACCAACCATGGCACAGCTTGCACCCGCCGCAATTGCCTTGGCAAAATCGCCGGACATCTTGATGCCGCCATCTGCGATAACAGGAATATCGCCTGCCGCCTGCGCGCAATCCATGATCGCCGTCAGTTGCGGCACGCCGACACCGGCCACGATCCGCGTGGTACAAATCGAGCCGGGCCCGATCCCCACTTTGACCGCATCTGCGCCCGCATCAATCAGCGCGCGCGTTGCATCCGCAGTGGCAACATTGCCCGCCACAACCTGAACTGTGTTCGATTCCGCCTTGATCCGTGCGACGGCTTGCGCGACGCCCTCGGAATGGCCATGTGCCGTGTCGATCACCACCAGATCAACACCTGCATCGATCAACGCCATCGACCGCTCGAATCCGGCATCGCCGACAGTGGTCGCTGCCGCCACGCGCAGGCGGCCCAACTCGTCCTTGCACGCGGTCGGGTTCAGCACGGCGCGGTCAATATCGCGCAGCGTCAAAAGGCCGGTCAGGCGACCTTCGCCATCGGTGACCAGCAGCTTCTCGATCCGGCGCGCCTGCATCAGGCTGCGCGCTTCGTCCCGGTCGGCGGGTTCGCGCAGGATCGCCAGATTATCCGCGCTCATCATCGCTTTGACGGGGGTGCTGTCCTCATTGGCAAAGCGCATATCGCGGTTGGTCACGATCCCTAGGACACGCCCTTGTTCATCCACCACGGGAAAGCCCGTGACATTATAGCGCGCCTGCAATTCCTTGGCATCGCGCAGCGTCTGGTTGGGGGTCAGGGTGATTGGGTTATAGACGATGCCCGATTCAAACCGCTTCACACGCCGCACATCGCGGGCCTGCGTCTCGATATCGAGATTGCGGTGGATCACACCCATACCGCCCGATTGCGCCATGGCAATGGCCATGCGCGCCTCGGTCACTGTATCCATAGCTGAGGATAGCAGTGGAATATTCAACCGAATGGATTTTGTGACGAAGGTTGATGTATCCGCTTGCGTCGGCAGCACGCGGGACGCGGCAGGTACCAGCAGCACATCATCAAAGGTCAGCGCCTCGCGAATCTCCATGATCGGTCTCCTTATGGGTGGATCGCTTGGCAGGTTCCTTTTTCATGTCTTGACAGAAATGAAAACCCCTAAGCCTCTGCGGCGTTGGTCTTGGCGGCAAGCGGGCCACTGGCCCACATCTTGAGGATGCGAAAGGCGATCAGCGGAATCGTGATGGTTGCCCCGGCCAGAAGGACACCCCCTGCCCATGCCATTGGTCCCACGCCTTGTGACACTGTGATCAGCGCTGTCGCAAAGGCGGCCAGCGGAAAGGTGAACGCCCCCCAGAGCGGTGAGAACCCGCTAGCAGTCAGCCAGCGCAGCGCGACCAGAAGTGCGGCAAAAATCGCCGCCGCCAAGGCCATGAACGCATATGCGGCCCCCTCCAGCCCCGCGCCCTGCGCGACAATCGCAAACAGCGCCGCGGGCGCCAGATGGATGGCCAGCAAGGGCCGCAGGGGGGCGGGCGGCACACGCGCCAGAAGCTGACGCGCGCTTATGCCCCAGATCAGCCCCGCAGGCACAAGCATGGCCCATAGCAGCCATTTTGCCACCTCATGATGCCCCAGCGCATTGGCCACCAGCCCACCCAGAATGAAGCCCACGAAACTGAGGTGAAAGATCGGTGTGACCACGCGCCCCTCTGCCGGACCGGTGCGCATGACATAGGTCAGCAAGATAATAAACGCGGCTTGCGCAAGGGTGGCCAGCAGCGCCAGCCCCAAGGCCAGCACAGGCGCGAAAGGTACAAGACTTGCCGCCAGCAGCATCAGGCACAGGCTGGCCGCCGCAACGCCAGCGCGCCCCGGCAAAACCCGCAATTCCTCCAGCACCACAGCGGGTCTGCGCAAAGGTTTGGCCAGCCATGCGACCAGCGCAAACAGAAATAATATGGCCACCGCCCCAAGGATCATATCCCCAAATCCGGGTGAAATGCCAAACGCCTGTCCCGCCGCGCGCCAGCCCAGCCCCAGCCCGAACAATCCGAAAATCGGTGGAAAGATTGCGGGCGGCGTGCGCCGCCACAGTCCGGGTGCAGGCGGTTTCAGCGGGGGCGGCATGGGGCGGCGGGGTCGTGTCATGCCGTTTTCAACTGCGCCAGATGATCCGGCAGGTGCCGGTAATCATCGAACAGAAAGTCATGAAACAATGTCTCTGGCGCGGCCTTGCGATAGCCCTCGGTATACAGGCCAAAGCGCGCACCCGCGCGCTCGGCAGTCTCGGCGTCGGTTTCACTGTCGCCGATATAGGTGATCTCTGGCAGGGTCAGTCCCATGCGCGCAATCACTTCCAGCAAAGGGGCGGGGTCCGGCTTGGCGACTGGCAATGTGTCGCCGCCGATCACAACCTCAAACAGGTCCGACCATCCCAGATGCCGCAACGCGGCTTCGGTTGGGCGAAAGGGTTTGTTGGTGCACAGGCCTAGCCGCAGCCCTGCGCTGCGCAATCCCTCCAGCGCTTCTGCGACATGGGGATAGACGCGCGTGTTCTCATGCGCGCGTTCATAGAAATGCAAAAAGCGCGCATGCAAATGGGTGGTGCGCGCCGCCTCGTTTGCGCCGGTGACAGCCAGCTCCATCCGCTCGACAAACACACGCGCGCCGCGCCCGATAAAGCCGCGCGATTGCTCGAATGTGACCAGCGGCAGGCCCTCACCTTCAAGCACGGCATTCGCCGCGCGCCAGATGTCGGGGGCGCTGTCAATCAGCGTGCCATCCAGATCGAAAATGACAGCGCGGCTCACAGGGCAACCCCGGTTGCGCTCTCTGCCGCAGCCCGGATTGCAAGGATATTCGCGCCGTAAGGGGCCGGATCGCTGACCGAGCCGCCCTTGAACACCGCCGAGCCTGCGACCAGAACATCCGCACCCGCCCGCGCCATCAAAGGGGCTGTTTCGGGGGTGATGCCGCCATCAATCTCGATATGGATGGGGCGCGCCCCGATCAGCGCGCGCAAGCGCCGGACCTTGTCGCTCATATCAATGAATTTCTGCCCGCCAAAGCCGGGGTTGACGGTCATTACACAGACCAGATCAATCATATCCAGCAGGTTCTCCACGCCGTCGAGGCCGGTTCCCGGATTGATCGCAAGGCCCGCTTTTGCACCACTGGCGCGGATCGCCTGCAAGGTGCGGTGAATATGCGGCCCCGCCTCAATATGCGCCGAGATGATATCTGCCCCTGCCTTGGCGAATCCCTCGATATACATATCCACTGGCGCGATCATCAGATGGACGTCCATCACCCCTTTGATATGCGGTCGGATTGCAGCGCATGTTGCAGGGCCAAAGGTGATATTGGGCACGAAATGCCCGTCCATGACATCAATATGGACCCAATCCGCGCCCTGTTCCTCAACCGCGCGGCATTCCGCGCCGAAATTGGCAAAATCAGCAGCAAGGATGGACGGGGCAATCTTGATTGCGCGGGAAAAGCTCATGAAGCACACTCCTGACTTGGCTTTCGCAGTCTCTCAGCGAGAGCTATGCAGGAAATACCCCCCTTGGAACAAGGCCTCTTTTGCAACATTTTCTTGCGACAAATACTCCCGCCGGAGGCATCCGCAATCGGCAATCCCGCGCAACCGCTGACCTTAGGCGCGCGCGACCTGTGCCAGACGCGCGGCGCGCAGGCGTGCGAAATCATCGCCCGCGTGATAGCTAGAGCGCGTCAGCGGTGTGGCCGACACCATCAAAAACCCTTTGCCCCAAGCTGATTTCTCATAGGCTTTGAATTCATCCGGTGTCACGAAACGGTCCACCCGGTGATGGCGCGGGCTGGGCTGTAGATACTGGCCGATGGTGATGAAATCCACATCTGCGGCGCGCATGTCATCCATGACCTGCAACACACCTTGCCGGTCCTCGCCCAATCCGACCATGATGCCGGATTTTGTGAACATTGTGGGGTCCAGTTCCTTCACCCGCTGCAACAGGCGCAAGCTGTGGAAATAGCGCGCGCCGGGGCGCACTTCGGGATAGAGGCCGGGCACCGTTTCAAGGTTGTGGTTAAACACATCGGGTTTTGCCGCGACCACCTCTTCCAGCACCGAAGGCGCACATTTCAGGAAATCGGGGGTCAGGATTTCGATAGTCGTGTCGGGGCTGCGATGGCGCACAGCGCGGATGGTCTGGGCGAAATGCTCGGCCCCGCCATCTTCCAGATCATCGCGGTCAACGCTTGTGATGACCACATGTTTCAGGCCCAGCTTCTCGACCGCATGGGCGACCCGCCCCGGCTCGAACGCGTCGAGGGTCTGTGGCTTGCCTGTGGCGACATTGCAAAATGTGCAGCCGCGCGTACATATCTCGCCCATAATCATCATGGTTGCATGGCCTTGTGACCAGCATTCGCCAACATTTGGGCAGCCTGCCTCTTCGCATACCGTTGTCAGATTGTGCTCGCGCATGATCTTGTGCGTTTCAGCATAGCCTTTGCCGCCTGGTGCTTTTACGCGAATCCAGTCGGGTTTTTTGGGCTGCGCCTGCACAGGGCGATGGGCCTTTTCCGGGTGACGCTGGTCAGGCAGTTTCAAATCGCGCAAGGCTTCCCCTCCAATGGATGCTGGCTGTATGTGACATAGCCCCAGTCGCGGCGAAAAACAACGCTTTGCATGAAAACCTGCCCTGCAATACACGCATGGCAGCGCGCACCCTTTGCTAGCCCGTGGGGGCCACCTGACGGGCGCGTTGCAGCAGGTCATGTCCTGCGGCGCAGAGATGGCTGTGCAGATCATCGAACCACGCGCCACCCTCGCTGGCATGTCTGCGCACAAGGGCCAGTTGGCGCGCGGGTTCGGGCGCGTCAAAGCGGCGCAGGCGCATATCGGGCGCGGCAGACGATTCTGCGGGCAGGGCTATTTCCGGCAGGAATGTCAGCCCGAATCCTTGCGCCACCAACCCGCAAAGCGTGGCCATAGACGACGCCCCAAGATCCAGCCGCGTCTGGCGGCGGTCCAGCCTGCACACATCCAGCGCCTGATCCGCTAGGCAATGCCCCTCATCCAGCAACAGCAGATGTTCAGGCCGTAAGGCCATCGGGCGCAGCACATCCGACGTGGTTCCAAGCGCTGCAAGCCGCGCGGTTGAGCCTGCAAGCACGAAGCGATCCTCGAACAAGGGGGCTGCATAGAGGTCAGGCGCGCGCGGCGGATCGGCCAGAATAACCGCGTCCAGACGGCCATCGCGCAGCGCCGACAGCAGATCGTTTGTCTGCGCCTCGCGCAGGCGCAATTCGCGGGTAATGTCAGCCGCCCGCAGTCGCGCCAGTGTGCCCGCCAGCAGGTAGGGGGCCACGGTCGGGATCATGCCGACATTCAGGGCTGCACCCAGATTTTCATGATGCGCTGTCGCTTCCAGCTCCATCGCTTCGGACAGCACACGCTCNGCGCGCTCCAACACAGGCGCGCCCCTCTCGTGTCAGGCGCACATCGCGGGGCAAGCGCTCGACCAGTTTGACGCCCAGCACCCCTTCCAACTCTTTGATCTGCATGGACAAGGCGGGTTGTGTGACATTCGCCAACTCTGCCGCGCGCCCGAAATTCCGCGCCTCGGCCAAGGCGCGGAAATACAGCAACTGCTTGAGCGTGATTTTCATGACGCGGGTTCAGCTTTCAAAATGCTGGTGCTGACAGGTGCTTTGCAAGGCTCATAGCCGCGCCAAACGCTCGGTCAGCAGCGCAAAGAAGCCGTCTGCATCCACCCCGCCGATAAAATTCGCATTCGGCGTGCGCGTCGTGACGCGCCACCAATCGGCAACAGTCATGCCAAGGGTCAGCTCCGCTCCTGTCTCGACCTCGACATTGATATGGCGGCCCGAAAACAACTCTGGCTTGAGCAGATAGGCAACGGTGCAGGGGTCATGCAGGGGGGCCCCTTCTGATCCGTATTTTTCCTTGTCATACCGCTCGAAGAAATCTGTCCAGCTTGCGACCGCAGGGCCGACACGACCGGGCAGGGCGCGGAATGCCTCTACCCGCGCGCGGGTGGTCAGCGCCTTGTGCGTCACATCCAGCGGCATCACGGTCAGCGGCACGCCCGCGCCAAAGACGATCTTCGCGGCCTCGGGGTCTACGTAGATATTGAACTCGGCCGTGGGGGTGATGTTGCCCACCTCGAAATAGGCCCCGCCCATCAGCACGATCTCCTGAATGCGCGGGATGATGTCGGGCGCGCGTTCCATCGCCGTGGCGATATTGGTCAAAGGCCCGATGGGGCAGATCGTGACCGTGCCCGCAGGCTCGGTGCGCAGCGTCTCAATCAGGAAATCGACGGAATGCTGATCTTGCAAGGGCATGCTTGGGTCGGGCAGGTCAATGCCGTCCAGCCCGGTCTTGCCATGCACATGCTCTGCGGTCACAAGCGGGCGCGCCATGGGGCGGTCGCAGCCTGCGAAGACCCGAACCTCTGGCCTGCCTGCCAATTCGCACACGATCCGCGCATTTTTTGACGTCAGGGCCAGCGGCACATTGCCTGCCACACAACTGATACCCAGCAGCTCCAACTCGGGCGAAGCGAGGGCCAGCAGAATGGCAACCGCGTCATCCTGTCCGGGGTCTGTGTCGATAATTATCTTGCGCGCGCTCATGCAATCCTCTTTTTTGTGTTCACGACAGAATGCGCGCAAGTTCTGCCAAGTGCAATGATTGCGCGACCACCACACCAGAATTCATTTGACGCAGGCCCACCCGCATGCGTATTAAATGAACAAGCGTTCAGTTTTGGGAGGCAAGACGCAATGTTCACCGCATCCATGACATTTGATCTGGGCGAAGATGTGAATGCCCTGCGCGATATGGTGCATCGCTGGGCGCAAGATCGCGTCAAACCGATGGCCGCCGAGATTGACCGCAGCAACAGCTTTCCGAACGCGCTTTGGCGTGAGATGGGCGATCTGGGGCTACTTGGCATTACTGTCCCCGACGATATGGGCGGCGCGGGTATGGGCTATCTGGCGCATGTCATCGCGATTGAAGAGATTGCGCGCGCCTCTGCGTCCGTGTCGCTCAGTTACGGGGCGCATTCCAACCTGTGCGTCAACCAGATCAAGATCAATGGCACGGACGACCAGCGTGCGCGCTACCTGCCGGGGCTGATTTCGGGCGCTCATGTGGGCGCGCTGGCCATGTCTGAAGCAGGCGCAGGCTCTGATGTGGTGGGCATGAAGCTGAAAGCCGAGAAGAAGAATGACCGCTTCATCCTGAACGGCACAAAGTACTGGATCACCAATGGTCCCGATGCCGATGTGCTGGTCGTTTATGCCAAGACCGACGCATCAGCAGGTTCCAAGGGGATCACGGCGTTCCTGATCGAGAAATCCATGGCCGGATTCTCGACCTCGCCGCATTTTGACAAGCTGGGGATGCGCGGGTCCAATACGGCGGAACTGGTGTTCGAGGATGTCGAAGTCCCGTTCGAGAATATCCTTGGCGAAGAGGGGCGCGGCGTGCGCGTTCTGATGTCGGGACTTGATTATGAACGTGTGGTGCTGTCAGGCATTGGCACAGGCATTATGGCCGCCTGTCTGGACGAGATCATGCCCTATTTGCGCGACCGCCACCAGTTCGGCCAGCCGATTGGCAGCTTCCAACTGATGCAGGGCAAGATCGCCGATATGTACACAGCGATGAATTCCGCCCGCGCTTATGTCTATGAGGTGGCGAAGGCGTGTGATCGGGGCGCTGTGACGCGCGCCGATGCGGCGGCCTGTGTACTCTATGCGTCCGAAGAAGCGATGAAGCAGGCCCATCAGGCGGTGCAGGCGATGGGCGGTGCAGGATTCATGAACGACTCTGCTGTCAGCCGCCTGTTCCGCGATGCAAAGCTGATGGAAATCGGCGCAGGCACATCCGAGATCCGGCGGATGCTGGTCGGGCGTGAACTGATGGCGGCGATGGGGTGATTTGCCTTGCTGTAGCTATCGGGCAAGGGGCATTCTGCACGCATTGCCTTTTACGCCAGTGGAGAAACGTCATGCGCATTTTAATTCTACCGATCGCCCTTATGGCCACACCCCTTTCAGCGCAGGAGTTGTCATTTGCGCCCGAACCGACCGAGACATGCCTGTATAATACCGCGCACGGTGGTGACAAATCGCAGTGTATCGGTCTGGCGGCAAATCAGTGTATGTCGAGCACTGACGGCCAGACCACAATCGGGATGGGATTCTGCCTTGATGCGGAACTGAGCTACTGGGACGGCATTCTCAACAGCGGCTACCAGCAGTTGCGTGCCGCACTGCAAGCATCAGATGCTGAATTGCCAGAGACGCTGGCCATTCAGGCGGATCAGTTGCGCGATATGCAGCGGGCCTGGATAGTATTTCGTGATGCAAGGTGCAGCTTCGAAGCCGCCCAATGGCAAGGCGGCACAGGGGCAAGCCCGGCATATTTGGCCTGCATGATGACAGTGACGGGTGAGCAGGCGCTTTATCTTATGTCCGTCTTTTCGGGCGAAGGGTGACATGCCGCAAAATAACCAGGTGACGCGCGGGTACGGGAGAAGACTTGGATGAAACTCAATTCTGCCATCTTGACGGGATCAGAGCAGTTCCGCACCAACACTGTGGCGCATGAAGCCGCGCTTGCCGAAATAGAGGCCGCGCAGGCCCTCGCCCGTGCGGGCGGCGGTGAAGCGGCCCGTGCGCGCCATGTGTCGCGCGGTAAGATGCTGCCGCGGGACCGGGTGGCCAATCTGCTCGATGCAGGCAGCCCCTTTCTGGAAGTGGGCGCAACCGCTGCGCATGGCCTTTATGACGGGGCGGCCCCTTGTGCGGGCGTGATCGCAGGGATTGGCCGTGTCTCGGGGCAGGATTGTATGATCATCTGCAACGATGCGACTGTTAAGGGTGGTACTTATTACCCGATGACCGTGAAGAAGCATCTGCGCGCGCAAGAAATCGCAGAAGCGAACCATTTGCCCTGTATCTATCTGGTCGATTCCGGCGGCGCGAACCTGCCCAATCAGGATGAGGTGTTTCCAGACCGCGACCATTTCGGGCGCATCTTCTACAATCAGGCGCAGATGTCCGCCAAGGGTATTGCGCAGATCGCAGTTGTCATGGGCTCTTGCACCGCAGGTGGCGCCTATGTTCCCGCCATGTCGGATGTGAGCATCATCGTGAAAGGGCATGGCACGATCTTTCTTGCGGGCCCGCCGCTGGTCAAGGCCGCGACAGGCGAAGTGGTCAGCGCCGAGGATCTGGGGGGGGGCGATGTGCATACGCGCCTGTCAGGNGTGGCCGACTATCTGGCCGAAGATGATGCACATGCCTTGGCACTTGCGCGCCGCGCGATCTCCAACCTCAACCGCGCCAAACCGGCGACCGTGCAATGGCAAAGCCCCGAAGACCCCGCCTATGATCCTTCCGAGCTGTTCGGTGTGGTCCCCGCCGATCTGCGCACTCCTTATGATATCCGCGAAGTGATTGCCCGCGTGGTGGACGGATCGCGGTTTGACGAATTCAAACCCCGCTTTGGCGAAACGCTGGTCACAGGCTTTGCCCATGTGATGGGCTGCCCGGTGGGGATTGTCGCCAATAATGGCGTGCTGTTCTCCGAAAGCGCCATCAAAGGCGCGCATTTCATCCAGCTNTGCAGCCAGCGCCGCATNCCGCTGGTCTTCTTGCAAAATATCACCGGCTTCATGGTCGGGCGCAAATACGAGAATGAGGGGATCGCGCGGCACGGGGCCAAGATGGTGACCGCCGTCGCCAGCACCTCTGTCCCAAAGATCACCATGCTGGTTGGCGGCAGCTTCGGGGCAGGCAATTACGGCATGGCCGGACGTGCCTATTCCCCGCGCTTTTTGTGGACATGGCCCAACAGCCGTATTNCGGTGATGGGGGGCGCACAGGCAGCGGGGGTGCTGGCAACCGTCAGGCGCGATGCGTTTGAGCGGGCAGGCAAAAGCTGGAGCGCGCAGGAGGAGGCAGAGTTCAAGCGCCCCACCACTGAGATGTTCGAGAGCCAGTCCCACCCGCTCTATGCGTCTGCACGCCTCTGGGATGACGGGATCATCGACCCGCGCCGCACGCGCGCGGTTCTCGCCCTGTCGTTGTCAGCGGCCTTGAACGCCCCGATTGAGGAGACGCGCTTCGGCGTGTTCCGGATGTAGACAGATTTCATGCCTCCGGCAGGAGTATTTAAAGCAAGAAAATGCCCCTTCACCATTTTCTTGCGGCAAATACTCCGGGGGGTCCGGGGGGCTGGACCCCCGGCGCTGACCAAAAGGAACTCGCACCCATGTTTGACAAAATCCTGATTGCCAATCGCGGTGAAATCGCGTGTCGGATCATCCGCTCCGCGCGCGCGCTGGGGGTGCGCAGTGTCGCGGTCTATTCTGAAGCCGATGCGCGGGCCGCGCATGTCGCGCTGGCCGATCAGGCGGTAGCAATTGGTGGGCCNGCCCCGCGCGACAGTTACTTGCGCGGCGACGCGATTATTCAGGCCGCGCTGGATACAGGCGCGCAGGCCATCCATCCCGGCTATGGCTTTCTGTCGGAAAACCCTGATTTCGTGACGCAGGTCGAGGCGTCGGGTCTGGTCTTCATTGGCCCCCCGGCCCGCGCAATCCGTGCCATGGGGCTGAAAGATGCAGCCAAGGCGCTGATGCAGGAAGCCGGTGTGCCGGTTGTGCCGGGCTATCACGGGGCCAATCAGGATGCCGGGCATCTGGCCGCGGCCGCGGATGCAATCGGCTATCCGGTCCTGATCAAGGCCGTGGCGGGGGGCGGCGGCAAGGGCATGAGGCTGGTCGAGCGGCGCGAGGATTTCGCGCAAGCACTGCAAAGCGCGCGCAGCGAGGCCGCGACGGCCTTTGGCAATGACGCTGTTCTGGTTGAGAAATTCATCCTCAAGCCGCGCCATATCGAGATACAGGTCTTTGGTGACGGCGTCGATGCCGTACATTTGTTCGAACGCGACTGCTCGCTTCAGCGTCGCCACCAGAAAGTCATCGAGGAAGCCCCAGCCCCAGGCATGACGCCAGAGATGCGCGCGGCCATGGGCAAGGCGGCGGTGCGCGCCGCGCAAGCGATTGGCTATAAGGGCGCAGGTACGGTCGAATTCATCGTGGATGGCGCGCGCGGACTGCGCCCTGACGGGTTCTGGTTCATGGAAATGAACACGCGGCTGCAGGTCGAGCATCCTGTGACTGAGGCCATCACCGGCGTGGACCTTGTCGAATGGCAATTGCGCGTGGCAGCAGGCGAGGCCCTGCCCAAGACGCAGGATGCGCTCACGATCACGGGCCATGCGTTTGAGGCGCGCCTGTATGCCGAGGATGTGCCGGCAGGCTTTTTGCCCGCGACCGGGCGGCTGGAGCATTTGCGCTTTTGTGACGGGGCGCGCAATGATGCCGGCGTGCGTGCAGGGGATGACATCAGTCCTTGGTATGATCCGATGATTGCCAAAATCGTCACGCATGGTGCGACGCGCAGAATCGCGCTCAAGCAGTTAGAGGCCGCATTGGGGAATACCGAAGTGGCCGGTACAGTCACAAATCTGGCGTTTCTCGGCGCGCTGAGCCGCCATAAGGGGTTTCAAGGGGGGCAGGTGGATACCGGTCTGATCGCACGCGATATTGACGCGCTGACCCATGAGCCTGACCTACAGGACTGGCAGATCGCCGCCGCCGCCGCTTTCGCAATTGAACTGCCACGGTGCACAGACCCTTTGGCGGGTTTCACGCTTGGTGCGGCGATTTGGCAGGATGTGGCGCTTGATCTTGGGGATGCGCCTGTGGGCGATGTCCGCATTGCCGTGACGGGTGCATCGCGCGCGCGCGTAGCAGTAGACGGGCGCGAGATTTCAGTCCGTGCCGAAGGGGCGGGCCTGCGTGTTGAGGGCGCGCCGGGTCTGGTGCGGGGGTGTTGCGCGCATGGGCGCATCACCCTTTTTGGCACAGTGCCGCGCGTCTTGTGGCTGCGCGACCCGCTGTTGCGGGAAGGGGCCTTGGCGGCGGGCGCAGATCTGGTTCTCGCCCCGATGCCCGGACTGGTGAAAGCGGTCTTCGTCATTGAGGGAGAGGCGGTCGAGATTGGCACGCGATTGGCTGTTCTGGAAGCAATGAAGATGGAATACACTCTGACGGCAGCGCGGGCGGGGCTGGTGGCCGAGCTTCTGACCCGTGAGGGCGCGCAGGTCGAGGCAGGGGCTGCATTGGTGCGTCTGGAGGATGGCGTTTGAGCGGGCGCATCTGTTCGCACGCGGCCGCAAGCCGTGATCGGGCAAATGAGTATTTTCAGCAAGAAAATGAGGCAGGTGGATGATCAGGTTGTGGCATGTCAGTCAATCGCGGTCGTTCCGGGTGCTTTGGGCCCTGGAGGAGTTGGGCGTCGAGTATGAACTCATCAGATGTTCCTTCTTTGACAGATCCTTGCGCGGGCCGGACCATCTTGCACGCGCGCCTGCCGGGCGGGTGCCCGCGATCGAGATTGATGGGCAGTATCTTTGCGAAAGCGGCGCAATCTTGCTCTATCTGGCCGAGACGCGCGGCGTGCATCTGCGCCCGGCCGAGGGCGCGGCGGGGCGCGCTGTGTTCCTGCAAGGACTGCATTACGCGGAAACATTGGGCGCGCATCTGGCCAATCTGACCCAGCATCACATCGTTCTGCGCGAGGCCTGGATGCGATCTGAGACTGTCATGCGGCTGGAAGCCAAGCGGCTGGAATTTGCATTGCGCGCGGTCGGGCCGGATTTTGTCACCGGCCAGTTCAGCATGGCCGATATTGCCTTGGGATATGCCGTTCTGCTGGCGCAGCGTTTTGGGGCGTTGCCGCCGGACGCGGCCTCCTATCTGGAGCGCTGTCAGGCGCGCGCAGGGTTTGTGCGCGCCCTTGAGCAGGATGGCCCCGCTGAAATCTATACGCAGCCCTTCTATCCGCCACCACAGGAGGTAGGCGCGTGAGCCGGGTCGAGATATTCGAGGTCGGACCGCGCGACGGTCTGCAAAACGAGCGGCGCTTCATTCCGACCGGCGACAAGGTGGCGCTGGTGGATTGTCTGAGCCGTGTAGGGTTCAAGCGGCTGGAAGTGGCGAGTTTTGTCAGCCCCAGATGGGTGCCGCAGATGGCCGATTCTGCTGAAGTGCTGCGCCAGATCACGCGTGCGCCGGGCGTGCGCTATGCAGCGCTGACGCCCAATCAGAAAGGGTTTGACGCAGCGCTCGCGGCCCGCGCGGATGAGGTGGCGATTTTTGCGTCGGCCTCGGAAGGGTTCAGCCGGGCCAATCTGAACTGCTCGGTCGCAGAGAGTTTGCAGCGGTTTGTCCCGGTCATGGCCGCAGCATCGGCGGCGGGCATTCCGGTGCGTGGATATGTGTCTTGCGTGACGGAATGTCCCTATGATGGGCCAACGCCCCCGGCGGCGGTTGCGCGGCTGGCCGCAGAGTTGCGCGATATGGGCTGCTATGAGATCAGCCTTGGCGATACGATTGGCCGCGCCACGCCAGACCGCGTGGCCGCGATGTTGCGTGCGGTGTTGCAAGAGGTGCCTGCCGCGCAACTCGCCGGGCATTTTCACGACACGGGCGGGATGGCGCTGGCAAATATCGAAGCCTCGCTCGAGTTCGGATTGCGGGTATTTGATGCGGCGGTGGGCGGATTGGGCGGATGTCCTTATGCGCCCGGTGCCTCGGGCAATGTGGCAACTGAGGCGGTGCATGAATGGCTGACCGGTATGGGATGGCAGACCGGAATTGACCGCGATGTGCTGGCACAGGCGGCCGGGATGGCGCGCGATCTATGCAAAGGAGAGAGCTGATGTATCAGACCATCACAGTCGAGCCAGATGCGCGTGGCGTTGCCGAATTGACGCTTGATCGCGCGAAGAAACACAACGCGCTGAACGCCCTTATGATTGACGAACTGACCGACGCTGCCACCCGGTTGGCGCAGGATGACGCTGTGCGGGTCGTGGTTTTGCAGGCCAGCGGCAAGAGTTTTTGTGCTGGTGGCGATCTGGGCTGGATGCAAGAGCAGATGCGCGCCGACAGCGCCACGCGCGCAGTCGAGGCGGGCAAGCTGGCGGCCATGCTGGGCGCGCTGAACCAGTTGCCCAAACCCCTGATCGGGCGGGTGCAGGGGCAGGCCTTTGGCGGCGGGGTTGGGATGATGGCCGTATGCGATGTGGCAATCGGGGTTGAGGGGGTGTCCTTCGGGCTGACTGAAACGCGGCTTGGGTTGATTCCGGCCACGATTGGCCCCTATGTCCTGGCGCGCATGGGCGGGGCAAAGGCTCGGCGCGTGTTCATGTCGGCGCGGATTTTCGATGCACAGGAAGCCGTGGCACTGGGGTTGCTGGCGCGCGCGGTCCCACAGCACGATCTGGATGCGGCTGTCGCGGCGGAAGTCACCCCCTATCTGGCCTGCGCGCCGGGGGCAGTTGCGCGCGCAAAACGGCTGGCCCAACGGTTTGAGGCTGGCGCAGACAAGGACGCCGTTGCGCATTCCATTTCGGAGCTGGTGGCCTGTTGGGAGGGGGAGGAAGCGCAGGAAGGGGTCGCTGCCTTTTTCGAGCGGCGTAAACCGAGTTGGGCAACCTGACCTTGCGTAAGCGCTACTTCCCGAGCGGGCGCTTGGACGCGCTATTTTGAAGCAGGTCTTGCCACCGTAGGATGCCAGATTGCACGCAAAGACCAAGATATCATTCATTCTTAGGAATATTTATCAGTATACAATAGTATTCCGTGCGGTGTTTTTCCGGCAAGTTTGGCTGTAGTTCAGTTGACCCTGTCGGTCTTCGGGAGTAGATGAAGGGCAGCCAACACGCGGCAAGCGCTTCTGTCCGCCGCGCGATAAAGGAGCCAAAGGTGGAAGACCTACTCGCATCCTACCTGCCTATCCTGATTTTCCTTGCCATCGCAGTTGCCCTTGGGCTGGTTTTGCTGCTGTCAGCTATTGTTATAGCTGTGCGCAACCCTGACCCGGAAAAGGTATCGGCCTATGAATGCGGCTTTAACGCCTTCGATGATGCGCGGATGAAATTTGACGTGCGCTTTTACCTTGTGGCCATTCTATTCATCATTTTCGATCTGGAGATTGCGTTTCTGTTCCCGTGGGCGGTTGCCTTCTCGGATATGTCGATGACCGGTTTCTGGTCGATGATGGTGTTTCTTGGGGTTCTGACCGTAGGCTTTGCCTATGAATGGAAGAAAGGAGCGCTGGAATGGGAGTGATGACAGGGGCGAACACCGCCGGTCCCGACCGCGAGGTTGCGACCGGCGANCTGAACCGCGAGTTGCAGGACAAAGGCTTTTTGCTGACCTCGACCGAGGACATCATCAACTGGGCGCGCAATGGATCGCTGCACTGGATGACCTTCGGTCTGGCCTGTTGCGCGGTCGAGATGATGCACACCTCGATGCCGCGCTATGATCTGGAACGTTTCGGAACGGCCCCCCGCGCCAGCCCGCGCCAGTCAGACCTGATGATCGTGGCAGGTACGCTGACCAACAAGATGGCCCCTGCCTTGCGCAAGGTCTATGACCAGATGCCAGAGCCGCGCTATGTCATTTCGATGGGGTCTTGCGCCAATGGCGGGGGTTATTACCATTATAGTTATTCCGTTGTGCGGGGCTGCGACAGGATCGTTCCGGTCGATATTTATGTGCCCGGCTGCCCACCAACTGCCGAGGCGTTGTTATATGGTATTCTACAGTTGCAGCGCAAAATTCGCCGCACCGGGACATTGGTCAGGTAAAGGGGCGCGAAAATGTCTGATGCATTGAATGAATTGGTCGCCTTGCTGGAAATGCGTATGGGCGAGGCGCTGGTCAGCCATGAAATCTCGCATGGTGAATTGACCATCACCACCACGCTGTCGCACCTGATCAAGCTGGTGCGGCATTTGCAGCATGATGACAGCATGAAGTTTTCGACGCTGGTGGACATCACGGCGATTGACTGGCCGGGGCGGCGCAAGCGGTTTGAGTTGGTCTATCATTTCCTGTCGATGTATCTGAACCACCGCATCCGTGTGAAAGTTGCTGTGGCCGAGGATGATATTGCCCCCTCTCTGACAGCTATTCACCCATCGGCAAATTGGTTCGAACGTGAAGTTTTCGATATGTTCGGCATCCTGTTTTCCGGCCATCCCGATTTGCGCCGCCTGCTGACAGATTACGGCTTTCGCGGCCACCCGCTGCGCAAGGATTTCCCGACAACGGGCTATACAGAAGTGCGCTATGACGATGCGCTCAAACGTGTGGTCTATGAGCCGGTTCATCTGGTGCAGGAATATCGCCAGTTCGATTTCATGTCACCATGGGAAGGGGCAGAGTATATCCTTCCGGGTGATGAGAAGAAGGAAGCTGCAAAATGATGGACGGCGCCAAAGGGTTTGATGACACGCTGACGGGCGAGCAGAAGATTCGCAATTTCAACATCAATTTCGGCCCGCAACACCCGGCGGCGCATGGTGTGTTGCGGCTGGTGTTGGAACTGGACGGCGAGATTGTGGAGCGCTGCGATCCGCATATCGGGCTGCTGCATCGTGGTACTGAAAAGCTGATGGAAAGCCGGACATACCTGCAAAACCTACCGTATTTCGACCGTCTGGACTATGTTGCCCCGATGAATCAGGAACATGCCTGGTGTCTGGCGATTGAACGGCTGACCGGCGTTGAAGTACCGCGCCGGGCGTCACTGATCCGGGTTTTGTATTCCGAAATCGGGCGCATCCTCAGCCATTTGCTGAATGTCACGACGCAGGCCATGGATGTGGGGGCGCTGACGCCGCCGCTCTGGGGGTTTGAAGAGCGTGAAAAGCTGATGATATTCTACGAGCGGGCCTGCGGCGCGCGTCTGCATGCGGCCTATTTCCGGCCCGGTGGCGTGCATCAAGACCTGCCGCCCGCGCTGCTCGACGATATCGAGGCATGGGCGCACGCGTTCCCCAAGCTGTTGGACGATATCGACGGGCTGCTGACCGAAAATCGCATCTTCAAGCAGCGCAACGCGGATATCGGTGTCGTCAGCGAACAGGATATCCTTGATTGGGGCTATTCGGGCGTCATGGTGCGCGGCTCTGGCCTCGCATGGGATTTGCGGCGTGCGCAACCCTATGAATGCTATGACGAATTCGAGTTCAAGATTCCCGTGGGCAAGAATGGTGATTGCTACGACCGCTATCTGTGCCGCATGGCCGAGATGCGCGAGTCGACCAAGATCATGTTGCAGGCCATCGCCAAGTTGCGCGAACCCGAAGGGCAGGGCGACGTGTTGGCACGCGGCAAAGTCACACCGCCGTCGCGCGCCGAGATGAAAACCTCAATGGAAGCACTGATCCACCATTTCAAACTCTATACTGAGGGCTTCCATGTGCCCGCAGGCGAGGTTTATGCAGCTGTTGAGGCCCCCAAAGGCGAATTCGGCGTCTATCTGGTGGCCGATGGCACCAACCGGCCCTACCGCGCCAAAATTCGTGCGCCGGGTTATCTGCACCTGCAAAGTATGGATTACATTGCCAAAGGGCACCAACTGGCCGATGTGGCCGCCATTATCGGCACAATGGATGTCGTGTTCGGAGAGATTGACCGCTAATGCTGCGCCGCCTGCACCCAAACCAACCCGACAGCTTCGCCTTTACGCCCGCCAATCAGGCATGGGCTGAAGGGCAGATCACAAAATACCCCGAAGGCAGACAAGCTTCGGCCATCATCCCACTGTTGTGGCGTGCACAGGAACAGGAAGGGTGGCTGACCCGTCCCGCGATTGAGCATATCGCCTCGATGCTGGACATGGCGTATATCCGGGCGTTGGAAGTGGCGACGTTCTACTTCATGTTCCAACTGCAACCCGTTGGCTCTGTTGCGCATATTCAGGTATGCGGAACGACATCCTGCATGATTTGTGGCGCTGAAAAGTTGGTCGAAATCTGCAAGGAAAAGATCGCGCCGCGCGCACATATGCTCTCGTCCGATGGCAAGTTCAGTTGGGAAGAGGTGGAGTGTCTGGGTGCCTGTGCAAATGCGCCCATGGCACAGATCGGCAAGGATTATTACGAAGATCTGACTGCCGAGAGCTTTGCCAAAATTCTGGATGACATGGCCGCAGGAAAAGTACCGACACCGGGGCCGCAAAACGGGCGTTTTGCGTCCGAACCGCTTGGTGGCGTGACCAGCCTGCACGCCTATAGCGGCGAGCCGATGAACGGCTCTGTCGCGCTGGCGGATGCGCATGGCGATACGTTAAAGCGGATTGATGGCACCGAAGTGCCGCTCATCACGCCTTGGATTGCGAAAGCATCAGAACCCGCCAAGCCAAAACCCGTCGACAGCGCCACCGCAAAAAAGAACGAGCCAAAGCCGGCGGCCAAGAAGCCGATCGACAAAACCGGAGTGAGCAAGCAAGCTGATACTGACAAGCCCATCGCCAAGCCTGAAGCCGTGGCCAAAGGGGCTGATCTGGTAGAAACTGCGCCCGAGATGCTGAAAACCGCGCGCGGCACACCGGATGATCTGAAAAAAATCAAAGGTGTTGGCCCGAAACTCGAAGGGGTGCTGAATGAACTGGGTGTTTGGCATTACTGGCAGATCGCTGGTTGGAGTGCTGCAGAAATTGAGTGGGTGGACGCGCGGCTGAAATTNAAGGGCCGGATTGCGCGGGATGGCTGGGTTGAACAAGCCAGCAATCTTGCCGCAGGCGGCGAGGCTGATGAGTCACAACGCTCCTGAGGGGGCATAAGGATGAGAGCGCATGGCGAAACCTTCGTCCCGCGAAATGGCACTGGCCCGGCAGGCGCGGCTTGCAGGGTTGGTCATGGCAGTGACCATCGTGGCCTGGGTGGTTCTGGGCTGGATGGGGCGCGAATTTGGCTGGGACCCGCGCTATGCGTTCTTGATAGATTTTTCCGCGCTGGCAGCGTTCGTTTGGGCATTGATTGTAACGTTTCGCGTCTGGCGACAGGGCAAGGCCGACAAATAGTCGGCAGATAAGGGTAAGCACATGCTTGAAGACAAGGACCGGATCTTTACCAATATCTACGGGATGCATGACCGCTCGCTCAAGGGCGCGCAGGCACGCGGACATTGGGATGGAACCAAGGCATTGCTGGAAAAGGGCCGCGACTGGATCATCGACGAGATGAAACAATCGGGCTTGCGCGGGCGCGGGGGCGCAGGTTTTCCAACCGGCCTCAAATGGTCGTTCATGCCCAAGGAAAGCGATGGTCGGCCGTCATATCTGGTGGTCAATGCAGACGAGTCCGAACCGGGCACCTGCAAAGACCGCGAAATCATGCGCCATGATCCGCACACCCTGATCGAGGGCTGCCTGATTGCCAGCTTCGCCATGCAGGCGCATGCCTGCTATATCTATATTCGCGGCGAATATATCCGTGAGCGTGAAGCGCTGCAAAACGCCATTGACGAAGCCTATGAAGCTGGGCTTGTCGGCCCCAATGCCAGCGGGTCGGGCTGGGATTTCGACATCTACCTGCATCACGGTGCAGGCGCCTATATCTGCGGCGAGGAAACGGCCTTGCTGGAAAGCCTAGAGGGCAAAAAAGGCATGCCGCGCATGAAGCCGCCTTTCCCTGCGGGTGCGGGGCTGTATGGCTGCCCTACAACTGTGAATAATGTGGAATCGATTGCTGTGGTGCCCACCATCCTGCGCCGCGGTGGCGCGTGGTTTGCGGGATTTGGTCGGCCCAACAATGCCGGAACCAAGTTGTTCGCCATCTCGGGCCATGTGAACCGCCCTTGTGTGGTGGAAGAGGCCATGTCGATCAGTTTCGAGGAATTGATCGAAAAGCATTGTGGCGGCATTCGCGGCGGCTGGGCCAATCTGCTGGCGGTTATTCCCGGCGGCAGTTCAGTGCCTTGTGTGCGCGGCGAGAAGATGCGCGATGCCACGATGGATTTCGATTACCTGCGCAATGAGCTTGGCTCTGGCCTTGGGACAGCGGCAGTGATCGTTATGGACAAGCAGACCGATATTATCAAGGCCATCTGGCGGCTGTCGAAATTCTACAAGCACGAAAGCTGCGGCCAGTGCACGCCCTGCCGCGAAGGCACCGGCTGGATGATGCGCGTCATGGACCGGCTGCTGCGCGGCGAGGCCGAGATCGAGGAAATCGACATGCTGTGGGACGTGACCAAGCAGGTCGAAGGTCACACAATCTGTGCGCTGGGGGATGCGGCCGCTTGGCCAATCCAAGGTCTGATCCGCAATTTCAGAGATGTGATCGAAGATCGGATTACCGCACAAAAGGCGGGTCGCATGTCCAAGGTCGCAGCGGAGTAAGCATGTCGCAGTTGGGCCATCATCTAGCGCAACTCAATATCGGGCGGTTGGCAGCGCCGGTCGATGACCCGCGCGTTGCGGAGTTCATGGGCGCGCTGGATATGGTCAACGGCATTGGCAAGCGCAGCCCCGGATTTGTCTGGATGATGGAAGGCTCGGGCGAACCGGGCCGTGGCAACACCGAAAATTGCATTGCAGGTGATCCGCAATTCGTGGCCAATCTGACTGTCTGGACCGATGTTGCAGCGCTGGAAGCCTTTGTCTGGAATACAGTGCACCGGCAATTCTATGCCCGCCGGGCAGAGTGGTTTCAGGTGATGGCGGATCAGCATTTTGTCATGTGGTTTGTGCCCCAGACCCATCGTCCGAGTTTGGACGAAGGGCTTGCGCGGCTTGAACATATGCGCGCGCATGGGGCCAGTGAACATGCCTTTGGCTGGGACTGGCTGGCCGAGGCCAACCTTTGGAAGCGGCAGTCTTGCACTGTCGCAGCGGAGTAGCACCATGAAACGTCATCTTCTTGCCTTCAGCCTTGCCGTATTGTGCAGCGGCTCTGCCGTGGCTGCGACCACGCAGGCGCAGGTCAATGAAACCCTGCGCACCACGCCGGCTGTCTATAACGGTCTGTTTACGGCTGCGCTGATAAAACACATCGTCGATACCTGCCCCGCGATCAGCCCGCCGGGCCGATTTGCGCGGACAAGTCATTTCTTGTCTCTGTATAACAGGGCCAGAAATCTGGGGTTCAGTCGCGCACAAATCGAAGCCTTTGTCGAAGACAAACAAGAGCAGGCGCGCCTGAAAGGTATTGTCGAGGCGCATTTGCAAAGTGCCGATGTCGATCCGACCAATGAAGCCGCGGTCTGTGCTTATGCGCAGGCCCAGATTGCCGAACGCTCGGCGCTTGGCCGCCAGTTGCGGGAGAGGTAAATATGTCCAAGTTGCGTAAGATCATCATTGACGGCAAGGACGTTGAAGTACCGCCAGAGATGACACTGATTCAAGCATGCGAAGAAGCGGGTATCGAGATTCCGCGCTTTTGCTATCATGAGCGGTTGTCCATTGCGGGCAACTGTCGCATGTGTCTGGTCGAAGTTGTCGGCGGGCCGCCCAAGCCCGCGGCAAGCTGTGCGATGCAGGTCAAAGACCTGCGCCCCGGCCCTGAAGGCGCGCCGCCCGTCATCAAAACCAATTCGCCGATGGTCAAGAAGGCCCGCGAAGGGGTGATGGAATTCCTGCTCATCAACCACCCGTTGGATTGCCCGATCTGCGATCAGGGCGGCGAATGCGATTTGCAGGATCAGGCGATGGCCTACGGTGTCGATTTCTCGCGCTATCGCGAACCAAAACGCGCGGTCGAGGATTTGCAACTTGGCCCCTTGGTCGAGACACATATGACTCGCTGCATTTCTTGCACACGGTGCGTGCGCTTCACCACCGAAGTGGCGGGCCAGACGGTTATGGGCCAAACCGGACGCGGCGAAGATGCCGAGATTACCACCTATCTGGGTGCGCTGATCGAGTCTGAAATGGTGGGCAATATCGTGGATCTGTGCCCTGTCGGCGCTCTTGTGTCCAAGCCCTACAGCTTTACCGCGCGCCCTTGGGAATTGACCAAGCATGAAACAATTGACGTGATGGACGCGCTTGGCTCCAACATTCGGGTCGATACCAAGGGCCGCGAAGTCATGCGCATTCTGCCGCGCAACCATGACGGTGTGAATGAGGAATGGCTGTCGGACAAGTCGCGCTATGTTTGGGACGGGTTGAAGCGTCAGCGCCTTGACCGGCCCTATATCCGCGAAAACGGAAAGCTACGTACTGCAAGCTGGGGCGAGGCGTTGACGGCTGTGGGCGCTGCGATGAAGGGCAAGAAGGTCACCGGACTTGTGGGTGATCTTGTCTCGACCGAGGCGGCCTATGCGCTGAAACTGCTGATCGAAGGGCAGGGCGGCGTGGTCGAATGCCGCATCGATGGCGCCAAACTGCCTGCGGGCAACCGCGCGGGCTATGTCGGCACGGCGGCGATTGAAGATATTGATTTTGCCGATAAAATACTTCTCGTAGGCACCAATCCACGCAGCGAAGCGCCTGTGCTCAATGCCCGCATTCGCAAGGCGTGGCTGAATGGGGCGGATGTCACCCTCGTGGGCGCTGCCGCTGATCTGACCTATGAGTACGAGCATATGGGGACCGACCGCGCGGCGCTGGCACATGTGGCCGATCTTGACATGTCGCAGGTGCAAGACAAGAATTGCATTGTGATCGTCGGGCAGGGGGCACTGATCGAGGCGGATGGCGCAGCCGTACTGGCGACAGTTCAGGCGATCTGCGAGAAATCAAATGCCAAACTGCTGGTGCTGCACACAGCGGCTGCCCGCGTCGGGGCAATGGATATCGGCTGCACATCCGAGGGCGGGATCAAATCCGCGACCGAGGGCGCAGAGGTGATTTACAATCTGGGCGCAGATGAAATCGACATCGCACCGGGCGCATTCGTGATTTATCAGGGCAGCCACGGCGACAGGGGCGCGCACCGCGCTGACATTATCTTGCCGGGCGCAGCCTATACGGAAGAACCCGGAATCTTCGTTAACACCGAGGGTCGCCCGCAACTGGCGTTGCGCGCCGGGTTTGCGCCGGGCGAGGCGAAGGAAAACTGGGCCATTTTGCGCGCACTCTCTGGCGAAATGGGCGCGACACTGCCTTTCGACAATGTGACAGCGCTGCGCAAACACCTGACAGCGGCCTTTCCGCATCTGGGCGATATCGACATCGTGCCTGAAAATACATGGGAGCCGCTTGCCAGCGCCCCCCTTGGCAAGGCTGATTTCCGCAATGTGGTGACGGATTTCTACCTGACCAACCCGATTGCACGCGCGTCCAGCCTGATGGCAGAATTGTCTGCAATGGCGAAGCAGCGCCAGCAAGCGCCCTTGGCAGCAGAGTAGGACATATGGCGCGCGCCCTTCCCCTGTTTGGTCTGGTCCTGCTTGCCTCTGGCGGGTTGATGGGCTGTGCCGAACGGACAGTGGCACGCGCGGCACTTTCGCCGCCGGACCGGGCCGAGTATCTGGGCATTGAAACGCAACTGCTCGATGCATCAACGGTCAGTTTCATTGTGCGGATGCGCGGTGCGCGAGATCGATCAGATGTGGTGGCCTATGCGCGTTGTGCTGCGGCGCAATATACGGTAATCCGCGGCTATAGTTTTGCGCAGCACGTGCGGACGAATGTGCGCCGTTCGGGGGAAATATGGGAAGGGGATGGCGGTTTCGTCATTTCACCCGATCTTCCGGCGGGGCGACGCAATCTGGACGCCGAAGTGATCGTGGATGATTGTCGGGAACAAGGCATCCCCACGGTGTGAGGAATTGAGGGACGAATGACAGAGTTTCTGCAAACCGGACTGGGAATCACCGTGTTGATTGCAGCGCAATCGATGTTGGTGGTTGGTTTCGTCATGATCAGCCTGATCTTTCTGGTCTATGCTGACCGCAAGGTCTGGGCGGCTGTGCAGATGCGTCGCGGGCCGAATGTTGTCGGGCCATGGGGGCTGCTGCAAACCTTTGCCGATGCGATCAAATTCGTCGTCAAGGAAGTGGTGATTCCCGCAGGTGTGGACCGGCCCGTCTATTTTCTGGCCCCGCTGCTGAGTTTTGTACTGGCGATGCTGGCTTGGGCGGTGATTCCGTTCAATGATGGCTGGGTGCTGGCTGACATCAATGTGGCGATCCTGTTCGTCTTTGCGATTGCCAGTCTTGAAGTTTACGGCGTCATCATGGGCGGCTGGGCGTCAAACTCGAAATACGCTTTCCTTGGGTCCTTGCGGTCTGCTGCGCAGATGATTTCTTATGAAGTGTCGCTTGGCCTGATTATTATCGGGGTTATCATTTCGACCGGCAGCATGAATTTTGGTGCGATCGTCGCCGCGCAGGATACAGGCTATGGCCTGCTGGGCTGGTACTGGCTGCCGCATCTGCCGATGGTGGTGCTGTTCTTTGTCAGCGCATTGGCCGAAACCAACCGCCCGCCCTTCGATCTGCCAGAAGCGGAATCGGAACTTGTGGCGGGGTTCATGGTCGAATACGGCTCCACCCCGTATCTGCTGTTCATGGCGGGCGAATATATTGCCATCTTCCTGATGTGCGCGCTGCTGTCGTTGCTGTTTTTCGGTGGGTGGTTGTCGCCCATTCCGGGGCTGCCCGACGGGTTCCACTGGATGTTTCTGAAGATGTCGTTTTTCTTCTTCATGTTCGCCATGGTGAAAGCAATTGTACCGCGCTACCGCTATGACCAACTGATGCGCATTGGCTGGAAAGTGTTTCTGCCATTCTCGCTGGCTTGGGTCGTGTTGGTGGCATTCCTTGCGAAATTCGAAGTGCTTGGCGGCTTCTGGGCTCGCTGGGCGATTGGAGGGTAGTCATGGGTTTTGACTGGAACCGCGCGATCAAATATACGCTGATGACCGATTTCATCCGTGGCTTCGGCTTGGGCATGAAATATTTTGTCGCGCCGAAGCCAACGCTGAACTATCCGCATGAAAAAGGGCCCCTCAGCCCCCGCTTTCGGGGCGAGCACGCGTTGCGCCGCTATCCGAATGGCGAGGAACGCTGCATTGCCTGCAAATTGTGCGAAGCCGTCTGCCCGGCACAGGCGATCACCATTGATGCAGAGCCGCGCGATGACGGATCGCGCCGCACCACGCGCTACGATATCGACATGACGAAATGCATCTATTGCGGGTTTTGTCAGGAAGCCTGCCCTGTGGATGCCATCGTTGAAGGGCCGAATTTTGAGTTTGCGACCGAAACACGCGAAGAACTGTTCTACGACAAGGCAAAGCTGCTGGAAAACGGCGACCGCTGGGAAGCGCAGATTGCGCGCAATCTAGAGATCGACGCGCCCTACAGATAAGCCTAAAGCGTGCCGGAAGATCCCGGCACTGAATGGCGCAAGACTGAACACCGGGCGCGCGCCAGTGCGTCTGACACGACAAAAGGGAACCCGAGGGACATGGGGATTACCGATATCACATTCTACGCCTTTGCGGTGACGCTGCTTGGCGCTGGATTTCTCGTCACGATTTCGCGCAACCCGGTGCATTCCGTGTTGTGGCTGATTTTGACCTTTCTGTCAGCCGCGGGCTTGTTCGTCCTTCTGGGGGCAGAATTCATCGCCATGCTGCTGATCATCGTCTATGTCGGCGCTGTTGCGGTGCTGTTCCTGTTTGTCGTGATGATGCTCGACGTTGATTTTGCAGCACTCAAGGGGGAAATGGCGCGCCATTTNCCGATTGCAAGCATTGTTGGCATTGTCTTGTTGATGCAGATGGCGCTGCTGTTCGGCTCTTGGCAGGAGGCAGAGGGCGCACGCGACCTGCGTCAGGCCCCGACGCCCGATCTGGCCGAGACGCACAACACCAAGGCTTTGGGCATGATCATCTATGACCAGTATTTCCTGCTGTTTCAGGTGTCTGGCCTGATCCTGCTGGTGGCCATGATTGGCGCGATTGTGCTGACCCTGCGCCACCGCAAGGATGTGAAGCGTCAGGACGTCGTGGCGCAGATGCACCGTGACCCGGCCAAGGCGATGGAGCTGAAGGACGTCAAGTCAGGGCAGGGGCTGGGCTAAGCTCTGCAACCGGCGCTGAATAAGAACGAGGGTCCGGAAGTGACCCCGCAAAAACGGAAGAACGAGGGACCTTGATGGTTGGACTTGAACATTACCTGACCGTGGCGGCGGCACTGTTCGTCATCGGCATTTTCGGGATATTCCTGAACCGCAAGAATATCATCATCATCCTGATGTCGATCGAGTTGATGCTGCTGTCGGTGAATATCAATCTGGTCGCCTTCTCCTCTTTCCTGAATGATCTGGTGGGGCAAGTCTTTACCATGTTTGTGCTGACCGTGGCGGCTGCTGAGGCGGCCATCGGGTTGGCTATTCTGGTGTGCTTCTTCCGCAATCGCGGCACGATCGATGTCGAAGACGTCAATGTGATGAAAGGCTGAACAGATGGCTGTAACTGTCCTTCTGGCCCCGTTGCTGGGCGCGATCATCGCAGGTCTGTTCTGGCGCTTGATTGGCGAACGTCCGGCTCAGATCATCGCCACCGCGCTTCTGATGCTGTCGGCGCTCTTGTCATGGGTTATCTTCCTGACGCATGACGGGTCTGTCCAGCAAATCACCCTGATGCGCTGGATCGACAGCGGGTCGCTTGTCGGCGACTGGGCGATCCGTCTGGACCGTCTGACGGCAGTAATGTTGATTGTCATCACCACAGTCTCGGCGCTCGTGCATCTGTACAGCTTTGGCTACATGGCGCATGATGATAATTTCCGCGAGAATGAAAGCTATCGGCCCCGCTTTTTCGCGTATTTGTCCCTGTTTACCTTTGCCATGCTGATGCTGGTCACAGCAGATAATCTGGTGCAACTGTTCTTCGGCTGGGAAGGGGTTGGGCTGGCCTCGTACCTGCTGATCGGGTTCTATTTCCGCAAGCAAAGCGCCGGTGCGGCGGCGATGAAAGCGTTTATCGTGAACCGTGTGGGCGATATGGGGCTGATCCTTGCGCTGATGGTGATCTATTTTCTGGTCGACTCGATCCAGTATGATGATTTGTTTGCCGCAGCGCCGATGCTGGCTGAAACCACTGTCAGCTTCCTGTGGACGGACTGGAACGCAGCCAACCTGATCGCGTTTCTGCTATTCGTCGGCGCGATGGGCAAATCGGCGCAACTGTTCCTGCACACATGGTTGCCCGACGCGATGGAAGGGCCGACACCTGTGTCCGCGCTGATCCATGCGGCAACGATGGTCACGGCGGGCGTATTCCTTGTCGCGCGCATGTCGCCACTGATGGAATACACGCCTGAGGTTATGGCGTTTGTGGTGTTCATCGGGGCAATGACTGCGCTGTTCGCGGCAACGGTTGGCCTTGTGCAAAACGACATCAAGCGCGTGATCGCCTATTCGACTTGTTCGCAACTGGGTTTCATGTTCGTCGCGGCGGGTGTGGGCGTCTATTCAGTGGCCATGTTCCACCTGCTGACCCATGCGTTCTTCAAGGCGATGCTGTTTCTTGGTGCAGGGTCCGTGATCCACGGGATGCATCATGAGCAGGACATGCGCAATTATGGCGGGTTGCGGCACAAGATGCCCTACACGTTCTACGCCATGCTGATCGGCACACTTGCGATCACCGGGGTGGGCATTCCGCTGACCATGATCGGCTTTGCGGGGTTCGTGTCCAAGGATGCGATCATCGAGTCGACCTTCGCGGCGGGCGCAGGCTATGCGTTCTGGGCTTTGGTGGCCGCCGCGCTGATGACCAGCTTCTATAGCTGGCGGCTGATGTTCCTGACCTTCTGGGGCAGCCCGCGCGGTGACAAGCACACACATGAACACGCCCATGAAAGCCCGACTGTCATGCTGGTGCCGCTGGCGGTTCTGGCAGTGGGTTCGGTTTTGGCGGGCATGGTGTTCTATGGTCCGTTCTTCGGGTCCACCGATCAGGTGCGCGACTATTTCGGCGCTGCGATTTTCATGGCCGAAGGCAACGACCTTATCTCGGAGGCGCATTATGTGCCGGGCTGGGTCAAGGTGTCGCCCTTCATCGCCATGCTGCTGGGTTTGGGACTGGCTTATATGTTCTACATCCGCGACACGTCACTGCCCAAGCGTCTGGCCGAGACATTCCCCGGTGCCTATCAGTTCTTGCTGAACAAATGGTATTTCGACGAGATTTACGATTTCCTGTTTGTGCGCCCAACTAAATTCATGGGGCGGTTCCTTTGGAAAAAAGGCGATGGTGCGGTGATTGATGGCGGCATCAACGGGCTGGCGATGGGGATTATTCCCTTCATCACCAAACTAGCCGGTCGGGCGCAATCCGGCTTTGTGTTCCACTACGCGTTTGCAATGGTTCTGGGGATTGTCGTGATTGTCACCTTTGTCACACTGACAGGGGGGGCAAACTGATGCTGAACCTGCTGTCCATCATCACCTTTACCCCGGCAATTGCTGCGGCCATTCTGGCGATCTTTCTGCGTGGCGAAGATGAAGCAGCCCAGAACAATGCTAAATGGGTCGCACTTGCAGCAACATTGGCGACGTTTGCGGCCTCGCTTATTCTGCTGGTCGGGTTTGACCCGCAAGATACCGGCTTTCAGTTTGTCGAAGAACACGACTGGATCATGGGCTTTACCTACAAGATGGGGGTGGATGGCATCTCGATCCTGTTTGTGATGCTGACCACATTCCTTATGCCCATCACCATTGGCGCGTGCTGGAATGTGAAGCACCGGGTCAAGGAATACATGATCGCATTTCTGCTGCTGGAAACGCTNATGATTGGCGTGTTTACNGCGCTCGATCTGGTGCTGTTCTATCTGTTCTTCGAGGCGGGCCTGATCCCGATGTTCCTGATCATTGGTATCTGGGGCGGCAAGGAGCGCATCTATGCCGCGTTCAAGTTCTTCCTCTATACGTTCCTTGGTTCCGTGCTGATGCTGATCGCGATGATCGCAATGTATGTGGATGCGGGCACGACTGATATTCCGACACTGCTTCAACACCAGTTCAGCACCGAGACGTTCAGTCTTGCTGGCTGGCAGGTGATCGGCGGGCTGCAAACGTTGTTGTGGCTGGCGTTCTTTGCGTCTTTCGCTGTAAAAATGCCGATGTGGCCGGTGCATACATGGCTGCCGGATGCGCATGTTCAGGCCCCTACCGCAGGCTCGGTCATTCTGGCGGCGGTGCTGCTGAAAATGGGTGGCTACGGGTTCTTGCGCTTCTCTCTGCCGATGTTCCCAGTGGCCTCTGATATCTTTGCGCCTTTGGTGCTTTGGCTGTCGGCCATTGCCATCGTCTACACATCGTTGGTGGCGCTGATGCAGGACGATATGAAGAAGTTGATCGCTTATTCCTCGGTCGCGCATATGGGCTTTGTGACTATGGGCATCTTTGCGGCCAACCAGCAGGGCCTTGATGGCGCGATTTTCCAGATGATCAGCCACGGCTTTATCTCGGGTGCGCTGTTTCTCGCGGTGGGTGTGATCTATGACCGGATGCACACGCGCGAAATTGCGGCCTATGGCGGGCTGATTAACCGTATGCCGGTTTATGCAGCGGTGTTTTTGCTGTTCACCATGGCGAATGTCGGCCTTCCGGGCACATCGGGCTTTGTCGGCGAATTCCTAACCTTCATGGGTGTGTTTCAGGTCAACACATGGGTGGCGCTATTTGCGGCGACCGGTGTGATCTTGTCGGCGGGCTATGCGCTGTGGTTGTTCCGCCGTGTTGTCATGGGCGAGTTGATCAAGGAATCGCTGAAAGGCATCAAGGATATGGACCGCCGCGAAAAGCTGCTGATCGGGCCGCTGGTTGCGATGACGCTGCTCCTTGGGGTGTATCCCGCCCTTGTCACAGATATCATAGGCCCCTCGGTCACTGCGATGGTCGACGGGCATACGCTGGCGTTGCAGGCCCATGAGGCCGCATCCCAGCATGTACAGAACTGAAAGGTCTCGCGATGATCGGAGCTGATCTCTATACGGCGCTGCCCGAAATCGTGCTGGCATTGTTTGCCATGGCGGCGCTGATGGTGGGTGTGTATGGCGGCAAGGACAAGCTGGCAGAGCCAATCCTATGGGCAACTGCGGGGCTGATGGTGTTGCTGGGCCTGCTTGCCGGTTCCAAGGGACTGGAAGCGCAAACAGCCTTCAACGGCATGTATATTGCCGACGCCTTCGCGCATTTCTCGAAAATGCTGATCCTGTTCTCGGCTGCGGTCGTGATGGTCATGGGCCAGAGCTATATGGCCGCGCGGGGCTTGCTGAAATTCGAGTATCCCATCCTGATCGCCTTGTCGGTTGTGGGCATGATGCTGATGGTCTCCTCCGGGGATCTGATCGCACTTTATATGGGGTTAGAGCTGCAATCGCTCGCGCTCTATGTCGTCGCCACTATGAATCGCGACTCGCTGCGCTCGACCGAGGCGGGTTTGAAATACTTTATCCTTGGCGCTTTGGCCTCTGGCTTGCTGCTCTATGGCGCGTCGCTGACCTATGGCTATTCGGGGACAACGCTGTTTGCGGGCATCATCACGACCATTTCGGAAGATGGCATGTCGATTGGCCTGTTGATGGGGCTGGCCTTTATGCTGGCGGGGCTGGCGTTCAAAGTGTCGGCGGTGCCGTTCCATATGTGGACACCCGATGTGTATGAAGGCGCGCCAACGCCCGTGACCGCGTTCTTTGCAACCGCCCCGAAGGTTGCAGCGATTGCGCTGATCGCGCGTGTGGTGCACGATGCCTTTGGGGTGGTGCCCGGCGACTGGACGCAGATTATCGCCTTTCTGGCGGTCGCATCCATGTTTGTGGGGGCAATCGCTGCCATTGGTCAGCGCGATATCAAGCGGCTGATGGCGTATTCCTCTATCACGCATATGGGCTTTGCGCTTGTGGGCCTTGCGGCGGGTACTGCGCAGGGTGTGCAGGGGATGCTGGTCTATATGGCGATCTATGTGACGATGAATATCGGGGTGTTTGCCTTTATTCTGACCATGTCGCGCGATGGAAAACCTGTGGCTGATATCGACAGCCTGCGCCAGTACTCAAAGGCCGAGCCGTTGCGCGCATTGGCACTGCTGGTGCTGATGTTCAGCCTTGCAGGCGTGCCGCCATTGGTCGGCTTCTTTGGCAAATTCTATGTGTTGTGGGCAGCGGTTGAGGCGGGCATGACATGGCTGGCCGTTGCAGGTGTCGTGGCGTCGGTTATCGGCGCGTTCTATTACCTGCGCATCGTCTATTACATGTATTTCGGCGAGGAAGTGGAGCCGATGGACACCGTGCGCGCACCTGTGCAGGCCACGCTTCTGGTGGCTTCGGCGGCGATCATGGTGCTTGGGGTGATTAACCTGTTCGGGATTGAGGGTGCGGCCGCGTTGGCGGCAAATGCTCTTGTCAAGTAACTGGCCCGAAGGCGTCGGGCGGATTGTTCTGCCCGAAATCGACAGCACCAATGCCGAAGCCGCGCGCATCGCACCCGGCCTGTCTGGACCGACTTGGATTCTGGCCCTGCGCCAGACCAAAGGGCGCGGGCGGCGCGGGCGCGACTGGCGCGACCCGGAAGGCAACTTTGCCGCAACCTATCTCACCCGTCCCGGTGGCCCGCCCGATCAGGTGGCGCTGCGGTCCTTTGTTGCGGCCCTTGCGCTACACGAGACGCTGCTCACACTGACCGGACGGCCTGAGAGTTTTGCGCTGAAATGGCCCAATGATGTGCTGCTGAATGGCGGCAAGCTGGCAGGTATCTTGCTGGAAAGCATTGGTCACAGTGCGCAGGTCGGCCATCTGGCCATCGGAATCGGCGTCAACCTGCAACACGCCCCCGAGGGCGAGGCGGGCGCGGTTTCCCCTGTCAGCCTGATGTCCGAGACAGGTATCTGCGCTTCGCCTGAGGAATTTCTGGATATTCTGGCACCTGCCTATGCGCGCTGGGACCACCAGTTGGTGACCTATGGCTTTGCGCCCATCCGGCAGGCGTGGCTGGCCCGCGCAGCGCGTTTGGGCCAGCCGATTGTCGCGCGAACGGTGACTGAAACGCATGAAGGCACGTTCGAGGGGATCGATGCAACTGGTGCCCTTGTGCTGCGCATGACACATGGCCTGCGTGCCATTCCTGCGGCAGAAGTCTATTTCTCATGATCGGGGGGGCAGGCGTATGCTTCTGACTATTGATTGCGGCAATACCAATACGGTGTTTTCTGTCTGGGACGGGGCGCAGGTTCTGGCTACATGGCGCACCTCTACCGAGCATATGCGCACGGCGGATCAGTATTTTGTGTGGCTGTCCACATTAATGCGGATCAAGGGGGTCGAGTTGGACATCAGCGATGTCATCATCGCCTCGACCGTGCCGCGGGTGGTTTTCAACCTACGGGTGTTGTGTGACCGATATTTCAACTGCCGCCCCTTGGTGGTCGGCAAGCCTGAATGCCTGTTGCCAGTGGCGCCGCGCGTGGATGACGGGGTCAGGCCCGGTCCCGACCGGCTGGCCAATGCGGCAGGCGCGTTTGAACGCTTTGGCGGCGATGTAGTCGTGGTGGATTTCGGCACCGCCACGAATTTCGATGTGGTGGCCCATGACGGGGCTTATGTGGGCGGGGTGATCGCACCGGGCGTCAACCTGAGCCTTGAGGCCTTGCATCAGGGGGCCGCGGCCCTGCCGCATGTCGATATTTCGCGTCCTGACAAGGTGATTGGCACGAATACGGTTGAATGTATACAGTCGGGCGTGTTCTGGGGCTATATCGGACTGATCGAGGGTATAACTGCGCGGATCAAGGCCGAGTATGGCGAACCGATGACGGTGGTCGGCACAGGCGGGTTGGCGCCGTTATTCGCCCAAGCCGAAACCCTGTTTGACAGGGTCGAGGATGATCTGACATTGCATGGCCTTCGCGTCATTCACGCATATAACAAGATAAACGGTAGCGAGGAGCGACCATGAGCAAAGACAGACTGATCTACCTTCCCCTTGGGGGGGCAGGCGAGGTGGGCATGAACGCCTATGTGTTCGGCTATGGCCCTAAAGGGCGCGAGCGTCTGATCTTGGTAGATCTGGGTGTTACCTTTGCAGATATGGATTCCAGCCCCGGCGTTGATCTGATCCTGCCCGACATCTCGTGGCTGGAAGAACGCCGCGACCGTCTGGAAGCGATCATCATCACCCACGCACATGAAGATCATGTTGGCGCTGTCGGCCTGCTTTGGGACAAGTTGCAGGTGCCGGTCTATGCGCGTGATTTCACGGCACGTATTGCACGGCTGAAGATGCAGGATGCAGGCCAGGACCCCAAGCAGGTGATCACCGTGGGCAAGGCCCCCGAGGCGCTGGAGTTGGGCCCCTTCCGGGTGCAGTTCTTCCCTGTGGCGCATTCGCTGCCCGAAGCCTCTGGTCTGATCATCGACACGCCAGAAGGGCGGATCGTGCATTCGGGCGATTTCAAAGCCGATGAAACACCGGGTGTGGGCGAGCCGCATGACCCTGCATTGTTGGCGGAAATCGGCCGTACAGGGGTCAAGGCGCTGTTTTGTGACAGCACCAATGTGATGAACCTGCATGCAGGCCGGTCCGAGGCCACGCTGAATGGCCCGATTGCAGATCTGATGCGCGACGCCAAGGGTATGGTCGTGGCCACGACATTCGCGTCAAACGTGGCGCGGCTGAAAACACTGGCAGTGGCCGCACAAGAGGCGGGACGCTCTGTCTGTCTGATGGGCCGCGCGATGCTGCGCATGACGCAAGTGGCCAGAGAGGCCGGTATTCTGACGGATTTCCCGAACACGATCAGCCCGGAAGAAGCAAAATCCATCCCGCGTGAAAACCTGCTGCTGATCGTCACCGGATCGCAAGGCGAACGCCGCGCGGCTTCCAGCCAGTTGGCACGTGGCAATTACATGGGGTTGAGCATGAAGGAAGGGGATACGTTCCTGTTCTCCTCCATGACGATTCCGGGAAACGAGCGCGAAGTGGGGCGTGTGGTTAACGCGCTGTCGCAGATGGGGGTAGATGTCCTCGATAATTCTGCACGGCTGTACCATGTATCGGGCCATGCCAACCGGCCTGATCTGGTGGCAATGCATGACCTGATTTCGCCCAAGGTGATGATCCCTATGCATGGCGAGCATCGCATGATGCACGAACATGCCAAACTTGCGCTTTCGAGCGGGATGCAGTCAGTCGTCGTGCCCAACGGTTCCGTTCTGGACCTGACCGGCGATGTGCCGGGCTTGGTAGATGAAGTGCCCACAGGCCGTATCTATCTGGATGGCAGCCGTTTGATTGGTGCGATGGACGGAATTATCCGCGACCGGATTCGTATGGCCATCGGCGGGCATGTGTTTGTCACCCTTATTCTGGATGAAGAGAATGAGGCGCTTGGCGCACCTTGGGCCGAGATCGCGGGTCTGCGCCCAGAAGCGCGCGGCGGGCAGATGCTGAATGAAGTGATCGAGAGCGCGCTGGAAGAGTTTGTCTCGCGCGCGGGCCACAAGGTTCTGGCGGATGATGACAAGCTGAATGACGGGTTGCGGCGAGTCGTGCGTCAGGTGGTGATGGAAGAGATCGGCAAGAAGCCAGAGGTCACGATTGTGGTCAGCCGGCTGCTGAACGACTGAGCGCATCTGATCTGAATGTGGCCTTCGGACAAGTCTATTGTCAGATGTGGGGGGCTTTCGCCCCCCATACAGCTTGGCGCTGCATTCCCCCCAAGATGAGTATTTGACGCAAGAAAATGCCTGCCTAGCGCCAGAGCGGGGCATAACTTGCAAACAGCCCTTGCAGTTTTGCCAGCAGACGCAAGCTTGGGGGGCGCGAAGAGCTGTGATCTGAAAGGCGCTCGACTGCGACCTCTGGCGGGCAGGGCAGGCGCGAGACAGGGTCGAAATAGCGCGGATAGGCGATGAGCGCCGCATGGGCTAGGGCGGCAAGACTGGGGCGGGCCGTGCGGCGCGCGGGCGCCGCGCCCATGTCACAGGTCAGGCCCCAACCTGCATAAAAGGGCGCGCCAAACGTTGTGACAGGCACCTCTCGCAAAAGCGCCTCGAATCCCATGGTTGAGGTCATTGTCCAAAGTGCGTCGACATGTGCGAGCAGTTGGGCGGGATCAGCCTGTTCCAGCACCATATCGGCATGGCGCAGGGCCTCTGAGGGGGGGATCGCGCCGGGGCGCAGGCCTGCCTCGACGTCGGGATGGGGTTTGTAGAGGATCTGCGCGTCCGGGTTGCGGCGGCGCGTCTCGGCCAGAAGGGCAAGATTGGTGCGAATTGTCCCGGCGCCCAGCCGGATGGAGGCATCATCTTCGACCTGACCGGGGACAAGGATGCGGTGCCCTTGCGGCAGTTCGGGCAGCGCATGGTCGAGGTTGTATTTGCTGAGCCTCTGCGCGCGGATGCGTTCCATAAGTGCGGTCGCGCGCGCCTCGCCGCCGGGCGGAAGGGGCGCCGCTATGAGCGCTTCAAACCGTGAGGGAGTTGTTGGATCGTAATAGATCCCCAAATCATCGGCGACCAATGACAGCGGCGGGGTAAGATCCGCCCCGAGCCCGCGTGAGCGCAAAAAGCCATCCTCAATGCGGATTGCCTGCGCAGGCCCATCTGCCATTCCCCAGACCAGCACAGGCTGTTCGGTGCGCGGCGTCTTTGCGAAACGCAGTTTTTTCCAGCGCCCGAAGAAAGCCCGCAGATGCGCGCGCTTCCAAAGTCGCATGTTCAGTGCGACATACCCGTGGCGATCTTCGCGCCAGCTGCGGGTCTGAGCCTCCAGATGATCAAGCGCGTCCTCGAACGTGCACAGCCGGTCGCGGCAGGGATCATACCATGTCGGATAGAGCAGCATGGCCCCTGCGAAAAGCTGTGCGCGGGTCAGTTTGCGTCGGCGGCGGGGATGAGGGGTCTGATCGACGGTTAGCCCCCAGCCGGCATAAAACGGCAGGCCAAAAACGCGCGGTTTATGGCCCGCGAAAATCGCCTCAAACCCAAGCTGGGAGGATACTGTGTAAACAGCCAATGCTCCTTCCAGCAATTCCCAAGGCGAGACGGGATCGGACAGAAGCGTGATGTGATCTTCCGCTGCATCGGCGGGGGTAAAATGGCCCTGCCTGTGGCCATTCTGCGTTTCAGGATGGGTGCGGATGATGATACGCGCACCCGGAAAATCCAGTTGCGCCTGTACCAGCATATCACGAAACAGATGCGGTGACAGCGGGCCATCCAGCCCACCCTGCGTGAGCGAGGCGTCGCCGCGCACTTGATCAATGACCAGAACATATCCAGGCGGGGGCGCGGAGAGATCGGGGTCGTGCGCCGCGTATTTTGAAAGCTGAAGCGTTTTCAACCGCGCCATGCCAAGGCGCGCGCGTTCCAGCAGTGCATGATCATCAAGCGGGTTGGTGGCCAGCAATGTCTCGATATCGGACGGGGTGGCGGGATCATAATGTGCGCCTTGGCCGTCGATCAACAGCCCAAGGGTCGGCTCGCCCATGCGGCCCGGAAAGAGCGAGCGCAAAAAGGCATCTTCCAGACGCAGGAGTTGCGCGCCGCGGCGGGTCGCAACCCATTCGCCGCGTGCAGCACGTTTGGCATGGCCCCAGACAACTACCCCGTCACCCTTGCCCGGAAACCCGATGCGAAGCGCAAGTCCGGCAAGTGACAGGATGCGGCGAATGCGCCGTGCTTGCCGACCGGGGCCAAGAAATCCGCCAGAATATGCGTAAAGATTTTCTGGCGGAAGATTTTGCATGTGAGACCGAGATCTTTAGTCGGCAGCGCGTCGGACCGCGCCAGCCGCTGTGAGTGCGCCGGTCAGCGAAGATATCTGACGTGCCCAGACCGCTGATGACGCCTCGGTCACGAAGATCGTATCGCCGTCGCGGACCTTGAAGTCGCGCGCGTTGAACATTCCGGTCGGGGCCGTCAGGTCCAGAACATATACAAAGCGCACATCCGTTACGAATTGACCTATGCCCAGAATCTCAGTTGCAACTTCGGGGATTTCGTCGCGGAAGATAAAGACACCTTTCGGGTCTGCACGCAGCGGATCAAGCCCGCCGACCATGGCAATCGCATCAATAGCTGAAATCTGCCGTGTGTCGAAGGTCATGCGATCTGCGCTGCCTGTCGCACCGAGCACAGTGAAAGATCGCTGATCCTGACGCAGCAGAATCCGGTCGCCTGCGCGCATGGCAATATCAAGCGAAGGATCGGAATAAATGTCCTGCAACCATGCCGAGTCCTGCCGATTGCCGCGCGTGACCAAAACTTGTGCTGTTTCCAGTGGGATGTTCAGGCCACCTGCCGTCGCGATCATTGAAGAGAGACGGTTGCTGGCACGGGTCACGGGATAGACGCCTTGTGCGCCAACGCCGCCTGCAACAGAGACAGTCGCGCCGTCACCGGGTGCGCGCGTGACCATGACCTGAGGATCGGGAGTTTGTTCATCCAGAGATTGCGTCAAGATGCGGCGCAGTGCATCCGGGGTATGGTCCGCTGCACGCACGCGACCTGCATAGGGCACAAAGATGAAGCCCGCGTCATCGACCTGCACTTCCTCGATAACGGCATTGTTGGTTCCGGACGGCGCGAGGAGGCCTTCAGGTACATTTTCATACACATTTAAGCGGATGACATCGCCTGGACGGATCGTATCGCCGCCCATGAGCGCGCCTGCGCGCAGGGCGTGGCTGAAGCCCAAGGCCTGCGGTTTATTTGCGGCTTCGCTTACACGTTTGTTAACCATGATGATATGCGCATCGCCAGAGCGCATAACAGACCCTTCATAAATTTCTCGTTTGCTGGGTCCGTCGCGTGAAACGGCGCAGGATGCGACTGCGATTACAGCCATAACCAGGGCCATCCTGCGGCCCAGGGTAAAAGATTTTGCGAACACTGCTCGGGCTCCTTCTTGGGGTTTGCCTCAGATTTTTTTATTTAACATACAGGGTCCGCGTGAAAACGCCAAGCAGTGAAACGGGTTAGCGCCTATCTGACCATCCGCAACTGTTGCCTTGGTGCCGCGTCTCCGCGGATCAGAGAGGTGTAGGGGTCATCTGCGGCCAGCATCATATCTACCAGATGTCGCATCAACTGGCGTCGCCCCCCCAACGAATAGTAGCCACCGGGGATTTGCGACGTTTCCAGCAGGAAATGGCGGTAGTCACGATATGCACGCGCATCGGGGCGCTTTGGTTGCGCAAAAAACGCGCGGATCGACTGATCCGAGACAAATTCAGGCTTGTCATAGACCGCGCGGCCAAAAATCCGCAAGGGCATACCGCGCCATAGCACCTGTTGTGCCGCAGTCGAATTGACGGTGACACCAGATCGCGCGTGGTTCAACAGCCGTGCAAGTTTGCCGCCCCGGAGATAATGGACGCGCCCTTCCAGCCCGTGCGTTTTGGTCAGATGGCGGATGGTTTCGCGCAGGGGTGCGCGGCCATCTTCGAGGGGGTGTGCTTTGATAACAAGATGGTGGTGCCGTGCTGCGCCGCGTGCGAAACCAGAAAAGACCTTTTCAAGAAATTGCGTTTGCGACTTGAAGGGGCTGTGCGCGCGAAAGCTGCTGTCATGTTCAAGCTGAAGCAGAACAAGATGATAGGGAAAGCCACCGTTGCGCACCCGCCAGCTTTCGATGTGCCGTTCGACCCAATGCAGCGGCATTAGCCACAACCGTTTCATATACAAGCCAAATTCCTGACTGACCGACATGTCACGATGGGGGCGGAAATTCCGGTAGCGCTGGTTAAAGGCCATGACACAGAAATGATATAGCGCACCATAAAAGATGTGCTGGCGCATATCGCCCCAATGTGCGGGCGGATCAGGCAGTTCAAGATCGCATTTTTCCAGCGCCTTGCGCATTTCTGGCAGGTCGATATTCATCAGCGCAGAATTCCCGTTTGCGCCGTCGCGTTCATATGTGACCCAATAGGGGCGCAGATACCCTTCTTCGAATATATGGATCGTCACCCCCAAGTCGCGGGCAGCCTTGACCGCTTCGGCATGAACCGGGCGCACATCGCCATAAAGCGCGATGTCGGTGATCTTGTGTTGCTCGATAAGTTCACGAATGCGGCTGGGCCATTGATCCTGTGTCGCGTCAAAGGGGATGTAATGCGCCTTGTCGCGCCAGAAAAATGCATCCCCCTGATTGAAACCGACGCGCCAGACTTCTGCGCCTGCGGCACGCAACCCTTGTGCCAGCCGGTTGAAGAACCAGCCATGTGGCCCTTGCAGGAACAGAAACCGTCTGTTTTCGCCACTATCGGTCATGAAATCGTTCCAACTCATCTACAACTTTTGTCGGTGCAGCGCCGCGCGACCGTTTGGGCGCGCTTTGATGCTCTGTGCGACACAATGTTAAATAAATGCGGTAGATTTATGGCGCGCTTGTCATCAAGCTGTGGCAGCGTTACCTCTGCCGGGGATGCAGGTTTTGGGAAAGGAACCGAGATGTTCACAGGGATCATTACGGATATTGGTGAGATCCGTGCCTTGACACAGGAAGGCGACCTGCGGGCGCGCATTGGCACGGGCTATGACATGGCCAGCGTCGATCTAGGCGCATCAATTGCATCGGACGGGGTGTGTCTGACGGTCGTTGCAAAAGGGCCGGACTGGTACGAGGTGCAAGTCTCGGCAGAGACTGTGTCGAAAACTAATCTGGGGGGCTGGACGCTGGGCAAGCGCGTCAATCTGGAACGTGCCCTTAAGGTCGGTGACGAGTTGGGCGGTCATATCGTCTCGGGCCATGTGGATGGCGTGGCCGAGGTGGTTGGCCTGACCGATGAGGGCGGCAGCACGCGGTTGGTGTTTCGCGCGCCCGATCATCTGGCGGGATTCATCGCGCCAAAAGGGTCTGTGGCACTCGATGGTACATCGCTGACCGTCAATGAGGTGTCTGGCGCTGAATTTGGCATCAATCTGATTCCGCATACCAAGCAGGTCACAACATGGGGTGACATTGCCTTGGGGGACCGGATCAATCTGGAGATAGACACATTGGCACGCTATGTGGCGCGGCTGCGCGACTGGGAACGCCATGTTGCGAGTGTGTGATGGACATGACACTTGGCGGCGGCGTATGATCGCTGAAAACAAGGCAGATCATGTCCGATCTATTCGACAATGACGACAGTGTAATCGCTCGGCGAGAAGCCGAGGCGCTGATCGTTGATGTTGACGGGTTTGAAGGTCCGCTTGATTTGCTGTTGACGCTGTCACGCACGCAAAAAGTTGATCTGCGCCGCATTTCAGTGCTGCATCTGGCGGAACAATATTTGGGCTTTGTGGAGCGCGCGCGCTCGTTGCGCATTGAATTGGCCGCCGATTATCTGGTCATGGCCGCGTGGCTGGCCTATCTGAAATCGCGCCTGTTGCTGCCACCCGACCCGTCCGAAGAAGGGCCAAGTGGCGCAGAGCTGGCAGCCCATCTGGCGTTTCAGTTGGAGCGCCTGCAAGCAATGCGAGAGGCGGCAGCCCGGCTGATGGGGCGCGACCAGAAAGGGCGCGATTTCTTCGCGCGCGGCGCACCCGAAGCCTTGGCCGTCAATCGCAAGACATTGTTCGAGGCCAGCCTACTGGATCTGATGCGCGCCTATGCCAGACTGCGCACGCGCGATGAGTTCCGGCCCTATGCCTTTGATCGCTCGGACATCTACCCGTATGAGGCAGCGCTGGAACGGTTGCGGCAGATGGTGCCAGGGGCAGGGGATTGGACCAGCCTTCAGGCTTATCTGCCCGAAGGTTGGCGCGGCGCGCCTGCGCGCAAACGCTCTGCGATTGCGTCCACGTTTGCTGCGACGTTGGAACTGGCCAAGCAGGGCCAGATCGAATTACGACAGTCCGACACCTTTGCGCCCCTGCATTTGCGGCGCAAGACCGGGCAATGAGGCACGAGATGGAAGATGACACCGAAGCACAGGCGCACCACCCACGCAGCACCGAAGACAGCCCCAGCCTGTTTTCCGCCCCCCCCATCGCCGAGCAAGAGCGCATGGTCGAGGCGATCTTGTTTGCCTGCGCTTCGCCGCTGACCCTGTCCGAGATAGCCGAGCGTATGCCACCGGGCTGCGATCCGGCTGAAGCGCTGGTGCATCTGCGGTCGCGCTATATGGGGCGCGGTGTCAATCTTTTGCGTATCGACGACCGCTATGCCCTGCGCACCGCGCCGGATCTGGGCTGGCTTATGCAAACCGAACGGGTCGAGACGCGCAAACTCTCGCGCGCCGCCATTGAGACGCTTGCTATCATCGCCTATCACCAGCCCGTCACGCGCGCCGAGATAGAGGAGATTCGCGGCGTCGCCGTGTCGCGTGGAACTGTAGACCAGTTGCTTGAACTGGAATGGATCAGGCTGGGGCGCCGCCGGATGACACCGGGGCGTCCGGTGACATTTGTGGTGACGGATGAATTCCTTGACCATTTCGGGCTGGAAAGTGCGCGTGACTTGCCGGGGCTGAAAGAATTGCGCGAAGCGGGGCTTCTGGACAGCCGTCCGCCACCGGGCCAGTCAGTGATGCCTGATGATGAGGCAGAGGACGGGCCAGAACAGGGCCAGTCTGAACTGTTCGAGGACTGACGCCTTGTAGCCCGCCCAATGTAGGGCTAGGTTTTGCGGCAAGAGTGTAAATCTGTCAGGATCATCATGCCCATACGTAACCGTTTCGCCGAATTGCTGCCCGAGATCACGGAATGGCGGCGTGATTTTCACGCGCACCCGGAATTGCAGTTTGAATGCCACCGCACGGCGCAAATCGTGGCCGAAAAATTGCGGGATTTCGGATGTGATGAGGTGATCGAAAAGATCGGCGTAACCGGGCTTGTGGGGCTTATACATGGGCGCAGCCGTGCCTCTGGCCGGGTGGTGGGCCTGCGCGCGGATATGGACGCGCTGCCAATCATGGAGGCGACGGGCAAACCCTATACTTCCATTCACCATGGCAAGATGCATGCCTGTGGTCATGACGGGCACACGGCAATGCTGCTGGGTGCTGCAAAATACCTGTGCGAAACGCGCAATTTCGATGGCACTGTTGCCGTCATCTTCCAGCCTGCCGAAGAAGGCGGGGCAGGGGCCAAGGTGATGTGTGACGCGGGGCTGATGGCGCGGTTTGGCATTCAGGAAGTCTATGCCATGCACAATCGCCCCGGCCACGGCTTGGGCGAGTTCAACATTCGCGCAGGCGCGTTCTACGCCGCGTGTGACGAGTTTCGCATCACGGTTGAGGGGCTGGGCGGACACGCCGCCAAACCGCACGCGACCATCGACCCGACTGTTGCTGCCAGCCACCTTATTCTGGCGTTGCAGACCATCGCCAGCCGCAATGCAGACCCGACACAGAATATCGTCATGTCTGTCTGCGGGGTGCGCACCGAGTCGCAGGCGTATAATGTCATTCCTCAACGGGTGGAGTTGCGTGGTACCATCCGCACCCATGATGCAGGTTTGCGCAAACTGGCAGAGACACGGCTTCATGCCGTGGCGCAAGGTACTGCGGCGGCATTTGGCGCGTCAGCCGAAGTGGAGTTTGTCGAAGGCTATCCCGTCATGGTCAACCATGAGGCCGAAACCAAGATTGCGCGCGACGTGGCCTTGGACGTGTCCAACCAATGCCTTGAAGCGGGTTTCAATATGGGGGGCGAGGATTTTTCCTACATGCTCGAAGAGCGCCCCGGTGCCTATATCGTGCTTGGCGCAGGCGAGGGGCCGGGGCTGCACCATCCGGAATATGATTTCAACGATGAGATAATTCCCTATGGTTGCAGTTGGTTCGTGGGTATCGCGGAAACCCGCCTTTCCGTGTGATCTGTCCCACAATACGCCCTACACGATCGTGTGGCCTTGAGTGACGCTTCACATGTCCTGTGCGTGCCCAAATCGGTTTGAGTCGCTTGGATGTGTGAAATTTCTGGTGTCGATTTGCAGAAAGTTCCAGAGTTTTACTCGTATAAACAAATAATTGACCTTGGTTTTTCACCAAGATGTGTTTCAGGGTTGACTCCATTGTGTTGTCGCAGTCCACTCATCCTATGGGACGCGCCACATAGCCTAAAACAGGCGTGGCTACAGAACCCTTTTGCTGCACCGAAATAGCAGCGTTTCACATGGAGGAATACATGAACAAACCGTTTACAGCAGGACTGGTTGCTGCAGGTATGATGATGGGGACGACTGCGCTTGCGCAAGAAACCTTCATCTCTATCGGTACTGGCGGCGTAACTGGCGTCTACTACCCCGCAGGTGGTGCGATTTGCCGTCTGGTGAACCGCGACCGTGCCGAGCATGGCATCCGCTGTGGTGTGGAATCAACCGGTGGGTCGATCTTCAACATCAACGCGATCCGTTCGGGCGAGCTGGAATTTGGCGTTGCGCAATCCGACTGGCAGTACCACGCTTACAATGGCAGCTCCAGCTTTGAAGAAGATGGGGCGTTTGAAGGTCTGCGCGCTGTCTTCTCGCTGCACCCAGAGCCGTTTACCGTCGTGGCACGGGCTGATTCCGGGATCACCACATTCGATGATCTGGAAGGCAAGCGCGTCAATATCGGCAATCCGGGGTCCGGCCAGCGTGGCACAATGGATGTCGTGATGGAAGCAATGGGCTGGACGCTTGACACCTTTTCGCAAGCTACAGAATTGCCACCGGCCGAGCAGTCCTTGGCGCTGTGCGACAACAATGTCGATGCAATCGTCTATACTGTCGGACACCCGTCCGGTGCGATTCAGGAAGCAACCACCGCGTGCGATACAATTCTGGTGAATGTCGATAACGACGCAATCCGCGAACTGGTGGGAGAGCGTGACTATTACCGCATGGCCACCATTCCCGGCGGCATGTATCGCGGCACAGATGAGGACATCACCACCTTTGGTGTGGGCGCCACATTTGTCAGCTCGGACGAGGTCAGCGAAGAAGTTGGCTATCAGGTCACACGTGCGATTTTCGAGAACCTTGATCAGTTCACCGCACTGCACCCCGCATTGGCGAACCTCGATCCAAGCGAAATGGTCAGCGATGGTCTGTCAGCGCCACTGCATCCCGGCTCCGAGCGGTATTTCCGCGAAGCTGGTTTGATCGAGTGATCCGACCTACCTAACCTGTTGCGCGGCGCGTCATGACGCGCCGCGCAACTATATTGTGACTGCAAGATAAAATAACAATCAGCATCAATGGGGGACAGGCGTATGTCGACTGCGCAAAAGCCGGAAGCTCGGCAATTCTCGGATGATGAATTGCAGGATCTCGTCGCAAGCACGGATTCGGGTGGACGCGCCCCGGAAAACCGCGCCGTTGCCATTTTGATCGCATCGGTCGCGTTTTTATGGTCCGCCTTTCAAATCTGGATTGCCGATCCGCAGTTTCAGTTTGCGCAGAATATTCCCTACCTGCGGGTCATCGGGTCAGACATGACGCGGCCCCTGCACCTGACATTCGCGCTGTTTCTGGCCTTCCTTGCGTACCCTGCATTCAAAAGCTCTCCACGGCGCTACATCCCGCTATATGATTGGGCGCTCGCCTTTATCGCTGCGGGTTCTGCCTTTTATATCTTCTGGTTCTCACGAGAGATTTCCGGCTCGGCGCGGCAAGGCCGGCTGACGCAATTGCAAACCGCAGATGTGCCCATCCTCAATAATTTTGAGGGTTTGATTGGCCCTGTTATCTTTCCCCAGATCATTATTGGCACGATTGGCCTTGTCTTGTTGCTGGAAGCGTCGCGTCGCGCGCTTGGCCCAGCGCTGACAATCGTGGGAAGTATTTTTCTGGCCTACAGCTATTTTGGCCAAGGTTGGCTGATCCCGGATCTGATCGCGCATGAAGGGCGCAGTTTCAACGGCATCATCAACACACAATGGCTGTCCACCGAAGGGGTGTTCGGCATTCCGCTGGGTGTATCGACCGCATTCGTGTTCCTGTTCGTGTTGTTTGGCGCGTTGCTGGATAAGGCGGGGGCGGGCAATTACTTTATCAAGCTGGCCTTTGCCGGGCTTGGCCACCTGCGCGGCGGGCCTGCGAAAGCGGCGGTTGTCGGATCTGGCGCAACGGGCCTGATTTCCGGCTCGTCCATTGCAAATGTTGTGACAACAGGCACATTCACCATTCCCTTGATGAAGCGCGTGGGCTTCACCGCTGAGAAGGCGGGCGCGGTTGAGGTGTCATCATCGGTCAATGGCCAAATCATGCCGCCCGTCATGGGCGCTGCTGCGTTCCTGATGGTCGAATTTGTCGGCATCTCATATCTGGAGGTGATCAAGCACGCATTCATTCCGGCCGTGATTTCTTATATCGCGCTGGTCTATATCGTGCATCTTGAAGCGTTGAAGAATGGCATTCCTGCGCTTGGCAAAGGGGCTAGCCTGCTGACGATGGCGTGGAAAACCGCGCTTGGCTTTGTCATTGCGGGGGCGGCTTTCTACAGCGTGATCGCCGCAGTTGATTTCTTGCGCGCCACCGCGCCCGCCATCGCAGGCACTATCACGATACTGGCGCTGCTTGGGGTTTATCTTGGCTGTCTCTGGGTTGGATCGAAGCGGCCAGATCTGGAACTGGATGACCCAAAAGAGAAGGAAATCAAGCTGCCCGTGATGCGCGACGTCTTTCCGACGGGGCTGCATTATCTGTTGCCGATCATCATTCTGATCTGGTTCCTGATGGTCGAGCGGCAATCTCCTGCGAAATCGGCCTATTTCGCGGTCATGACAATGCTGTTCATCATCCTGACCCAGCGGCCCCTGAAGGCGCTGTTTCGCGGCCAGACTGACCTGATTGCGCAGTTTCGTCAGGGGGTAACAGATCTTGTCGAGGGCATGATCGCGGGCGCACGCAACATGATCGGCATTGCCGTTGCAACAGGTGCGGCGGGTGTGATTGTGGCGACTGTGACGCGCACGCCAATTGGCACCGAACTTGCCGGGCTGGTCGAGATGCTGGCGCTTGGCAACCTGTTCTTGATGCTGGTGTTGGTGGGGCTGTTCTCGTTGGTTCTGGGGTTAGGGTTGCCGACAACGGCGAATTACATTGTGGTGTCATCGCTGATGGCGACAGTGGTTGTCAGTTTGGGCGCACAAGAAGGGCTGATCGTGCCCTTGATCGCGGCGCATTTGTTCGTGTTCTATTTCGGGTTGATGGCAGATGTCACGCCACCGGTGGGGCTGGCCAGTTTCGCGGCCTCGGCTGTGTCGGGGGGCGACCCGATCAAGACCGGCTTTCAGGCGTTCTTCTACAGCCTGCGCACGCTCGCGCTGCCGTTCCTGTTTATCTATAATCCGACACTTATCCTTTACGGCGTCGATCTGGGCACAGCGGCGGGGGTGATGCAGGCGGTGTTCATCTTTGTGATTGCCACCTTTGCGATGCTTCTATTCGCGGCGGCGACGCAGGGCTACTTCCTTGCGCGGTCCAGATTGTACGAATCTGCGGCATTGTTGCTTGTGGCCTTTACGCTGTTTGTGCCGAATTTCTGGCTGGACCGCGTGCAGCCAGAATTCAACCGCCTGTCTGGTCTGGAATTCGAGCAAGTGCTGGAACAGGCTGATACTGGCGATCAGTTGCGGCTAGAGGTGACTGGGCCGGATTTCAACACCGGGCAAATGCGATCTGTTACGCTGGTACTTGATGTGGATGAGAGCGCACCCGATGCGCGTGTCGGGCAGACGGGACTGTTCCTATTGCCAGAATCTGACCGTATGGTGCTGGACGAACCTATGTTCGGCTCTCCGTTCCAGCGCTCGTTGGGGGATTTCGACTTCTACAGCAGCGAACCGGTTGAACTGTCTGCGGTGTTGCGCCCGGCAGATCGCGTGCCAGAGCAACTGTTCTATATTCCGGCATTGCTGCTGTTGCTCGGGGTGATCTTGCTGCAACGTCGGCGTCAGACAGTGCCTGCATTCTAAACCATCGGCCCTGCCAGTCACTCTGGCAGGGCCGATGGAGGATACAGCGTCTCAGAACATGGCGTGGTCGCCCAGACCTGCCTCGCCCTTGCCAAACAGCAGGCGCTGATAATGCGCACACAGGCTGTCTTCCCCAAAAGCGGGTGTCACGTCTGCGTCATATCGCGCGGTTGTCGGGTTCCAGACCAGCATCGACTCGGTTGCGTAATAGCGACCGATGCGGGCGAATTCNGCCTTTTCGGCCATACCCCGGTTGACCCGTCCCAAAGTTGACAGGGTGGCGATAATTCCATCCATCAGTGTCACTGGCACCTGTCGAAAGCGGGTTTTTTTGCCCAGCAGATCAAACAAAACCTCGCCCTGCGCGCGCGGGGTCAGCGCTGGACCCGGCCCGCCTATGGGCAGGATGCGGTTCATACGCGCGGGTACATTCAGACAGCCCACCAGATACCGCGCAAGATCACGGTCGCTGATCGGTGTGCACGCGGTTAGTGTGCCATCGCCAAACACCAAAAACGGCTTGCCTGCCTGCACCCGCCTGACCTGACCAGACAGCGATTTGAAGAAGGCTGTTGGCCGCACGATCGACCATTGCAGCCCGGAGGCAATCAGCGCTGCCTCAAACGCAAGCTTTGCGCGCTGAAACTCCAAAAGCGGCTTTTGAACGCAGATGGCTGAAAGTAGGGTGAAATGCGCGCAGCCCACCGCCTGCGCGGCGTTCAACACGTTCATATTGGCCTGATAATCGACTGCCCATGCATCCGCAGGCCGTCCCGTTCGTGACGCCATGCACGAAATAACTGCCGCCCCGCCGCATGTGTCCATACAGCGCGCAACTGCGTCGGGGTCACCCAGATCAACCTCAAGAAACTTTACACCGTCGGGCAGTTTTTCGCCGCTGCCCTGCCGCACCAGACAGGTCACATCATGGCCTTGTGCGCGCAATTCCGACAGCGTGGCGCGCCCGATTGTGCCAGTGGCCCCCAGCAGAATTAAGGACGGTGCGGACATAAGAGCAGACCCTGTCACTGTTTGATGGCGATCTTGTCCCGTTTGCGGGCGTCAGGCAAGGGGTTGCCCTGTCACTCGGGGTTAATCACACCATAATTGCCAGCAAAGAAACTCAGGCCCGCGCCGGTATTCGTGCTGACACGCAGCACTTCGCCCACGACGATCGCATGGTCGCCGCCGGGGTGAACCGCATGGCGACGGCATTCGAAACGCGCAAGGCATCCGCCCAGTAGCGGCGTGCCGCCAACCCCCTCGGACACATCCGGCAAATCGAAATTCAGCCCGTCTTGCGCGAAATGTTGCGCCAATGGCAACTGATCGGCAGCCAGCACATGAATTGCGAAATGCCCCGCTTCGGCAAAGGCATCGAAGCGGCGCGAGAATTTCCCCGGTGCCCACATCACCAGCGGCGGGTCAAGCGAGAGCGAGGCAAAGCTGTTGGCCGTAATTCCCAACGGTCCCTTGTCGCTTTGCGTGGTCACAACCGTAACCCCCGTTGCAAAACGCCCCAGCGCATCACGAAACGCACGCGCGTTTGCGGCATCCGGGGGAAAGCTGTGCTCGTTCATAAAAGATCCGTCCATCTTGTCATAGTCCTGCCTGCTGCTCTGGCGCGTGAGGTAAGCCGTAGCGCGGGCAGGGCAAGTGTCATTCGGGGCGGCTCTTGTCGGTTTTGGCCGCCCCGAATACCGCCGCATGTACCGCTGCCACCTGCGCTGCCAGACGCGGCAAGCGGCGCACAGCCTTACGAATTTCCAACTGTGTTTCAAGTTTTGTTGCCGGGTCACCCAGGACCGTGCGCCCTGTAGCGACATTGGTATAAACTCGGCTGGCCCCGCCCACGATCACATCGTCGCCGATGAAAATATTGTCGTTCACCGCCACTTTACCCGCCAGCAACACGCGATTGCCGATCCGGGCTGACCCCGCGACACCGGCCATTCCGCACATCATGCAATCTTCGCCCATTTGGACATTGTGACCGATCTGGCAGACAGAATCGATTTTTGTGCCCGACCCGATCACTGTGTTGCGGATGGTGCCGCGATCAATCGAGGAATTGGCCCCAAGTTCCACATCATCGCCAATTTCGACCGCCCCNAGCGACTGGATGCGGTGCCATTTCTGTGCCCTGAGTTGACGCTCGCCCGACAGCGTGCCGCGCACATCTTCTGCGCCCGACGGCTCTGGCGTCACGAAGCTGAACCCGCAGCCGCCGACAACACTGTTGGGCTGGCCGATATAGCGCGCGCCAATCCGGCAGCGTGCCCCGATCCGAGCGCCCGCGTGCAAGATGACATCTGCGCCAATCTCGACATCTTCGGCCACAGTTACATTGGCCGCTATGCGCGCATTCGCGCCAATCTTTGTGCGCGCACCAATGCTGGTGAAGGGGCCGATCTGCGCGCCCTCGCCAATATCCGCACTGGGATGGATATAGCTTTGCGGGTGAATGTCGCCGCCAAAATCGTATCCGGGGTCAAGAATCTCGCTGACGCCCGCCATCGCCCAACGCGGGCGCGGCGCGAAGATCGCAGCTTTCAGCCCCAGTTCGCGCCAGTCGGCCCCGCCCCAGAGGATGGCCGCCTGTGCGCGCCCCTCTGCCAGACCGGCGGCATACTTGGGATTGGTCGCCATCGCCAGCGCATCGGGGCCAGCATGGGCAGGTTCAGCCGCGTGAGTAATTGTCAGGTCCAGCGCGCCTTCAGCCTGCAATCCAAGGGCCTGTGCGATATCTGCGATAGTATGGGGCATGAGAGCATCCGCCTGTGGTCAAGCTATGACACAGCCATACCGAATGCGCGCCCTGTCGACCAGCCCCCAGCGACCGCAATGACAGGTGACAAGCCTGCGGGATGGCGGCATCATGGCAGGTGATGTTTCATCAGCTTATCCCATTCGGCCTTGGCCCTGTCTATGCTGCGCAGATGTTGGCGCTGGCGTTGCGCGCAGAGCGTTTGCCCGAAGCGGCAGGCCCGCGCGCCGGGGTTGCGGGGCAAGGGCGGCGGGTCCGCTTGCTGATACTTGGCGATTCCTCGGGCGCGGGTGTGGGCGTGGCGCGTCAGCACGATGCGCTGATCGGTCGAATGCTGCATCACATGACCCCGCATGTCCGCGTCGAATGGCAACTCATCGCGCGATCCGGTGCAACATCGCGCGTGGCGCATTCCATGCTGCGCGGTGCGGGGCAGTTTGACGTCGCCGTGCTGGCGCTGGGTGTCAATGATGTGCTGCGCCAGACCCGCACGGCGCGGTTTCGGCAGGCTCAGACCGCACTGATGCACGATCTGCGCGAGGTGCATGGGGTGGGGTGCATACTCGCCTCTGCTGTGCCGCCTTTGGGTGCGTTTCCGGCATTTCCCGAGCCGTTGCGCGGGTTTCTGGGCAGGCGTGCAGAGCGGCTGGACATGGCCCTGCGCAACGTCTGCGATAGCACCGGCGCGCTGCATGTGCCCTTTGATATACCCCCAAGCGCGGATTTGCTGGCGCGTGACGGATTTCATCCTGGTGCAAACCTGTATTGCCATTGGGGCGAACGAATGGCACAGCTTGCCCTGCGCGCGTCCCAGACAGGGAAAAGCTGAGAGGACATGACCATGACCAAGCCCCCAAAAGACGCCACCAAGCCCGAGAAACGCCCGCAGCAGGTCTATACCTTGCTGGTTGAATTGGGCCGCAGCGCCGGTGACGATTTGCCCAAAGGTGCGACTGGTGCCGGACTTTTGCTGTATGCCACAGGTGTGGATGAGCCAGAGGCCGTGCGCGAAGCGGTTGCCGTGCTCAAGACGGCAGGGGTTTTGCCGCTGGATGTCACAAGCTATGGCACGCTGGACGAACGGCTGGCTGCGGGCGACAACGTTCCCGATGAAGAGCGCGAGTTGATGGCGCGCGCGTTGAACGAAAATTCCGTGATCGTCGCGCAAAAAACCTATTTCACGGATGAGGCCGAAGATGACTGACCCTGTTTGTCCGGTTGCACTGACAGCAGACTTGATTCGCTGCCCCTCGATCACGCCGCAAGAAGGTGGCGCTTTGGTGCTGCTGGAGGCGCTGCTTTCAGACGCTGGTTTTGATTGCACACGGGTCGACCGCAACGGCACACCAAATCTGTTCGCGCGCTGGGGGCGCAAGGGGCANGAGCGGTCGTTCGGGTTCAACGGCCATACGGATGTCGTGCCGCTTGGCAACCCCGATGACTGGACGCGCGCACCCTTCGGGGCCGAGGTTTCAGGCGGGCGCATATTCGGGCGTGGGGCGTGTGACATGAAATCAGGCGTTGCCGCTTTTGCGGCGGCGGCGGTGGATTTCGTGCGTGACACCCCGCCTGATGGTGCGGTTATTCTGACGATTACCGGCGACGAAGAAGGGCCGGGCGGAGATGGCACAATCGCCATCCTCGACTGGATGGCATCAGAGAATGAGGCGATGAGCGCCTGCATCGTGGGCGAGCCGACCTGCCCCGAGCAAATGGGCGAGATGATCAAGATCGGGCGACGCGGGTCGATGACCGCGTATGTTGCAGCGCGCGGAAAACAGGGGCACGCCGCCTATCCACACAAGGCACGCAACCCGTTGCCGCTGCTGGTGGCCTATCTCGACGGGCTGGCGCGGCATGAACTGGATCAGGGCACCGAACATTTTGACCCCTCAACCCTTGCGCTGACCACGATTGATGTGGGCAATCCGGCCTCGAATGTTATTCCTGCCACTGCACGTGCAACCCTGAACATTCGGTTCAACGATCTGCATACGGGCGCGTCCTTGACTGAGTGGCTGCGGGATGAAGCTGCAAAGGTAAGCAAAGACAGCGGGATAGCGCTTGATCTTGAAGTTCACATCTCGGGCGAAAGCTTTCTGACGCCGCCGGGCGCGCTGTCGGATCTGGTCGCGCGGGCTGTGGCGGCGGAATGTGGCATCACCCCTGTGCTGTCAACGTCCGGTGGGACGTCGGATGCGCGCTTTGTCAAGAACCACTGTCCTGTGGTGGAATTCGGGCTGGTCGGCACCTCGATGCATCAGGTGGATGAGTTTGCAGAAGTTGCACAGATTCATAAGCTTAAGTCAGTATATTCGCGCATTTTGCGGGACTATTTCGCATGAAGCTGCATGTCGGGCTGACTAACGATCTGGCCGCCTGCCATGCGCTGCGCCGTGTCGTGTTTATTGAAGAACAGAATGTTCCCGCAGCGGAGGAGGTGGATGGCCGCGACCCAGACGCTTTGCACCTGCTGGCGGTGCTGGACGGGCAACCTGTCGGCTGCGCGCGGATTTTGATCGTGGGCGAGACAGGCAAAATCGGGCGCGTCTGTGTGCTGCGCGCCCTGCGCGGGCAAGGCATTGGTGTGGCTCTTATAAACGCGGCTCTGAATGCGCTGCGCAATCTTGACGGGGTGCACCGTGCCAAGCTGGGCGCGCAAACCCACGCGATCGGATTTTACGAGGCGTTGGGTTTTGTGGCGCAAGGCCCGGAATATCTGGATGCCGGAATCGCACATCGCGACATGGTGCGCATGCTGTAAGAATGGGCGGTGACTGCGCCCAGATGGCGTGATACTGCGGCGGGATGATACGCATTATTTCTGGCTTGTGCCCGCACCGTTCAATTTGTCACGCATCCATTCGGGCCGCGCGCCTGACTTGCGCGAGGGCGATCTTGTGAAACAGCTTCCTTCCATCAACGATATCCGCCTGTGGCTTGCCGATAATCCAGCTGCCACACGGCGCGACATTGCCAAGGCTTTTGGCATCAAGGGCGGCGCGAAGATCGACCTAAAGGTCATCCTGCGCGAGCTGGAAGATGAGGGCACGCTTGCCCCGCGTCACCGCAGCTCTGGCGGTGGTGATAAGTTGCCGCCTGTCACAGTTCTGGAAATCAGCGCTCCCGATGCCGAGGGCGACCTGTTCGCACGACCCGTGGAATGGCGCGGCGAGGGCGCGGCCCCTGTGATCCTGTTTCTGACCCAACCGGGCGATCCGGCACTGGGACAGGGCGACCGCGTTCTGGCCAAGCTGGAGGAAATTCGCGGCCCCGATTACGACTATCAGGCGCGTCTGATCCGCAAGCTGGGGGCCAATCCCAGCCGCATCTTGGGCATTTTCCGCAAAGAAGCACAAGGCGGGCGTATCGTGCCCATCGACAAGGGTGCGGACAGGTTCTGGAGTGTGACTGAAACAGGTGGCGCAGAAGATGGCGAGTTGGTCCATGCAGAGCCGCTGACCAAGGGGCGGTTTGGCCCCAGTCGCGCAAAAGTGCTGGAACGGCTGGGTGATCCGACCGCACCCAAGGCCGTTTCGCTGATTGCCATTCACCAGCACGGCATTCGTGATGCCTTTCCCGATGATGTGGTGGCTGAGGCGGACAAGGCCGGGCCTGTGCAGGAAAAGGGCCGCCGCGACTTGCGCGCGCTGCCCTTGATGACCATCGACCCGTGGGACGCGCGCGACCATGACGATGCCGTTTATGCCGAGGCAGACAGCGACCCCGAAAATGCCGGCGGTTATATCCTATGGGTGGCGATTGCCGATGTCGCCGCCTATGTGCGCCCCAATTCCGAACTGGACCGAGAGGCGCGCAGGCGCGGCAATTCCACCTACTTCCCTGACCGCGTGGTGCCGATGTTGCCTGACATCTTGTCGGGTGATCTTTGCTCGTTGCATGAAGGGGTGGACCGGCCCTGTATTGCGCTGCGTATGGTGATTGGCGAAGATGGTACCAAACGAAGCCATGAGTTCTTTCGCGCCATGATGCGCTCGGTCGCCTCGCTGACCTATGAACAGGCGCAGGCCGCTGATGACGGGCAGTTGGATGATGCGACAGCCCCCTTGGCACAGGCCTTGGCGGATCTGTTTGGCGCATACCGTGCGCTGACCCGCGCCCGCCACCGCCGCCAACCCCTTGATCTGGACCTGCCAGAGCGGCAGATCATCCTGTCGGAAGAGGGGCGCGTTACATCCGTCGCCTTCAAGCAACGGTTCGACGCGCATAAACTGGTCGAGGAATTCATGGTGCTGGCCAATGTCGCCGCCGCCGAGACATTGCGCGAAAAGGGGTCCGCGCTGCTTTACCGCGTGCATGAAGAACCCAGCCCCGAGAAGATGGAATCTTTGCGCGAGCTGGCGCGCGAAGCCGGATTCAATCTGGCCAAAGGGCAGGTGCTGATGACGCGGCATTTCAACCAGTTGTTAAAGCAGGCCGAAGGCACCGAGTTTGATGAGTTGATCAATATGGCCACGCTGCGCTCGATGACGCAGGCCTATTATGCGCCGCTGAATTTTGGGCATTTCGGGCTGGCCTTGCGCGAATACGCTCATTTCACCTCGCCCATCCGGCGCTATGCCGACCTGATCGTGCATCGCGGGCTGATATCTGCGCATAAGTGGGGCGATGACGGGCTAAGCCCGTGGGATATCGAAAATCTGGAAGAGACGGGCAAACAGATATCAGAGGCCGAGCGCCGTTCGATGGCGGCGGAGCGCGACACGGCAGACCGCTACCTTGCCGCTTATCTGGCCGACCGTGTCGGTGCGGAATTCACTGGCCGCATTTCGGGCGTCGCTCGGTTCGGGGTGTTCGTGAAGCTGGATGAAACCGGCGCCGACGGGCTGGTGCCGATCCGCGCGATTGGCGACGAGTATTTCCGCCACGACCCCGAGGCCCAGACATTGGTGGGCGAGCGCACAGGTTTCCGCATCGGTCTTGGGCAGCGCGTTAAGGTCAAGCTTGCTGAGGCAGAGCCTGTGACCGGTGGGATCGCGCTGGAACTGCTGGAGGTTGAGGGCGAAGCCCCTGCGCGCAGCGGGGGGCGGCGTGGGCGCAAGGGGCCGATTGGTCGCGCTGCGGGCAAGGGGCGCGGAGGTGCTGCCAAGGCGAAGAAAAAGGTAAAACGCAAACGTGGCTAAGGACGCTGCGTTGTGCTGGATTGCGAATGCAACACCGCGTAAGCTGCTCTTGAATTGCATGGGGGGCTTTCATGGACGACATCGTAATCTTGGGCGGAACACGTACGGCGATTGGCAGTTTTGGCGGCGGGCTTGCCTCTGTCGCGCCAATTGATCTGGCGCAGCTTGTGGCGCGTGATGCGCTGTCGCGGGCAGGGGTCGAGGGGGCCCAGATTGGTCATGTCGTGTTCGGCACGGTTATCGCCACGGACCCCGCCGACATGTATCTGTCGCGCCGTGCTGCAATGGGCGCGGGTATTCCCGACAGCGTGCCTGCGATGAATGTAAACCGGCTGTGTGGGTCTGGTGTGCAGGCCATTATCTCGGGCGTGCAGTCCTTGGCGCTGGGGGATGCAGATTTCGCACTTGTCGGCGGGGCCGAAAGCATGAGCCGCGCGCCACACATCCTGCAATCCGCGCGCTTTGGCAGTAAGATGGGCGATACACGCGCGATTGACATGATGGTGGGGGCGCTGACCTGCCCGTTTGGCACAGGCCATATGGGCGTCACCGCCGAAAATGTCGCGCGCGAACATGACATTACCCGCGAAGCGCAGGACGCGTTTGCGCTTGAAAGCCAGAATCGCGCAGCAAAAGCGATTGCTGAGGGGCGTTTCAAGGACCAGATCACCCCTGTCAGCGTGAAAACCCGCAAGGGCGAAGTGGTGTTTGACACAGACGAGCACCCGAAACCCACAACCATGGAAGCGTTGGCCGGTCTGCGTCCCGCATTTGAAAAGGGCGGCTCGGTCACCGCAGGCAATGCCAGTGGGATCAATGACGGCGCAGCGGCGCTGGTTCTGGCGCGCGCAGATGCGGCGGAGAAATCGGGACTGAAACCCTTGGCGCGAATCATCGGCTACGCCCATGCGGGCGTGCGGCCAGAGGTGATGGGCATCGGACCTGTTCCTGCGGTACAGGCGCTTTTCGCACGTACCGGCCTGTCCGCCGGGGATTTCGATGTGATCGAATCAAACGAGGCGTTTGCCGCGCAGGCGCTGGCGGTCAGCGTGGCCCTTGGGCTGGACGCGGCCCGCGTGAACCCAAATGGCGGCGCGATTGCGCTGGGGCACCCGGTGGGCGCGACAGGTGCGATCATCACCATCAAGGCGCTGCACGAATTGGCCCGGATCGGCGGCAAACGGGCGCTTGTTACCATGTGCATCGGGGGCGGGCAGGGGATCGCGTTGGCCTTGGAGCGGGTCTGAGCGGGGCTAAATTCGGCGAGAACAATGGAAGAACATAGCGCTTGACCGCATCTTGTCAGGCGTTATGTCTCGGCTCTATGTCACCTGCACCCAATGCCCCTGTCCTGTTGTGGTTCAAACGCGATTTGCGCGTATTGGATCATCCTGCATTGGCTGCGGCAGGCGCTCACGTCTTGCCTGTCTATGTTATCGAGCCGGAATATTGGGCACTGCCCGATACATCTGCGCGCCAATGGGCCTTTACCGCCGAGGCGTTGGAAAGCCTTCGCGCCGATCTGGCCGCGATGGGCCAGCCCTTGATTGTACGCATGGGCGATGCGGTCACTGAACTCGCGCGGTTGTGCAAGGTGCAGGGCAGCACGCAGATGATAAGCCATGAAGAAACCGGCAATGGCTGGACCTATGCGCGCGACAAGCGTGTTGCGGCATGGGCGGCGGCCTCTGGTGTGCGCTGGCAGGAACTTCCGCAATCCGGCGTTGTGCGCCGGCTGCGGTCGCGCGACGGATGGCAGGGCCAGCGCAACGCGTTCATGCGTGCGGCGCCCGCCGATCCACCGCAAGCCCTTGCCCCCTTGTCGCGCGATATTTCCACAGTCGAACGTCTGCCCGACGCGCGCGCCCTGCGCCTTGCGCCTGACCCGTGTCCGCATCGCCAGAATGGCAGAAGGGCCGCCGCAGACCGCGCGCTGGACTCGTTCCTGTCGGTGCGCGGCGAGAGGTACCGCGTGGCAATGTCCTCGCCCCTGACGGCAGAGCGCGCGTGCTCGCGCCTCTCTCCCTATCTGGCGCTTGGGGTGCTGTCGGTCCGGCAGGTCGAGCAGGCACGCGTTACGGCACGTGCGCAGCATCAGGGCCAGCGTGACTGGCACGCCGCGCTGAACAGTTTTGCAAAGCGGCTGGCATGGCGCGATCACTTCATCCAGAAGCTTGAAGATGAACCGGGCATCGAGCACCACTGCCTGCACCGCGCCCATGAAGGGTTGCGCCCGCGCGTGGCCAATGCTGCTTTGCTACGCGCCTGGGAAAGGGGTGAAACCGGCGTGCCGTTTGTCGATGCCTGTATGCGCTATCTGCGCGCAACCGGCTGGCTGAATTTTCGGATGCGGGCAATGCTGATGTCTTTTGCCAGCTATCATTTGTGGCTGGACTGGCGCGCAACCGGCCCTGTGCTGGCGCGGCTGTTCACCGATTACGAGCCGGGCATTCACTGGTCGCAGGTGCAGATGCAATCGGGCACGACCGGCATCAACACGATCCGCATCTATAACCCCGTGAAGCAAAGTCTGGACCAAGACCCGAGCGGGCAGTTCATTCGGACTTGGGTTCCCGAACTGGCACAGGTGCCGGCGGCGTTTTTGCATACACCTTGGGCGTGGTCCGAAGGGGCTGCGAGGTTGCAAGCGCGCTACCCTGCACCCGTGGTGGATATTGCGCAGGCAGGGGCGCAGGCGCGTGATGCACTTTGGGGCTTGCGCCAGCAGGCGGGCTTTCGGGATGTCGCGCAGGCGGTGGCGCAAAAACACGCGTCGCGGTCGCGCAACACAGACCGATCAAGTGCCACGAGCCTTAAGGCTGTGCGCCGCAAACCGGCGCATCCTGACCAGTTGAGCTTTGATTTGTAAGGCGCGCGTCAATGGTGTGGGTGCCCATTGATGATTATATTNGGTTTGCCCTTGACCTTCCATTAGCTAGAAGCCCCATATCATCGGCACAGGACAAAAGAATGTAGGACCGCCATGCTGATGACGAACACCGCCCAAACCGGAGTCGAGCGCAGATTTCCCATTGGCAACCTGAGTTGCGCGGGTTGCGTGCGGCGTGCGGAAACCGCTTTGGCAGCAGTTCCGGGCGTGAGCGCGCCATCAGTCAATCTTGCAACACATGAAGCGCGTGTTCTGACGGCCCCCTCGCTCGAAATGAATGAACTGCGCCAAGCCATGCAGCGGGCGGGCTATCCGATTCGCACGGNGCAACTGGAACTGGCGCTGGAGGGCATGACCTGCGCATCCTGTGTTGCGCGCGTCGAGGCGGCGTTGCTGGCGCAACCGGGCGTGGTGCGCGCATCGGTCAATCTGGCCACCAGCCGCGCGCAGATCGAACATATCGAAGGGCAGGGCGACGCAGGTGCGCTGATCGCGGCGTCAACTGCGGCGGGTTATCCTGCAACACTGCTTGGCGACACTGCCGAACCTGAAGATCCGCAAATGCGCCACCATGCCGAAGCGCAGGGCTTGCGCGGCGCATTGATTCTTGCGGCGTTGCTGACCTTGCCTGTGTTTATTCTGGAAATGGGCGGGCATATGGTGCCTGCATTTCACCATTGGTTGCACCATCAGATCGGGATGCAAACGCTGTGGATCGTGCAATTCGTGCTGACCACAGCGGTGCTGGCCGGGCCGGGGCGACGGTTCTACACGACCGGTCTGCCCGCGTTGATGCGGGGCGCGCCTGATATGAACAGCCTTGTCGCCATCGGCACATTGGCGGCATGGGCTTATTCCGTGGTTGCAACATTCGCGCCCGTCCTGCTGCCCGCGACAGCACGTGCTGTGTATTTCGAGGCGGCGGCCGTCATCGTCACGCTCATCCTTCTGGGCCGCTGGCTGGAAGCGCGCGCAAAAGGGCGCACGGGGGCGGCGATTGCGCGGCTGGTAGGCATGCAGCCGCGTTCTGCCCGTGTGGTGCGCGGGGATGAGATTGTCGAGGTTGCGATTGCTGATCTGCGCGCAGGCGATATCGTACAACTGCGCCCCGGAGAGCGGATACCGGCAGACGGTGCGCTGATCTCGGGCGAGGCGGTCATCGATGAAAGCATGATTACCGGAGAGCCTATTCCCGTTACCAAACAGGCGGGGGACAAGGTGGTTGGCGGCACTGTGAACGGCACAGGCGCGTTCCGTATGGAGGTGAAGCACACAGGCGCGGACACTGTGTTGTCGCAGATCATCCGTATGGTCGAAAGCGCGCAGGGTGCCAAACTGCCGGTGCAGGCGCTGGTGGACCGCGTGACAATGGTGTTTGTCCCTATCGTCATCGGAATTGCAATTTTGGCGGTNTTGGTCTGGTTGCTNTTCGGGCCTGACCTGACATTTGCGCTGGTGGCAGGGGTGTCGGTGCTGATTATCGCTTGCCCCTGTGCGATGGGGCTTGCAACACCGACATCTGTGATGGTGGGCACAGGGCGCGCGGCTGAACTTGGGGTGCTGTTTCGCAAGGGCACGGCATTGCAATTGCTGGACAAGGTGCAAATCGTGGCCTTTGACAAAACCGGAACGCTGACCGAAGGCCGCCCCATCCTGACCGATCTTGAAACGGCTGGCGCATGGGGGGCAGATGACGTGCTGACACTGGCTGCCGCGATGGAACAGACATCCGAGCACCCCATTGCGCAGGCCATCCTTGATTCCGCCAAGGAAAAAGGACTGAGCCTGCCAGAGGTTGCTGGCTTCAAGTCCTTGACGGGTCTTGGCGTGCGCGGGCAGATTGACGGACAGACTATCCTACTGGGGGCAGCGCGGTTGATGGCGCAAGAAGGCGTTGATGCGGCACCGCTTGCCGACCGGGCACAGGACATGGCCGCAAAAGGGCGCAGCCCTCTGTATCTGGCTGTTGACGGGCAGCTTGTGGCCTTGCTGGCAGTCGCGGACAAGGCCAAGCCGGGCGCACGCGAGATGATTGCCGCACTCAAGGCGCATGGGTTGCGCGTGGCGATGATTTCGGGCGATGCACAAGCCACAGCCAATGCCATTGGGCAGGAGTTGGGCATTGACGAAGTGATGGCCGAGGTTATGCCCAAGGGCAAGGTCGAGGCCTTGCAAGCCTTGCGCAAAAGCGGTGGCAAGCTGGCCTTTGTGGGTGATGGCATCAATGATGCGCCTGCACTGGCCGAAGCAGATGTGGGCATAGCGATTGGTACAGGCACGGATGTGGCCGTTGAAACCGCAGATGTGGTGCTGATTTCGGGCGCGCCTGATGCGGTTCTGACGGCACTTGGCGTGTCGCGCCAGACCATGCGCAACATCCGCCAGAACCTGTTTTGGGCCTTCGCCTATAACACAGCACTTATTCCGGTTGCGGCAGGGTTGCTGTATCCGGCATTCGGGCTGATGTTGTCGCCTATGCTGGCGGCTGGTGCTATGGCCTTCAGCTCGGTCTGTGTTCTGTCCAACGCATTGCGCCTGCGCTTCATGGCACCACATCATTTGCAGGGGAAACGCGCATGAATATTTCAGAGGTAGGAAAGCGCGCAGGATTGCCGCCCAAGACGATCCGCTTCTATGAGGATATCGGGCTGATCCTGCCGCGCCGTGATACGAACGGATACCGGCTTTTCAGCGAAGCGGACCTGCACCGGCTGGCCTTTTTGCGCCGTGCGCGTGCGCTGGGGTTTTCGGTGCAGGAATGTCGCCAACTCTTGGCGCTGTATCATGATGAGACACGCGCCAGTGCAGATGTAAAAGCGCTTGCACGCGAACATCTGGCCCGGATCGACAAGCAATTGGAAGAGTTGGGGCAGATGCGCCGCACATTGACCGATCTGATTGAATCATGTGCCGGTGACAACCGCCCCGATTGCCCGATTCTGCGCGACCTCGCACGCTAGCCCAATCGCCTATAACCGCTTGCGCACTCCGCCCTTGCAGACAGGATTCATGGCTCAAAATAAAGGCCATTACATGCTTATGCGTTTACGAGTGACGCGTCTTTCGCGCTCTGCTTGGGCGCCGCTGGTTTGGTGGCTTTGTTCACGGCACGCACAGTCTTTTTCGCCGCTTCCGCTTCGCGCGCGATGTCGGCGGCGGTTTCATGCGGGATTTTCTCGGCGAAACTGCCCAGCAGTTTCAGATAGGCGTCGTGCTGTTGTTTGAACACTTTCATCCACATGACGGTGCTCTGCATCCATAGCGATACCGGGTCAAACATGATCCTCAACTCCCTCTCTTTTGGCACTTTCGTCTGAAGTGCCCCCCCTAGAATTCACACGCGCTGTTGCGCTGCGGTTAGCATGTGCCCTGTAACGGGCATATGACGTTTATGCGCCTTGCGCACTGTCACAGGTGATGTGAGGATCAACTGCAGCGTGTGCAACCCCTTGAAGTTACAAGGCAGGGCATAGCCATGTCAAAGGCACAAGAACTTGCTTAGCTCTTATCCGCATATACGCTTATAGTTTAGTCAGAACCGGCGCGAAAATGATCTGCATCAATTTGCGGGGTTTTCATGTGGGCACGTCTGAAACGATGCTTTAATCTAACGGATGATAATTTCGTCTGGCCGCGCAAGGCCCAGAATGTAGCGCGCGCGCTCGTCCAGAAGGTCCAGATCAAGGTAATCATCGGATAGGCGCCGCGTCTTGTTTTCGACTTCGGCCAGTTCCACCTGCAATGTGTCGCGTGTGGCGACAAGGGTGGTGATTTCGGCTTCGATCTGAACACGGTTGAACAGCCCGAATGCGCCCTGCACGGCGGCAAATGTAAAGTACAATCCCAACACAATCGAAGTGCCAAAATAAAACAACGGGCCTATCGCCGGTGTGGTGCGCTTCATGGGTTTGCCTGCTCTGTCCGCGCCTCTCTGGGCGCTGTTGCTAAATCACTATGGCACAAGATTAGGGCAGTGGGAATCCTGACTGTGCAGATTTAAGCGTGTTCAGCCCANAAATATGCCGACAACCACCATCATCAGGCCCAGAGTTGACACGCCAAGTGCTGCAAAATTCATGATGACCGCTTTTTGCATACGGGCGCGCATCTCGGAATCGTCCAGCGTTTGGCGGCGCAGTTTCATGACATACACGATACACCAGCCCAGCCCGACGACACCGGCCAGCGAGATTGCAGCTCCGATCCAGATCAATGAGTCCATGTGCGTTTACTCTTTTTCCAATGCGGCGACGCCGGGCAATGTCTTGCCCTCCATCCATTCCAGAAAGGCACCACCCGCCGTCGAGATATAGCTGAACTCCGCCGCCGCGCCAGACTTGTTCAATGCGGCAACCGTGTCGCCCCCGCCAGCAACCGATGTCAGCATCCCCTCATGCGTCAGCCGCGCAGCTTCTTTGGCGGCGGCATTGGTTGCGGTATCGAAGGGGGCAATCTCGAACGCGCCCAAAGGTCCATTCCAGACCAAAGTGCGGCATTGTGCAAAAACACCGGCAATTGCGGTGACGCTGTCTGGCCCTGCNTCCAGTATCATCGCATCTGCGGGGCATTGATCGACCGGCAGCACCTCATGCGCGGCATTGGCGGAAAATTCACGAGCGACGACAATATCGACCGGCAGATGCAGGGTGCAGCCAGCCGCCTGCGCCTGATCCATGATCTCGCGCGCTGTGTCGGCCATATCGCGNTCGGCCAACGAGGTNCCGATCTCCAGCCCCTTGGCCACCAGAAATGTATTCGCCATACCACCGCCGATGATCAGGTGGTCAACCTTGCGGATCAGGTTTGACAGCAATTCCAGCTTACTTGACACCTTGGCGCCGCCGACCACAGCTGCGACAGGGCGGGCAGGGGCCTCCAGTGCGGCTTCAAGGGCTTTCAGTTCCGCCTCCATCAACCGTCCGGCACATGCAGGGCGCAAATGCGCAATCGCTTCGGTCGAGGCATGGGCGCGGTGCGCGGCAGAAAAAGCGTCATTGACATAGATGTCGCCCAAGGCCGCCATCGAGGCTGCCAGAAGCTTGTCATTCTTTTCTTCACCTTCATGAAAACGGGTGTTTTCCATCAGGGCCACTTCGCCTGCCTGCATCGCGGCAACAACTTTCTTCGCAGGCCCGCCAATGCAATCTTCGGCAAAGGCTACGGGCTGGCCAAGGGCTGCTTCCAGTGCGGGGCACACCACGGACAGTGACATCTCAGCCACGTGCGCCCCCTTTGGACGCCCGAAATGTGCCAGCAGAACGACCTTGCCCCCAGCTTCGGTAATGTGGCGAATGGTCGGGACGATGCGCTCTATCCGGGTTGCATCTGTCACCCTGCCGTTTTCGACCGGCACATTGATATCTACGCGAACCAACGCGGTCTTGCCCGCGAATTCCAAGTCATCCAGTGTCTTGAACGCCATTGCACCGCACCTTTTCACATAGTTTGACGCTATGTCGCGCAAAACTGGGGGCAGGGTCAATGGTCTGCGGCGTCAACAGGGGTTTTCCTGCGCAACGTGGCGCAGTAGGATGGCGCCAATCGTAGTCTACAGGAGCGCCACATGGCCGAGATCAAAGACCCGGAAAACACAATCCTGATGGAGCTCAAAACCGGCACCGTCACAATCGAGTTGCTGCCTGATATCGCGCCGGGCCATTGCGCGCGCATGAAGGAACTTGCCCGCGCAGGGGCCTATGACAATGTCGTCTTTCACCGCGTGATCGAAGGCTTTATGGCCCAGACCGGCGATGTGGCGAATGGCAACACGGAAAACAATTTCGACATTCGCCGCGCAGGCACTGGCGGGTCTGATCTGCCAAACCTGAAAGCGGAATTTTCGGGCGTGCCGCATGACCGTGGCACAGTGGGTGCTGCGCGGTCGCAAAACCCCGACAGTGCCAACAGCCAGTTTTTCATCAATTTTGGTGACAACCATTTCCTGAACCGTCAATACACCGTCTATGGCCGCGTGATTGCCGGAATGGACCATGTCGACCAGATCGTGCGCGGCGAGCCGCCTGCGAGCCCCGACAAGATGATCAGCGTCAAGGTGGCCGCCGATGCGTGATAAACTGATATTCGCAGGCGTATTTGCCGTTGGCGTTGGCATTCTGGGTGCATCCTACATGAACCTGATGAGTGTCAACGCTGATACCGCTGTGCCAGAGGACCATTCCGGCCCTGTCATGGTAATCGAAACTGCGGGCGAGGCGACTGGCACCATGCGCATTGCGTTGCGTGATGATCTGGCCCCCAATCATGTCGAGCGGATCGTCACATTGGCAGAACAAGGCGACTATGACGGGGTGGTGTTTCACCGCGTGATTGACGGCTTTATGGCGCAAACAGGCGATGTGCAGCACGGTCGACTGGACGGCACGCCACGCATGTGGGGAACGGGCGGATCAGAACTGCCCAATCTGCAAGCCGAATTCACGGATGTGCGATTTGAACGCGGTGTCGTCGGCATGGCGCGCTCGCAAAGCCCCGATAGCGCCAATAGCCAATTCTTCATCATGTTCGCCCCTGCGCCCAGCCTTGACGGGCAATATACGGTCGTTGGCCAGTTGATCGACGGGTATGACGTTCTGGACGCGATCAAACGCGGCACAGGCGGCAATGGTGCGGTCGTCGGCGAGCCAGATCGCATGGAACGCGTGACAATCGAACGCTAAGCCAAAAGACACGGCGGATGCGAAAGAAAAAGGCCGGGGGCATGTTCCCCCGGCCTTTAACGTATGCTGTGGCAGATGCGGTCATCTGCCCCGCAAGAAGATTACTCTTGGCCAGCAGTTTCGGTGAAGCGTGCATCAATCTCGGCTGCAAGCTCTGGGTCTACCGAAGCAGCCTCGCCGATTGCGATATATTCATCGACCGAAATGTCGGGTGTATCTTCGACAACCTGCAAGATCGCTGCATCTGCTTCTTGAACAATTGCCATCTGCTGCTCTTCGTCGGTGACACCTTCAAGCTGCGCGATGTAGCTTTCGCGTGTCTCGGCCACGGCCAGTGCCGCAACGATGAAGGCATCAATCATGTTGTCGTCCATCGCGATGTCTGGCGCTTCGACAGGGGCCTGCGCCTGTGCTACTGCTTGCGATGCTAGGACAGGCGTCATAGCCATACCGGCTGCAAGGATGGTCGAGGTCAGATACTGCTTCAGTTTCATGTCAATCTCCTGTTGTGACGGCGATCAGGACCACTCATGCCCCACGCTCTCGCAAGACCTATGAGCGGCACTGCAAGGTTGCAAATCCCCTAAGCGGAATTCCGCTTTTCTAGCATTGGCTTAGCCGCTGTTCCTCAGAGAACGGGCGCGACGTCAGCGCCCCAACTCTTTGATTCCGCGCGAAAGTCCTTCCAGCGTCATTGGGACCATCCGCCCCTCAAACTGCTGTGAGATCATGCCGATCGACTGGGTGAAACGCCATTGAGGTTCAGGTGTCGGATTGATCCACAGATGGTCCGGCCACTGGCGGCGCGCGCGCTCCAGCCAAACTTCGCCCGATTCCTCGTTCCAATGCTCATTCGCGCCGCCAGGTATCTTGATTTCATAGGGGGACATGGCGGCGTCACCCACAAAAATGCATTTCCAATCGCTGCCATAGGTGCGCAAAATATCCCATGTTGGCATCCGCTCGGTCCAGCGTCGCGCATTGTCGCGCCAGACAAATTCGTACAGGCAATTGTGAAAGTAGAAATGCTCCAGATGTTTGAATTCGGATTTCGCAGCGCTGAACAACTCTTCCACGGCGCGGATATGGTCATCCATCGACCCGCCAATATCGAGCAGTAACAAAACTTTGACCGCGTTTCTTCGCTCTGGGCGGGTGCGCACATCCAGCCAGCCTTGCTCGGCGGTCGAACGGATGGTGCCGTCAAGGTCCAGTTCTTCATGCGCGCCGTCACGCGCCCATTTGCGCAGGCGTTTCAGCGCGACCTTGATATTGCGTGTGCCCAATTCGACTGAATCGTCCAGATTGCGAAATTCACGCTTGTCCCAAACCTTGACCGCCCTGCGGTGGCGCGATTCCTCTTGTCCGATCCGCACCCCTTCGGGATTGTAGCCATAAGCCCCAAAAGGCGAGGTGCCCGCGGTCCCGATCCATTTGCTGCCACCCTGATGGCGGCCCTTCTGCTCGTCCAGCCGTTGTTTGAGGGTATCCATCAGCTTATCAAACCCGCCCATCGCCTTGATCGCCTCACGCTCTTCGGCGCTCAGGTGCTTTTCCGCCATTCTCTCCAACCAGTCGGCGGGCAGATCAACAGCGTCAAGCACTTGCTCCAGTGAGATAGCCTCCATCCCCTGAAAGCTTTGCGCGAAGGCGCGGTCAAAGCGGTCGAGATGGCGCTCGTCCTTCACCATCGTCATGCGTGCAAGGTAGTAAAACCCTTCCACATCATAGCTGACCAATCCTGCCTGAACCCCCTCAAGAAAGGACAGATACTCGCGCAAAGAGACTGGAACAGAATGATCGCGCAAGGACAGGAAGAATTTTAAAAACATAGGCTTACAATAGCTTTTCAAGCCCGATCGTGACAAACAGTCCGACCAGCCCACCGATGATCGCACCGACACCGCCATATTGCGCGATATCTTTGCGGTCGCCGTTTTTCTGTTTTGCGCTGCGCACGCCCCAGATTGCGCCCGCCACAATTCCAAGAATGACGATCATAGTCTTTTACCCCTGTATTATCGGCGGATCAGCGCGGCGATCTCATCGCGCCGATCATCTGCCGCGCGCTCTGACCCGAAGCCGAAAATGGCAAAGGGCATTGCATCGCGGCGAAGTGTTTCCGCCTCGGTCACGCGCCCCATACGCTCTAGCGCCTGTGCGCGCAACAGCATCAGCGACGACAGCAGCGCCCCATTCTCGCTGCGCCGTGCCGGGCCCATTGCGTTGTCGGTCAGGCGCAGCACAATGGGGTATTGCCCCGATGCCAGCGCCTGTGCGGCCAGATGCAACTCGACATGCGCGCGCGGCACCTCGCCGCCGGGTCGCGCGGAATAGATCGAGGCCGCACTTATCAGCGCATCCAGCGCTTCCTCGCCTTGGCCGGGGGGGGCGAAGCGCGCGGCAAGGAACAAGCTGAATGCCAGTCTTTCATCCTGCCAATCCTGATCCAGCGCGATACGCAAGGCCGCCTGCGCAAAAGCAAAACTGCGCCGGCGATTGGATGCGGCCAGCGAATTCTCGATAGCATCGGTCCATGCACGCGGGGTCGGGATCGGGTCCAGCGCCAATGATCTGCTTGCACCGCTGCGCGGATTCAACTGCGCCAGAATGGCCGGAAGGCGCGCACCCACTTCCGTGCGGGTCATTCCGGGTTGCAAGTCGGGGTGGTTCCACACGCGCAGCACAAGCATGTCAAAGCCGGTCAGCGAGGTCTGAAAATTATCATCATTCATGACCGTCTCGCCGATGCGGTAGAGGTCATTCAGGGGGCCGAGCGCTTGTGCGACCTCCTCATGCAGGCAATCGCGCATTTCCTGCACGGTCGCATCTGCGGGCGCGACAACAAGGGCCTTNTGCCGCTCTGCGATAACGGCCCAATCCAGATGATCGGCGCGGGGTGCTGCGCGAAACTCATCCCATGACGCCACATTGGGCAGCACGAAACACGACGCTTCGGGCACAAGCCTGCGCATTGCGGCGCGGGGCACAAATTCGACTGTGATCTGGGCCGCACCCGTGACGCGGCGAACATCCAGACCAGCCTCGCTGCGCAAACGGGCGATCAGGCGATCCGTCTCAATCTCGGCGAGGGGGGGAACCTGTCCGGTCAGGCGCAGCGCAACCGGCCCCTCAAACCGCGAGAATTGCGGTATTTCGCGGCCCGACTCCAGCCTGAAGCCCAATTCAAGAATATCCAGTGCAATCTGGGCGTTACTGCGCGCAGGTGCATATGGACGGGGGGGGCCAAACAATGTGGCCGAACTGATGGCCCGCGATTGCACGGACAGATCAACCTGCGTGTCAGGCGCAGGCACCGCACCGCAGGCCGACACTGCCAGCACCAGCGTGAGTGCGCGTACCCCCCTCATTCCGGCCGCGCATATTTGATGAACGGGGTCTGTACGCCGATCCGGTCATAGAGTTTGCGCGCTGTCGTGTTGAAGTCCTGTGTCGTCCAATAGACACCAGATACGTTGCGCGCATCGGCTGCAGCATAGACTGCTTCGATCAAGGCACGTCCTGCGCCCTGACCACGGGCCTGTTTGCTGGTAAAGAGGTCTTGCAGATAGAAAATCCCCTCAGGGCGCCAGCAATGGGCATGAAACAGGTAATGCACCAGCCCGATGGCTGTATCCCCGTCCCATGCCAACAAGCCACTGGGGCTGTGCGGATCATTTGACATCAGCGCATCAAAAGTCGCGTCATAGACCGATGAGGGAAGCTCTGTCTCGTAATAGGCGAGATACCCTGTCCAGAGCGGCGCCCAAAGGGGTTTATCTTCAGCTTGCAAGGCTTTGATTTCAATTGCCATATCAGCGCCCCTGACGCCGCGCCATAAAGGCCAGCCGTTCAAACAGATGCACATCCTGCTCGTTCTTGAGAAGCGCTCCGTGCAGTTTTGGCAACGCGTTTGGCCCATCCCGCTTCAGGTCTTCGGCGCTCAGGTCTTCGGCAAGCAGCAGTTTCAGCCAATCCAGAACTTCCGAGGTTGAGGGCTTTTTCTTCAGTCCAGGTGTGTCGCGGACCTCATTGAACTGTGTCAATGCGGCGGTCAGCAGGGCGGGCTTGATGCCCGGAAAGTGCACATCGACAATCGCCTTGAGTGTTTCCATGTCTGGGAACCGGATATAGTGGAAAAAACAGCGGCGCAAAAACGCGTCGGGCAGGTCTTTTTCATTGTTCGAGGTGATGATGACAATGGGGCGGTGCGTGGCGCGCACCATCTCACCTGTCTCGTATACAAAAAACTCCATCCGGTCGAGTTCTTGCAACAGGTCGTTGGGAAACTCGATATCGGCTTTGTCGATTTCGTCAATCAACAGCACGACGCGTTCCTCAGCCTCGAACGCCTGCCACAGCTTGCCCTTGCGAATGTAGTTTTTCACGTCATTAACACGTGCATCACCCAACTGGCTGTCGCGCAGGCGCGATACCGCATCGTATTCATACAAGCCCTGCTGCGCGCGGGTGGTGGATTTGATCGACCATTCGATGATCGGCAAGTTCAACGAGGCCGCGACCTGCATGGCAAGTTCGGTTTTTCCTGTGCCCGGCTCTCCCTTGACAAGAAGGGGGCGCTGCAAGGTTACAGCCGCATTCACGGCGATCTGCAAATCGTCACTTGCTATGTATCGGTCGGTAGAGGTGAACCGCATCCTGTTCCTGCCTTGCTGAATGTTATACGCACAAAAGAGTGCACGCTTTTTCGTAACTTAGCCTGCGTATTCAACCACGACAAGGCGACTTGCGGCAGTCAAGCAACCTACGGCGGCAAGAATCAGCGAAAGAGCGTGACATTCTCGAATGCATCCGCTATTCGGCCCGCGAAGGTACGGAATATAGGTGAATCAAGATGGGAAACCTCAACACTTATGATCCGGGTGACACTGAGGAGCGTGGCATGAAACCAGAGACTTTTCTACCGGATGATTACCGACCAGCGGAAGGTGAACCCTTCATGAACGAACGTCAGCTCGAGTATTTTCGTCGAAAGCTGATGGTCTGGAAAGAAGACATTTTGAAGGGCAGTCAAGAGACGCTGGCCGAGCTGGCAAATTCCAGCCGCAACATTCCAGATGTCGCAGATCGTGCCTCGGAGGAGACAGATCGCGCGTTGGAATTGCGCACGCGGGACCGGCAGCGCAAGCTGATTTCCAAGATCGACGCGGCATTGCGGCGCATCGAGAATGGTGAATTCGGTTATTGCGAAGCGACAGGCGAGCGGATTTCGCTTAAGCGTCTCGATGCGCGCCCGATTGCAACCATGACACTGCAAGCGCAAGAAGCGCATGAGCGCAATGAACGTGTGCACCGCGACGACTAATTGCCGCGCAGACCAGACGATGATCAGATGATACAGAAACACCGGGTGGCATACAGCGCCCGGTGTTTCTGCTTTCAAGGAGATGTGATGCAGCTTGCAGGGCTAGAGGTGCTGGTTATCGGGGGAGGTGTTGCAGGATTGGCAGCAGCAGCAGCCCTGCGGCAGCGGGGTGCATCGGTTCTGGTGCTGGAACAGGCGGCAGGTCTGCTGGAAGTGGGCGCTGGCTTGCAGATCAGCCCCAATGGGGCGCGGGTTGTTCACGCCTTGGGGCAGGGTGGGGCACTTGCTGCACATGCGCAGCGCAGCGACTCTGTCATTTTGCGCGCAGCGGGCAGTGGTGCACAGGTTTTGCGGCTTGACCTGCCCCAAACCGGCCCCGGTTTTCATCTTATCCATCGCGCGGATCTTATTTCAGTGCTGAAAGGGGCCTGCGACGGCGTCGAGATGCGATTTGTAGCGCATGTTGCGCGTGTTGCACCGGACCGCGCCCGCCCCTCGGTCACGCTAGAGGGGGGCGAGGTGCTGTCGGCGGATCTGGTTATCGGCGCTGATGGATTGCATTCGGTCCTGCGCCCCAGCCTCCAAGGTGGCCATCCGTTACAGCCTTTTTTCACCGGGCAGGTGGCATGGCGCGCGCTGATCCCGTGCACCCCAGCAGAGCCTGTGCAGGCTCAGGTGTTCATGGGTCCGGGCCGGCATCTGGTCAGCTATCCGCTGCGCGGTGGCACCTTGCGCAACATTGTGGCCGTGGAGGAACGCAAGGCGTGGGCACAAGAAGGCTGGAACCACCCCGACGACCCCATGAACCTGAGACACGCGTTCGCGGGGTTCGGCGGGCCAGTGCCGGACTGGCTGGCGCAGGTTGACAAGCTGTGGCTATGGGGTTTGTTCCGCCACGAGGTCGCCGCGCATTGGTATCGTGGACAGGCGGCCATTCTGGGGGACGCCGCCCATCCGACACTGCCCTTCATGGCGCAAGGTGCGAATATGGCGCTGGAAGACGCGTATGTTCTGGCCCGCGAACTTGCGAGCGCGGGAACACTTGCGGCAGGACTTGCCTGCTATCAGGCAGATCGGCGCGACAGGGTTATCCGCGTGGTCAAAGCGGCCAACCGCAATGCGCGCAACTACCATTTGCGCACGCCACTTGCGCAGATCGCCCATCTTGCACTGCGCATCTCTGGCAAGGTTATGCCCGATGCGCCCTTGCGCCAGTTTGCCTGGATGTACGATCATGATGTCACGGAGGCGTGATAGGCCATGAATATGCCTCACCGGCACACCAGATAGAATGTTGGAACAAATGGGGCGCGTGTGATGGACACAGATCAAACTATGCGACTTGTATATCTGAGCGTCTGGGGCACAGTGCTTATCAGCTATTTTCTGATCGCGCGCACCCAAAGCCTGGGACAAAGCCTGCGCCACCTGTTGCTATGGGGGCTGATCATTGTCGGGGTCGCGGCTGGTTATGGCCTCTGGCAGGATATCACACAGCAGAATGATGTCGTGGTGTCGGGCGATGGCGAAGTCATTTTGCGCGCGGGGCGCAACGGGCATTTCCACCTTGGGCTGGAAGTGAACGGAACGCCAGTNCGCTTCATCATAGATACCGGCGCGTCCGATCTGGTCCTGTCACAAGAAGATGCCGCGCGTGTCGGGCTGGATCCGCAAAGCCTGCCATATCTGGGGCAGGCGCGCACCGCGAATGGGATTGTGGGGCTGGCGCGCGTCACATTGGACGAAGTAGCGTTGTTGCATGATGGACTGGAAATCCGTGACAGCAATGTGCCTGCATTCGTCAATGAAGGTGAGTTGGATGTCTCGCTTTTGGGCATGGGCTATCTGCGGCGCTACGCGCGCATTGCAATCGAAGGCGACCGGCTTATCCTTGAGAGGTGACGCCGCGCGNGCCAAGCTGCTGGATTGGCAGCCGCCTTTGCATTCCACTTGTCTGACCGTCGCGCGGACGCTAGGACACTACAAACGCCAGACAAAGGACAACACCTCATGCCCGAAGACCTGATCAATTCCTATCTGACCGGCCCGGACGAGCAGGGGCGTTTTGGCATTTACGGCGGGCGTTTTGTCTCTGAGACATTGATGCCGCTGATTCTGGAGTTGGAGGCCGAGTATGAGCGCGCCAAAACAGACGACTCTTTCTGGGCGCAGATGGATGATTTGTGGAAACACTATGTTGGTCGCCCGTCGCCCCTGTATTTCGCCGAACGCCTGACCGAGCATTGCGGCGGCGCGAAAATCTACCTCAAGCGTGATGAGTTGAACCATACAGGCGCGCATAAAATCAACAATGTGCTTGGCCAGATCCTGCTGGCGATGCGTATGGGTAAAACGCGGATCATCGCAGAAACCGGGGCAGGGCAGCACGGTGTTGCAACGGCAACGGTCTGTGCGCGGTTCGGCCTGAAATGCATCGTCTATATGGGCGCGCATGATGTTGAGCGGCAGGCGCCCAATGTGTTTCGGATGAAGCTGCTGGGGGCCGAAGTGGTGCCGGTCAAATCTGGCCGTGGCACGCTGAAAGACGCGATGAACGACGCGCTGCGCGACTGGGTGACAAATGTGCGCGACACATTCTATTGCATCGGCACAGTCGCGGGCCCGCACCCGTATCCGGCGATGGTGCGCGATTTCCAGTCGATCATCGGCAAGGAAACCCGCGAGCAGATGATGGAACGCGAGGGGCGTTTGCCAGACACATTGATTGCCGCAATTGGCGGCGGGTCCAATGCGATGGGTCTGTTTTATCCGTTTCTGGATGACAAGGAAGTTGCGATCATCGGGGTCGAGGCCGGGGGCAAAGGAGTCGATGACCGCATGGAGCATTGCGCCAGTCTGACCGGGGGCAGGCCGGGTGTGCTGCATGGCAACCGCACATATCTTTTGCAGGACGAAGATGGCCAGATTCTAGANGGGCATTCGATTTCCGCAGGTCTCGATTATCCGGGTATTGGCCCAGAACATGCCTGGCTGAAAGATGTGGGTCGGGTCGAGTACGTCTCGATCACCGATGACGAAGCACTGGCCGCATTTCAGACCTGTTGCGCATTAGAGGGAATCATTCCCGCGTTGGAGCCAAGCCATGCCTTGGCGCATGTGCTAAAGATAGCACCAAAGCTGCCAGAGGATCATTTGCTGGTCATGAACATGTGCGGACGCGGTGATAAGGACATATTCACTGTGGCACGGCACCTTGGGTTCGAAATGGAGGCATAAACTCTGGTTTATGACCTGTCTATAAACACAATGCCGATAGATTTGACGTCGTTTGTCTTGTACCAAAGAAGCGCGATGGTCGGAAATTTCGCCGGACCCCCCATCGCAAATCGAGTGGCGCGCTTTAACGGTATGGCTGTGTTTTTGTAGCCCGAATGTGCATGAATTTGGAACTGGTATAAGTGAATGTCCAATTTTGAATAGTATTCCAGATTCGTCTGTGCAGGAAATGCAATGTCGGTGTCTTGGCTTATTTTGTTTTGTTAGCCGGCATTTGCAAATGTAATTGGTTTCGCGCGTCAGGCGCACCTCGTGTATTATTGGCGGGGTGCGCCACTTCTCCTTTTATCGGAGGGACTGCACAAGGGGGTGGGCCATGAGTCTTCGGGCTCTGTTTATCAGGAGTGTTGTGGTCTTGGCCTTTATCTGGGCTGGTCCCATACAAGCCTCGGATCGGCGCATAACTCCCGAAATGATCAGCGTTGCGTTGCTGCAACAAGGGTATGAGATCATCGCCGAAACCCGCACGCTGCTGGGGCGCGTTCGCTTTGTTGCATCCAATGAGTTGATCTGGCGAGAGGTTGTCCTCGATTTGTCATCAGGGCAAATCATTCGAGACTACGCGGTCGAATTCAGCCCAAGCAACCCACCAGAGATTCACAAGGATGAAATGCCGCGCGGTGGCACAGTATTGCCTGAATCCTCCATCCCGCAATTAAGCAATTGAGGGGGCGGTTTTGCTTGTATTAACTTCCCCATGCGATGATTGGGCCGTCATGGCAGGGGGCTCAGGTGAGGCTTAACTTCATCATATTGCTGATGGTTTTGGTGCAGACCGCCGGAGCGCTGTTTTTCATCGGCGATATCGGCATGTCTGTTTTGGGCATCGAACGTCAGCCGATTGACTGGCGGTTGCGCGAAGCAATGGAAATTGGCGCGGCAATCGCCTTGCTGATCGGGCTGGTTTTGTCTGGTGTTTTGCTGCTGCAATCCCAGCGCAGGCTCAGCAGGGCAGAAGCTCGGTTGCAGCGGGCCTCTGGTGCATTCATAGAAGTTGTGGATGAGAGTTTTGCGCTTTGGGCGCTTACCCGTGCAGAGCGCGACGTCGCTTTTCTGCTGCTCAAGGGGTTCTCGACGCAGGAAATAACAGGAATACGCAAAACTTCGGAAGGGACGGTCAAGGCTCAGACCAACGCAATTTATCGCAAAGCAGGGGTTAGCGGTCGGGGGCAACTACTAAGCCTCTTTATTGATGACCTGTTGGCCGAGACGCATATTCCAACACCCCCGATTGAGCCTGTGTCACGCGCCTAATCCAGATCGCTGGCGTATTCTTTCAACACGTCCATCGGCACCAGATCCAGCGCGCGCTGATGCGTACTTTGCAACAAAACACGCGGGGCCACCCCTTCGTGATGGGCTTGCAGGAACCGCGCGGCACATAAACACCATTGATCGCCGGCCTTCAAACCAGCAAATGCAAATTCAGGGCGCGGTGTTGAAAGATCATTTCCCAGATATTTCGAGAATGCCAAAAATTCTTCGGTCATCACCGCACAAACCGTGTGAGAGCCCGCATCCTCGGGGCAGGTGTCGCAGGCCCCATTTCTGAAAAACCCTGTAATTGGGTCGCGGGAACAGGGTGTTAAACTTCCGCCCAGAACGTTTACCGACAGATCCATTCTGATACTCATCTTGTCCCTCTTTCTGGTCTATATTCGACACTTAAGCCCTGTGACTTGGAAAGCCAGTGCTTACGGGGCAGGGGCGTGCCATTCTACCCAGCGGCCATGAAAATCGGCGCGTCCCAGATTGAATTGCACATTTTCAGGCCAAAGGTGCAAATTGAGCGCGGCACCGGGGCGCGTTCCGTCATCTTCCATCGACAGATAAGCAAGCGGCTCATCCATGCGGCACTTGGCCCCGGCACGCGCCAATATATCCAATCCGCGCGTCTGATCTTCGGGTGTGAAATACTGCCATGCAATGGTGTGAAATACCAGATGAATGGCGTGGGGGACAGGACGGGACAAGCGCGTTTCAAGCCAGTCGATGGCATTTGCCCGCGCGATCTGGGGCCGCTTCTCGATCGCTATATCAAGGGCATGGGCGGTGCGCGTCATGCGGTCAGGCTGATCCGGCCAGATATACGACAACAGGCGCAGCCGATCCGCGTCTGGATCAAGCGGGTTCAGGTCAACCCCCGCACGCGCGCGAATAACCGGCTGCACTTGTTCGGGCAAATCACCATGCCACTCGGGCGTCAGTACCACAGGCGAATCTGCCGCCCCAAAGCGCTGACCGTCAATGTCCAACGTGTAATTGTCCCACAGCAGGTTCAACCCGGCAGAGCTGCCCAATTCTGACAGCACAAGGGGCAGTTTATAGGTTGCTGCCAGCCAGTTTGCGGCGGCGATCAGCACTGCGGAGCGGCGCAATTCGTTGGTCTGGGGCGCGCTGTCGAGCGTGACAAGGATATCTGCCGCATAGAGGCGCAAAGCGGCGTCAACCACGCGCCAAAGCTGGCTGTCCGAGGCTACCTCGGGGCTGTCATATAACCGCCTTAGGACCGGGGCCTTGTTGCTGAGCACCAGATGATGCAACGCGCCGGCCAGTCGCAGCGCGACAGCATCCGGTCCCAAACGTTCCGCCGGCCAGTTCAGCAGACGCTCGGCCACGCTTGGGCCGGGTGCAAGCCTGTCGGCCAGCACATCCAGCAAACGCGCCGTGAACGCAGAGCCAAGCGCGGCACAGGCTTTGGATTGCACACGGGCGTGGTCACGAAAATTCACCGGAATTTATCCATCAGTTTTTGCAACGGGCTGCGCGTATCTTCTTCTTGCGGGGGGGAAGCAGGCGCGGGCGCAGGTTCCTTGGCGGGTTTTGGGGCAGGGGGGCTGGATTTACGCGCAGGCGCGGTGCGCAGTGCCACGGCATTGCTGAACCGCGCGCCATCCCCGCTTGCCAGTGCCGCGGCACCGTCGGATATGCCGCGCAGCAGATCATCCAGCCAGTCCTGATCGGATTTTGCGAAATCCGACAACACATAGGGTGCGACCTTGTCCTTGTGGCCGGGATGTCCAATACCAAGGCGCACGCGTGCATATTCCGGCCCGACATGCGCATGGAGTGAACGAAGCCCATTATGGCCCGCATGTCCGCCGCCCTGTTTCAGCCGCAGCTTGCCGGGGGCAAGGTCCAACTCGTCATGAAAGACCATCAGGTCGGCAGGTTCCAATTGGTAGAATCGCATCGCTTCGCCCACAGCCTGACCTGAAAGATTCATGAAAGTCATGGGCTTGAGCAGCGCTACTTTCGCGCCCCCCAGCATGCCTTGGCAGATTTCGCCTTGAAACTTCTTCTGCCACGAACCAAAACCGTGATCGGCCGCGATACGGTCCAGCGCCATAAAGCCGATATTGTGGCGGTTGGCCGCATATTTCGCGCCCGGATTGCCCAGGCCCACAAAGAGTTTCATCGCATCGTCCTTTCTCGCTTGGGCGCACAATAGGCAAACCATGGCCAAGTGGAAAGCGCCTGCTTGCACCGGCGGGACGCTTGGTTAGAGTGTGGCAACATGTAATTCAGGGGGCAAAATGTATCTGACAATCAATCGCTTCAAGGTGCGTCCCGGACAGGAAGCCGCATTCGAGGAAATCTGGACATCGCGCGAAAGCAAATTGCCGGAGCTGGACGGTTTTGTCGAATTTCATCTGTTCCGAGGTGCGCACACAGAAGAGACGACGATTTATCTGTCCCATACCCTGTGGCGTGACAAGGCCGCGTTTGACGGCTGGGCAAAGTCGCAGAATTTTCGCGGCTCGCACAAGGGCGTGCGCGCGCATTCAGATATATATCTTGGGCCACCAGAGCTGGAATTCTACGACTCGGTTCAATGTATCACCGGGGCGCGGCGCGAAGGGTAGGGCGCAAACGCACGGGGCACCCGATTGGGTGCCCCGCACAATAACCACATCAGCCAAAGATCACTCTTCTGCGACGGTTTCGGTTTCTTCTTCGTCATCGGCTGCAACCAGCGCGCGCGGTGCTGCGAGGTTCGCGATAACAAATTCACGGTCGATCGTGGGCTTGGTACCTTCGGGCAGCGTGATCGCCGAAATAGTGATCGTGTCGCCGATTTTGCGGCCTTCAAGATCAACCACCAGCTTTTCAGGGATTTCCCCCGCAAGCACATTCAATTCGACTTCACTGCGCACGACGGTCAATGTGCCACCGCGTTTGATGCCAACACAGATTTCTGCGTTGATGAACTCAACCGGAATAAACAGGTTGATCCGGCTCGTGCGGCGCAGGCGCATCAGGTCCACATGCGTGGGCAGGCCCTTGACGACGTCGCGCTGTACGCCACGACAGATCACGCGGACATCATCTTGTCCTTCAACCTTCAGGTTGAACAGCGTCGACAGGAAGCGGCCTGCCTTCAGCTTTGCAATCAGGTAGTTGTATTTGAAATTCAGCGGCAGTGGGTCTGCGCCACCACCGTAAACAATACCGGGTACGAGATGCTCACGACGAGCTTGACGAGCGGCCCCCTTGCCTGTCCCCGTCCGTACCTCGGCTTCAAGATCCGGGATCTCACCAGCCATTTTCGTGTTCCTTTTACAAGATCAAAAGCCCGCCTCCAAGGGTGCGGGCTACAAGTAGGGGCGCTATAGGCGAGAATGATCCCTTTGAAAAGACCAAATGCAGGGGATATTGTGATCTGGAGCGGTTGAGCGCACGCTTATCCAAATAACCCATAATCAGTATTATGTTAAATATGTAGATACCCGATTACCTTGCGACTTGTCCGGCAAGCCGCTATCAGGCCCGCGAGAAGCTTTCAAAAGGTTTGGCCCAATGATCCCGCGTTATTCCCGCCCCGAGATGGTTAATATCTGGTCACCAGAGACCAAATTCCGCATCTGGTTTGAGATTGAGGCCCATGCCTGCGATGCGCAAGCCGAACTTGGCGTCATTCCCACCGAGAGCGCCGCCGCCGTGTGGAAAGCCAAGGATGTCGAGTTTGATGTCGCCCGCATAGACGAGATCGAAGCAGTCACCAGACATGATGTCATCGCCTTTCTGACGCATCTGGCCGAGATTATCGGCAATGACGAAGCGCGCTTTGTGCATCAGGGCATGACCAGCTCTGACGTTCTGGACACGACCTTTAATGTGCAGCTTGTGCGCGCCTCTGATCTGCTGCTGGCTGATATTGACGCCCTGCTGGCCGCGCTGGAACGCCGCGCGATGGAACATAAATTCACCATCCGCATGGGCCGCAGTCATGGCATTCATGCCGAACCCACGACCATGGGCCTGACGTTTGCGCGCTTTTATGCGGAAATGAAGCGCAACCGCGACCGCCTGACCGCTGCCCGTGCTGAAATTGCGACCGGCGCTATTTCGGGTGCCGTCGGCACATTTGCCAATATCGACCCATTCGTCGAGGCGCATGTCTGTGCGCAGATGGATTTGCAACCCGAACCCATCAGCACGCAGGTCATCCCGCGCGACCGCCACGCTATGTTCTTTGCCACATTAGGTGTGATCGCTTCCAGTATCGAAAATATTGCCATTGAAATCAGGCACATGCAGCGCACAGAGGTGTTGGAAGCTGAAGAGTTCTTCTCAAAGGGCCAGAAAGGTTCCAGTGCGATGCCGCACAAGCGCAATCCGGTATTGACCGAGAACCTGACAGGTCTGGCGCGACTGGTGCGCATGGCGGTGATTCCCGCGATGGAAAATGTGGCGCTTTGGCATGAACGCGATATCTCGCATTCCTCGGTCGAGCGGATGATCGGCCCCGATGCAACTGTAACGCTGGATTTCGCGCTTGCCCGTCTGACAAATGTGATCGACAAGTTGGTGGTCTATCCAGACAATATGATCGCCAATATGAACAAGTTTCGTGGCCTGATCCATTCGCAGCGCGTGCTTCTGGCGCTGACACAAGCCGGTGTCAGCCGCGAGAACAGCTATACACTGGTTCAGCGCAACGCGATGAAGGTCTGGGAACAGGGTTGCGATTTTCTGGAAGAACTGCTGGCCGATAATGAGGTTCTGGCAGCTTTGGGAGAAGAGAGTATCCGCTCAAAATTTGATCTTGATTACCATACAAAGCATGTCGAGACGATTTTTTCGCGGGTTTTTGACGGAAAATAACCGCCGGGCGCTTGTTTTTGAAAGAATCGTGCTATCGTCTGTCTCACAGCAAAAGGAGACTGACATGAAACTGAAAATCACTCTTGCTGCCTTGGCTCTGAGCATCAGCCCAGCCATTGCCTCGGCCATGTGCTCCAGCACGAAAATGGATCAGACAGCTTCGATATGTGCCGAAGGTCAGGTTTGGGATGCAGCGACGTCTGTCTGCGTGGAACCTGTAAGCAGCTAAAGAACCACCGATATTCTAAGGGCGCCCCGAACAATCGCTTCGGGGCGCATTTTTATTGATGTGCGATGTAAACGCTTTTTTGATCTGTGTGTTGCTATGGTCTGGTCCAGACCACAGGCAGTACAGCAAAGTGACATGACAGACCAACAGCGCGACATCCAGACATTGCCCCTGAAACTGGCAACCGATCGCGCAGGCGTGGGCAGAACAAGCACCTCCCCACAGCCCGAAAACCGGCGCGTTCGGATCGACCATCTGACTGGCGCGCAAAAAGCGGCGATTGTTGTGCGTGCCCTGATCGCACATGGCGCAGATATACCAATATCGAAGCTGCCAAATGAAATGCAGGCTGAACTGACGCAAACCCTTGGGCGGATGCGGTTGGTCGACCGCGCGACCATGAACGCTGTGGTCGAGGAATTTATCGAGATGTTGGAACAGGTCGGGCTGTCATTCCCCGACGATCTGGATGCGGCACTGTCCTTGATCGAGGATAAACTCGACCAACGGACCGTGAAAAGATTGCGGGCAATCTCGCGCGGGGGTGATCTTGATGATGCCTGGATGACGCTTGAACTGGCCGAAGACGAAACCCTGCTGGCGGTGTTGAAACAGGAGTCTCAGGTTGTATCCGCCGTATTGCTGTCGAAACTGACCACCGAGAAAGCCGCCCGCCTGCTGATGCAACTTGGCCCTGATCTGGCGCAATCGCTGGCCATGGGCATTGCCCAGACCGAAGCGATTGGTCCTGATGCTGTCGCGCGGATCGGGGCCACGCTTGCGGACCAGATCAGCGCAAAACCGCTGCGGGCCTTTGCCGATCCACCCAAGAAGCGCGTGGGCGAAATTTTGAACTCCTCCACCCCGGAGATGCGCGATTCCGTGTTGGAACGGCTGGAAACCGCGGACAAGATTTTTGCACGTGACGTGCGCAAATCAATCTTTACCTTCAAGGATATTGCTGACCGCATTCACGCACGCGACGTCCCCATCGTGATGCGCGAAGTGGCCAATGACGATATGCTCACTGTCATTGCGGCCAAAGATGAAGAGGAGGGCGCCTGCATCGCCTTCTTGCTTGAGAATATGTCCAAGCGCGCTGCGACCACTTTGCAAGATGATGCCGCCGCCCTGCCCCCACCCGCCAAGCTGGATCATGGCGCGGCGTCCAACCGAATTGCGGCGGTGGTGCGCAGACTTGTCGATACCGAGGAGATCACCCTCAAACCGTTGCAAGACTGAGCTTGCACCGCCCTGCCCCAGATTTTCACCCGAGTGCCGCGCGGTGCAATTTGGTGGCGGTTTGCCGATCAAGTGCTGCGCAGCACCGCTTCACCGCTCAACTCGCCTTCGACAGCGCCGGAAATACCCGCCGCATTGGCCTCATCCGTGTCGATATGCATTTCAGTAAAGGCATTGTCCGTCACCCGGATCAACACGCCGCCAAAGGTCAGACCACGCCCCGATGTCGTCAGGGTGACATTCACCGTGTCGCCATCGGACAGCCCGATCTGCTGTGCGTCGGCGCTGTTCATATGAATATGGCGCGCGGCAATAATCAACCCGTTCGTATCATATTGCCCAGCCGGACCAATCAGCCGGATATGTGGCGTGCCATCCAATGCGCCGCTTTGGCGGACAGGGGCATCAATCCCAAGGGCAAACCCGTCCGTGCGCGAAATTTCGACCTGTGTGCGGTCGCGCAACGGCCCCAGAATGGCAACATTTGGAATCTCGCCCTTTGGCCCGTGCAAGACGACACGCTCGCGCGCAGCCCAGTGGCCTTTCTGGCGCAAGGGCTTGTCCGGTGTCAGTTCATATCCTGGCCCGAACAACGCATCGACCGCGCCCCGCGACAAATGCACATGCCGCGCGGATACTGCAATTGGAATGCGCAGAGCTTCGCCTTTAGGGGCGCGGATCGCCTGCGCCACTTCGCGTGCAATCATCAATTGCTCGGCGGTTTCTGTGACCAACACATTGACCCGCGTGCCATAGGCCTGAATTTGCGGCGCAGCATGCGCGCCCAGTTCTACGGCCAGATTTCTGTCATGGTCCAGCTTCAATCCCATAAATTCCAGCCCATCACAAATGCGCCGCCGCATAGAGGGAGAGTTTTCGCCAATCCCGCCCGTGAATATCAGCGCATCCAGCCCCCCCATCGCCGCCGCATAGGCGCCAATATATTTTCGCGCACGATAAGCATAAATGTTGATCGCAAGCTGTGCATCCGCATCGCCTGCCGCAGCGCGGTCTTCGACATCGCGCATGTCTGACGATCCGGTCAATCCCTTCAAGCCGCTGTCGCGGTACAGTGCATCCTCGATCTCGGTGATGCCAAGGCCCATCTGGCGCGACAGATAGCCAAACAGCCCCGGGTCCACATCGCCCGAGCGCGTGCCCATGACCAGACCTTCCAAGGGGGTCATGCCCATAGAAGAATCGATACTTTCGCCCAAGGCAACCGCACAGGCACTGGCCCCGTTGCCCAAATGCAGACTGATCAGGCGCAGATCACGCAACTCCCGGCCTAAGGCTTCGGCTGCGCGCTGTGCCACATATTTATGCGATGTGCCGTGAAAGCCGAACCGCCGCAGGCCCGCGTCGCGCCAGTGTTGCGGCACCGCATAGGTGACAGCACGGGCCGGATTGGTCAGATGAAAACTTGTATCAAATACGGCCCATTGCGGCAGATCGGGCCAGACGTCGCGCGCAATTTCGACCGCTTTCAGATTGGCAGGGTTATGCAAGGGCGCAAGCGGGGTCAGCGCATGGATTTTTTCCAGAACCTCGGCACTCAGCGCAGTGGCAGCGGTGAATTCCGCGCCGCCATGCGCAATGCGGTGCCCAACAGCCTCAATCCCAGTGATGCCTGCGCGCTCCAGCATGTCAGGCACGGCACGCGTCGCGGATGCCAGATCGGTATGTGGGGCGCGGGTCACCGTCCCCCCGTCAAGGTCGGTGCGATAGTCGCACCCCCCTGCCCCGAACCGATCAAAACTGCCTTTGAAACACTGTTGCATCTGCGGCAGACCACCCCCGCGCGGAATGTCAAAAACACCGAACTTCAACGAAGAGCTGCCCGCATTAAACACAAGTATCCGCATATTGCCTGTTCCTTTTTCCCACGCTCTGTGTCGCAAAAGCCGGGCCGTGCCACATTGATTTGACACAAGTGGTTGCCACTTTTCCAAGGTTTTTCTGCCGCCAGAATGACAAAAACCACCCCTAGTGACCTGTATCACGTTGCGCCGCTTGTAAAACCATCAGCGCGCAGACAGGGTACGCACAGTTTGACAGGCCAGAGGTTAAGATGATCACGACAATTGCCACAACACCGATTGAAGGGCAGAAACCCGGCACATCGGGGCTGCGCAAGAAAACCCGCGTTTTCAGTACACCGGGATATCTGGAGAATTTTGTCCAGAGTATCTGGAACGGGATTGGCGGTTTGCAGGGCAAAACGCTTGTGGTGGGGGGCGATGGCCGGTTCTTCAATGCGGATGCGGTGCAGATCATCATTAAAATGGCCGTTGCCGCGCGTGCAGCCAAAGTGATTGTGGGGCAGGATGGCTTGCTGTCCACGCCTGCGGCCTCGAACCTCATTCGGCTGCGGGGCGCGGATGGTGGGGTAATCCTGTCGGCCAGCCACAATCCCGGCGGGCTCGACGGTGATTTCGGGGTGAAGTTCAACACTGCCAATGGCGGCCCGGCACCGGAATCTGTTACCGACGCTATCTTCAAGGCCACGACCACAATCACGCGCTATCAGATCGCAGAAAGCCCTGACATAGATTTGTCATCTGTCGGAACAATCCATCAGGGGGATACAGTGGTCGAGCTGGTCGATCCGGTTGCCGATTATGCCGCGCTGATGGAGCAGTTGTTCGATTTCAATGCCATTCGGGCACTTATCGCGGGCGGATTTCGGCTGCGGTTTGATGCCATGCACGCCGTCACCGGGCCTTATGCCCGCGAGATACTGGTCAATCGCCTTGGTGCGCCTGAAGATTGCGTCATGAACGCAGTCCCCCTGCCTGATTTCGGCGGCGGACACCCGGACCCGAACCCGGTCTGGGCACATGAATTGATGGCCCTGATGATGGCAGATGATGCCCCGGATTTTGGCGCCGCCTCGGACGGCGATGGGGATCGCAACATGATTGTGGGACGCGGGGTCTATGTCACCCCGTCCGATTCGCTTGCTGTGATCGCGGCGAATGCACATCTGGCACCGGGCTATGAGAAGGGTCTTGCAGGGGTCGCACGCTCGATGCCCACGTCCTGCGCGCTCGACCGCGTGGCGCAGGCGCGCGGGCTGGATTGCTATGCCACACCCACAGGTTGGAAGTTTTTCGGCAATCTTCTGGACACGGGGCGCGCCACACTTTGCGGCGAGGAATCTGCTGGCACGGGCTCTGATCATATTCGTGAGAAGGACGGATTATGGGCCGTGTTGATGTGGCTGAATATTCTGGCCCATAAGCGGTGCCCGGTGGCCGATGTGATGGCGGCGCATTGGCGCGAATTTGGACGCGACTATTATTCCCGTCATGACTATGAAGAAGTGGATGCGGCTGCGGCACAGGATCTGATCACCGATTTGCGCGCCCGTTTGGATGCGCTGACGGGGCAGGATTTTGGCCCGTTGACTGTGACGCAGGCCGAGGATTTCTCGTATCTTGATCCGGTAGATGGGTCGGTCACCGTGCATCAGGGGCTTCAGATACATTTCAAACAAGGCGCGCGGCTGGTGCTGCGCTTATCGGGGACAGGAACTGCGGGGGCGACTTTACGCGTCTATATGGAGCGCTACGCTGCTGGGCCAGAGGGATTGGCCCAAGATGCGCAATCCGCGCTGGCCCCGGTGATTGCCGCAACCGACGCGTTGAGCGATCTTAAAACCCGTTTGGGGCGCGCTGGCCCCGATGTGGTAACATAAGGGGGCTGAATGCCCCCTCTTGGCCTGCGGCCAATTCACCCCCTTGAGTATTTGACGCAAGAAAATGCTGTCACAAGGCGTTTGTTGACTGATCTTGCAAGTGCAAACAGCCTTCGACTGTCGCGTCCAAAGCAAGCAGGATCGAGGCGTGGCGGTTGCGATACTCTTGCGCAGGTATCAAAACCTCATACCCCTCGAAGGGCGCATCTGGCACGGGACCAGAAGCTGTTAGCATTGCGCGCAATTGCTCGCGCGCCTTTGTCAGCTCGGTCGGGGTGCGCCCGATGACGACCTGCCCCAGAACTGCCGCGGCGGCCTGACCAAGCGCGCAGGCCTTCACATCCTGCCCGAAACGGCTGATGCGCCCGTCCTGCATGTCGAGATCAACAGTGACCGTGGACCCGCACAGGGGCGAGCGGCGTTTGACGCTGGTTTGCGGTGCATCGAGCCGGGCATGATGCGGGATATCTGCGGCCAAGGCCAGAATGCGCCCGGAATAGAGTTTGATCAGATCGGCATTATCGGCCATAGCGGGTTTTCCTTGGTGGCGGGGTGCGGTAAGAACTGCACTGCTTATTTAGGGACATAGCCCATGAATTTCGATCCGCAAACCCTCACATATGACGAAAAAGGTCTGATCCCGGTGATTGCGCAGGATCATGCAAGCGGTCAGATCCTGATGATGGCGTGGATGACGGCAGATGCCGTGCGTCGCACGCTGGAAACCGGGCACGTCACATACTGGTCGCGTTCGCGTCAGGCATTTTGGGTGAAGGGCGAAAGCTCTGGTCACGTGCAAAAGCTGGTCGACTTCCGCTTTGATTGCGACCGCGATTGTGTGCTTGTGGTGGTCGAGCAGTCTGGCCCCGCCTGCCATACGATGCGCCAAAGCTGCTTTTACACTGCCGTGCGCGAGGGCGTGGAGGTGGAATTGATGGCACCGCTTACAGACCCAGCATAAGTCGGATATCCTGCGCAGTGGCCCCTTCGGCGCGCAAATGCGCAATCGCGCGCGCATTGTCGCGCTTGGCCAGACGTTTACCGGAATCGTCACGAATAAGTTTGTGATGATAATAACTTGGGCGCGGAAGTTCGAGCAGTGCCTGAAGCAGGGCATGGATAAAACTTGCCTCGAACAGGTCATCGCCGCGGGTCACTTCGGTGATGCCCTGTGCGGCGTCATCGACCACCACCGACAGATGATAGCTGGTTCCCATATCGCGGCGGGACAGAACTACATCGCCGACATTCTCAATCATCCAATCCGGGTCGAGAGGGTGCAGTGTATCATGCAACGGACCTGTTTCGATAAACGAGAGCGGGCCGCGATATGACAGTGCCGCGCGCATATTCAACCGCAGGGCATCATCTGGCAGTGCTTCTTCCATGGGGCGGGCGCGGCATGTGCCGGGATAGACCAGCCCGTCGGGGCCATGAATTGTTGCCATTTCCTGCGGTGCGCTGAGGGCCGCGCGAATATCGGCGCGGGTGCAGGCGCAGGGGTAAATCACGCCCAGAGCGGCCAGTTTTTCCAGCGCGGCGCGGTAGGCCGGGAGGCGCGTGGATTGGCGCATCACAGGTTCAGGCCACCGAAGGCCGAGCCAGCGCAGATCGTCATAGATTTGCGCTTCAAATTCCGTGCGGCAGCGGCTTTGGTCGATGTCCTCGATCCGCAGAACGAACCGCCCTGCCCCGGCGCGGTGCGATGCGATAAGGGCCGCATAGGCATGGCCCAGATGCAGCGGGCCTGTCGGGGATGGCGCAAAGCGGGTGATGCGCCCCTCAGGCGGCATCGCGGCCCGCATGTCCCAGCCATTCGGTGAACGCGGCTTTGGCGCGGTCAGTATAGGCTTTGTAGCGATCACGCCGTCCGCGCCGCCCACCCCTGGCGTCAATCGGTGGGAACAGACCGAAATTCACATTCATCGGCTGAAAGGTTTTCGCCTCTGCCCCGCCGGTGATGTGATGGACCAAGGCCCCGAGTGCAGTTTCGCGCGGTGGGGGTGGCGCGGATTGGTCCAGCAATTCCGCCGCCGCAAGTCTGCCCGCAAGCAAACCCATCGCAGCGGATTCAACATAACCTTCGACCCCGGTGATCTGGCCTGCAAACCGGATATTGGGCTTGGAGCGCAGGCGCAGTTGATCGTCCAGCAAGGTTGGCGCATTCAGAAACGTGTTGCGGTGAATGCCGCCCAGACGCGCGAAAGACGCATCTTGTAGGCCGGGTATGGATTTGAAAACAGATGTTTGTGCGCCATACTTCATCTTGGTTTGGAATCCGACGATATTGTAAAGCGTGCCCAAAGCATTGTCGCGGCGCAGCTGCACGACGGCATAGGGTTTGACCCCGGGCGTATGGGGGTTTGTCAGGCCCACAGGCTTCATCGGGCCGTGGCGCAGGGTTTCGCGCCCGCGCTCTGCCATCACCTCGATCGGCAGGCAGCCGTCAAAATAGCCCGCAGTTTCCCCCTCATGGAACTCGGTCTTGTCGGCGGCAATCAGCGCGTCGATGAAGGCTTCATATTCTTCGCGGTTCATGGGGCAGTTCAGATAGGCTTTGCGCTCTGCTTCCGTCTCGCCCTTGTCGTAGCGCGACTGGAACCACGCTTTCGACATGTCGATGGATTCGAAATAGACAATCGGGGCAATGGCGTCGAAGAAAGCCAACGCATCACTGCCCGTCTCGGCCGCAATGGCCTGCCCCAGCCCGTCCGAGGTCAGCGGGCCCGTGGCAATGATCCACTGCCCGTCATCGGGCAATGTGTTGACCTCGCCCCGCTCCAGCCGGATATTCGGGTGGGCAAGAAGTGTCTCGGTCACGGCTTGGGCAAAGGCATCGCGGTCCACGGCCAATGCGCCCCCGGCTGGCAAGGCGTGGCGGTCGGCCATATGCATGATCAAACCACCCGCCGCGCGCATTTCCCAATGCAGCAGCCCCACGGCGTTTTGTTCATCATCATCCGAGCGGAAGGAGTTGGAGCAGACCATTTCCGCCAGATACTCGGTCTGATGCGCAAAAGTGCCTCTGGTCGGGCGCATTTCATGCAGGACCACCTGCACACCCATATTGGCCGCCTGCCACGCAGCTTCGGACCCGGCCATCCCGCCGCCCACGATGTGAAGTGTCTTGGTCATGTCACCACCTGTTCTAAGTTGTGCACCAGATAGCCAGTGTGTGCCCCTTTGGCAAATGACACGCATAAAAAAACCGCCGCACATGCGGGCGGGCATGGCGGCGGCAGGTTAGGTCAGACATCAGAGCGTGGCAGTATGAGCGGCAATCTGACCGGCAGGCAGTTCAGCTAAACAAAGGCAGATGTAACGTGGCAAAAACCAACACGCCAAGCGCAAGTGCGCCAGCAAGATCCTGCCAAAAAGCGGGGTTTGATTTGGGGTTCATGGCATCCTCCATCTGGTGTTGCCACTTTGTTCTCATATGTTAACGAATCAGTCAAGAACATTTTAGGAACTTATCCGACGGACAAGTAGCGGATCGCCTTGTCCTGCTCCATCAGCCACAGCAGAACACGTGCCGCCTGCCCACGCGCACCGGTCAGGTCGGGGTCGCTCTGTAGCAAATTGCGCGCGTCACTTTGTGCGATGGCCATCAACCCCGCCTGTTGTTCCAGATCGGCCACACGAAACCGTGGCACGCCAGATTGAGCCGTGCCGATCAGATCGCCCGCGCCGCGAATGGCCATATCTTCTTCGGCAATGCGAAAACCGTCTTCGGTGTCACGCAGCAGTTTCAGGCGGCGCGCCGCAGTCTCGCCCAAGGGCGGCTCGTACATCAGCAGGCAAGTCGAGGCTGCCGCCCCGCGCCCGACCCGGCCCCGCAACTGGTGCAGTTGCGCAAGGCCGAAACTTTCAGCGCGTTCGATCACCATAATCGTGGCGTTGGGCACATTCACCCCCACCTCGATCACCGTGGTTGCCACCAGCAATTTGGTCTGGCCAGCGATGAACCGCGCCATGGCCGCGTCTTTCTCGGCAGGGGGCAACTGGCCATGAACAAGGCCCACCACCCCCTCGCCAAGGGTGGCGCGCAAATGCTCGAACCGGGCATGGGCAGCGGTCAGGGTGCTGACCTCGGATTCCTCGACCAGGGGGCAGACCCAATAGGCCTGCCGCCCTTCGGCAACGGCGGCGCGCAGATGATCCACTACCTCGTCCATCCGCGCGGTCGAAACCAGTGCCGTTTGCACCGGTTTGCGGCCCGGTGGTTTTTCATCCAGCACCGAGACATCCATATCGCCATATTGCGCTAGCGCCAGCGAACGGGGAATGGGCGTTGCGGTCATAACCAGCACATCTGCGCCCACACCCTTGGCCGCAAGGGCGGCGCGCTGTGCCACGCCAAAGCGGTGTTGTTCATCCACCACCGCAAGGCGCAGGTCACAAAACTCGACGCCCTTTTGGAATACGGCATGGGTGCCGACAACGATCTGCAAGCGCCCCTCGGCCAGCGCTGCCAGCTTCGCCGCACGCTCTGCCCCCTTGTCGCGCCCGGTCAGTAGCGCAAGTTCAACCCCTGCCGCTTGCGCCAGCGGCCCAAGGCTTTCCAGATGCTGCCGCGCGAGTATCTCGGTCGGGGCCATCATGACGCCCTGCCCGCCCGCCTCGACCGCGACCAGCAGCGCCATCAGTGCCACCAGCGTTTTGCCTGCGCCCACATCGCCCTGCAAAAGGCGGTTCATGCGGCTGGCAGAGGCCATATCGGCGACAATCTCGGCGATTGCGCGGCTTTGTGCGCCTGTCGGGGCATATTCCAATGCCGACAACACCTTGGCTTGCAACGCGCCTGTGCCGTGACTTGGCCTGCCGGGTTTACGACGCTGGCGCGCGCGGGCCAGTGCCAGCGTCAGTTGATGGGCCAGAAATTCGTCATAGGCCAAACGTGCGCGTGCGGGGCTGGAAGCGGCCAGATCGGACAGATGCGCGGGCTGATGGGCAGAGGCGATGGCGCTGTGCCAATCCGGCCAGCCTTCGCGCGCCTTTTGCGCGGGGTCGATCCATTCGGCCAGTGCGGGCACGCGGGTCAATGCCCCGGAGACGGCCTTGGCCATCAGCTTGGGGCTGACACCCGCGCTTAGGGCATAGACGGGTTCTGCTTGTGGCAGATCTGTCGCCTCGTCTGGCCGCAGGATATGGTCGGGGTGCACCATCTGCGCAATCCCGTCGAACAACTCGACCTTGCCAGACACAAGCCGCTTTTGCCCGGTGGGCAGCAGCTTTTGCAGATAGTCCCCGCGCGCATGGAAAAAGACCAGTTGAAATTCGCCCTGCGCATCCTGCACATGCACGCGGTACGGGCGCCCGCGACTGCGCGGTGGATGGTGCGCGCCAATTATCACCTCGACTGTTGCTGTGGTTGGAAATTCCAGCCCGCGCAGACTGGCGCGGCGGGTCCGGTCAATCAGGTTATGGGGCAGATGAAAGATCAGATCGCGCGGCGTCTCAATATGCAAGGCGCTGAAACTTTTGACAGTTTTTGGCCCCACCCCCTCTAGCGTGTCCAGCCCGGCAAAAAGGGGGAACAGGATTTCAGGGCGCGCGGCCATCTTAGCCCACCCCGATCAGGGCCAGCCAGGCGTCTTCGTCCAGCACCTCTATGCCCAGATCAGCCGCCTTTTTCGCCTTGCTGCCCGCGCCCGGACCCGCCACCAGAAAATCGGTCTTGGCCGATACCGACCCCGCCACCTTGGCGCCCAAACCTTCGGCGCGGGCCTTTGCCTCGGCGCGGGTCATGCGTTCCATCGTGCCGGTGAACACAACCGTCTTGCCCGCGACCGGACTGTCAGAGGCGCGCGCCTCGGCGGGAATGACATCAAGATATGCCGCAAGCGCGTCAATCTCATCAGCCTCGGCCTGAAAGCTGGTCAGCAGCGAATTTGCCATCACCGGGCCGACACCATCAATCGAGATCAGATCCGCATGGGCGGGGGTGTCCGGGTCGATGGCCTCTCGCATGGCCTGTCGGAAGGTCCTCCATGTGCCGTAATGCCCCGCCAACATTCCGGCAGAGGTTTCGCCGACATGTCGAATTCCCAGCGCAAAGATCAACCGTGCCAGCGGGATGCGGCGTTTGTCGTCAATCGCATCAAACAGGTTTTGCGCCGATCTCTCGCCCCAGCCTTCGCGGTTCTTCACCTGACGCGGTTGGCCCGGCCCGTACCTGTCTTTGAGAGTGAAAATATCCTGTGGGGTCTTGATCCAGCCGTCGCGCCAGAATGCCTCGACCTGTTTGGCGCCCAAACCTTCGATATCAAATGCGGCGCGACTGACAAAATGCTTCAGCCGTTCAACCGCTTGCGCAGGGCAGATCAACCCTCCAGTGCAGCGGCGCACGGAATCGCCGGGTTCTCGAAGGGCCGGGCTGCCGCATTCGGGGCACATCTCGGGGAAGCTGTAGGGTTGCGCATTGGCGGGGCGGCGCTTTGGGTCAATATCTCGAATTTTAGGAATAACATCGCCCGCGCGGTACACTTCGACCCAGTCGCCGATGCGGATGTCGCGCCCCTCGCGCAGAGGTTGGCCGCGCGAATCGCGCCCTGCGATATAGTCTTCGTTATGCAGCGTCGCATTCGCGACGACGACCCCGCCCACCGTGACAGGCCGCAGCCGCGCCACTGGGCTAAGCGCGCCCGTCCGCCCCACCTGAATGTCGATGCCCAGCAATTCGGTCCATGCCAGTTCGGCCGGGAACTTATGCGCAATCGCCCAGCGCGGTGTGGTCGAGCGCAGCCCCAGACGGTCTTGCAGCGCCAGATCATCAAGCTTGTAGACAACCCCATCAATGTCATAGCCCAGACTGGCACGTTGCGCCGAAATTTCGGCATAGGTGGTGAGCATCGCCTCCAAAGTCTCGCAGCGGCGAAAGAGCGGGTTGGTCATGAATCCCATCTGTGCAAGGCGTGCTATCGCGCCAGCTTGGGTGTCTGCCAACGGCTGGGAGAGCTCGCCCCAAGCATAGGCGAAAAAGCGTAACGGGCGCGCACGGGTGATGTTGGCATCGAGTTGGCGCAAGGACCCTGCCGCAGCATTGCGCGGGTTGGCAAAGGTTTTAACCCCGATCTCGGCTTGCCGTGTGTTCAAGGCCGCGAAATCGGCGTGGGACATATACACTTCGCCCCGGATTTCCAGAATGCCGGGCGCATCGTCGATCTGCTGTGGAATGTCGCGGATGGTGCGCGCATTCGCGGTGACATCTTCGCCGGTTTCGCCATCGCCACGTGTGGCCGCATGGACCAGTGTGCCGTCCTCATACCGCAGCGACAAGGACAGCCCGTCAATCTTCGGCTCGACGGTGAAGCGCAGGGGTGCTGCTTCGCCAAGGCCCAGAAACCGACGGATACCTGCAACAAAATCCGCCACATCCTGTTCACTGAAGGCATTGGCCAACGACAGCATCCGGCGGGCATGGCGGATTTTGCCAAACCCTTCCGCTGGAGCGGCCCCGATCTGGAGGCTGGGGCTGTCCTCGCGCGTGAGTGCGGGAAAGCGCGCCTCGATTTCCGCATTGCGGCGGCGCAAGGCGTCATAGTCGGCGTCAGAAAGTATAGGCGCGTCTTCACCGTGATAGGCGTGATCTGCGCGCGCGATGACGTCAGCGAGCCGCTCTAGCTCTTCGCGCGCTGTCTGCTCATCAAGTTCCGTGACGGCCTGCGTCGTCATGCCAGTTTCTTGCGAACCAGAGCCTTGTGCCACTGTCCTGCCCCTGTCCTCTCAACCACTTTGGGCATGTGATAGGTCTGCAGCGCGGTTACGTCCAGTCCAAAGGCGCGCGCCCCCTCATGCCGACAGCGCATCCTGTGGCTGTGAGGTTGATTTGATCGCAGGGTCGCGCAGCACATACCCCCGACCCCAGACGGTATCTATGTAGTTGTCGCCAGCGGTCGCTTCGGTCAGCTTCTTGCGCAGTTTGCAAATGAACACGTCAATGATTTTCAACTCCGGCTCATCCATGCCGCCATAAAGATGGTTCAGGAACATTTCCTTGGTCAGCGTGGTTCCCTTGCGCAGGCTGAGCAATTCGAGCATCTGGTATTCCTTGCCGGTCAGATGCACGGCCTGCCCATCCACATCGACCGTCTTAGCATCCAGATTGACTGCAAGTCTGCCGGTGCGGATGACGGACTGCGCATGCCCTTTGCTGCGGCGGATGATGGCGTGAATGCGCGCCACGAGTTCTTCACGGTGAAATGGCTTGGTCAGGTAATCATCTGCCCCACCCCCGAAGCCGCGCAGCTTGGTGTTTGTGTCTGTATCACCGGTCAGAATCAGGATCGGCGTGTCAACGCGCGCAAGCCGCACCTGACGCAGCACATCCAGACCCGCCATGTCAGGCAGGTTCAGATCCAGCAAGATCAGATCATAATCATATAACTTACTGAGTTCGATCGCATCTGCGCCCAGATCGGTCGCGTAAACATTGAAGTCGGAATGCGTCAACATCATCTCGATACTACGAGAAGTCGTGGGGTCATCTTCAACAAGCAAAACGCGCATCTGGTTCTCCTTTTACGTCGTTAACCGAGACTCGCGCAAAAACGTTAACTCTCCGTTACCGAACGATGAAGAAAACTGATTCAACCTACAAGCGTCTATATTTTTGCAATGCGGTGACTTTCAGTGCGTCCAGACCATGATCGGTGATGGCATCTTTCCACAGATCATATTCTTCTTCAGACAGATCATACCGCTCTAGCGCTGCTTTCTTTGACAAAAGCCCTGATTCGACCGCTTTGATGACGATTGCCTTGCGACTGGCCACCCAGCGCCGCGTATCGTTTGGCGGCAGGTCTGCCAGAGTAAGAATCGAGCCGTCTTGCAACGTTATTGCGCGCGGCCCATCGACACGTTTGATATACATTTTGCAGTCCTTCTTCACCCTTATCCCGTGGATGAAGGCAGAATCGCGCGATCTGATTAATGTCGGGTTGATCGAAATGGGATATGGGCCTTGAGAATAGAGAGGATTTTCTTATATTTCGCGCAATCTTGCGGAGTACCTCAATGCCATATGATCCACCCTTGAATTCGCTTGGTCTTGCCAAGCCACCCGCCGACACGCGGGTAGTCGTAGCCATGTCCGGCGGAGTGGACAGTTCGGTGGTTGCCGCAGAGCTGGCGGCAGAAGGGTATGATGTCGTCGGCGTAACCCTGCAACTCTATGACCACGGGGCCGCCTTGGCGAAAAAAGGCGCTTGTTGCGCGGGGCGCGACATTCATGATGCCCGCCGCGTGGCCGATGAAATGGGCTTTGCGCATTATGTGCTGGATTACGAATCGCATTTCCGCGAATCGGTGATTGACGAATTCGCAGACGCCTATCTGGCCGGGGCCACGCCCGTGCCCTGCATTCGCTGCAATGAGCGCGTGAAATTCCGCGATCTGCTGGAAACTGCAAAGGATCTGGGTGCTGATTGCATGGCAACAGGGCATTACATCCAGCGCAAGATGGGCCTGCACGGGGCAGAATTGCACCGCGCCGCTGACCCGGTGCGGGATCAGAGTTATTTTCTGTTCTCGACCACGCGCGAGCAGTTGGAGTATTTGCGCTTTCCGCTTGGCCATCTGGAAACCAAGGCCGAAACCCGCGCGCTGGCAGCGCGGCATGGGCTGAGTGTGGCGGACAAGCCTGACAGTCAGGACATCTGCTTTGTGCCCGATGGCAACTATGCCGCGGTCATCGAGAAGCTGCGCCCCGGCGCGGCTGACCCCGGCGAGATTGTCGATCTTGAAGGCCATGTGCTGGGCACGCATCGCGGCGTGATTCACTACACTATCGGGCAACGCAAGGGGCTGGGGATCGGTGGGCTGAGTGATCCGCTTTATGTGGTGCGACTGGACCCTGTGGCGCGGCGCGTGATTGTCGGCCCGAAAACGGCGCTGGCCACGCGCACTGTGCCGGTGCGCGAGATCAACTGGCTGGGCGATGTGCCCTTCACCTCGCAGCCCGAATGGGAGATGGAGGTCAAGCTGCGCTCGACCCGCCCGCCGGCCCCCGCGATCGTGCGCCCGCTCTCGGAGACAGAGGCGCAGGTGGAGTTGCTAAGCCCGGAAGAAGGGATCAGCCCCGGTCAGGCGTGTGTGTTCTATGCCCCGGAGGGTAGCCGCGTCTTTGGGGGTGGCTGGATCTGGAAAGGGCACTGAAGAAAAGGGGGGCGCTGCCCCCCTCTTGGCCTTGCGGCCAATTCACCCCCCGGAGTATTTGGGGCAAGAAAATGTTGGGGCGGTGAGTACATATGAAACCCTTGATCATGACCTGTGGCGATCCGTCTGGCATAGGCCCGGAAATCGCCGTGAAGGCGCACAAAGCTCTGGGGGCGCAGGCGGGTTTTGTCTGGCTGGGTGACCCGAAGCATTTGCCATCAGGGACGCGTTGGGAACTGGTTTCCGCCCCGGATGACGCGGTAGCGGTTGAGGCAGGGGTATTGCCGGTGTTGCGCCATGCCTTTCCTGCCCCTGCCCTGCCCGGTGCCCCCGATGCGGCCAATGCGGCGGCAGTGATTGAGGTGATCGCGCGTGCGGTCGGTCTGGTGCAGGACGGTGCGGCCTGCGGGATCGTGACCTGTCCAATCAACAAGGCTGCGTTGAAAACTGGCGCGGGCTTCGCGTTTCCCGGCCATACGGAATTTCTGGCCGAATTGGCAGGTGTCCGGCGGGTGGTGATGATGCTGGCCTGCGACGCGCTGCGGGTAGTGCCTGTGACCATTCATATCCCGCTGAAGGATGTGCCGGGTTCGCTGACAGAGGCCGTGCTGGAAGAGACTTTGCGCATCACCCATGCAAGCCTGATCCGGGATTTCGGGGTTGCGGCACCGCGGCTTGCGGTGGCAGGTCTGAACCCGCATGCAGGAGAAGGCGGACATATGGGAGAAGAGGACGGGACCGTTATTGCCCCGGTTCTGGAGAGGCTGCGCGCCGAGGGCATGGTGCTGCACGGCCCATTGCCCGCAGATACCATGTTTCATGCAGCCGCGCGCGCAACGTATGATGCGGCTGTCTGCATGTATCACGATCAGGCGTTGATCCCGATCAAGACCCTTGATTTCGCGCATGGGGTGAATGTGACTTTGGGACTGCCAGTCGTTCGCACATCGCCCGATCATGGGACGGCCTACGATATTGCGGGTAAGGGGGTAGCGGACCCCTCGTCATTGATTGCGGCGGTGCAAATGGCGCAAGACATGGCTGGACGTCGGCCATGATCGACGCCCTTCCGCCCTTGCGCGACGTCATCCGCACCCATGATCTGCGTGCGAAGAAAAGCTTTGGTCAGAATTTTTTGCTGGATTTGAACCTGACGGCGCGGATCGCGCGGGCGGCAGGGGATTTGTCGGGTGCGGATGTGTTGGAGGTGGGCCCCGGCCCCGGTGGGTTGACGCGGGGGTTGCTGGCAGAAGGCGCACGTCGTGTGCTTGCCATCGAGAAAGACCCGCGCTGCATGGCCGCACTGGCCGAGATTGCGACCGCCTACCCTGACCGACTGGTCGTGATCGAGGGGGATGCGCTGGATGTGGATGCGTTGGCGCATCTGACCCCTCCGATCAAGGTGGTGTCAAACCTGCCCTATAATGTGGGNACAGAATTGCTGATCCGCTGGATGACGCCGAAACAATGGCCGCCGTTCTGGGACAGCCTGACCCTGATGTTCCAACGCGAGGTGGCCGAGCGGATCGTGGCACGTCCGGGCAGCAAGGCCTATGGGCGTCTGGCACTGATGGTGCAATGGCGCGCCGATGCGCGGATTGTGCTGAGCCTGCCGCCCGAAGCCTTTACCCCGGCGCCCAAGGTGAGTTCGGCAGTCGTGCACATCACCAGCTTGCGCACGCCGCGTTTTCCCGCAAATGCGGCCACACTGGAGCGCGTGGTCGCCGCAGGCTTTAACCAGCGGCGCAAGATGCTGCGTGCGGCCTTGCGTGGGGTGCATCCGCAGATTGAGGCGATGCTGGTCGCAGCCGAAATCGCACCGACCGCACGCGCAGAGGAAATCGGTCTGGAGGCATGGTGTCGCCTTGCACGGCTGCTGGATGGTGGTCAGGCGTAACGCTCAGTCAGGTAGCGTCGGGACACTGCGCAACGCGGGCACATAGCGTTGATACTCGCCTTGCAGCCAAGTGGCAGCGCAGGTGTCAATGTCGCCGAGTTCGCGCAACATGACTTCGCGGGTGCGCGCCGTGTGTCGGACCAGAATCTGGCGGGCAACTGACTGGATGCCGCGCGCACTTTCGGCGAATTCTTCCTCGGGAATGATGTTGGCGCTGGGGCTGCCCATCACGAGAAGTGCGTAATAACTGCTTAATCCATGATACAAGGCCAGCATACAATCGGCTTGCGTATCAGGGCATGTGCGCGCACAGGCGGCGCGAAAATGCCGCGATAGGGGCGACTGTTTCAACCACGCGCGCAGATCGTCATCGTCCACCGGCAAGCCCGCAGATTTGCGAATGGGATGGCCAGCATGCAGCCCGATGACATCATCGACCGACAGCGCGCGCGAATGTGTCAGATGGCGCAGGCTTTCAGGATACCAGGGCGCGGTCAGGACTGGTGGCGCAAAACCGGTTCCCTGCCGGTTTGCGGTCATGAGCAAGGCCGTGCGCGCGGCGCGGGCCTCGCCCAATGCAGAAAACCGCTCGGCAATATCAACCCCGCCTTGCATCTGCCACAGCGCGACCCAGTCTTGTGCAATCTGGTTGGACTCGGCCGCAACGGACATCCAGTTCCGCCCCGACATTGCACCCGGCGCGCGCAGCAACTCTACCCTGTCAGCGCGGGGCAGCAATGCGATCATTGGCCCTTGCCATGCAGCGGTCTTGTCGATCAGTGCCAAAAGTATCTGACTGGCGGGATGGTCCTCATGTGCAAGCACTGCAAACCTTGGAATGGAGTTTGCATCATCCCCCTCCAGCCAAAGGGACAGGGCTGTGCGAAACTCCGGGTCATCCACACCATCTATGTGTTGGCCATAGGCAGGTGACAGGCCTGTCAGGGCAAGGAACAAAGCAAGCAGCAGGGTCATAACGCAGCGCAAAGCATACAAATCCGCCCTAGTTGATTTACCCTGACACATGCCCCCTCCTCGGCTGGCGCGATTGTATTCGATGAAGTCCCAAGCGCAACAAGGGATTGCCGCCATCTTAGCGCTGGTGCTGCAAGCTTCTGACATGTCATATAAAAAACCACCTCGGGCTGTCCGAGGTGGTGAAGTCGGTACACGCCTTGGCGGTACAGGGAGGATTACATGTTCAAGCCGGTTGAAAAAGCACTTTGAAAAATGACACAGAATAAAATCATTAACTATGTTTGGTCTTGGTCAGGCTCAAACATTCCTCAAAGCCTTAACAATCCGGATCGCCCTGAAAGATTACACAAGATTTAGAAACAGACAAGCATTAGAGCGCAGGCCGAACCAAAGCAGGTCACGGTTTTGCAGCGGATGCTTCTTGTTTAGGTGCAAGACTTGGTTACGCTGTAATCTGCATTGGATTTTTTGCGCCCTCGGGCGAGGCTGGCGGGCAATGAAGCATTTTTTTGAAGAAATAGACCTGACAACCGCGCTGACGGAGGCCGAATGGCTGGCGCGTCTTGATGAGATCGGGGATGAAGTCGGGGCATTCACGCCGCTTGGTTCCCAACATGCTTCGTTTTTTCTGGATGGCGACGACACTCTGCTGGTCAGCTTTGAAAGTGTTGCCAGCATCCGCAAAGACTTCGTCACGCAGCGACCGCGCGCAGTGGACATTGCGCTGCAACACGGGTGGTCGAGTTTGGTGATACTGGCACGCGCCCCCAGATTCTACCGCGACCCGGAAGTGCTGGATTTCTTCGACGCCCAGATTGATGACAGTTTCTTTGATTGTTTCCGACGTGTCCTGTTCTTTGGGACTGGCCAGCATGGCTATGCCGCCTGCACGTTCAGCCTCGCGGCGCCGGGCGCGACAGTGTTGGCGATCAGCCCCCAAGCCACGCTTGATCCCGAAATCGCCCCTTGGGAAAACCGGTTTCCCAGCCAGCGCCGCCTTGATTTCCGGTCACGTTTTGGCTTTGCCCCGGCCATGCTCGAAGGCGCGCGCACGGCCTTTGTTGTCTATGACCCAAGCGAAAAACTGGATGCCATGCATGCAACCCTGTATCGCCGCCCCCCTGTTTGCGTGTTGCGAACGCCTGCGCTTGGCGCTGACACAGTGGCGGCGCTGGATCGTCTGGGTGTGGTGAATACGCTGATCGAAGCGGCCATGCGCGGGCGGCTGTCACAGCACCGGTTTGCCGACATGATGCGTGACCGACGCAAGGATGCAATCTACATGCAAGACTTGGTCCGGCGCGTCGCACAAAGCAATCATCCAAGGCTGACGGCGATTGCGGCCCAACATGCGCTTGCGCTGATTTATGGGGCATCCGCATCGGCTGGCGACCAATTGCTGCAAGAAGAGCTTGTCGAACACCCTGAGTAAGGCCGATTACATCTGGAACTGGTCTGCGATTCTCTTGTAGGACATCCCCATGATCCAGACATTGACCATCCCCCGCCCTGACGATTGGCATCTGCACCTGCGCGACGGCGCTATGCTGGCCGGAATTGCGCCCGAAACCGCGCGCCATTTCGCACGCGCCATCATCATGCCAAACCTTGTTCCGCCTGTCGTCACCGGGGCGGACGCGACCGCTTATCGTGACCGTATCCTGCCTGTGACAGGTACAGGCTTTACGCCACTGATGACGCTTTATTTGACCGAGGCCACTGACCCTGCCGATGTGGTTGCCGCACATGCCGCTGGTATCATCACGGCTGTCAAGCTTTATCCCGCCGGTGCCACGACCAACTCTGCCTCTGGTGTGCGCGATTTCGACCGGGTGCGTCCGGTACTCGAAGCAATGGCCGAGGCAGGCATTCCGCTTCTGTGTCATGGCGAAGTGACTGACCCTGAAATTGATATTTTCGACCGCGAAGCCGTGTTCATTGACCGTGTACTGGACCCGATCCGCCGTGCGACGCCCGGCTTGCGGGTGGTGATGGAACATATCACCACATCGGATGCCGTGGCCTATGTGCAATCGCAGCCGGAAAATCTGGGGGCTACGATCACCACGCATCACTTGGTCATCAATCGCAACCATATTCTGGTTGGTGGGATCAAGCCGCATTACTACTGCCTGCCTGTGGCCAAGCGTGAAACGCACCGCCAAGCGTTGGTTGCAGCCGCCACATCGGGCGATGCACGGTTTTTCCTTGGTACTGACAGCGCCCCTCATACGGATGATGCGAAAGAATCCGCCTGCGGCTGCGCGGGGTGTTTCACGGCGACCAATACAATGTCCATTCTGGCGCAGGTGTTCGACGATGCGGGCGCATTGGACAAGCTGGAGTTTTTTGCATCGCGCAATGGCCCCGGTTTCTATGGCTTGCCTGTGAATGACACGACCCTGACATTGGAGCGCACGGACACTCCTGTCGCCTACCCTGCACGGATCGAAACAGGTGCGGGACCGGTCACTGTCTTTGACCCCGGATTCCCGCTGTATTGGCGCGTTACATAACAAAGGCTCTGAGCATGATTCCGACGACATTTCCCGACCGCGCCACTGTTGCCCGCCTGACTGCGCGCATGCTGCTGGACATCAAGGCCGTGCATTTCAACGCGACAGAGCCGTTTACCTTCGCCTCTGGTCTGAAAGCACCCACATATATCGACTGTCGCAAGCTGATCAGCTATGCGCGCATCCGCTCTACGCTCATGGATTTTCTGACCTGCCGCGTCATGGAAGACGCAGGGTTTGAGGCGTTCGACAATATCGCTGGCGGTGAAACGGCAGGCATTCCTTTCGCCGCGCTGGTGGCCGAACGGATGGCCCTGCCTATGACTTATGTGCGCAAAAAGCCCAAAGGCTACGGGCGCAACGCCCGCATCGAGGGCGCGATGAGCGAGGGGCAGCGCGTGCTGCTGGTCGAGGATCTGACCACGGATGGCGGATCAAAACTCAGCTTCGTCGATGCAATCCGCGAGACGGGTGCGACCTGTGCGCATACCGCAGTGATCTTCTATTATGGTATTTTCCCCGAAACCGAACCCCGGCTGGCAGAGCATGGCGTCAAACTGCATTACCTGTGCACTTGGTGGGATGTGCTGGCCGAAGCACGGCGTGGTGCAGATTTTGATGCAGCGACGCTGGACGCAGTAGAGGCGTTCTTGCGCGCCCCTCGGGAATGGGGGTGAAGGGCAAGCGCCCTCACCTTTCCTGCTGCGTCAGACAAACGACGACACGTTCCCTAAACCCTTCTGAATCACTGTAAACGCGCGCTAAATTTGGCGTTTGCGCTGAATTCTGCCGATCACCAAAGCGTTTCTGGCAACAGTTTGCCGATCAATTTGGGTTGATCAGCACCATTCCTTACATGGAGGTCACGGACGTTCGGCATCCCGCCGGATGAGGAGAATCAACAAAGGTTTGTTGAAGGAGGCATATCATGCGACGCACGACATTGGCACTTTTGGCAGGGTTTTCAATTGCAGGAGCAGCTTCGGCACAAGAAGCAGTGGTCACACAGCAAAGCGCGGATGAGCTGCTTGGCGGCTGGGTGTTGGGGTCTGCGGTCACGTCCGTTGACGGAGAGCGTATCGGCTCGATTGATGACATTACAATCGTCGCCGGAGAAGGCCAGATCAATGCTGCGATTATTTCCGTGGGCGGGTTTCTGGGCTTTGGTGCAAAAAGCATTGCTGTCGATTGGTCAGAGTTGGAAATCAACTGGGATGCGCGCGAGGTCGTCTTGAACATGTCGCGCGAGGAGATGGAAGAAGCTGAGGAGTATGTCTTCCGTGACCGGGAGTATATTCCTGCAACGGATGAAGGCGTTGGCGCTGATCCGATGGATGCGGGCGGCGCAACGGATGGTGGCGGAACTGGTGGGCTCAACTAAGCGAATCTGACCCCTGCCCTGGACCACGACAATTCAGGGCTGAACAGCATTTTTCAAGCCCCGGCGCTGGTTTGGTGCCGGGGCATTGCTTTGCGCGTCTGCTGATATTGTCGGCGAATTTTCGTCGAAAGCGTACTTTTCGGGCATCAACGGCTTGGCGGCGTTCGTATTTCAATCGGGTGTCTTGCCCTGCTTCGGCGTTCATGTGCTGGAGGTCTGGCAATGGGCATAAAGTCGAGCATGAAACTTCACATCGTCATTGTAGAACCTGATGTAACCCGCGCGCGGTTGGTGATTGATAGTCTTCAGCCCTTGGGCCATCAGGTGACAGTTATCAGCGAAGCATCGGGGCTTGCGCGGCGTGTATGCGATATTGCCCCCGATATTGTGTTGATCGACATGTCCAACCCTTCACGCGATACATTGGAAGAAATGGCGCTGGCCTCTGGCCCGATGGAGCGGCCCGTCGCCTTTTTCGTGGATCGCACGGATCGTGATCTGACCTTGCAAGCAATCGAGGCGGGCGTTTCCGCCTATGTCGTCGATGGCTTGCAGCCAGAGCGTGTTGCAACGGTCATGGATGCCGCAATCGCACGGTTCCAGATGTTTCGCCGCATGAGGACAGAATTGGAAACCACGCGCCGGGCACTGGAAGAGCGCAAATTGATCGACCGCGCCAAGGGAGTTTTGATGAAGGCGCGCGGCCTGAATGAAGAAGAAGCCTATGCGCTTTTGCGCAAGGCTGCCATGGATCAGGGCCGCAAGGTCGCCGAAGTCGCCAGCGCCTTGGTCACGGCTGCGGGGCTTTTGTCATGAACCTGACGACATTTCGTATCGGCTTTGTCCCGCTTCTGGATATGGCCCCGATTGCCATTGCGCATGAGATGGGGTTTGCCGCCGCCGAGGGGCTGGCACTTGACCTGCACCGCGCACCGTCATGGTCCAGCCTACGCGACATGCTGCTCTGGGGGCAGGTTGATGCCGCGCAGATGCTGGCACCGGTGCCCGTGGCAATGGCGCTTGGCCTCGGTGGTGCTGTGGCACGGCTGGATATTTTGCAGGTCATGTCGATCAATGGCGATGTCATTGGTGTTGCACAAATTCTGGCTGACAAGCTGCGCGCCCACGGGCATGACTTCGCCTTTACCGATGCGCGTGGCGCGGCTGACGCGTTGGCAAAGGCGGTCGTTGGCCCGTTGCGCATTGGCGTGCCCTTTCCGTTTTCAACCCATGTCGAGTTGATCACATACTGGCTGCGCAACACAGGGCTGACATTTGAATTATGCACCATCCCGCCCCCCCGCATGGCCGACGCGCTGGCAGCGGGCGAAATCGACGCATTTTGTGTGGGCGAGCCGTGGGGCTCTGTCGCAGTGGAATTGGGCGCGGGCACGCTGCTATTGCCCAGCCGCGCCATCTGGGCGGTGGCCCCCGAAAAGGTTTTGGCCGCGCGCCATGACTGGGTGCGTGACAATTCTGCGCTGACAGGTCAGATCATGCGCGCGATCTGGCGCGCCGCCAAATGGCTGAGCGTGCCGGGAAACCGCCTGATCGCGTCTGAAATCTTGGCGCGGGCGGAATATGTAAACGCATCAGTCGAGGTGCTGGACCGTGCCTTGCGCGGAGAGATGATCATTTCCCCACAAGGTGAAATTCGGCAAGTGCCCGACATGATCCGGTTCTATGACGGCGCGGCCAGCTTTCCATGGCGGTCGCAAGCGGCATGGTTCGCCGCGCAGATGGCCGCACGCCACGGGCTTGACCCCGACAAAAGTTTGCGCGCGGCAAAGGAAATCTGCCGCACCGATCTTTATCGCCAGAATTTGCGCATGGCGGGTGCCGATCTGCCCGGCGCATCCGAGAAACTAGAGGGCAGCCTGCACCATCCGACAGCTGTCGCGTCAGAGCGGGGACAGATGATTCTGGCCCCGGACGCTTTCTTTGATGGTCAGGTTTTCGACGCAAGCGGCAAATCCTGCTGATTTTTTCAGCATAAGATTGCTGCACCTGCAAAAAGCCGGATCCTTTATAATTTCATCTTGTTTTTGCGCCGACGCATAGTTGAGGATGATATTTGACCGATACGACAACGGTGTCGATTCGTAAAATCGGGGTTCAATGATGAACCCCAATGGGCACAGCCGCCTGACCAGATTGCGCTTCTTTTGCGCGATACCGGTCGGCGGCTTTTTTCGTTTCGGCCCCCTTGAACGGGGCCACAGCCAGAGGACATCCCTATGATCCGCAAGCTTCTTGCCTCTACATCCATTCTCGCAACACTGGGCGCGACCGCCCTGCATGCAAACACGTTCCCCGAAGTGGAAGACCTGACACTGGGCTTTATCAAGCTGACCGACATGGCCCCGCTCGCCATCGCATATGAGCGCGGATATTTCGAAGATGAGGGGCTGTTCGTCACACTCGAAGCGCAGGCCAACTGGAAAGTGCTGCTCGACGGTGTGATCGACGGCAATCTGCATGGCGCGCATATGCTGGCAGGCCAGCCCTTGGCCGCAACCATCGGCTTCGGGACCGAGGCGCATATTGTCACGCCCTTCGTGATGGACCTTAACGGCAATGCGACAACCGTCTCAAATGAAGTGTGGGATATGATGCGCCCTGCGATCCCGGCAGACGCGGATGGCAAACCGGTCCACCCGATTTCCGCCGAAGCGCTGCGCCCCGCGATTGAGGTATTCGCCGATCAGGGCCGCCCGTTCAACATGGGCATGGTCTTTCCTGTCTCGACCCATAATTTCGAGCTGCGCTACTGGCTTGCCGCAGGCGGTATTCACCCCGGTTTCTACAGTACTGACAACATCAGCGGTCAGATTGGCGCAGAGGCGCAACTCTCGGTCACCCCGCCGCCGCAAATGCCCGCAACCCTCGAGGCAGGCACAATATCAGGCTATAGCGTAGGCGAGCCGTGGAACCAGCAAGCGGTCGCCATGGGGATTGGTGTGCCCGTCATCACCGATCTGGATATCTTTCCCATGCGCGCCGAAAAGGTGCTGGGGCTGCGCGCAGATTTTGTTGAGGAAAACCCCAACACAGTGCGCGCGCTGACCCGCGCCCTGATCCGCGCCACGATCTGGCTGGATGCCGATGACCACGCCAACCGCGAAGAGGCAGTGCAGATCATCAGCCGCCCGACCTATGTCGGTGCCGACCCCGATGTGCTGCGCAACTCCATGACCGGAACGTTCGAGTACGAGCAAGGCGATATCCGCTCGGTCCCTGAGTTCAACGTATTCTCGCGCTATTACGCAAACTATCCCTTCACCTCCGATGCGGTATGGTATCTGACGCAAATGCGCCGCTGGGGCCAGATTTCTGACGCGCAGACCGATGACTGGTATGCCGAAGTTGCCCAAAGCGTGTTCCTGTCCGACCTGTTCATGGACGCCGCCCAGTCACTGGTCGATGACGGCTTCGCCCCGTCCGAAATGTTCCCCTTTGGCAGTGATGGCTACCGTGATGCTGTCGATCACGCCATCGACGGCGTGCTTTTCGATGGCCGCACCCCCAACGCCTATATCGACAGCCTGCCAATTGGCCTGAAGGGCGCACAAGTTGTCGTGGGGACAGAGGTGCAGGGTTAAGGCCCTGCAAGAAAGGAGTGCATGACATGACTGCAATTGACCCCACCCAAATTCAGGCAGCGCGCCGCGCAAAACTGTTCACCCGCATCAACAAGCTGGATGGTTGGTTCAAGGTTCTGGGCCTGTCCTTCATGACCCCGCTGTTGCGCGCCGCCGCTGGCGACAACCCCAAGGCACAAGGTAAGGAACTGTGGCAGTTGCTGGGGGTGCCGCTGCTGGCGATCCTTGGTTTTCTGCTGCTCTGGGGCAATCTGGCACCGCGTGTTGTCACCTCGCTTGGGGCTATTCCTGGTCCTGTGCAGGTGTGGGAACAGGTCGGCGTGCTGCATGCCGACCATGTGGCCGAGCGCGAACGCGAAACGGCGTTCATGGAACGTCAGGACGCGAGAAATGCCGAATTCATCGCTGCCGGTCAGGAAGACCGCGTGCGTGAGCGACCTTATACCGGATCGCCCACTTATTACGACCAGATCTGGACCTCGGTGAAAACCGTGTTCTTCGGCTTTCTGATTGCGACAGCTGTCGCCGTGCCCTTGGGCATCGCGGCGGGGCTGTCACCTACCACCAATGCGGCCCTGAACCCGCTGATCCAGATTTTCAAACCTGTCAGTCCATTGGCCTGGTTGCCGATCGTGACCATGGTCGTTTCCGCCGTGTATGTCACACAGGACGGCATGTTCTCGCGCGCCTTTCTGACCTCCGCAATCACTGTGACACTGTGCTCGCTCTGGCCGACGCTCATCAACACGGCGCTGGGCGTGGCCAGCATTGACCGCGACCTGATCTCGGTCAGCCGTGTGCTCAAGCTGAATACATGGACCAAGATCACCCGGCTGGTGCTGCCCTCTGCCCTGCCCCTTATCTTTACCGGATTGCGGCTGTCGCTTGGTGTCGGCTGGATGGTGTTGATCGCGGCGGAAATGCTGGCGCAGAACCCCGGCCTTGGCAAATTTGTCTGGGACCAGTTCCAGAACGGGTCATCCAACAGCCTCGCGCTGATCATGGTGGCGGTATTCACCATCGGCATCATCGGCTTTCTGCTGGACCGGCTGATGTATGCGCTGCAATCGCTTTTCACATATTCCAATAACCGGTGAGCAACATGGCCATTCTCGAATTCAAGAACGTCTGCAAGGGGTTCGGCTCTGGGCTTGATCGCAAAGAGGTGCTGAAAAACATCTCGCTCTCGGTTGAGGAAGGCGAGTTTCTGGCGATCCTCGGATTTTCCGGCACAGGCAAGACCACGCTGATCGACCAGATCGCGGGGCTTGACCAGCCCGATAGCGGCGAGGTGTTGTTCAAGAGTGNGCCCATCACCGGGCCGGGGCCAGAGCGCGGGCTGNTGTTCCAGTCCTATTCGCTGATGCCGTGGCTGACGGTCGCGGGCAATGTTGCCCTCGCGGTGGATGCGGTCCACAGGTCTGCCAGCCGCGCCGAGCGCGGCGTGATGGTGGATAAATTCGTTGGCATGGTCGGGCTGTCCCATGCCAAGGGGCGCCGCCCTGCGGAATTGTCGGGCGGGATGCGCCAGCGTGTCTCTGTGGCCCGCGCCCTTGCCATGAACCCACAGGTGCTGTTGCTGGATGAACCGCTCTCCGCTCTTGACGCGCTGACCCGCGCCAATCTGCAAGACGAGATCACGGAAATCTGGCAGGCCGACCAGAAAACCGTCGTCCTGATCACCAATGACGTGGACGAGGCGCTGCTTCTGGCTGACCGGATCATCCCCCTGAACCCCGATGGCACGCTGGGCGCGGCCTTTAAGGTGGGCATCCCCCGCCCTCGCGCGCGCACCGCAATGAACAATGACCTGAATTTCAAGAAACTGCGTGCCGACATCACCAAATACCTAATGGATGTGGGCATCGCCGCCAAAGTCGCGGAAACGCGCAAACTGCCACAGGTCACCCCAATCCATGGTGCCCCGAAAGCCTATGCGCAGGCCGCGAAAAGCGGGATCGACGAGAAGTATCTGGAATTCTCGCAACTCTCCAAAGTGTATCCGACGGCCGAGGGGCCACTGACTGTGGTGGACCGCTTTGATCTGAAAATGAAAAAAGGCGAATTTATCAGCCTGATCGGGCATTCGGGGTGTGGCAAATCCACAGTGCTGACAATGGCTGCGGGGCTGAATGACATTTCCGGCGGCGCGATCAAGCTGGACAGGATGGAAGTGCGCGATGCGAACCCCGAACGCGCGGTTGTGTTTCAATCCCCAAGCCTGTTTCCATGGCTGACCGCCAAGGAAAACGTGGCCATCGGCGTGGACCGTGTCTACCCGCGCGCCAGCCGTGCCGAACGGCAGGATGTTGTCGAATATTATCTGGAGCGTGTCGGTCTGGGAGAGTCCATGGACCGGCAGGCGGCAGATTTGTCCAACGGCATGAAACAGCGTGTGGGCATTGCCCGCGCCTTCGCCCTTAGCCCCAAATTGCTGCTTCTGGATGAACCCTTCGGGATGCTCGACAGCCTGACGCGCTGGGAATTGCAGGAAGTGCTGATGGAAGTGTGGTCGCGCACCAAGGTGACGGCGATCTGCGTCACTCATGACGTGGATGAAGCGATCCTGCTGGCCGACCGCGTAGTCATGATGACCAATGGCCCGCGCGCCCGCATTGGCAAGATTGTCGATGTAAACCTGCCCCGCCCGCGCAGCCGCAAGGCCCTGCTGGAACACCCCGATTACTACAATTACCGCGCAGAAGTTCTGCAATTCCTGGAGGATTATGAACACGGCGCCGAGAAGAAGAAGGATGCCGCGTGATGGTTTATTCTGCCGCAACCCCAGCCACGGACAGGAATGCTTCCTTCACGCGTGCTTCAAACCCCGGCTTGTTTGGTGCGAAAGGCGTCAGCATGTCTTTGGATATGCCCGCCGCCTGTGCCGCACGGAAGATGCGCTTTCGCCGGATCAGGAATTGCGACGCTGCCAACGGGTCGCCAAAATCCGCCACATCAATCGCCCAAGCGCTTTCATACGCGGCCCATTCAGGTGACAACGCATCGGGTGTATCATCAGGGTCTGTCACGTTCCTCGGCATATCTCTGACACTCGCGCGTGTTTGCTCGTCTAAGAGATATAATACGCAACCTGTCATTACGCAAAACATAAACAAGAATGTGCAGTCGCCCATCAAGCATTCCGCGGGCAATGAAACGCTCTTCGGAATAGTCCTGACGGTCATCAAGGAAAACCTGCGCGCTTTGCCAGTCGAAACGGGACGCATCGGAAAAATGCAGACCGCGCTCAGCAAGGTTTTGCGCGGCTTTGGCCTCGTCCCATTCACACTGCCAAGTCATATGTTTGTTTCCGATACTATATCTAGTGGCGCAATCTACCATGAGCGCAAGTCACTGAGCAAATTGTATATCCCTGTGGGTGGGCTGTGGATAAGCAGCATTTTGCGCCAAGCCGAATCACAGGTACGAAATGTGGTATCAGTCAAGGTGCTGTCGAACCTGAAATACGGCCATCTGATTGGGACGGAGGCGACAAATGTGTAAAAGACTCGTAATCATCGGCGCA
>SL_8KL_010_SEDDRAFT_10000016_pt1 | contig 111215 bp, 100 predicted proteins | sample SodLakKL_010_SED_4_FD_11160 | JGI IMG/M metagenome (IMG submission 11160)
CCCCAGCTTTAACTCAGCTGCCAGCTCCAGAAATCTCTCTTTTTCCAGCACCAGGACTCCCCGGGCCTCCAGCACCAGATTATCTCCCCCGGCAGTCTTGAAAGTCTCCAGGGTTTCAGGTCCAACGGTGGGGATATCCAGTCTAAAGTCCTGCCGGGGGCGACTGGCCTTAGCCAGCTGCAGTCCCGCTGACTCAGATCCGGCCAGCAGTTTACCGGCTCTCTTGATGGCGGCATCGGTCCCCTCTACCGCCTCCACTGCCAGCACGGTACCTGAGGCCAGAAGCAGTGACTGGCCCACCTCAAAATCAGCCAGCTTTTGGGCCAGCTTGAGACCCTCTTTAAGTTCCTGCTCCAGTTTATCCTCTGGCGACTCAATAAAGGGACCCACCTGCCAGCCCGGTTCAAAAAAGACTTCATCTAAGAAGGTATCCTGGGGTAAGAGCTCAATCCCTCTCTCCTGGAGACACTTTAAAAATCCTTTGAGGATGGTCTCATCCTGCCAGTCGGGCAGGCTGGCCAGGAGTTTCTTCATCTCGGCATCAAAATATTGTTCCTGAAAGAGGCGGGCTTTCTCTATCTTACCTAACATTACTGCCTGACTGATATCATCGGCCTCTAGCTGAGATAGGAGTTCCCCTAAAGAGGCGGGATTTACCTCCCGCACCAATTCTGCCGCCGATAAATCCGGTTTTGCCAGGCCAGAGCGGGCAACNGTCTCCGGTAGCTCAATCTTTTCAGGGGCTGTTAAGTGATAGGCCACCACCTCTGCCCCAGCTCTTTGAGCCTCTTTTAGCCAGATAGACGGCAGCCGACCGGTTCCTGCCAGCAAAGCTATCCTACTCATCCTTATCCCTCCGAAGAAAAACCAGCAGCTCCTCTCCTAATGCCGTCTCTGGCTCTGGAAAATCTTTATCCTTGAGGCTCTGAAGCTGTGACTGGCGAAGTTTTCCCTCTTCCTCTGAGCGGTAAAGCTGGCGGTAAATATTTTTGAGATCCTTCAAATCTGAGTGCTGATAGCCAGCTCGTCTCAGAGCAATGACATTAAGCCCCCGCAGAGCAGCTGGATTACCATCGGCTAAAAGAAAAGGAGGCAGATCATCTCTTTGATAGGAATGGCCTCCTAACATGCTGAGCCTTCCCTGTTTGACTCCCGGGCCAAGCTGACATAAGCCTCCCAGAAAAGCCCCGCTGTCAATCTCGGCCTCTTCACCGACTACAGTGGCATTGGCAATATTGATATTATCCTTAAGCCTGGCCCCGGCTTTTATCACCGTATAGGCCATCAAAAAATTATTATCACCAATTATGGTGACTGGTGCCTTTTCTTCGGTCTGTTTTATCTCAGTCTGTTTCTCTCTTAGATGCTTTTTTCTCTGGCCGTACTCCCTGCTCGAGCTATATATAATTGTGTATTCCCGAAAAACATTGTTGGCTCCGATTTTAACCTGACCTCTTTCTGAGGAGCCAGGCTGATCCTCTCCTTCTCTGGCCCCGATTATTACTCCGCTCTGAAAGATATTGTTTTCACCGGCTGTCACTTTTCCTGTCAATCTGACCCTGGACTTAAGCCTGCAGCCCGGTCCTAATTGCACTTCAGGACCAACCACCGACCAGGGACCAATCTCACAGCCCGGTCCCAGTTGAGCCCCGGGAGATATTTCAGCACTGGCGGCAACCTTTATTTCAGTAGTGGGCATCGGCTGCTTCACCTGCCAACCTGACGGGTGGCAAAGGTCAGGGTGGCCTCGGCAGCCAGCTCCCCTGCAACCCTGGCAGTTGCTTTAACTTTGCTTAGAGAGGCCCGCACTCTTAAAATCTCGGCCTCTAAAATCAATGTATCGCCGGGGCGGACCTGACGGCGAAACTTGGCCTCTTTAATGCCAGCAAAGAAGGCTATTTCATCCCTATCCTGTTCCTCTTCTTCCTGCTCCGACTGATAGCTTTTAAGAAGGAGAATCCCTCCAGCCTGAGCCATAGCCTCAATGATTAAAACTCCTGGCATCACCGGTAGTTCAGGAAAATGGCCCTGAAAAAACTCTTCGTTGATGGTAACATTTTTTTTGGCTCTAATGGACTCTTCCTCTTGATAATCCAAAACTCTATCTACCAGGAGGAAGGGATAACGATGGGGCATAATATCCAGTATCTCATCTATCTCAAGCTGATTCATTTTCTTCTTTTTTTCTTTCTGGTCAGTCTGTTTCTCCTCATCTGCTGTCATCTCTATCATTCCTTTCCTGCTTTTTTTCCTGGTCCCGCTGGGCTGCTATTTTTCGGGCTAACTCATGATTATGGCGGTGACCACTTCTGACGGCCAGGACCCTGGCTATCAGGGGACCGGCCAGGTAAAGATCGCCCAGAAGGTCTAAAAGTTTATGGCGGGCTGGTTCATTTATAAAGCGCAGTTTTTGATTGGGACCCTGGTGGGAAAATAAGAGGGCCTCCTGAGCCTCTGCTCCCCCGGCTAAACCCTGCTTCTTTAAAGCTCTAAATTCTCTTTTCAGGGCAAAAGTCCGGGCAGGAGCCAGCTCCCGGGCAAAGTTATTAAGGCGTTCCTGGGGCTTTAAGCGCTGGTCAAGCTCAAAGGTTGCCCGCTGATAACCGGGAGGTTCCGGGCCGTAATCGAGATGATACTCCAATTCTAAAGTTAAATTCATATTGGCCATGTTAACAATATTTTCTATGTCAGCACTGGCTTGAGACTTAACCCTTGCTCTCTGAGGTTGGTCATTCTGAGATTGATCATAAAGTTGGTCAATAAATGATGGGGGGAGGAGCAGAAGCTGGGCCTCACCCTGACCAAGGATAATAGGTCTTTCCGGGATAAAATAACAACGGGGCTGACCCTGAGCTTTAAAGCCAGCCTCCTGTAGTAAGGAGAGAAAAATATTGCCACTGCCATCTCTGCTGGGTAGCTCCGCTCCTTCTAACTCCAGCAACACATTATCGATTCCGGTGGCCGCCAGAGCTGCTAAAAGATGCTCACAGGTAGCTATCTCTGACCCGGGCTCAGTTTCAGTTTGAGCTCCAGCTAAGTTAAGCCTGCTGGAGTCAGGTCTAATCTGCAAAGTGGTAGACCGCCTGCTCTCCTTTAGCCGCCCGGGACTCACCATCAGCTCCGGCTCTCCGGCTATATCTCGTCGACGAAGGATAATCCCACTATCGACTGCTGCCGGCCGGGCTGAGAGCAGAGCAGGGCTACCGCTATGAATTCCCCTGCCTTCGACCCGGGCTTCCTGCCCCAGGGTGTATTGCTCTCCAGCTCTTAACAGCATCTATAATTCCTCCTCAAAATCTACCTTTCTCTAACTCTAGCAGTTTCAAGCTCTAACCCCGGTAGGGCTTCAATTAAAGCTTAAGCTCGATGGAAACATTGCCCTCAGCGGTAAAGACCTGGCCGTCTTCCATATCAATCTCGGCTCTATCACTGGTGATTCTATCGCCATTTTCTTCTACGATCTCCACCTGACGCCGGAGATAGAAGATGCCCTCTTCCTCTCGATAATCACCTTCTTCACTGGTGATAGTTCGCCCGCCCTGATAGATGGTCAGGCCAGAATCCATCTCATAGCTTTCTCTTTCGGCATTATAGAGGAGGCGAGGGGCTGTTAAATTCAAAGGTTCATTATCTTCATCTTCCTCTAAAGTCAACTCTACCTCCTCTTCAAAGAGAATATCCTCATCATCTAAATAGATGGTCATCTTTAAGGACCTGATATGGCCCCGCTCCATTAGCATCTCGATATCTTCATAGAGGTAGGCAATGGAGTTCTCCCGGTCAATCTCGCCATAGCGAGAGGTTATCTCTAAATCCTGCCAGAAAATTGTCACCCCGTCCTTTAAATCAATCCAATCCTCCTGATAGTTGAGACTGCCTGCTGAGATCTGCATGCTGGCCTGAACCGGGAAAGTTCTAAAGCCTGCCAGCAGAAAGAATGGCAGGACCAGCAGGATAGCCAGCCTGAAAGTTTTTTTTGTCATAGTTCTGCTCCCTTCACTGCCGGCCTGATTTTAATGCTCTTTCACCGACAGCTTTTTTATTGGGCCAATCCTTTAAAAAACTGGCTCTGACCAGCCGCGATTCCCCATCAGCCAGAGGCTAAAAGAAATGAGTCATAAAGCGGTTAATGACACCAAAGAGTGAATCGCGAAAAATTATCAACAGAACACCCAAAACAAAGAAAAAGCCATTGGGCAGCCAGGCAGCCACTAAGGGTGTAAAGGCACCAGCCCGGCCTAAAGAACGGGAAAAGGAGACCAGCACATAATAGGTGAAGATAATAACCACCGTCAGAGCTAAAGATAAAGCCCGGCTCTCCCTGTTACCAAGACTTAAGGGAGTTCCCACCAGGATAAAGATAAAGGCTGTGAAGGGCAGGGCCAGTTTCATGTGATAATCGACTAAAAGCCTCGTCACATCAATGCCGCTGCGCTGAAAGAGCTCTATCTCCTGGCGCAACTCCTGGCGGCTCATCTCTGCCGGTGTCCGCTGCCGGGCTAAAAATTGCTCCATATCATCCTCCAGCTGGAGCTCCATCTCCGAGAAGCCAGCTGCTACCTCTAACCGGCCATCACTGGTATAGGAATGGAGGTGACCGTCGGTTAAAAGCCAGTCGCTGCCTAAGACCTGGCCCTGCTGAGCGGTGATGACCTCCGGGAAACCATCTCCCCGGGAGCGATCAAAGATCACCACTGATTCTAAAGTGAGCTCATTTTCATCATAGTTTTCCACATAGAAGATTTTATCGTCGGGCCCCTCAAAAAAGACATTTTCCTGCACATCAGGCATCACATCCTGCAGAGCCAGTCTCCTGATGATATTGCGGGCCTGGTGGTTGCTCCAGGGTACTACCTGTTCGTTGATGAGATAAGTGCCCAGGGTAACTAATAGCCCAAAGACTATCAGCGGTACCACCAGCCGATAGATACTGAAGCCCCCCATTCTGATGGCAAAGAACTCATTCTCCCGGGTCAGCCTGCCCAGCCCCACCATGACGGCAAAGAGCACGGCCATGGGAAAAGACTGAACGAAAATCTCCGGCAATTGATAAAGGAGCAGGCGCAGAACCTCATCCACAGGGGCATCCTGCATGATGATAAGGTCAGCAACTTCATAGAGAAAGTTACTCAACATCACAACGCCGATTACCATCACTCCGGCCACATAGGGCCGGGCAATCTCCTTAAATATATATTTATCTACTATTAACGGTTTAATTCTCAATCCTAAACCCTCCAGAACTAAACTTCCTTTGAAAACTAAAAGTTACATTCAGGACCTTTGTCCTTATCATTAATTTATAATTCCAGCTCTATCTCTACTTCGCCCTCGGCGGTGAAGAGGTCGCCTTCACCGAGGTGGAGTTCGGCCTGCTGACTGGTGATGGTATCGCCACCGGCTTCCACTATCTCCACCCCGTCATAGAGATAAAAGACATCCTCTTCGGCACTATAATCACCGGAACCTGCTGCTATATCGCGGTTCTCATCTTCAATGGCAAGGTCACTCTCTATGAAAAAGTCATCGCTGGCTGTATCATACTCCAGCTCTTCGGTCTCCAATATATAGCCTTCGCCGTTATCTTCTCCGGTGATATCGAGGATTACATCGTCTTGAAAAAATACCTGGTCATCCTCTAAATAAATCACCATCTCCTGGGAGTTTATCTCGCCCTGGTCAAACTCCATGCTGATATCCTCATAAAGATAGGTGATGGAATCTTCGCGGTCCACTTCCCCGCGCTGGGAGTAAATATCATATTCCTGCCAGTAAATCACTACTCCATCCTCTAAATCTATATAGTCCTCTTCATAGGTCAATCCACCGGCATCTATCTGCAGACTCTCGCCAGCTTCCTCTGCCTCCTCTGTCTCTTCCTGCATTTCTTCCTCTACTGCCTCCTCTGCCTGTACTCTGGCTTCAAAGCCAGGCAGGGTCAGGCTAAGGGCCAGAAATAACAGTGTCAACACTATTAGCATTAGCCCTCTTTTAGTAAAATCAGTTGGAGCCAGTTTTCTTTCCAGTCTCTTCATAGGCTACCCTCCAGAATTAGTAAAATTTACAGTTCATCAATAGTTCTATTCATTAATAGTCCCCTTAATAGTCCATCATTTTTTATTAAAATTGGTTCTTCCTGCATGCAGCTGGTGGATTAAAAGTTAAAGCTCACCCCGGCCTTAACGCTATCCAGGTTTAATATGCCTAGTTCCGCCGTTACCTCTGGTGTTAAATTCATCCGAGCCCCGACATTAAGGGACTCATCGAGATATTCAGCCATCAATCTAGTCTGGGGCATATTTAATTGACCCTCTTCCCGGGTTATCTGCTGTTCTCCAGGATTAACGACATAATCCATTCCCAGCATAATTCCACCTATAGCAGTATCGGTGAGGCCAAAATGAATCGAAAGATTATCAACCAGAGTGGTACTGCCTACCACATAAAGCGCCCGACCCTGAATACCCACTGCTACATCGGGGATCTCACCATCTTCTCTGATGATGCGGGTCTTGAGCAGGACACCCAACTCGGGATCGTCGTTGGGGTGGGTCCTTACCTGCCCCCCTAATTCAATAAAGTTTTCAATGCGAAAAACTCCAAATATCCTGCCCCGACTGCCAATCATATTGGCTCCCACGCTGCCCTCACCAGCCATTATCCGGGCCGTCGGCCCCTCAATCAGCTCAGTGGGATGAGCCCGGGCTTCTTCTGCCGATAGAGTCAGGCTTAAAATCAGCAATATAGTAACCAGAAAAAAAGAACCTATGATTTTAGCTGTTATATTATAATCTTTTGGTTTTGTTAGTTTTTGCACCACGAAAAATTGCCCTCCTTAGATGAAATATTGTATAATTTTCTACTGGTACCATTATATCACTAATAGACCACTTTTGTCAGCCTCTTTATTGCTCTGATGGCAAATATTGATCCAGACGCTTTTCTAACTCCTGGATCTGCTGCTTGAGCTTATCGAGACGGCGGAAATGAGCCTGCTGTTTTAAATAGGTGCGATGTTCCTGAGCCGGAATGCCAGAATAATAACCCCCTTCTTCAAGGTCCCGGCTAACCTTGGCCTTGCCGGTGATGGTGACTCCTTCTCCTATTTTAAGGTGATCTTCCACGCCCACCTGACCGGCTAAAGTTGTTCTGGCACCAAGCTCGGTGCTGCCGGCAATCCCACTCTGACCGGCCACCAGCGAGCCCGGACCTAGCTTGACATTATGGGCTATCTGAACTAGATTATCGATCTTGCTGCCAGCTCCAATCCGTGTTTCTCCTGCCACTCCTCTGTCAATGGCGGTTAAAGCACCGATCTCCACCTCATCTTCAATCACCACTTTTCCCTGCTGAGGCACCTTATGGTGACGCTCTTCGTCACTGGCATAGCCAAACCCATCAGAACCTATGACTGCTCCGGCCTGAATCTCCACCTTATCACCGATTATAGCTCCCGGCATCACCTTAACTCCGGGATGGAAAAGACAGTCCTGGCCTATTTCAATATCAGCTACCAGGATGACTCCGGCAGCTATTCTGCTCCTGGCACCAATCTTCACTCCCGGTCCGATGATAGCTCCGCTCATCACGGTGACACCTTCTTCTAACTCAGCTGCTGGCGATACTCTGGCTCCAGCAGCTATTTCCCCCTGGTTGACCAGGATTTTACTGCTCTCCTGACCATAGTTTTCAGCCAGATAGCGTTTATCCGGAAAAGAGATTGGCCAGCTGAGCAAAGGCAGTCCGGGGGTTATCCACCAGCAGTAATGGAACATCAGCAAGAGCCAGCTCCGATTCCTGGTAAAGACTCCTGGTTAATAAAATTAAACCAGCCTTATTTTCCCGGGCCAGTTTTAAAAAATTTTCATCTTCAGCATAGGTCAGATAGTCAGGGTCAGCCTCTGGCGCTCCCCGCACCCCTTTAATATTCTTCTCCGGATTAGCTTTGAGCTCTCCTCCTGCTTTAGCCGCCAATTCCGAAGCCTGCCAGACTGATTTAGTTTCCTTCTGAGACATGATTAATCCCCTTCCTCTTCCGCTAACTCCTCTAGTTTTTCCTTAACCTCTTCTGTTATATCCAGAGCACCTGCTGGAGCCGCTTCCGAGGTCAGCACGGTATGTAAGTCTTTCTCCCCGGCCAGTTCCTCCAGCACCTCGTATAAAAGTTCGCTAAAATCCTCTTCCAGCTCTTCCTTTTCAGCTAGGTAACGTTGATAGATATCCTCCTGCTGGCTGGTCTCTAAGGGGTTTTCTGTCCTCACCGACCTGTACTGCTCCTCTAACTCCTGGCCTCGCTCATCTAACCTTTCCTGATGTTCCTGACCGACTTTAGTGGCAGTCAATATTTCATGTAAATCGACCCGGCCTACTTCCGGGCCTGGCTCCTCCATCAGCTCACAGCCTGCCGGGCTCAGGAAAAGTGCCAGCAATAAAAAAACAGCCAGACCCCCCCTGGCGGTGAAGTATTTTGGAGCTGATTTTACTATCATCAGAAAATTTTTAGCCGTCTTCATCATTTCCTCCTCAGTATAACCACTGTTCTGATATTGATTGCAAATCCTTATCCAAATGTTTAATTTTTGTTATAATTTACAGTTTCCAGGCTAATTAATCACCAGAAGTCAAGCTGGCGGTCATATAAACGCTGATACTGAGTCTGTAATCTCTCTTCTAACTCTGTTAACTCCCGGGTAACACGCTCTTCCTCTGATTTTTCCCAGGCCTGCTGCCAATTGTCCAGCTCTCTTTCTCTCTCTGCAATGGCTTCACTGGCCTGCTGCTGAATCTCTTCCTGGGCCGAGACAAACTCCAGTCGCAACAGGGCTGCTTCCCGCATCAACTGCTGATCTATCTGGGCATCGAAGATGCTCCTCACCTGGTCGACCTGAGCCTCCACCTGAGTTTCAATCTCCTCTCTCCTCTGCCGCAGCTCAATCTCCTGTTGCGCTGTTAAGGGCATGGTCCGCTGTTTAATCCGGATACTAAGGAGCTCCTGGCGATATTCTGCCTGGGCTTCTCTTCTGATCTGCCGTAAGAGTTCCTCATCCTCAGGGTCATAGCCGATATCAATCGCAGCAATATCTTCCTCTATCTGCTGTTGTTTGCGGTCAATCTCACGGTTAGCCGCTGCTCTAACCTCTTCCTGCCACTGCTTCAAATCCCGCTCTAAGTTTCTGATGAGCTCCTGGCGAAGCCGCTCTGATTCCTGAGCTACCAGCCAGTCCCGGGAGTCTTTAAGCTCCGACAGCCAATCAGTTACCAGAGCCAGAGACCTGGAGCGCTGAGCCTGTTGTTCCTCTCTGGAACTCTGCCAGCTCTCCTCTGTCATCGACTGTCTGACTCCCTGATCAGCCAGCAGAGCTTCATGGTCATTAACGGCTCCCCGGGGAGTAATTTCTCGTTCCAGTCTCTCAGGGACTGCAGCCACCTGAGTGGAGATGAAGAGAATACCCATAGCTCCAGTGGCAAAGAAGAGGGCTAGAACAGTGAGGAGCAGGAATTTTTTGCTTAAAATTCCCCTCTCCGGACAGAAAGCATCGGGCCAGCTCTTCAACCTGGCCAGCAACTTCTTTTTTACACTGCTGGCTAGTTTTTTTATTTTAAGCAGCACTCTGCGACTTAAGTCAGCCATCTGCTCCGCCCCCTTTTTTTTCAATCCAGCCTTTTGATTGCTGGAGCCCCGGGCTAATTAGTCAATGAATTTATTGTTGATTCAAATATTCAATGATTTCTGGAGTTAAATCATAGCCTCCATAGAGCACATTTTGTCCTTCCAGGACAACCTTGGCTCCCACTTCCTCAGCCAGTTCTGTAATAATCCCTTCGATATCGCTTAAGACCTCACCGATTAGTTCCTGTTCCCTCTGGGTCAGCTGCTCCTGATAATCCTGCAGGAGGTCCTGCTGTTCTTCCTGGCTCAGCTCATCAGCCTGGGCCTCTAATTCCTGCTGTAGTTCCTGGGCCTCCTGATTTAGCTGTTCTTCCGCTGATTCCTTGTCCGGATGGGCCTCAAAGACCTCCTCCAGGTTGACAAAGGCAATCTCACCATCAGTCTCTGCCTGTACTGGACTGCCGCTAAAACCAACACCTATCAAAAGAAGGGCTACCATTATTGCTGTAATAGTTAATTTAATGCCTTTACTGCTGAAATTCACTGCTTAAATTCCTCCTTTAAGTTTGCTTTTCTTTGCTTTTTTCCGACCTTTATTTTAAAAATNGCTTTAGAATGTCTGACCGAAACCTAAATGCGGTGTTCCGCTCCAGTCTTCATCGAAGGCATAATCCAGCCTGACCTGGCCAATGGGAGTATCCAGTCTTACTCCTAAGCCCTGGGAGCGGCTGAAATTCTGGGTGCGGAATATCTTATCTTCTTCATCTTCCTCGGGATAATGATTCCAGACATGACCTATGTCCATAAAGCCCACACCCTGTACACTATCGATGATCTGAAAGCGGTACTCTAGATTACCAAGAACCATATTATCACCGGTCATCCGGTCATATCCTCTGAGAGTATCAGGACCTCCAATGGCATATTTCTCCTGGGAAGGGAGTTCATCATCGCTAAAACCTGATTTAACTCTGAGGCCGATGGCATGGTCATCCTGATAACCTTCGGTAAAACGGCTAAATTCATTGCCATATTTGATAAAGTCCTCATCGCCACCTACCAGATAACCGCCAAACTCCAGGTTGAACTCATTGATGCCTCCCTCCTGGGGAAAGAAGGGATTATCGCGACTATCTTCCCGGGCCCTAAAGTTCATGCTGCGAGTCACAATATCTTCATCGAGGTTATTGCGGTGCCGAAATCTTACATTGCCCCGCCAGTCATTGATCAGGGGATAACCTAAGGCAGTGCTTAACTCCCGCATCCGATCTCCGCGCTGGATAAAATCTGCGGCTTCAATATCAAAGGAAATTTCACTGCCCATCACCCGGGGTTCATAGAAGCTCAACCGATATTCTCGTTCTCCTCCGAAACGACCATAGACGGAGACCTCCTGACCTCGCCCCAAAAGATTGCGCTCCTCTAAATCCACAAAGCCAAACCAGTCACTGCCATCGGGGTTTTGCTGATAACCGGCCCCGAAGTTGATTGAACCTGTATTACCTTCCATGAATTCCAGAATTAAGTTGGCCGTATTTTCAGCTTCGTCGGCCATCATTAAATCAGGGTAAATATCTTCAAAAAACTCCAGCATGAATACATTTTCCAGATTCCGCTGCAGTTGATTATAGTTTAAGGGGTCACCTGGCTCCAGCTCCAGTTCCCGTAAGATCACATAATCCCGGGTCTTGTCGTTACCCTCCAGAATTATATCCTCCAGGTAACCCAGATTAATATCCACTGTAAGTAAACCNTCAACACTGATATCTACGTCATCNATGCGGGCTATTATATAGCCATCATCCTGAAAGCGATATTGCAGGTCCCGCACTCCAGTATTGAGGCGTTCGGCATTTAAAACCTCACCTTCCTCGACACCTAAAATTTCCTTTACTTCTGCACTGGTATAGACATCAGCCAGGCCGCTGATATCAACTTCCGTGACCCTGGGAAACTCCTGGACCTCAAAGATGGCCTTAAGCCCCTCGGCGGTGCTTTGAAAGCTAACGCTGACATCTTCAAAATAACCCATATCATAAACAGCTTCCATATCCTGTTGTAAGACGTCCCTGTCATACTCATCACCAGCCTGACTGGAGATCTGCCCTCGGATCTCAGCTTCACTGATATTTTCATTACCTGTAATCTCAATTTCCGCCAGCGTCTCCTGGGCCTGCAGGGCCCCTGGTACCAATAGGAGAGCTAACAATATCATTCCGGTAAAAAGAGCGATTTTCTTCATAGCCGCCTCCTTTATCAGTAAAATTATTTTTTCTGCTCTGATTTTCTTGCTTCTGATTTTCTTGCTATAGAACTATCGTCTACCTGCATTATAACATAGAGTTTCCTGACTTAATTTAAAATTTTTATTAAATTATCATCATATTTCTTTATAAAGACCGGTTCATCTTTTTAATCCCGGATAATCAATCCCGGATAATCCAGTTGCAACCTTAAAACTCAAAACCTGTCTCCAGGGTAAAGGAAAAATCATCGAAGGAGTTAAAGGTGCCATCTAAAAAGGTGCGTTCGCTGAGATAATAGCGGAAGGATAGTGAAGTATCCCGCTCATCAAAGCCGAAACGGCTTTCACTCTCCAGATAAAGACGGTCAGTTAAATCCATACCCATATAAAGGGTCATCTCCTGGTCTTCCAGAAGACCACCTTCAGAAACCAGCTCAAAGCGGTCCAGCTCTAAAGCCCGGCGCAATCGAGCAGAGACATCAGCCAGGAGCTCAAATTCCAGTTGCTCCCGCAAAAATCTCATGAATTCCTGCTGAATCACCTGGGGCATGCTGTACTCCTGCCCGGCCAGCACTCCCCCCAGGCCGCCGCGGCTTAAGAGCAGTGAAATTATCTCCTCTTCCTCTCTTTCTGGAGTGGAGGCAAAGGTAGTGGATAAATTATCGGCTGGACCATCGATATTCACCTGAATCTCATGGTTATCGGCTTCAGTTCTGGCCCTCACTGTGGCCCGGGGGATTATCCCCCGTCGACGGCTAAAGTCCAGCCGGGCTGTTTCTAAAGTAAAACGATTATTATAAAAGTAGACTGAACCCTGATTGGAGGCCAGCTCTCCATCTATCTCAAAATTATCGCTATAAAGCAGGCGCAATTCCCCGCGTTGAATCTGCACTTCAGCGTTATCATGCTGGAAATAGTTGTTATCACCTACAATTAATTTGAGGTCCATCTCCGGCTGAAAATTACTCCTGGGCGGTTCCTCTCCTTCGCCGGTCGGGTCCGGAACAGCTACATCTTCCGGTAAAACTGCTATCAAATTATTGAAAGTAATTTCACCTGCCAGAAGTGGATTTAACATTGCTCCGCTGAAGGTAAGTTCTCCCGTTATGTCCACTTCACTGCCCTGATAAAAGAGGGGCAGGGCCCTGGTTTTAGCAGTAAGGTCCCAGAAATCAGCCTGCTGATTTAAATTAAGACCGCCGCTAAAATCGACCTGACCGCCATCCAGATAGCCGGTAAAATCCTCTAATTCCATTCTGCCACCGCTAAAGTTGAAATTGCCGCCTAATTCCAGAGTTTCCTGCTGGCCAAAATCGACTTTACTGATATCTACCAGCAAATCACCGGCAGTGGAAATTTCCTCCAGGGAAGCTCCTGTGGCTTCCACTTCTCCCTCCAAAGAGCCGACAATCTCCTCTAACTGGGGCATAAGCTCAGCTACCGGGTCTAGGGGGAAATCGGCAGCGGAAATTAAAAATTCAGCCTCGGCAGGTTCCTGCCAGGGCAGACGGGCCGAGAGATTGAGATACTGGCCTGGTTCGGCCACCAGCTCCTGGCTGATGGTTAAAATCTCCCCGGCAATCAAATTAGCCTCTCCGGCAATTTCAGCAATCTCATAGGGTCCCACCTCGATATCACGGGCAAGGGTCCTGAGCTCAAAATCAGGCTCCTCCAGGGGGCCTTTAAGCTCTCCGGCAAATTCCATCTGACCGCTGAAGGCAACCTCGGGCTCGAAAAAGTCATCCAGCCAGCCCAGCTGGATATCTTCCCCTATAAGTTCAACATCAAATTCGTCGGTCATATCGCCCTGCAGGCTCACCTGCCCCAGCTCTCCTGATTCACTGCTGGCCAGAAGGTCCACTCCGGCCTGAAAATCTGTGGGAGAACCGGTGAGGTTTAATTCTCCGCTGAGTAGATAATCTATATCCAGGGGAGTTTCCAGGGCCAATCTCTTGAGATAATGGTTTAACTCTACCTCTGCAAGATCTAAGGTAAGATCCAGCCTGGGCTCATCTAAGAGTGATTCCACCTCTCCCCTTAGAGTATATTGACCGGGACCGGGCTGCCAGTCAGCTTCCACCAGAGTCAATACATCATCTGCCAGAGTTAAATCAGCCTTAAGAGAGCCCAGATCTTCCTCTGCCCAGGCCAGCTCCTCTATCTCTAAATGGGTTTCTCCTGCCGGGTTATCATAGCTCCCCTCAAGCTCTCCGCTGGCTGAGGCCAGGCCGCTGAGATCCTCCAGCTCTTCGAACTCCAAACCCTGGAGGGGGAAATCACTGATAGAGTAATCAACCCAAAACTCTTCACTAAAGGCTCCATCCATGGTGAAAAGAGCCTCTTCCTTCTCCATTTTCAGATCGATAACCTGGAAGGGCTCCCCTGTCTGCCAGTAAAAACTGGAGCTGGCATTAGTGAATTCAAATACCTGCTGCTCTTCTCCTTCTCCCAGGGGTAAAATGGTGCTGCGAGAAGTGGCCTCAGAGTTTACCTCCAGCTCTGAAAAGGGCCCCTCTACCTCTACTATTCCACTAACATCACCTTCTAAGGGCAGACCAATATCAAAGATCTCGTTAATATATTGATAGGTTAATTCAGCTATATCCAGGCGGGCAGTCAACTCCGGCTCCTCTGCGGCTAGAGAAAGATCGCCCTGTCCCTGAACTTCTGCCCCGCGACTTGTAAAATCCAGCCCCCTGATACTAATGAGGTCGCGGTCAGAAAAATAAAATAAGTTACCATAACCCTCTACAACTTCCACGCCAAAGATTTCAGCTTCAGGCAGGGCCAGACTGGCTGAGATACCCGGTGATTCCAGGGTGCCAGTGAGGCGACCTGAGAGGCTACCCCGGCCCGTAAGCTCATTATTGAGACCAGTGAGGGAGCCAATCTCCGTCAGATCAACCTCTCCTGTCTCCAGCCTTAAATCCATCTCTCCAGCCAAGAGGTCTACCTCGCCTCCCAGTTCCAATTCTGCCAGTTCAGTATCGGCTCGGGCAGGACCTACTTCCATCCTGCCCTCACTGAGCCAGAAAGCGCTGGAGATCTCACTGGCCTGGAAGGCCCCTGCTGGAAAGAATTCCTCTTCCTGCAGGCGAAAATCTGTCAGGCTAATTTCTCCAGCTAAAAGCAGGTCCTCTAAAGATAGACCCTCTCCGGAGCCGGTGAAATTGGCCCGGAAATCACCGCCAGGAGAGGCAGCCATAACCTCCTCCAGGCCCAGCTCAGCTGCCAGTTCAGCTGGAAAGACTTCAACCAGAGACTGCTGCCAGCGCTCTAAGTCCATATCAGCCACTTCCAGCTGAAAGTTATATTCCTCACTGGCCGGTTTATAATCTCCCTGGGCCCGGAGAAGCTCCTGGCCCTCTAAAGTATTCAGGGAAAGATCATCCAGCCACAATCGGTCCTGCTGCCAGCGGGCCGCCACTTCAGTTATAAGTTCCTCCTGGCCAATATTGCTGCCATTTAAGGATATTTCTGCCCCCAGCGCCGGGCCCTTTTCTTCGGGGCCAGAGGCAAAATTATCAGAATCAAAACTTCCAGAGCTTAAATTTAAGGTAAAATCAGCCTCCCGGGGCCAGCTATCAGCCAATCCAGCAGGTTGATCGTCGTAATCCTCTTCTTCCATCATGGCCTGCGGCAGGTCCAGAGAAAATTCTTCTGCTAAAAATTCCTGCCAGGGGGCCAGGGCAATCCCCTCACCGGAGAGGGTAAAGAAATAATCAGTAAAGTCAGGTAATTGAACATTTCCCTGCCCCTGATAGCTGTGGTCCAGGAAATCCAGCTTTAAATCATCCAGCAATAGATGACCCTTCTCACTGTGGTAAGAGGTCCCCCAGCTGATATTCTCCAGCTTAAGTTCTGGATCCTCCAATCCCAGCTGAGAGAGCTCTGTTATTCCTTCGACTTTAAAGCTCTCAAGCTCATCCCGGTAACCTTCACCGGTAAAACCCAGCTGCTGCTCACCGCTAAAATTTAACCCCTCTAGAGGCAGTTCCTGGTCGGCTGCCAGCTCAGCTGTGATAGGCTGCAGCTGATCCAGTTCAGCTTTAAGGTCAGAGCGGATTTCCCATTCTTCTGCTGAAAGTTCCAGGGCCAGCTCCAGCTCCGGCAGCTCCAGGCTCTCTAATATAACAGCTTCCTCGGCAGTAAATAATTCTGCCGGCAGTTGCAGACCGGTAAGCTCTAAAGACCCTCCTAAGCCGGCAGCTAGCGATTGCTCATCTTCAACAATGATTTCCAGCCGCTGCAGGGCCAGGGCCAGGCTGCTCTCCCGTTCCTGGTAGAATATTTCTCCACCCTGAACAACAAGACCTGCCCCGGCAGGTAACGGCGGGAGTTCACGCCAGATAGGGGCAGGGTCAGGTATTTCCATATCTTCATCCAGGTCCAGTTCCGTCAGCAATTCCCCTTCAGGGTCGCTGACATAGACCTCGGGTTCAATTACTTTTAACTGCTTAAAACTGGCCAGCAGACCTTCTCCCAGGTCAAAGTTGTTTAAATCAGCTAAAGAATTCCAGGCTACCTGCAAAAGGTTAGAGAAGTCATAATAAATAACAGCCTCTGGCAGATAAATATCAATCTCCTCTGACCGTGAAAGGGTAAGGTCAGTAAGGCGCAGTTGATTTAAAGGCAACCAGTTTATCTCCTCAACTTCAATATCCATTTCCAGGGAGTTTTCCAGCTCGGTTATAATTCTCTCCTGTCCCTCTTCCAGCCAGCCCTGCTCTAAGATATAGAAAGGGGTGGCTGCTACAGCTGTTAATAGCAGCAGAATTAAAAATAATTTTTTCCAGGTCATGAAGAGGCCCTCCCCGGCTTAAACCACAGCACGGCAGGAAGGTCCCCGCTCAAACTCAGACACCTCTAAAGCCACCGCCCTGGGTGATACTTTTTTGCCAACATTTTTCCAGGATATTAGTATTAAGCCTGCTTTCTCGCTCTTCACTCTCCAGAGACTGCCAATCATCCAGGGAACTGGCCGCCTCACTGGCTTCACCATTTTCCTGATTTTCCTGCTCAGATTCCTGTTCAATATTATCTTCGTAATCTTCTTCATAGATAACATCTTCATCTTCTGTATTTTCTAGATCCTCTTCGTATTCTTCCTCAACCTCTTCTGCATCAGGATCCTCAATCATAAAGTCTAAATAAAGGTCACCTTCTAAAACATAATCAGTGGAGATAGTCTCTCTAATCTTCTCCTCTTCCACAGGCTCAGCCGGCAGTTCCTCATCTTCCTCTTCTGCTGGAGCTCTCTCCTCTTCCTCCTCAGGAGGCTCAGGCTCTTCTTCCTCTTCGGTTTCCTCAACTTCCTCAACTTCTTCCTCCTCTTCTATCGGTGGAGCAGCCGGGAAACCGGGGTAGACCTCCAGTACCATTTCGTTATTTTGCGGTCTAGCTAAAAAATCATCTATCATTTCCTCTAAGCTCTGATAGCCCGCCGCTGAAGCTGTCAGCTCTTCCTCAGGAGCATAGTCATCATAATAGTGGGTCTGGCCAAACTGCCCATAAGTCTGACCGCTGCGGGCCGAGAGGGTGTTAGGGCCAGGCTCAATATCCTCTGGCAATTCCAGATACATCTCAAATTCAAAGGATTCCTGCCGATAGGGGCGCAGGCTAACTTTTAAATCAAGTTCATCGCCGGGATAAATCTCCTCTTCATTTTGAATCTCTAGCTCATCGATGAGGGCCACCTTGTCCTCTTCCCGCACCTTGATTTCATAGGAGATATCAAAGAGCTCGGCATCGACGAAGCTATTGAGATTGACAATCTCCAATATAGCCAGCAGATCATCGAGGCTACGAGCTGCGATATCCTGTTGGCTGTAATAAAGATTATCCCGGGTCACTATGGTACCGGGAATATTATTACCCATAATAGTAAGTCTGGTCTCGGCAACTCCTGCCCCTATCCTATCGAGGCCGCTATCGATACCCTGTAAAGCCAGTGTTGGAGGAAGCTCCAGCAACAGCTCCTCATCTCTAATGATCTGCACATTTAAATTGGTCTCCTCCTGGCGGTCCTCATCATGGACAGCTATCTCCATGGGGACTACTTCAGGAAAGACATTTAACTCTCCGGAGATTCCTGCGCCCCGGTCCTGGGTAATGACTCCCTGGGGTACCCCGATGGGGTTGCCCAATTTAAAGGGCATGTCGCCAGGTATTACCTGACTGACCTGGGAGTGGCCGAAGAAAAAACTGACGTTGCCGCGGTTGGTGAAGGGATGGCCGAAGGAGACAGTCTTATCATCATCCACATAGGTTAGAGTTCCTATAGAGGCAATACTAATATCACCGCGAGTCAAGAGAGCTGCCACCGAGCTACCGGGCTCTAACTCAGGGTACTCCTCTAATTGCTTGCCGGCATCATCTCCACCGGGAACCACTTTAAAATCACTGGAAAAATAATTATCCAGGTCTGCTTCCAGATGCTCCAAACCCCGTCCTGATAGACCACTCACTGCCAGCGGAACACTTAACTCCGGCAGGTCATCCACGGGTTCCAGCTCTGCAGAGGGGTCCTCCAGTAAATCCAGCATGGGTTCAATGGGAGTAGCCAGAACATAGCGGCTATCACCATCCACCCAGCCGTAGGATATGGCTCCGATTATTTTATCATCGAGATAAAGAGGGCTACCGCTCATCCCTGAGGCCACGCCCTCAGTTTCCTCAATAAGCTCTCCGCTGAGCCTGGCCAGGATAAAGTCCCGCCCTGGTTCATAGTTATAAAGAATATCTATCACTTCAAAATCAAATTCCTCGATTTTAGTGCCTGTTACCACGGTTCTCCCATAACCGCTATCTCCCTGCTGCACCTCTTCTAGAGGCATGGTCTCCGGGGAGGTCTCAGCGGCTTCAAGCTGACCAGCAGTTGCCAGCAGGATAAGTCCCAGACATAAGGTAAAAATAAACAAGAAACTCTTCCATTGTCCCTGGCTAACATCGGTATCCCGGATTAACGATTTATTGACAGCCACAATATCAAAACCTTTCCTTCTCTAATAATTAATTACTTATAGGCCTTCTCGCGATTATTGAAAATGATCTCTTTAAGCTCATCGATCTCTTCCAGGGCCTTTCCTGTCCCCCGGGCTACGCAGGTCAGGGGGTCATCGGCCAGAAATACAGGTACGTCGGTTTCGTTGCTCAACAAGTTATCAAAATTTTTCAAGAGCGAGCCGCCTCCTGTCATGATTACCCCACAGTCCATGATATCGGAGGAAAGCTCCGGCGGGGTGCGCTCTAAGACCGAGCGGACTGCTTCTACAATGGAATCTATGGATTCATCCACAGCCTCCCGGACTTCTTCAGCAGTAATCTCCTGATGACGGGGCAGGCCACTCATCAGATCCCGCCCCCGCATCTCAAAGCTCTCATTCTCCTCGACTACGGCCGAACCAATTTCAAATTTGATTTCTTCTGCTGTTTTATCGCCAATTACCATATTGTACTGTTCCCGGACATAGCGGACTATATCAGCATCAAACTGATCGCCACCTAAGCGCAATGACTCGCTGACCACGATACCACCCAGCGATATCACCGCTATCTCGGCTGTTCCACCGCCGATATCGATAATCATACTGCCGCTGGGCTCAGCCACTGGCATACCTGCTCCTATGGCGGCAGCCAGGGCCTCTTCAATTAGATAGGTCTTGCGAGCTCCCACCTGGTTGGCAGCCTCTTCCACCGCCCGGCGCTCTACTTCCGTTATTCCTACGGGAATACAGACCATAAGCTCCGGCTTAAAGAGAGGCCGGCTCTTGACTACTTTGGAGATAAAATTTTTCAACATGGCTTCAGTCATTTCAAAATCAGCTATTACTCCGTCCTTTAAAGGACGGATGGCTACAATATGACCGGGGGTACGACCAATCATCCTTCTGGCTTCAGCCCCGACGGCCAGCGTCTTATTATTATTCTTATCGATGGCCACCACCGAGGGCTCCTGTAAAACAATACCATTTCCCTTCTGATAAACCAAGACATTTGCCGTTCCTAAATCTATGCCAATCTTCTGTGATAAATTAAACATAATATATCTAAAACCTCCTCAGGCCGTTGTTACCTGGCTCTCTATGGTTCCTTCCACCTTTTCCATCTCCGCTCCTAAAGCAGTGAGTTTCTCTTCAATATCTTCATAGCCTCTTTCCACATGGCCAATATTTTCTACCACGGTCACTCCATTAGCCTTAAGTCCAGCCAGGATCAAAGCAGCTCCAGCCCTGAGGTCAGTAGCTTCAACCTCAGCACCGGTCAATCTGGCTGGCTTAACCAGGGCCGAATTATCATCAACGTTGATGCTAGCTCCCATAGTTTCTAACTCTTCCACATGCTTAAATCTATCTTCCCAGACCGTCTCTGTCACCACACTGGCTGTATCAGCCTGGGTTAAAAGCACCATCATCTGAGCCTGTAAATCAGTGGGAAAACCTGGATAGGGCAGGGTTTTAACATCGACGGAATCCAGTTTCTCCGGGGCAGCTACCCGGACTCCAGCAATATCCTCTTCCAGTTCCACGCCCATCTCGCCTAATTTAGCCAGCAGCGGTTTAATATGCTCCACCAGTACATTTTTCACATAGACATCCTGTCCCATCAAAGCACCGGCAATTATATAGGTGCCGGCTTCAATCCGGTCAGGAATAATGCGGTGTTCTTCTCCGTGTAAGGCTTCCTGACCTGTAATTTTAATCACATCAGTTCCGACACCCTTTATCTTAGCGCCCATCACCGTCAGATAATTGGCTAAATCCACAATCTCCGGCTCCCGGGCTGCATTTTCAATCACTGTCTGCCCCTTTGCTCCAGTGGCAGCCAGCATGATGTTTATCGTTGCCCCGACACTGGGGTAATCTAAATATATCTTATTACCCGTAAGCTCAGGAGCTGTAAGTTCAACTATATTTCCATTGATATTAACCTCTGCTCCCAGGGCTTTAAAGCCCTTTAAATGCAGATCAATGGGCCTATTGCCAATGCTGCAACCTCCTGGCAGGCTGGTCCGGGCCTGGCCCTGACGAGCCAGCATCACCCCCAGCATATAATAGGAGGCTCTAATCTTCCCGGCCAACTCCGGGTCAGTGGCATACTGGTCTAAGGAACGGGGGTCTATCTCCATGGTGTTATCCTGATAATCAACTCTAGCCCCCATTCTGCGGATTATCTCGGCCAGATTCCTCACATCTTTTAAGTCGGGAATATCTTCCAAGAGACTGGGACCGGAGCCCAGCAGGCTCGCCGAAATAATAGGCAGAGCAGCATTTTTAGCTCCACTTACTTTAACAGTCCCCGTCAGTTTATGTCCACCTTCTATGTAAAATTTTCGCACATTCACTCTCTCCTTCAATAACTGATAATGTTTATTTTTAATGCGGCTTTTCCCTAACCACTATCATATCACACCTGCCATCAAAACAAAAATTCAAAACCGGCAAAAAGGAAAATTAGTCCTAATTATATACTGTAAAATCTCCGGTCTTAAATAAAAGTTAATAAAAGTCTTAATAAATAATTCGCTATTAAAGAGCGAATTCCTCTAAAGAGAAAGAGCTATTTCCTGTATATTATCAAATTAATAGCTCTTCTGCAAACAGGAGCTCTTCTGAAAAAAGGAAAGAATATAAACAATTTTAACTGTTCTTTAAAACTCAAAGCCATAAAATAGCTGGAGGCCAGCTTCCAGACCGGCTAAGTTGATATCTTCATCCTCCTCATCGCTGATATCCAGGTTGCGGAAAGCCAGGTCTGCTCCCAGGCCAAAGCCAGCTATAATCTCTGCCTCGGCTCCAACTCCAGCTTTTATTCCCATTCCACTGAAATCCCTCTCCTCCAGACTGCCAAAGTAATAGCCTAAATTTCCTTTGGCATAAAACCTGAGAACTTCAAATTCCTCTCTCACCACCTGGGCCAATTCATAGATAAAATCAGCTGAAACAGCATTTAAACCTAAGTCCTCAGCAAAATACCTCTCATATTGGGCCACCATCAGGACATCTTCGCTAAGAGGTACTCCCAGGCCGCCAAAAACAGCAAAACCGGTATCAACATCGCCAAAGGTGGCTACCCGCCCCCCGGCCGTGACTCTGGTATCGCTGAGTTCAATCTCCGGCGGCTCCTCCGCCACTACCGCTTCTCCTGCTAAAAAGCTCATTGCAGCCAATAAAACTAACACCAACAATAAAACCAGGATCCTTTTCCCCGGCACAGTAGATAATTTTGTCACCAGCAACATCCTTTCCTGAGTTAATTTAGGTTGATTTATTTCATCTGTAATTATATCATCAATTAGCAGCACAGACAATGATTGCAAAAAAAGAGATGGTTCTTTTCCCTCTCTGCGATTTAGCAGGAAAGAAAAGAACCATCTCTGGTTAACTATTAGTTAACTATAAATTAAAATGTAACTATAAATTAAAGTGCAAATTTATATCACAGTATTTTAAGCTGCTCTAATTTCTAGCCACTTAATTTGTATTACCAGTTAATAGCGGCTTTTATTTTCAACGGCATCAATTCTGGCTATGGCTCTCTCCAGCGCTGCTTCGGCCCGGGTTTCATCTACCCGACCTTTCTCCTCGCGCAGGCGTCTTTCGGCCCGTTCGCGAGCTTCTCGAGCTCTTTCAACGTCGATCTCCTCTGGCAGCTCCGCCGTCCGGACGATGACATTAACCTGCTCCGGCTTTACTTCCAGAAATCCGTCACTTATTGGCACCGGAATCTCTTCCTCGCCCTCAATAATCTTTAAGACACTGGTCTCTAGAGCTGTTACCAGCGGAGTGTGGCCAGGCATGATGCCAATATCACCGTCGATGGCTCGAGCTACCACCATATCCACCGGTTCGCTATAGACAACCCTTTCTGGAGTGATAATATCAAGCTTAACCTGCGCCATATTTAATCACCGACTTTCTCAGCTTTCTCCACAGCCTCTTCTATGGTACCCACCATGTAGAAGGCTTCCTCTGGCAGATCATCATGCTTACCTTCCAGGATCTCTTTAAAGCCGCGCACCGTCTCTTCAATGGGCACATATTTACCAGGTACATTGGTGAACTGTTCGGCCACAAAGAAGGGCTGGGATAGGAAACGTTCAATCCTGCGGGCTCGATTAACAACAATTTTATCCTCTTCGGAAAGCTCCTCCATACCCAGAATAGCAATGATATCCTGCAGTTCCTGGTATTTCTGGAGAACCTCCTGCACCTGCCGCCCGACGCGGTAATGCTCCTCACCAATTATGCGGGGGTCAAGAATCTGAGAGGTGGAATCCAGCGGGTCCACGGCAGGATAAATCCCCTTCTCGGCAATCTGCCGGGAAAGCACCGTTGTCGAGTCCAAATGGGCAAAGGTTGTAGCCGGTGCCGGGTCAGTCAGGTCATCGGCCGGCACATAAATGGCCTGCACCGAAGTGATGGAACCGGTCTTGGTGGAAGTGATCCGCTCCTGCAGGGCACCTACATCCTGAGCCAGGGTAGGCTGGTAACCTACCTCCGAGGGCATCCGCCCTAATAGAGCCGATACCTCCTGACCGGCCTGAATAAAACGAAAGATATTATCGATAAAGAGCAGTACATCCTGCTCCTGGTCATCACGGAAATACTCAGCCATGGTCAATCCTGTAAGGCCAACTCTCATCCTGGCTCCCGGGGGCTCATTCATCTGCCCGAAGACCAGGGCTACCTTATCCAGAATATCGGCCTCCTGAAACTCCAGCAGCAGGTCATTACCCTCTCTGGTCCGCTCTCCTACTCCAGAGAAGACTGAATAACCTCCGTGCTCAATGGCGATATTATTGATCAATTCCTGAATCAATACCGTCTTGCCAACACCAGCTCCACCGAAGAGGCCAACTTTACCACCGCGAGAATAGGGAGCCAGCAGGTCGATAACTTTGATCCCTGTTTCAAAAATCTCATTGCTGGTGGCCTGTTCTTCGTAACTGGGAGGCTTACGGTGGATAGAGCGTTCCTCTACCGCATCAACCTCTCCTTTACCATCAATGGTCTCACCGATTACATTGAAAATTCGGCCTAAGACCTCTTCACCTACAGGCACTGAAATGGGCTGGCCCTGATCTTCGCCTTCCATCCCCCGGACCAGACCTTCGGTACCATCCATGGCTACCGTTCTTACCCGGTTATCACCGAGCTGCTGCATAACCTCACAAATAAGTTCATCTTCTCGACCAGTATCAAGCACCCTGATCGCGTTATAAATATTCGGCAAATTTCCTGCAGGAAACTCAAAGTCCACCACTGGACCTATTACCTGAATTATTTTGCCGATATTTTTTTCTTCACTCACAGCAATTCCTCCTTTACAATCCAATCATCAAGCAACTAATCATTAACTCACTGCTTGCCAATCTATTTTTGTATTTCCTTTTACTTCTGTGCTTCAGCACCACTGACAATCTCACTGATCTCCTTGGTGATCTGTGCCTGACGGGCTCGGTTGTACTCTAAGGTCAGGTCATCGATCATCTCGGTGGCATTCTCAGTGGCTGAATCCATAGCTGTCATCCGGGCTCCAAACTCGCTGGCCTTTGATTCCAGCAGCGCAGCATAGATTAAATTATTGACATATTGAGGTAGGATAACATCCAGAACCTCTGGCGGGGACGGCTCGTAAAGATAATCAACGGCTATCCCCTCTTCCCCCTCTTCTCCATCAGCATCACCTCTGGACTCGGGATCCCGCTCCTCCGGTGGGATTACCGGCAATAGCGGAATGTTATAGACTGTCTGATTTAAGGGAGAATCAAAATGGGTATAAATCAGTCGGGCCTCTTTATATCCTTCCTGCTTATAGGTATCAATTATCCGATTGGTAATTCTCCGGGCAAACCAGAAGCCGGGATAATCATCAATATCGGTATAATCAGCCACAATTTCCTGCTGCTCTCGACTAAAGGTCCGCAGAGCTTTCTTGCCAATGGTCAGGAGAGTGGCTGGCTCTCTTTTGAGCAGAGAGCGGCGGGTTTCTTTTATAACCCGGGAATTATAAGCGCCGCAAAGTCCTCGATCACCGGTGATAGTTACCAGCAGAGTCTTCTCTCCAGTGGCATCACCCAATAAAGGGTGTTCAGCAAAGGTACCGGTATTGCTGACAATATCCTGCAATACCAGCCTGGTCCGCTTGAAGAAGGGACGAGCCGATTCAGCCTTCTCCTGAGCCCGGCGCAGTTTTGCCGCCGCCACCATCTTCATCGCCTTGGTGATCTTTTTAGTATTTTCCACACTTTTTATCCGGCGTTTAATATCGTGCATCGTTTCCATAACTTGCTCACCTCTATTTCCAGGCACCTTCAAATAGTCTAAATCCAGTGAAATCCAATCAATCTATTCTTAAAACTAAAAAGCACTAAAGCCAGTATTTATAATGAGAAACAATTAACCGGCTTCAACTTCCTCTTGGCCGTCTTCTTCAGCCTCTTCAGTCTCTTCAGTTTCCTCGGCTTCCTTTTGGGCTGCTTCTGCCAGGTCGCTATCGCTAACCAGACTCTCCTCCTGAATGGAGAAGGTATCTTTAAATTCTGTGATAATCTCCTTGAGATTATTTTCGATCTCCTCCGTGAGCTCTCCTTCATCTTTGATGGCCTTTAAGAGCTCCTGATAGCTGGAGCGACAGTAGGAGAGAAACTCCTTCTCAAAGCGTTCAATATTATCTACAGGAATATCATCCAGATGGCCATTGACCACCGCATAGATGATAGCCACCTGCTCCTCGACGGGCATCGGTTCATTTTCAGGCTGTTTGAGGACTTCCACTATCCGCTCACCCCGAGCCAGACGGCGCTGAGTAGCCTCATCTAAATCAGAACCAAACTGAGCGAAGGCCTCTAGCTCCCGGTACTGAGAGAGGTCCAGCCTCAAGTTACCGGCTACATCCTTCATGGCTCTTATCTGAGCATCTCCACCTACTCGAGAGACAGAAATACCCACATTGATAGCCGGCCTAACCCCGGAGAAGAAGAGCTCACTCTCCAGATAAATCTGGCCATCTGTAATGGAGATTACGTTAGTGGGGATAAAGGCTGAAACGTCGCCAGCCTGAGTCTCAATTATAGGGAGAGCTGTCAAAGAACCGCCGCCATAATCAGGATTTAACTTGGCCGCTCTCTCCAATAAGCGAGAGTGGAGATAGAAAACATCACCAGGATAAGCTTCCCGTCCCGGCGGACGCCTTAATAGCAGTGACATGGCTCGATAGGAATCAGCATGCTTGGAAAGGTCGTCATAGACTACCAGTACATCATCGCCCTTTTCATACATAAAATGCTCGCCCATGGCACAGCCGGCATAGGGAGCCAGATATCTCAAGGGGGCGGGTTCACTGGCAGTTGCTGAAACAATAATGGTATAATCCAAAGCTCCCTCTTCAGCCAGGCGCTCTCTTAACCGGGCAACATCGGAAGCTTTTTGTCCAATGGCAACATAGACGCATTTCACATCGTTATTGCGCTGATTTATAATCGTATCCACAGCAATGGCTGTTTTACCGGTCTGGCGGTCACCAATTATAAGTTCCCGCTGTCCGCGACCGATGGGAATCATGGAGTCAACGGCTTTCAAACCAGTCTGTAAGGGTACCTTAACTGGCTCTCTGGTTATAACGCCAGGAGCCTTGATTTCCACCGGGCGGTTTTGCTCAGTGGAGATTTTACCCTGACCATCTAAGGCCTGGCCTAAAGAGTTTACTACCCGGCCCAGCATTTCTTCGCCTACCGGAACCTCTATAACCCGACCTGTGCGCTTAACTTCGTCTCCTTCATCAATGGCTGTCTCATCGCCGAGGATAACTACCCCGACGTTGTCCTCTTCTAAGTTTAAAGCCATGCCAAAAACTTCATTGGGAAATTCCACCAGCTCCATCGACATGCAGTCTTCCAGTCCATAGACATGAGCAATACCATCACCCACATCTAAAACTGTACCTACACCGACAGTCTGGAGCTCAGTCCCATATTTCTCTATTTCTTTTTTAATGACTGAACTTATCTCTTCCGGTCTTATATTCATCATCAATCCACCCCTAACTTGCTGACAGGTATATTTTCCAGTCTTTTCTGCAACTGCTCCAGCTCATTTTTAATGCTGCCATCAATTACCTGGTCGCCAACTTTTATCTGCAGGCCACCGATTAAATCCTCGTCAACCCGGGCTGTGAGCTCTATCTGATAGTCAAAAATACTTTCCAACTTCTTGACTATCTGCTCCTGTAATTCTACTGGCAGCTTGAAAGCTGAGACCAGTTCCACTTCTAAAATTTCTTTGAATTCCTTGGTTCTCAGTTCAAAATCTCTGACAATGGCAATAAAAAACCTGATTCTTCTTTTATCTATCAACAGCTGGCAAAAATCTAAGACCAGCTGAGAGACTTCGTCTCCCACAATCTTTTTTAAAGTGCGTTTTTTCACTTCTGGAGCTATTCTGGGATGGTATAAGAGGTTTTTAAAATCCCCATTATCCTTAATTAAATCCCTGAGCTCCTCCAGATCCTGGGCAACTTTATCTATCTCTTCTTTTTCTGTCGCCAGTTCAAAGATAGCCTGTCCATATTTGCGGGCGATTTCATTTTCTATCATTTAGCCTCACCTAACCTGGCTGATTCTAAATCTTCAATGTACTGCTGGATTAACTCTTCATGTTCCTCTTCATCCAGCTTCTCCCGCAAAAATTTGCTGGCCACCATCATGGAAATACTGGCAACTTCTCTGCGCAGTTCATCGGCTGCCTCCTGGCGAGCCTGTTCAATTTCAGCTAAGTTGCGCTCTTTAATACGCTCCGCCTCGTCCTGGGCCTCAGCAATGATCTCCTGGGCTCGTTCCTCCCCGCGGTCTTCAGCTTCATCAATAATCTGCTGGGCCTTCTGGCGGGCTTCCTTCAATTCCCTCTGATGCTGCTCCTTCAGCCGGTGAGCTTCTTCTTTCTGCCGCCGGGCCTGTTCTAAATCACCTTTGATTTTCTGGCGCCGGGAGTCCAGCATCTCCGTGACCGGCTTATATAAAAATCTTTTCAGTAAATACATCAGCACCAGAAAGTTGACAACTTCCCAGAGCATGGTTATATTCAGGTCAACCAAATCCACTTCACCTCCAAATTGAAAAACCTATTGCACCCAATCTTATCCTGCTAACTTCCTTTAGAGCTAAAATTTTCAGGTTATAAAATCACCCTGCCCTTAAAGGACAATAATTACGTGGCGATGGTAAATATCAATACTATGGCAATTACCAGTGAATAGATACCTGTGGACTCGGCTACAGCCTGACCCAGTAACATAGTGGTGATAATATTACCGCGAGCTTCTGGCTGGCGGGCTACACCTTCTACAGCTTTACCGGCTGCATATCCCTGACCAATACCAGGACCAATACCTGCTATCATGGCAAAACCCGCTCCCAACAGTGCTGCTGCACTTATAATTGTGTCTATAACTTCTGGTGAAAATTCAACCATTGTTAAATTCCTCCTTTAAGTAATTTGGTTAGTTTGGTAGTAATAATTCTCATAGTGATAGGTCTTCAAGCAAAATCTAAACCAGTTTTTCACATCAATCCCGACAGACAGCTATATAGGCAATAGCAATCATTCCAAAGATTAAAGCCTGGACAGCTCCAACGAAGAGGTCAAACCAGGCATGTAAAGGTACAGGTAGTACCCAGGGCGCTGCTGAATATATCAACATTATGATAATTCCTCCGCCTACCATGTTACCAAAAAGACGGAAGGAGTGAGATATGGGCTTGGCCAACTCCCCTACCACATTTAGGGGTAATAGAATAATCACTGGCTCGCCAAAGCCCTTGATATAACCAAAAACGCCATGCTTTTTCATTCCTTCGTAGTGGCTTACCAAAAAGACCACTAACCCCAGACCTAAAGTGGTATTAATATCAGCGGTAGGATTAACTACCCCGGGGATAAAGCCCACCAGGTTGGAGAGGCCAATAAAAATAAATATGGTCGCTATAAAGGGCAGCATTCTTTTGCCCTCTCCTGGCATCATAGCTTCTATCTGGTCATAGATTAATTCTACAGTCATCTCAGCTACATTCTGCAGACCAGCTGGTACAATCTTCATATCCTTAGTGGCCAATCGGGCCCCAATTATTATCACAATACATACTACCCAGGCCCAGATCAAGGTATCGGTAATCGGCAAGGATTCATTGCCAAAGAGATAGGTTACTACCTGTGGTCCTGGATCCATTTAAATCCCCCCTTTCACTAAATATACTTGCTGGAATCATATTCCTGATACTTATTTTTTTTAGTGGCTAAAAAATCCTGCAACAGCTGTATTAAGGCAGAACCAATAATAACAAATTTTAACAGCAAAAGGCCCAACACCGCTCCCACAAAGCTCAAACCGGCATTATTCATGGCCACTGCCAGGACAACAAAATAAATCAAGAGATTTACCAGGGTCCTATTGCGGATGAACTTTTCTGCTTTAGCTGGCTCCATTTGCAGGGCTTTGCGGCTATTAACCAGCTTAAGCCTAAAGAGCAACAGGCTTATGGCCAGACCAAAGATAAGACCTAAAAATCCTGGCACCTCACCCTGGAGCAGGGCCATAATTAGCAAAAAAGAACCGAGAACCAGAGTCCTCTTTGTTAAAGTTTTAACAACTATTTCCGGCTGCTGGCTAAAGATATTAGTCATCACCTAAAGACCCCTTTATAACTTGATAGACAACATAAAAGCCGGATGCTATCCCTACTAGTAGCCCGGCTATTAAAAAAACTGGCTCAGTTTTAAGGAAATCATCAATTTTAGAACCGATAAAATAGCCGATACCAATGGAAACCACCATTAAAATCCCCAGGTAACTGACCAGTCCCAGAGCCTGTAAAATTTTTTGCCAGTCCTTATTATCCATGGGGACTGCTCCTTCTGCCTTATAATGTCTGGTTATGCTCGATTCTAATATATAACATTCAAGGTTAAGCAGAAAAATCCTGCCCTAAAATTAAAATCTAAATTTTCTAAATGGGAGCATAAATTGCCTTAGCTGCCAAGAATCTGCCTGATTTAAAAGCACTTAAGTAATCATGATTACCGGGTTATCATATGTTTTGCTCCTGCTGACTTTCTGAGTGGAGGGCTCTTCCCTCCCGGGGTAAATCCACGGAAAAAATTCCAATTCGCCAGCAGCTATATAGTAAAAATATACCAGTTATTATCACCAGCAGAATTCCATTTTGCGAATTTAAGTGATTTACCAGATAGGCCGTGGCGCCAAGAAATATGCTCATCACGTAGACTATAAGTGCGGTCTGTTTCTGACTCCAGCCCAGAGCCAGGAGCCGATGATGGAGATGACCATGGTCAGCTCTGCTTATGGGGCGGCCGTAATAAAAGCGGCGGACAATGGCAAAGGCTGTATCAAAGATAGGTACTCCCAGGGCCAGTATCGGCACCAATAAAGTCATGGCAGCTGCTCCCTTTAAAGCTCCAATTACCGAGACGGCAGCCAGGAGATATCCTATCAAAAGTGCCCCGCTATCCCCCATAAATATTTTAGCAGGGTGAAAGTTGTAGGGCAAAAAACCCAGACAACTGCCGGCCACGGCTGCAATGATAGCCGCCGTAAAATACTGGCCCTGTTGAATACTGACGGCCAGTAATGTTAGAGCAGCAATAAGAGAGACTCCTGCGGCCAGTCCATCTAAACCATCTATCAGGTTAACAGTATTGGTGAGTCCTACAATCCAAAAAACCGTTAAAGGAGGTCCTAAAATGCCGAGATAAATCATCCCCTCTCCTAGAGGATGACTGACAAACTGAATGCTAACCCCGGCAACTACCAAAACCAGGGCCGCTATAATCTGCCCCATGAGTTTAACTGCCGGCTTAAGTTGATATAGGTCATCAAAAACCCCTAAAAGGACGATAAGGGTGGCGCCGATGAGAATGGCCCCTAATTCAAAGCCGGAGTCCAGTCCCACTCTTAAGAGTACCGCCAGCAAAAATCCCAGGTAAATGGCCAGACCACCCAGATTGGGCACCGAGCGCAAGTTGATCTTGCGTTTACCCGGTTTATCCACGGCTTCAATCTGCTGGGCAAATTTGCGGACCACCGGTGTTAGAATATATGTAATTAACAGGGCTAATAAAAAGACCTGTAGTTTATCTGGCATAATAAGCGCTCCTTTTAATAGATTAAGCTACTTTGAGAAGCAAAGCTTTTCTTTGCTACCTGGTGCCATAAAGGCGGTCCCCTGCATCACCGAGTCCTGGTAAAATATAGGCCTTTTCGTTTAATTTATCATCTACTGCCGCTGTAAAGATCTCCACCTCGGGATGGTTCTGCCTCAATTTTTCAATTCCCTCAGGGGCTGCCACCAGGCACATAAACTGCACTTTCAAGGGATTGCGTTCCTTAATGAAGGAGAGGGCCGCTGCTGCTGAACCTCCAGTGGCTAGCATGGGGTCGACTACGATAAGTTCTCTCTCCTCTAGGTCAGTGGGCAATTTGCAGTAATATTCCACTGGCTCCAGGGTCTCCGGGTCCCGGTAAAGACCGATATGACCTACTCGAGCCGTGGGGATCAGTTTTAAAATGCCATCCAGCATCCCCAGACCGGCTCGCAAAATCGGGACCACAGCTAATTTTTTCCCGGCTATGACCTCAGCTTTGGTCTTCTCCAGGGGGGTTTCAATGGTGACTTCCTGGGTGGAAAGACTNCGGGTCACTTCATAGGCCATCAAAGTAGAAATCTCATTGGTCAATTCTCTAAACTCCTTGGGGCCTGTCTCTGACTTCCGCAGGAAGGTGAGCTTATGTTTGATAAGAGGATGATCTAGAACATGTACTTTGCTCATCATTCCTTCAACTCCTTCTCCAGCCCGGTGATCTTATCCACTCTCCGCTGATGACGATCTCCGGCAAATTCGGTGGTCAAAAAGGCTGTTACCACTTCTCTGGCCAGCCCCTGGCCGATAACTCTGGCGCCCAGGGTCAGAACATTGGCGTTATTATGGGCTCTGGCCATCCGGGCCGAATAAGAATCCTGGCAGCGAGCTGCTCGAATTCCGGCCACTTTATTGGCTGAAATCGCCATGCCAATACCAGTACCACAGATTAAGATGCCCAGCTCCGCCTGGCCCTCAGCTATTGAGCAGGCCACTTTCCCGGCAAAATCAGGATAATCCACAGAATCTTCACTGTCGGTACCCTGGTCGATAATTTCATAATCCTGTTCTTCCAGCCATTCCTTTAATTCCTCTTTAAATAAATAACCAGCGTGGTCACTTCCTAATGCTATTTTCACCTTATCCCTCCTGTTGCTCCTGTTATTATAGTTCTGGCCCCGGGTTGAATTTCCTTCCTGGGAAAAAAATTGCGGCAATTTAACCACTGCTCTGCTCAAGAGCTCCTCTAGCTGATCTCTGGTCTTACGATAAGTCGCCAGACTGCCTCCAAAGGGGTCCCGAACCGTCTGTTTCTCCTGGACAAAATGCCCCAGGGCATATATTAATTGCGCTTTCTCCTGGTAAGATAACCTCAATCTTCTGGCCTGGCTTGCAGTCATGGTCAAAATCAAATCAGCCTCTGCCACCATCTTGGAGGACAATTGCTGGCTTTGATGCTGTTTTAGATCAAAATCTTTTTCGGCCGCCACTTCAATGGCCTTCTCCGTGGCCTGCTGGCCAGGAAAAGCGGACAGACCGGCTGAAACCACCTGGTAATCTTCCTCTTCGCTCTGAGCCAGCAAATCCTGCAGAATAACCTGAGCCAGTGGACTGCGACAGGTATTGCCAGTACAGACCAGCAATATTGTCTTCATCAGCAATTACCTCCTTACCACTTTTTAAGCTCATTATGCTCTGCTGTTAATTCTGGCGGGAGGATAAATCCAGCTGACGGCTGGCTGCCTTAACCAATCTATTCATTATCGCTTCTCCCACCCCTACGGCAGGTATGGACTCCACAAAGATTTCAGTGATCTCCTCCTGATCCAACTCCCGCAACAAAGTGAAGAGTTTTTTGGCAATGAGGTCGGCATTGGCCTTAGGCCCCATGACCCTGACCAGACAGTTGGAATTGAGTAATATTTCCACCTCTTCATCTTTAATCTGCTGTAATTTTCTAAGCTCTTCGGCTGTCTCTCTGGTTAAAAGTAAAGCTATCGGCTTATCTTCAGTCTCTTTTATAAGGGCCAGAATTTCTTTAGCCTCTCCCCCTGATAACAGGGTGGTTTTAGTCTGGGGAGCATAATGACGGTATTTCATCCCAGGGGAGCGAGGTTGAGCATTATCAATCTCCTGACCAGTTTTTTCCGACTCCTGGACTTTAAATTCCCGCCGGGGCTCCTGACCTAATACCTCTGCAATCTGCTGCCCGGTAATCTGACCGGGTCGGAGCAGGACGGGTTTCTCCTGAGTCAAATCTATAACCGTGGATTCCAGCCCGATAAAGGTCTCCCCTCCATCAAGGAGCAGGGGAATTTTATCCTGTAAATCCAGCAGCACGTGACTGGCTCTAGTGGGACTTGGCAGCCCTGAAGCATTGGCGCTGGGTGCGGCTAATACCAGGCCTGAACGACGAAGAAGGGCCTGAGTTATTGGGTGAGAGGGCATTCTCACCGCCACTGTATCTAGCCCGGCGGTGGTAATATCGGGAACCTGGCTGTTCCGGTACATGATGATAGTCAAGGGGCCGGGCCAGAAGCGGCTAATAAGCTTCTCACAGGCCTCACATAATTCCCCGGCCACAACCCGCTTTAGATCCCTGCGCCAGCCGATATGTACAATCAGGGGATTATCGACGGGGCGGCCCTTAGCTTCATATATTTTTTTGATGGCCCTATCATTCAGGGCATCGCCACCTAGGCCATAGACTGTTTCTGTAGGAAAAGCCACCACTTCCCCGGCCCGAAGCAGCCGGGCGGCCAGGTTAATCGCTTTATGATTTAAAAGCTCTGGCATTGATAACTCTCTTGCAATTTTAAGAACTTCTGTCTCCATCGCCCTTCTTTCCTTTCCAGGCCAGATAAATTCTCTCTCGACCAGCTCCATCTAAAATTAACTGGCTGTCATGCCAGCCGCTATCTTTAAATATCTGACCTATTGTCTCTCCCTGGTCCTGGCCTATCTCCAGAGCCAGCAGTCCTCCTGGTTTTAAAATGTCATTGGCCTGGGGGATCAATTTGCGGTAAAAAACCAGACCGTCTTCTCCCCCGGCCAGCGCCAGGACTGGCTCTTCCTTTACCTCTGCAGATAACTCCTCTAACTCTGCCGCTGGAATATAGGGGGGATTGGAGATAACTATATCTACCTCTCCTCTTTTTTCTGGCAGCAGAGGCTCTAAGAGATCCCCTTCCAGAACGGCGGCTCGATCAGTAAGCCCATGTTTTTTCAGATTTTTACGGGCTACCTTTAGAGCCTCAGGGCTAATATCGATACCGACTCCAAGAGCCTGAGGTATATAATAGAGGAGACTAACCAGTATTGCCCCGGAGCCTGTCCCTACGTCGACTATCCGCGGAGAAGACCATTGCTGCTCCTGGCTTATCTCCAACACCTTCTCCACCAGTTCTTCTGTCTCCGGCCGCGGGATCAAAACTTCTTCCTGCACCTCCAGTTGCAAAGACATGAACTCCTTTTTACCAGTGAGATAACTCACCGGCTTCCCCCGGGCTCTCTGGCGCAGACGCTTACGGAGTATAGTTAACTCCCTTTCGTTAAGGGGATAGTCATAGTTAACATAGAGCTTTATTCTCTCGGTCTGTAAAAGGTCAGCCAGCAGCACTTCAGCATCAAGCCTGGGGGTGTCGACTCCCTGTTTAGCAAGATACTCCTGGCTGCCCTGAAGAATACTTTTAATGGTACGCTCTTTGGCTTTTTTCATGGTTTAGAGTTAACTCCTTATAATTTCTCCAGTCTCTTCTCTAAATCCTCGGCTATCAGGGGTTCTATCATATGCTCTAACTCCCCATCAAGAATCTGCTCCAGTTTATGCTCGGTTAGGTTAATGCGGTGATCGCTGACCCGCCCCTGGGGAAAATTATAGGTGCGGATTTTCTCGCTACGGTCACCACTGCCGACCTGATTCTTGCGAGCTTCAGACCGCTCCTGCTGCTGTTCCTGCTCATACTTTTCCTTCAGGCGAGCCCGGAGAATTTTCATCGCTCTATCCTTATTTTTATGCTGAGACTTTTCATCCTGGCAGGAGACCACCAGCCCGGTAGGCTCATGGGTGATGCGTACTGCTGAATCGGTGGTGTTAACACTCTGCCCCCCGGGACCACTGGAGCGATAAAAGTCAATCCGCAGTTCATTGGGGTCGATATCTATCTCCACCTCTTCCGCCTCAGGCAGTACAGCCACGGTGGCAGTGGAGGTATGGATGCGGCCGCTGGACTCGGTACTGGGTACCCGCTGTACCCGGTGCACCCCACTTTCATATTTCAAATAACGGAAGGCGTTCTTCCCTTCCACATTAAAAATAATCTCTTTAAATCCCCCTACTTCACTGGGACTGGAGGACATCACCTCTACCTGCCAGCCTCTATCTTCAGAATAACGAGTATACATCCGATAGAGATCGCGGGCAAAGAGAGCCGCTTCGTCGCCGCCAGCTCCAGCTCTAATCTCCACTATTACATTTTTGCGGTCATCAGGGTCTTTTGGTATCAGCAGTTTAGGAAGCTCTTCCTTTAGTTTTTCCAGTTGAGGTTCAGCTTCAGCCATTTCTTCTTCAGCCAGCTTGGCTAAATCTCCATCTTCGCCTAAAGCTAAAATCTCTTCCGCTTCTTCTATCTGTTCCTTAAGATCCTGATAGCGCTGATATTTTTCCACCACTTTTTTTAAGCGAGCATGCTCCTGCAGTAATTTCTGATACTCCTGACTGTTATTCATCACTTCAGGATCGCTGATCTTTTTATTTAAACTTTCATATTTTGTTACTACGTCATCTAATTTATCTTCCAATGTTGAAATATCCATCTTTTCACCTCATCATTTTTTAACCTCATGGCAATGGCGGCAGCGTGCCTCATAGACCTCTTCCGCCCCTACCATGATTACTGGATCATCATAACTGGCCGGCTCTCCATCCAGCAATCTCTGGGTTCGAGTAGCCGGTTCACCACAGTTAACGCAGATAGCGTGAAGTTTATCGATATACTCAGCCCGGGCCATTAAATCAGGCACCGGCCCAAAGGGTTCACCGCGAAAATCTCTGTCTAAACCAGCCAGGATCACTCTCTTGCCTCTATCGGCTAATTCTTCCGCCGCCGAAACCAGGCGCTGATGAAAAAACTGGGCTTCATCAATTCCCACTACCTTAGTCTCTTCGCCCACCCGCTGCAATATTCCCTCAGGGTGGTCGACGGCTAATGCTTCAATGCTATCTCCACTATGGGATACTATGTTGCTCTTATCATATCGATCATCAAGGGCCGGTTTAAAGACCTGGGTCTTTTGCCGGGCAATCCGGACCCGGCGGAGGCGCCTGATCAATTCCTCGCTTTTACCACAGTACATTGGTCCCACGATTATCTCTATCCAGCCGCTATTGCTGATTTTATACATTTAGCTTTACCTCCATTTACCTGCCTTCTTAACTGCCTTAACCCTCGCCTATAGACGAGCTATTTTGTTTTTGCTGCCTTAAAAGTTCTAGAACAGACTGGGAGCGGAGAGCGATAGCTAACATAACTCTGCAAAAAAAAAGCAGAGCAAAAGCCCTTGCCCTGCTCCCCACCGCTAGATATTTTGCTAGTTATCTTCCTGATCTTCTGCTTCTTCTTCGGAAGAATCATCTGCCTGAACACGACCATATTTCTCATTAAATCTTTCTACCCGACCACCCCGGGCAGCAGTGCGCTGCTTGCCAGTATAAAAGGGATGGCAACTAGAGCAGACCTCCACTCTAATATCATCGCCGGTAGAAAGAGTTTCATATTCTTCTCCACATGCACAAAAAATTGTTGTGGCAGTAGTCTCAGGATGAATTCCTTCTTTCAAGATACTCACCTCTTTCCAACATTTTTTACTAAATTGATTATATCACAGCCTTTTTTGCTATGCAACCAGGATAATTTTTAATCCCCTTAAATTTCCAGGCCAGAAATATCAGTGGTTAAAAATTCGGGCCAGGGCTGCCAAAAGTTCTTTGTTGCTGCTGGTATTTTTAATCTGTTTGATTAAAGTCCGCATCATCTCAGCTCCATCCATCTCCGCTGTCTCCCGGCGCATCTTCCAGATAGTCTGAAGCTCCTCCTCTTCCAGGAGCAGTTCTTCTTTTCTGGTCCCGGAGCGCTGAATATCGAGAGCCGGGAAAATTCGCCTTTCAGCCAGGCGGCGGTCCAGATGGAGTTCCATATTGCCAGTACCTTTAAATTCTTCATAAATCATATCATCCATCCGGCTGCCGGTATTGACCAGCGCAGTAGCTAATACCGTTAAACTTCCTCCCTCTTCAATGTTGCGACCGGCGCCAAAAAATCTCTTGGGAAAGTGCATGGCTGTAGGGTCTAAGCCGCCAGAGAGAGTTCTACCGCTGGGAGGGGTGGTTACATTGGCAGCGCGGGCCAGGCGGGTGATGCTGTCCAGCAAAATCACCACATCATGGTGGTGCTCCACCAGCCGTTTGGCCTTGGCCAGGGCCAGCTCCGATACCTGAATATGGTCATCGGCTGGATGATCAAAGGTGGAGCTCACCACCTCAGCATCAACAGAGCGTTCCATATCAGTGACCTCCTCTGGCCTCTCATCTATCAAGAGTATCATCATTTTAGCGCTGGGATGGTTTTCGCGGATGCTGTTGGCTATTTTTTTCAACAGGATTGTCTTGCCGGCCTTAGGTGGGGAAACGATCAGGCCGCGCTGCCCCAGACCGATGGGGGATATTATATCGACGAGGCGGCTGGAAACCTCCTGGGGGTGATGCTCTAATCTCAATCTTTGTCGGGGATAGAGGGGGGTCAGATCATCGAAGTAGGCTCTATCCGTTGCCTTCTCCGGGTCCTGGTAATTAACGGCTTCAATTCTGAGCAGGGCAAAATATCTTTCATTATCCTTGGGTTCCCGCACCTGACCGGAGACCACATCTCCTGTGCGCAGATCAAAGCGACGAATCTGGGAAGCCGATATATAAATATCATCGCTGGAAGGAAGATATTTAGAGGGTCTGATAAAACCATAGCCCTCTGTCTCTATCACCTCTAAAACCCCTTCAGCAAAAATATTTCCGCCAATTTCGGTCTCTTTTTTTAACAGGGCGAAGATCAAATCTTTTTTCCGCATCCTGGCATAGCCTGTTATTTCTCTATCCTGGGCTAACTTATGTAATTCGGTAATATTCTTTTTCTCTAATTCTGAAATATTCACTGCAAATCACCTGCTAATATGTTTTTGAAAATAATAACACTGGCTAAAACTTACTAAGGGTAAGATCAAAGGGGGACAGGCAAGTTAAAAAGATAGAGCAAGATAATCGTAACCACATAAACAACTAACAGAGATATTGCTCCCCAACCAAGGCGTAAAAAGGAAGCTCGAGAACGGTAGAAAAGACCCAATAATATTAAATTGGTCATTAAAATTGATGAGAAAAGAGGAAGGAGATTAGCAGGCTCCGAGGCTGCTAGGAGACTGCCAGCATGAAAAAAATCCAGCCAGACCAGTATCAGGAGGTTAAAGAGGTTGCTTCCCAGCACATTCCCCACAGCCAGATTGAAGGCCCCCAGTTTGTAAGCTGAAATCGAGGTGACAATCTCCGGCAGGGAGGTAACGGCGGCTAAAAGCACTGGCCCTAAAAAGGTGTGGCCCAGTCCTGTAAGCTCGGCTATTTCAGTGGCTGTGAAAATCAAGTTTCTACCTGCTAGCAGGATGACTACTGCCGAAATAAGAGTGACGAGATAGGCCGCTGGCAGGCTAATATCGGGCCAGCTAAAGCCTGTAATTGAATTCCTGGGAGCAAGAGCTGATTTGGAAATTTCCTGGTCTGGAGCATCCCCGGCGGTCACAGTCAAAAGGTCTGCTAGAGGACTGGCTCTTGAGATGTCCTGGTCAGAGGAGCGGTTTTGATAACGATAAATCAATCTCAAACCCAGGATATAAGCGAAGACTAAGAAAAAGCTTTCTAAACCCAGCCAAAGGGATGGTGAAAAGCCCGCAACGGAGTATAAAACCAGAAAAAATCCCACAATAGCGCTCATAATGAGCATTAAAAAGCCCGGCATTATCTGCTGGATGCTGACCTTTAACATCAGAGGGCCCGGACCCTCTAGGACGTCGATCAGGGCCAGAATAGCCAGGTTGAAAATATTACTGCCGATAACATTTCCCAGAGCTAAGTCCGGGGCAGCAATAACTGCAGCGGTGCTGCCAGTCACCAGTTCCGGAAGAGAGGTGACCAGGGAAAGCAAAATTATACCAATTAAAAGCTGGCTAAATCTGGTCTTCGCTGCTATCTGTTCTCCTGATTTAGTCAAGAGCAGGCCAGCTATTATTATCAGGACTGAAGAGATGAAAAAGTCCAGCCAGAGCAAAATATCACCTGCTTCCTGAAAAATCCCCACCAGTTTCAAACTGGCGGGGATGCCTGTCTTTGCAATTAAAAGGTCTTACCAGGCCTTACCATCACTGCCAAAGGCTCTAATTTTGTCTTTCACTCTTTCAACCATGGCATCTCGAGCAGGTCCACAATATTTGCGGGGATCGTACATGTCAGGATTTTCCTCTAATACCTCTCGCAATTTAGCAGTAAAGGCCTGCTGAAAGGCGGTATTAACATTTATTTTTCTAATTCCCATCTCAATTGATTTTTGCACATCAGAATCAGGAACTCCAGAGGCTCCATGTAATACCAAAGGTACATCGACTTTGTCATTGATTTTCTGGAGGCGGTCAAAATCTAACTCCGGGTCACCTTTATAGACACCATGGGCGGTGCCGATAGCCACAGCCAGGCAGTCCACCCCGGTTCTTTCCACAAACTCCACAGCTTCATCAGGGTTGGTCATGGCAGCTTCCTTCTCAGTAACAGTAACATCGTCTTCGTTTCCTACCAGACGGCCTAATTCGGCCTCTACTGTCACGCCCACAGCATGAGCAGCCTGGACAACCTCCCTGGTTTTGGCTATATTTTCCTCGAAGGGATATTTAGAAGCATCGATCATCACGGAAGAATAGCCCTTTCTTATACACTTCATGGCCGCTTCAAAGCTTCCACCGTGGTCTAAATGAAGTGCTACTGGCAGGTCGGTATTTTTAAGATAACCCTTAACCATGCCTATGACATGGTCCATGCCCATGTAATTTATAGCTCCTTCACTGGTTGCTAAAATAAGTGGAGATCTTTCTTCTTCGGCTGCCTGAATAATAGCCTGCAGAGATTCGAGGTTATTAACATTAAAACCTCCCACTCCATATCCTTCTTCGTCTGCTTTCTGTAAAATTTCCGCCATTGGTACTAATTCCATAAAATATCACTCCCTCTTTGATTAGGTGATTAAGCCAAGCTCAAATAATTGCAAAAAATAGATTAGCTTAAGGTTAAAAAATTAAGGCAAAAAAGTTTAAGAGATTAATAGAAATAGGTAAAGGTAAAATAGATAAGTGTAAAAACGTCGGGCAAATTTGTTCCCAGTCGCAATTTCAATGGGACTCTATCGTATTGTATCGAAAACCAAAGTTTATTGCAAGTGCTAATTTTAACTTTTAGCAACTTATTTTCTGGCAGCCGAACTAGGTTCTGGGGTTGGTTGGAGAGGTGTTGCTGCGATATTGCAAAAGCAGGGAATCAAAATTTTCCAGTCGATTGATATCATTGGGAGAGCTGGCTGGGATCGATAATACCCCGGCACAGAGTTTACAGGTGAGTACTATCTGTTCAGATAACAGCTCAATATTTACTTCATGAGAGCCACACTCGCAATTTAGTTCTCCCTGGGCAGCAAAGTCATGGAGAATATCAAGGGCAGTCAGCATAACCTTAGGGTCAGCAAAATCATCGAAACCCAACCCATCGGTCAAGAGCTCCAACTCCCTTTGCTGTTGGTCGATCTCCTGCTGCAGCTGGGCAAAGGGACCATAATATCCCAGGTTGAGCCTGGTCCGAGGGCAGACCAGGGCCTGCACATCTCCACTATTCCAGAGCTGCTCCTCCGGTAATACAAGTTGATGATACCGACCACAGGCCAAACAGTAGGGCTTGATGATTATTTCCTGACTAACCCGCTGAACTTCCACTTTATTATGGCCGCATTCACAGCCTAAATCGAGTTTCTTTTCTCCGGATAGCTGGAAAATATTTAATTGATGGGTCTCCAGCTTGCCGCAATCAGAACAGCGTAAAGCCAGAGATGTTATCTTTTCAATAATCATAATAATAAAGCCGGTCTGTTGGGCACCAGAGCCGGTGTCCACCTCCTTGTATTTTAAATTATTCTGCACTTTTTACTGAAATCCTCTTTTCCAGCCTAAAAAAATAAAAAAACCAGAGCTAGCTTTTAGCCAACTCTGGCTCTTCAGTAATGCTTATTGAGTTAAACTCTTAAGTTTACCTGCCCGACAAAAAATTGCTATTACCAGCAGCTTAAGGGTTTTAACAGATAGCAGTGCAGGAAATTTCCACTTTGACATCTTTAGGGAGCCGACTTACCTCAACAAAGGCTCTGGCCGGTGGCTCTTCAGAAAAATAACCGGCATAGACCTCATTTATCTCGGCAAAATAATCTATATCAGAGGTGTAGATATTCACCTTGACCACCTGCCCCAGTGAACTGCCGGCCTCTTCTAAAATTGCCGTCAAATTGTCCAGAGCCTGTCTGGTCTGCTCCTTGACCCCTGACCCCACCAGCTCTCCGGCCGGAGTAAAGGGTATCTGCCCGGAGACAAAGAGCATCTCTCCGGCTTTAACAGCCTGTGAATAGGCACCAATGGCTGCCGGAGCATCATCAGTGCTGATAATTTCTCTCTTCATTAGTAATCACCTCTACTTATGACTATTTGACTAGTAAAGAGCTCGTTGTTATCTGGCAGAATTATCTACCGGCAAAATCAACTTTCTCTTTGTTAAGAAAAGCCTCCATACCCTGCTCCTGATCACTGGTACCAAAGCAGAGGGCAAAGGCGTTTATTTCATAGGAGTCTCCCTTTTCCACTCCCTCTTCTAAACCGAAGTTTACGGCTTCTTTAGTCAGCTTAACTGCCACTGGAGCCTGAGCCGCTATCTGCCGGGCCACTTCTCTGGCCCGTTCTTTGACCTGGTGATGTTCCACTAATTCATTGACCAGGCCCAGCTCCTTCGCTCTTTCAGCATCTATTTTCTTACCGGTAAAGAGCAGCTCTTTAGCTTTGCGGACCCCCACAAGTTGAGCTAGCCGCTGAGTTCCACCATAACCTGGCATTATGCCCAGCCCCGTTTCTGGCTGGCCAAAGACCGCTTCCTGACTGGCAATAGCCAGGTCACAGGCCATCATCAACTCATTGCCGCCTCCCAAACAGTAGCCATTGACAGCTGCAATAACAGGGCGGGGAAATTCTTCGATCTGCTGCATCAACTGATGGCCTTCCCGGGAAAATTCCCGGGCCGCTCCAATGGAAAGGTCCTTCATTTCGGCCACGTCAGCGCCGGCTATAAAGGACTTATCACCGGCACCGGTTATGATCAAAGCTCTAATCTCTGTCTTTTCCAGCTCCAGCAGAGCCTTTTTCAGCTCAGCAATCACCTTTGAGGTGAGGATATTGTGTTTCTTTTCCCGGTCAATGGAGAGCACTGCAATTTGAGCTTCTTTTTCCAGCTTTATCTCATCAAAATTAGTCATTATTCATCCTCCCCGGGTATTATTTTTAAAATTATAGTGCTAATCTATAAAGTATCTAAAACTAGCGAATTTTAACTGTAAGAATAAAATCCCTGGCCAGTTTTCCTTCCTAACTGGTCAGCCCGGACTTTTTTCTTTAATAAGGGACAGGGACGGTATTTATCATCACCTAACTCCTGATGCAGAGTTTCCATGATGGCCAGGCAGACATCAATTCCAATCATATCAGCCAGAGCCAGGGGACCGATGGGATGATTAGCTCCCTTCTTCATGGCCGTATCAATGTCAGCAGCAGTTGCCGTTCCCTCCTGCAGTAAGAAAGCAGCCTCGTTTATCATGGGAATGAGAATACGATTGACAATAAAACCTGGAGATTCCTCCACCTCCACCACCGTCTTGCCGGTGCCAGCAATAAATTCCCTGGCTTGAGCGAGGATCTCCTCAGAGGTGGTTAGTCCCTTAACTACCTCCACCAGCTCCATCAGAGGCACCGGATTGAAAAAGTGGATTCCCAAGACCTTTTCTGGCCGGTCTGTGGAGGTGGCAAGCTCTGTAATGCTCAAAGCTGAAGTATTAGTGGCCAAGATGGTCTCCCGGGGACAGACAGTATCTAAATCCTGAAAGATCTTTTTCTTAATGTCCATTTTTTCTGTAGCCGCTTCAATGATCAAATCACAATCCTTAAGATTTTTCATATCGGTAGTTATTTCAATATTCCCCAGAGCTTCATTTTTCTCCTGAGCTGTGATTTTATCTTTTTCTACCAGGCGCTTAAACCTCTTTTCAATCGATTCTAAAGCATCCTCGATATATTGCTTTTTTATATCGTGGAGCACAACATTTTTGCCCTTACCGGCCAAAAATTGCGTTATACCTCTTCCCATGGTGCCAGCACCAACTACGCCAATTTTTTTCATATAGCAACAACCCCCTTTGATTGCTTGAGCATCATTCTTTAAGCATCATCAATAAAACCCTTTAATTTTTCCAGTCTTTCTACATGTTCAACATTTTCAAAGCAGACCCCAAAGGCTTCAGTTTCATAACTGCTGCCGGCAAACCGCCCCTCTCGCAGACCATTATTGATAGCCTGTTTGACCAGACCCACAGCTTGATGAGAGCGGTTGGCGATATTCTCTGCCAGCTCTCTGCTGGATCTGAGTAAATCTCTGGGAGTTACCAGTCTATTAACCAGACCGATCTCATAGGCCAGACTGGCATCGATAATATTACCGGTGAAGAGCATCTCTTTGGCTCGGCCCACACCAATCATCTGAGGCAACCGCTGGGTCCCATCAAAACAGGGTACCAGCCCCAATTTAACCTCAGGTTGACCAAAGCGAGCCCGACTGGAAGCTAAACGGAGATCACAGGCTAAAGCTATCTCCATTCCCCCTCCTAAAGCATAGCCGTTTACAGCGGCAATGACGACTTTGTCAGATTCTTCTATCATATTGCAGATTTCCTGTCCCAAACGGGATACCTGGCGGGCTTCTTCGGCTGATAAATCTTCCAGCCAATTGATGTCAGCTCCCACGGTAAAGGAACGTGAACCTCTCCCCGTCAGGATAATAACTGAAACATTTTCTTGAGCAAAAACTTCCGCTAGAGCCTCTTTTAGCTCCAGCAGCATCTCATGATTATAGGCATTGAGAACTTCTGGGCGGTTCAAAATCACCTCTGCCAGAGATTCCTCTGCAGAGGTGGTGATGCTTATATTCTGATAACTCATTATCCAGGCCTCCTCCAGCTGGTTACTGATAATTAATTGCCTTTAACTAAAGTTGCTATACCCTGACCTCCTCCAATACAAAGAGAAGCCAGGCCATACTTGCTATTCCGTCGTTTCATTTCATGTAATAAAGTGACCAATATTCTCGCTCCACTAGCTCCAATGGGATGTCCCAGAGCAATGGCACCACCATTGACATTGACAATCTCCGGGTCAATATCAAGTTCCTTAAGAACAGCCAGAGATTGAGCAGCAAAGGCTTCATTTAATTCCACTAAATCTAAATCCTGCTGTTCTAATTCTGTTTTGGCCAGAGTTTTCTCAATAGCCGGCACCGGACCAATACCCATGAGGGCAGGGTCAACAGCAGCTGCAGCATAGGAAGTAATCTCAGCTAAGGGTTCTATACCTAACTCTTCCGCCTTCTCTGCACTCATCACCACTAATGCGGCTGCTCCATCATTGATTCCCGAGGCATTACCAGCTGTAACAGTTCCATCTTTTTTGAAGGCCGGTGATAGTTTAGCTAATTTTTCCGCTGTAACACCCTCCCGGTAATATTCATCTTTATCGAATACTTCCGGTTCACCCCTGCGCTGGGGAACCTCTACCGGAACTATTTCTGCAGCAAAACGGTCCTCCTGCCAGGCCTTTTCCGCTTTATTCTGGCTGTTAGCAGCAAACTCATCCTGAGCCTGGCGGCTGATATCATATTTTTCGGCTAAATTTTCTGCTGTGATACCCATATGATAATCGTTGAAGACATCCCAGAGACCATCGTTTATCATCAGGTCCAGAGTCTCACCATGGCCCATTTTGCTACCCCAGCGGTTATTGGGCAGATAATAGCCAGAGTCACTCATATTCTCCATACCGCCGGCAATTACTACCTCTCTGTCACCCAGCATAATTGCCTGAGCAGCCAGATTGACAGATTTAAGGCCTGAACCACAGACTTTATTGATGGTCATGGCCGGAACCTTTTCCGGCAATCCAGCCTTTAAGGTGGCCTGTCTGGCCGTATTCATACCCTGTCCTGCTTGCAAAATATGGCCTAAGATAACTTCGTCCACTTCCCCGGCCTCCAGACCGGCTCTTTCTAAAGCTCCTTCAACGACAGTAGCTCCCAGTTCAGTGACATCTACCTTTTTTAGGCTACCACCAAAACTACCGATTGCCGTTCTGACTGCACTAGCTATAACTACCTTTTTCATTAATATCTCCCCCCAAAAAGATAATATTATTAGACTTGACTCTTGAGCTTTAAACTTTAAGATAATTAATTAAGAGCTGACTCCACAAAACCAGTAAATAAGGGATGAGGTCGGCTGGGTCTGGACAAAAATTCGGGATGGAACTGCACTCCCACAAACCAGGGATGCTGAGGCACCTCTATTATTTCCACCAGACGCTCATCTGGAGATAGGCCAGCCAGTCTGAGCCCGGCTTTTTTTAGCTCTGGCCGAAATTCGTTGTTTAACTCATAGCGGTGACGATGTCTTTCATAAACAATCTCCTCTTGATAGAGCTCTCTGCTGAGGCTATCGGAGTCTAAACGGCAGGGATAAAGCCCTAACCGCATGGTACCTCCTTTATCCTCAATATCCTTTTGTTCAGGCATCAGGTCGATTACTGGATATTCCGTCAGGGGATCAAATTCACTGCTATGGGCATCATCTAGCTCCGCCACGGACCGGGCAAATTCAATGACGGCACACTGCATCCCCAGACAGATTCCGAAAAAGGGTATCTCCTGTTCCCGGGCCAGCTTTATGGCTGCTATTTTACCTTCAATACCCCTTTCGCCAAAACCACCGGGTACCAGGATGCCATCAACTTCTGCCAGTTTCTCAAGTTCTCCCTCCTGCTCAAGATCTTCAGAGCAGATCCATTCAATATTGACCCTGGCATCACAGGCCACTCCGGCATGGTCTAAGGCTTCATTAATGCTTAAATAAGCATCGGGCAATTCAACATATTTTCCCACTACAGCAATGGTAACTTCCTTGCTCAGTTTTTTCATCTGAGATACCATTTGACGCCATTGCTGTAAGTCGGGGCTGCCTACCTCCTCTTCTAGTTTTAGCTGCTCAATTATAATCTCCGGCAGCCCTTCCTCTTCCAAATTTAAAGGAACTTCATAGATATGCTCTACATCCCGGGCCTCAATAACAGCCCGCCGCTCAATATCACAGAAAAGAGCTATCTTATCCTTTACCTCCTCTGTCAACTGACGATCAGAGCGACAAATTATGGCATCGGGATGGATACCGATACTGCGAAGCTCCTTGACACTGTGCTGGGTGGGCTTGGTCTTTAACTCACCGGCGGTGCTTAAAAAAGGAACCAGAGTACAATGAAGGTAGTATACATTCTCCGGGCTTAAGTCCCCCTTCATCTGCCTGATGGCCTCCAGGAAGGGCAGGCTTTCAATATCACCAACGGTACCGCCAATTTCAGTGATTACTACATCCACTTCTCCTTCCCGGCCCACTCGGCAAATCCGATCTTTAATTTCATCAGTTATATGGGGAATCACCTGCACTGTAGCACCGAGATACTCTCCCCGTCTTTCTTTGCTAATTACCGAGCCATAAATCATCCCAGTGGTGACGTTGTTATTTTGGGTCAGATTTTTGTCGATAAATCTCTCGTAATGACCCAGATCTAAATCTGTCTCGGCCCCGTCATTGGTCACATAAACCTCGCCATGTTGATAGGGGCTCATGGTGCCGGGGTCGACATTAATATAGGGGTCAAACTTTTGAATCGATACCTCCAGGCCGCGGCTCTTTAAAAGTCGCCCTAAAGAAGCCGCTGAAATCCCCTTGCCCAGGGCCGAAACCACTCCTCCAGTTACAAAGATATATTTTGTCATTGTAGCTTACTCCCTTCTGTTTTACATCTGATCCGGGGCTGAAACACCCAGAACTTCCAGGACATTCCTTAAAACTACCTTGCTGGCTTCTACCAATTTTAGTCGAGCCAGGCTTAGCTCCTCATCATCGGTTATCACCCGCCGTTTATTATAAAAGACATGGAAGGCCCCGGCCAATTCATGGGCATAAGATGCTATCAGATGACAGGCTCTCCGCCGGGCAGCCATCTTGAGCTCTTCCGGGTAACGGGCCAATAATTTTAAGAGATCTATCTCTTCTTCAGTCTTTAGGAGGCTAGCGTCGCCTTCAGCGATATCAGCCTGTATTTCTCCGGCCTTTTCTTTTATGCTCATAATCCGGGCATGGGCATACTGAATATAATAAACTGGATTTTCCGTGGACTGCTTTTTAGCCAGCTCCAGATCAAAATCAAAATGACTGTCGGTGCTGCGCATGCTGTAAAAATATCTAGCAGCATCTTTCCCTATCTCTTCTAATAAATCGCTCATGGTGACAAACTCCCCGGAGCGTTTGGACATCGGCACTTTTTCACCTTCTCTGAGAAGGGTAACTATCTGGACAATGATGATCTCCAGGGTATCTTGGTCATAACCTAAGGCCTCTATCACTGCCTTCATCCGCTGAATATAGCCGTGATGGTCTGCCCCCCAGACATTAATGAGGTGGTCAAAGCCTCGCTCCAGCTTATTTTTATGATAGGCAATGTCAGCAGCCAGATAGGTGGGGTTGCCGTCGGATTTTATAACCACTCGGTCCTTATCATCACCAAAGGCGGTGGATTTAAACCAGAGGGCATCTTCTTTTTCGTAAATATAATCTTTTCCCTTAAGTTCTTCCACTGCTGCAGTAATCTTTCCCTCATCATGTAAAGTTCTCTCACTAAACCAGTTATCAAAGACTATACCGAAGTTTTCCAGTTCAGCCTGGATAAGCTCCAGCATCTCATTAAGGGCAAATTCCCGGGCCAGCTCCATAGCTTCCCCCTCATCTTTATGCAGAAGCTCTTCCCCGTATTTAGCCCTCAGCTCCCGGGCTACTTCAATAATATAATCTCCCTTATAACTGTTTTCAGGCATCTCAATCTCCTGGCCAAAGAGTTCTAAATAGCGCCAATAGGTGGATTTGCCTAAGAGGTCTATTTGATTTCCGGCATCATTAATATAATACTCTCGCTTAACATCATAACCAGCTCTATCCATGATATTGGCCACCACATCGCCCACTACCGCTCCGCGGCTGTGGCCTACATGGAGGGGACCCGTGGGATTGGTGCTGACAAATTCTAGCTGTACCTTCTCCCCCTGGCCATAGTCGGTGCGGCCATAATCCTCACCGGCAGCTAAAATCTTATCCACTGCTGCTGTCAGCCAGCTTTTATTTAGCGTCAAATTGATAAAACCCGGGCCGGCTACTTCTACTTTCTCCACCAGGTCCAGGTTCAAGCGGTCGGTTAGTGCTTCAGCCAGCTGCCGGGGATTTTCTCCTAGCTTACCGGCCATAACCATGGCCAGATTACTGGCATAATCTCCATGACTTTTTTCTCGCGGCACCTCTACTTCCACCGGAGGAAGTTCTATTTCTTCTCCCCGGTCCTGTAATATTTTCTCTCGGGCCTCTGTTAAAGCGCCAACCAATTTTTGCTCCAGCTGCCCGACAGGGTTATAAGACATGTTAAAACTCCTTTCTTCTCCCAATTTTAATGGTGAACAAATATAAATTTTATGTAACCATATTATTAAAATTTGTCTATCAAAACAAAAGTAAGATTAAAATAATAAAAAATAATAAAATCAAAGCAGAAAAATATTATTAAAGCTTTTCCTGGCTGAACTCCTCACCGTCAGCTGTTGATTTTAAGGTGGCAAAATCCCTTACCACCATTCCATGCTTCTCCATCTCATTCATTAGTTCCCGCAATGCTCTGGTATTGCCAAAAAGAGAGGGACGCAAAAAGGCCATTGATTCTTGCCCCACTGTCCTTTTGCAGCGAGAGAAAGTCTCGCTCATAACCTCTGGCGGCCGCCCCTTTATTAAGCCCTTCTTTTCGCTGCCCACAATGACCAGGTCATAGGGATGAAAACTAATATCCTGGCCGCTGGCTCCAGTAGCCAGTTTAATATCTACCCGGTGTCCGGATGCTTCGGCTCCTTTTTTTATGCCTTCAGCAACAGCGGTTACTTTTTTATCTTCAGAATGTAATATCAGGATTTTTTGCACCTTATAGCGCTCCTTTCTCTTGCTGAAATTGCTTCCCCAAACCTGAGAAAATTATATCATAATCCTGAGGTAAAAACAAAGGGTCCTTTTTATGCTGAAAAATAAACAGGGCGCTCCAGCAACATCCAGAAATGCTGCGAAGCGCCTTTGATTTTCTTGCTGCGGTAATTTTTTATTGTAAAAACTGAAATAAAAACCAGAAAATACTATTTTCTATCTTTCTCCTGTGACAGGAATTGACAGGAAACTAATTATATTTTACAGGTTTAACTGGCCTCTAAATCCAGTTTTTTCAAGAGCCTGCCCTTTGGCATATAGCCCACCAGTTTTTCTTTTACTTCACCCTTTTCGAAGATAATCATAGTGGGAATGCTCATCACACTGTACTTACCTGCAGTCTCCTGGTTTTCATCAACATTAACCTTGCAGACTTTGAGTTGATCTTCATAATTCTCGGCAATATCATCGATGACCGGGGCCACCATTTTGCAGGGGCCACACCAGGAAGCCCAAAACTCCACCAGGACTGGGCGTTCCTCTTCATCCAGTACAGTCTCTTTAAAATTATCATCGGTAACATCAAGCGGTTTAGTCATTGGCAAATCCTCCTTGTGAATAGANCTTATTATTCTTAGCTCTCTTATCCTTTGATTTTTTATTTGAATTTTATCTAACTATAATTTCCCTTTTTATTATATCGCATTTCTTGCAAAAATATGTTAATTATTATACATAGACTAGTTTTCTAGATAACTTTTGTAAGCCAGATAGGTATGATAAAGATCAGCTTTGCTGGCAATTTCAAAGGGAGAATGCATCGAAAGCACGGCTGGACCGCAATCTAAGACAGAGATATTATAGTTTGCCAGGAATTTAGCTATTGTCCCGCCGCCTCCTTTATCAACTTCACCCATTTCAGTGGCCTGCCAGGCAACCCCATTATTATTCCAGATACGGCGAATCTTCGAACGGAATTCAGCTGAAGCCTCAGAAGCTCCTCCTTTACCGCGAGCTCCGGTATAGGGGGTCATATTGATACCGTGATTTAAATAGGGAGTGTTATTTTTAGAAGCAATCTCGGCAAAATCCGGGTCAAAACCGGCGGTAACATCACCAGATAAAGCGGTGCTGTTTTCCAAGGCCTCCCGGAGCATTAAGTCATTGTAATCAGAAGAGCTTTTAGCAATAAGACGGGCCAATACATTCTCAAAAAATCTAGACTGCATCCCGGTGGTACCCATGCTGCCTACCTCTTCTCTATCAACTAGAATAATAGCTGCTGTTTTACTGCCTGTTTCCATGGAGGTTAAAGCCCGAAGAGCGGTATAACTGCAGATCCTATCGTCATGGGCGTAAGAGCCTATAAGGGTGTTATCTAAACCTACATCTCTACTCTTCTGAGCCGGGACTAATTGCAATTCGGCACTGATAAGATCTTCTTCAGTAATGCCATGGCGCTCTTCAATCAGCTGTAACAGAGCCTTTTTCACCGATGCTAAATCCTTATCTTTATCACTGTTATTTTCCTCAGTCTCCTCGTCATCGTCGGCCGGGCGACTTCCTACCAGCACATTAAGCTGCTCGGCCTTGATGGCTTCCTTGAGCTTTTTCTCTCGCTGCTCGGCGGCAAAATGAGGCAATAAATCAGTGATATAAAAAACAGGATCTTCTGCCTCCATGCCAACAGCGATATTTATCTTGCTGCCATCTTCCTTCACCACCACCCCGTGAAGAGCCAGGGGCAGAGTTACCCACTGATACTTCCTTATGCCACCATAATAATGGGTGGTGAAAAAACCTAATTCTTTCTCAGCAAAAAGAGGCCGCGGTTTTAAGTCTATCCGGGGGGCATCCACATGGGCTCCCACCAGGTTGAGCCCCTGGGACAGAGGTTCCTGGCCAATAATAGCTGCCAGCAAAGCTCCTTCCTGATTGGTGGTATAGACCTTACTGCCCTCTTCTAAATTATTAACTTCAGCTAAATCGACAAAGCCCTCCTGTTGTAATTTTTCCACTGTTGATCGAATGAATTCTCTTTCCGTTCGATTTTCATCCATAAACTCCGCATAATCCTTAGCAAAGTCCTGGATCTCTTTCTCTTCTTCCAGACTAATATTCTGCCAGATATTTTCTGTTTCATAAGCCACTTTATTTCTCCTCCTATTATTCTATTGCAATTTATAGTTTTTTATCGGCCACCATACCCAGTATAGACACTGCATCTTTGGGAGTAGAATAGGGGGGAGCATAGGCTAAATCCAGCTGAAAAAGGTCATCGGCAGTTAGCTCACTATAAATCGCTGAAGCAAGCACATCAATCCTTTTGCTGACTCCACTTCTTCCCACTGCCTCGGCTCCAATAATCCGGCCAGATTCCTGATCAAAGATGCCTCGTAAAGTAAAGTTTTCAAAACCAGGATAATAACCGGCATGATTGGGAACATTAACGGTGACAGCTAGCGGTTCAAAGCCGGACTCTTCAGCCTGCTCTTCTTTAATACCGGTAGTTCCAACAGTTAAGTCAAAAACTTTAGTTATTCCGGTGCCTAAAATGCCAAAATGACTGGCCGAGCCCCCTGCAGCATTGGCCCCGGCCACTCTACCCTGTTTATTGGCTGTAGACCCTAAGGGCACCCAGGTCGGTTTGCCACTGATAAGGTTAATACTTTCTGCACAATCACCACAGGCATAGATATCAGCAATACTGGTAGCCATACGATGGTCCACCCGGATGGCATTTCTAACTCCAAGTTCGACGCCAGCTTCAGCTGCTAAATCAGTCTCTGGCCGTACTCCAATAGCTAAAAGCACTAAATCAGCCTCTATTTCTCTTTCTCTATCGGTGATAACTCCGGCAACCTGTTCCTGACCGACAAATTCCTTTACTGCTTCCCCGGTATAAAGGTCAATTTCCTTCTCCTGCAGATGCTTTTCAATCTTCTCCGCCAGCTCCTGATTAACTAAGGGCATGACGTTATCCTGCATCTCCACTAAGGCCACATTTTTACCTAATTCTTTGAAGGCTTCCGCCATCTCCAGACCGATATAGCCTCCTCCAATGATTACAATATCATTAAGAGACTCATGACCGACAAGTCTTTTAATTTTCTCACCATCCTGGATAGTCCTTAAAGTTAAAACTCGGTCTAAATTACTTCCGGGAATGGGGGGCATCATCGGTTTAGCCCCGGTGGCAATTACCAGGCTATCATATTTCTGACGATAACTCTTATCTGCTGTCAGGTTCTGATAAGAGATAACTTTATCTTCCGGACTTATCGCTGTCACCTCATGCAGGGTCTTCACTTCCACCTCATATTTTTGGGCAAACTCCTCTGGTGTAAAGGAGATCAGGCTACTCCGCTGCTCAATAAGATTGGAGATATAATAGGGCAGCCCACAACCAGCATAGGATATATTCCTGCTTTTTTCCAACAAGATAATCTCGGCTTCCGGGTTTTCCCGTCGAGCTTTAGCAGCAGCACTGGTTCCAGCTGCAACACCACCAATAACAATTATTCTCAAAGATATCACTCCCCTTTAAAGCTGGATAGCTTTAACTTTTTCATTGTTTTTCATATTATATCATTTAAATTAAACTCTGACAAAAATAGTCAGTCATAGCCAGAGTTGTCCGGCATAATGATTCTCTCAACAGCAATAAAATAAAATTATAGAATAAAGGCCCCGACTATCCCTGCTCCCACCAATATCAAGCCGGGATGAATCCCAGTGATTATCAGCAATAAAAATACTACACCTGCTAGAAATACTCCTGAAAGCTGCCAGCTCAGGGAAAAGACCATACTGTAGGCAAAATAAATTATCAGACCGATGGTGGCAAAGGAAATTCCCCGGAGAAAAGCGGCAAAAAAATCCATTCCCTGCAGTCTGGATAAGAGTCCAATTAAAACCACAATAAATAAAGCCGGGGGCAAAATTACAGCAAAATTAGCCACTAAAGCTCCTGGAATTCCACTTACCCGGTAACCAGTCAGAGTAGCAAATTTTATTGAAATAGCCCCTGGTATGCCCTGCAGGAGACCGACATATTCAGGAAATTGCTCGGCGGTAAACCAGCCGTAATTCTCCACCACCTCGGTTTCTATTAATGGATAAAGAACATACCCTCCGCCGATACTAAAAAGTCCTACCCGGAAAAAAGCTAAGAAAAGATTTATTAACTGCAAGTTCATCCCTCCGATAATTCAAATATGTTAAATTTTTACTGACCTGTTCATGTGCTTTTTCTGGCAGTCTGCCAGGTTATAAGCCAGACAAAAAGAAAACCCAGCAGAAAAAAGGTTATTTCTGGAGCTCCCGGGGCCGGGGGAGTAACTCCCCGCAGTGAGCCCAATATTAATCCACTTAAGAAATACATGATGCTGCGGCGATAACTTTGCAGTAACCAGCTTAAGAGCCAGGCGAAAATAATCAAACCAGTAACCAACCCCAGGCCGAAGAAAAATAACGGCACCAGGTCAATGGTAGCTATCGCTGATATTACCGGCCGATAGGCCCCCATAATTACCAGCACCGTTCCTCCGCTGATGCCGGGAAGAATCATAGTGGCACTGCCCAATAGACCTCCCAAAAATATACGGAGGTGACTGGCTGAAGCAGCGACAGAAGTAGCTTCCCCGGATATAAGTAAAGCTAACAGCAGTCCTAAGACCAGCAAAATATAATTGGCCAGATCCTTTGATTCCTTCTGGGGCTCTAAACCACCGGCCTCCTTTAGTGTTACCCGCAGGGAAGCTAATATCATCCCTGCTAGAAGAGCCATCACCGGCCCGGGATAAAATTCAATAATTCTATCTATTACCAGAGCTCCCAGCAGGGCTCCTGCTGCTGCCCCCAGTCCCAGAGGTAAAAGAAATTTTAAATTCACTTTTTTTAAGGCCCTCAACAGCGGCTCATAGATATAAAGAATTATGGCTACGGTACCGCCGCTGATTCCAGGCAGGGTATTGGCCAGGCCCAGCGGAAAGCCCTGGAGAAAGAGTTTGCTTTTGTCGCTTAACAAGAATTTGCACCTCCTGCCTGGTTAGACCTCACTTTTTTCTCCTGCAAAAATTATCTGTAATGGTTCGCCCTCTTCTCTCGTAATAGTGCTCTCTTCACTGGTAACTTCAATTTTTAACTGCCGGCCTCGATAGTTGATTTTAAAGCTGTAGCTCTCCCATTGCTCTGGAATAAAGGGGTCAAAGGAGAGAATATTTTCCTCTTCCTCTTTTTCCATGACCTTCATCCCGGCAAAGCCTTCCACTATCGCCATCCAGGTGCCGGCCATACTGGTAATATGCAAACCATCTTCGGTATCATTGTTGACATTTTCTAAATCCAGGCGAGCTGTCCTGAGATAAAGTTCATAGGCCTTCTCCTCATACCCTATTTCAGCAGCAATAATGCTGTGAATACAGGGAGAGAGAGAAGATTCATGGACAGTGCGTGGTTCATAAAAGTCGAAGTTTAATTTTTTGGTGGAGATGTCATACTGGTCGCTTAAAAAATAAAGTCCCTGTAAAACATCAGCCTGCTTAACAAAGCAGGACCTTAAAATGCGGTCCCAGGACCAGTTCTGATGCAGGGGAAGGTCCTCGGCTGGAATATCCTCTACAGTTAAAAGTTTCTTATCCAGATAGCCATCCTGCTGCTCAAAGACCTCAAATTCTTCTGCATAGGGATAATACATTTTATCTATCATATCCCGCCATTTTTCCAGCTCACCGGCTGAAAGACCTAGCTCGTTCCAGAGCTCCTGCATAACTGCAGGTTTTTCTTCCTTGAGATATTCGATGGTCTCCAGGGCATATTCCAGGCACCAGACAGCCATTCTATTGGTATACCAGTTGTTATGAACATTGTTTTCATATTCATTGGGCCCTGTGACGCCAAGAATCATATATTTATTTCGGCGGGGATTAAAGTGGGCTCTATCCTCCCAAAAACGAGCTATCTCAGCAATAACTTCCATACCATATTCAGCCAGATAGTCTTTCTCCCCGGTATGCTTGATATAATTATAAATGGCATAAACTATGGCCGCATTCCGATGGATCTCCTCAAAGGTTATCTCCCACTCATTATGGCATTCTTCGCCATTCATGGTCACCATGGGATAAAGAGCCCCTTCCAGGCCTAATTTAGCAGCATTTTCTCTGGCTTTTTCCAGGTGGCGGTAGCGATAAAGAAGTAGATTGCGGGCTATCTCATTATCCCTGGTGTTGAGATAAAAGGGCAGACAATAGGCCTCAGTATCCCAGTAAGTGGCTCCGCCATACTTCTCCCCGGTAAAACCTTTAGGCCCTATATTAAGCCGGGGGTCATGGCCGGTATAGGTCTGATTGAGCTGGAAAATATTATAGCGAATACCCTGCTGGGCAGCCACATCACCTTCAATCTCAATATCACCTTCCTGCCAGATCTGCTCCCAGGCTGCAGCATGTTGCTGGAAAAGCTGCTGCCAGCCTGACTCTTTTGCCTCGACAGCCTTCTTTTTAGCCTGCCGATCAATCTCCTCTCCTTCATAATCTCTGCTGGTGGTCACTGCCATGTATTTATTCAGGGTGACTTCCTCTCCAGCAGTCAGAGACAGGCTCAGCTGGTTGCTGACATATTTTTGCTCACACTGACTGGTTAGAGTGGTAGCTGGTATGGAAAGCTCATACTCCATCGCTGTTGCCACTTGAAAGTGTGATTTGCGAGTCTTGATCTTTAAAAATCCCTGACCACAATTTTTCCGGGGTGAAGCGTCAGCTTCCGCTTCCATAGCCTCCCAGAAAATTTCGTCGTAGTTGGCATCTTCATTGGTAATCGTTCCATCAAGATAGGGTGTTAACTGCAGTTCAATATCTCTATTTACCGGTTCAATAGTATACTGTAAAGCCCCTACCTCTCGGCAAGCCATACTGAGAAAGCGACGGCTCTTAACTCTTATTTTTAGCCCCTCTTCATTCTCTGCTACAAAGCTTCTAAACAGGTAACCTTCCTTCATATCAAGTTCCCGGCGAAATTCATTAACCTGCCAGTGAGCCAGATCCAGGGGCTCGCCATTAATCTCCACGTCAATACCGATGAAGTTGGTGGCATTAGGAACCTTGGCATAATATTCAGGATAGCCAACCTTCCACCAGCCTACCACAGTTTTATCGGGATAATAGACCCCGGCAATGTAGGTGCCCTGCAGGCTATCTCCGCTGTACTGCTCGGCAAAATTACCTCGCATTCCCATATGGCCATTTCCTAAACTCATGATGCTTTCTACCATTCTATTTTCCTGAGGGTCAAAACCTTCCTCGATAATCTTCCATTCATGGAGCTTAAAATAATCTTTCATTGAAGTCACCTCGTTAAAAATTAGTTTGTCCAGCAGTTGACTGGATTTCCGGTCCTGTTCCTTAACTGTTCCTGGGCTCTATATTTGCTTCTACAACTATTGTTTTTGTAGATTCCTAGCAGGAAACAAAGGCATTGGATTTTATATAATACCGCCAGGGTTTCTCTTTATATTCTTCCGCATAATCTATATTAATCCTCTTTCCCTGACAGATTTCTTCTTCAGGTTTAAGTCCTCCTGGTAAAAGATAAAGTTCCTTTCCATCAGTTAAATCATAACCGTTCCAGCTGCAGTCAATAGCCAGGGCTTCCGTTAACTTACCAGGTCCATTGGTCAGCCTGGTAAGTTTTTTTATTTGACTATTTAATCTCTCTCTTTCCGCTCCCCCTTTTTGAACCTTTGCTTTTATATCAGGGGATAACGTTATTCCGCGGTTTTCCGCCATAGTTAAGACGCCTTCAACTGGTTCGCAGGCACGGATTAAAACCGCTTCAGGTTTATCGGCCTCAGAGGCTACAATATTGAGGAGATTATGCAGACCATAGATTAAATAAACATAGGTATAACCGCCGGGCCAGAACATCACTTCTGTTCTCTCAGTCCGTTTATTTTGATAGGCATGACAGCCCTTATCCTCTGGTCCAGCATAGGCCTCTACCTCTACAATACGGGCAATTAATTTTTGCCCGTCTATTTCTCTAACCAGCTTTTTACCTAATAAACTTTCTGCCAGTGAAAATACATTCTGGCGAAAAAACTCTTTTTGCAAAGGCAAACAACTCACCTCAAGTGTTGAGTAAATTATATAAAATTAAAGGATTTAACGGCAACCTTCAAGAATAAAAAATAATAACCAATAAATATTCTATAATTCCTATTCTGGAGGTAATACATAATGAAAGTAAAGGCGCCATTCATTTTTTTAGTAATTATCATCTACATCCTGGCTCTACCCTTCAGCAGTCAGGCTAACAATATCTGGCAGGCTGAGCTCTTTGGGGGCAGTGCTTTTAATCTAATGCTCCCTCTCAATATTGAACAGGCCGGCGAAGAAGATATAAATATCCAGAGAGCTCGCTTTGATACCAACCCGCTGGATTCCACCCCATATTACTCTATCAGGCTGGCAAGATGGCAGGATGAAAAATCCTGGGAGTTTGAACTTCTTCACCATACTCTCTATCTATCGGAAAAGCAACTAGAGCAGTACGACAGCATCGACCGTTTCACAATAACTCATGGATATAATTTGACGACTATCAATAGAGGCTGGAAAATAGATGAAGCTATTGTTAGAGTGGGGGCCGGAGTGTTGATTGCCTATCCTCATTTTACCATCAGAGGTGACCGCTACCCTTCCGATGAAGGCATGTTAGATACCGGCTTTCATTTAGTCGGCCCCACTGCCCAGGTTTCTCTGGGAAACCAGGTCGACCTGACGGAAAATTTTTATCTGGCCCTGGAAGGTAAAGTAACGGCAACCCACGGTGAAATAACCTTCTCTGACGGTGATTATCGAGATCTAAAAGCTGAAGTCCCTAATATTGCTATCCATGGATTAATAGGTCTGGGCTTTAATTTCTAACTAAAAAAGGAGGAGACAAAGAGCCAATTATGTTTTTAGCTAATTATTTATCTCTCAAAGCAAATCTAAAAATAAGGCTAATTATAACTTTGCTAATAATCATATTAGCTTTTTCAATGGTGCTTGCTGGCAATTTTTCTGCTCAGGCCTTCGATGCTAGAGTTCGAGAAGCCGTTCAGGATAGTCGTACTAATACTCTAGATCATTTCATGGATTCTGCTACTCATCTTGGAGATGGCATAATCACCGGCTCAGTTGCCCTCTCCATATCTGAATCGGAATTACAAAAGCATGCTGTAAGAACCCAGTTAGTTGCAGCAGTGTCAACAGCAATACTAAAGTTTTTGATTGGCCGACGCCGCCCTTCAGGTGAAGAGCCAGATCCCTTTGATTTTAAGCCCTTCGAGCTTGACAGCAGCTATCATTCCATGCCTTCAGGCCACACCTCATCGGCCTTTGCCCTGGCAGCCAGTCTGGCCGAAAACACTGATGATTATAAGCTATTGACCTATTCCCTGGCAGCTTTAGTCGGTTTTACCAGAATATATCGCGACAATCACTGGGTTAGCGATGTAATAGCCGGTGCAGGAATTGGCTATCTAAGTGCCAGATTTGTCAGCTATAAATGGTAATATTGACTATTAATCTTTTCTAAATTTCCAGTGACTATAGTATATAATGTATTTTGATAGGTAGCAAACTGAGCTTGAAATATAGCTATAATCTAACATTTTGCTGCCATCCTGAACAAAAGCCAGGGAGGTAATGAATTATCACCTATAATTCAAGACATCTATTCAGGTTAAAATTAAATTTATCTGATACAAACTTAACCGGTTTTATTCAGAGCTTTTCTGTTATCCCGTTTATAAAAATATTTGCAGTTGTTTTTCTGGGAGCATTTTTAATCTCAGGCTATGCTGTGCAGGGTGCCAATCCTTACGGAGAGATAGATTATGAAATAAATCGACAGGATTATTTATATAATTTCTGGCAGGTACCCAGAGAAGCTGCTTTACAGCTGGGCAGAACTGATAGCGATGGGCTGGAGCGAAATCTTCAAATAGGAGGGGTTTTGCTAACTTCCTTTCTTTTGGACCAGGCTGTACGAGATTATGTGCAGAATAATATTTATCAGGGAAACAATATCATCACTGAGTTTATTTATAATCTGGGCTCCAGTGATAAGGCCTGGAAAATATTTGCTGCTGGAGGTGGGCTGGCCTTTTTAAGCGGCAATAGATATCACCAGGATTCATTGCTGCTGGCAATGCAGTCACTCCTGGTGGGTCAGACTCTGACGGAAGCCAGCAAACTGGTGGTCGGCAGAGATAGACCCAGGGACAGCCCCGATAATCCTTTTAGCCGTGAAGGAGGCGCCTCCTTTTTTTCCGGACATGCTTCCGGTGTCTGGTCAGTTCTAACTGTGGTTGGGAGTAGATATCCAGATTTAAGGCAAGCCGCTTACGGTCTGGCTACTCTGACTGCAGCTTTTAGAATCTATGAAGATGCTCACTGGCTTTCCGATGTCGTCGTCGGTTCTCTGGTGGGTTACGGAATTGGCCGATTGACTTTAAAATTGAATACTTCAGCAGAGCAGAAGCTAACCTTTAACCCTTTTATCAGCGACAAAGAAGCTGGTATCAGGTTTGGAATGGAATTTTGATTAGGGCTGATACTGCCCTGGAGATGGAATAGACCAGCAATACATGTTGCTTTTGCAACCTAAAACATCTCCGCTTTACCCCATTTTTTAAGTCTCTTATTGGTTAAACGATATATTTTCTTCAAAATATTACTTTGAGCTTCTTTATTTTTGCCCATAAGAGATAATATATTTTCTAAAAAGAACCGCTGTTCTGCCAGAGAAAACTTCATCTTGCGGGCCGAGGTCAGAGCCAGGAGTTTAGCCAGGCTGCGATAAAAGAGATATTCTGGTAAAAACGGGTATTGCCTGAGGTTATCTAAATCCAGCAAAATCATTTTAGCTTCCTGAGGCTGGTAGAAATAGTTATGGAGGGAAGGGTCTCCCAGTATTATTTTATTAACATAGAGAGAATGAATAGCCCTACTTAAAGACTCTAAAGCCTGGCGCCTTTTTTCCCTTTCCTGTTTCTCATTTAAGTATTTTTCTAGATCCTGACCCTTTACTTTTTTGCTGAGCACCAGACTTTTATTGCTGAAAAAAGCGGGAGAATAATCCAAAGCTAATCTTATTGGGGCTGTAGCAATCCCGGCCTGAGTCAATCTTTTGTGATATTTGACGACTTTAAAGGCCCGGGGCCGCCGCAGATAATTTTTAATTCGCTTGCTCCACCGCCGGTAAGCATAATTCTTAATGAAATAGATTTGACCCTGAAAACACCATTTATAAACTTCATGACCTTTATCGCCTTTGATAAATTTTAACTCCGGTGCAGCAAAATCAGCGTTAATTAAGATGTTAAGGGCTTTAACAAGCTTATCAGAAACCTGCTGCCGGTGGATTATTTGAGCTGTGAAATTTTTGTTTTCCCCCATAGATTAATCCCCTTAAGCCTTTCCTAAAACTTTTTTTAATTACTTTTAAAATAACTTTTATCCCTTAAGCCAATTCTTCAGTGACTTTCTCCTTTGATGCCACTTGTAATATTTATCCATCAATTCTTTTAACTCTTCCTTTATTTCTCGGTCATAGTTACTTAAAAATAATTCTCGATGTTTGGCTGGCAGCCGCAGTCGATAAAGATCTCGAGCCCGCCTGGCTGTCGATAGAGAGGAAAAGTTTTTTGCTCTATTAAAATCCAGATAAAAAAGAGCAAAAACCCCTTTTTTCTCCCGGGCTTTAAATAATATATTCTTAGGGTGGAGATCGGCGTGAAATATGCCGGCATCATGCATGGTTTTTATCTCTCTGGCAAGTTTAATTAAAAGCTTTTCCGTGGTGGAACTATCCAGAATATCATCATATAAAGAATATAAATTAAAGTCAGCTGGAAAATATTTGTAAAGATAAAAAGAAGCGGCCAGTTTATTCCCCCGGACTCGATACTCAAAGGCCGCCAGGGGTTTTGGAACCTGTAAGCCAGCTGCTTTAATTCTACTGGCAGTAAGCAGGGAGCGCCGAGCTCGCGATCTGGCTAAACGAAAACGAAGATTATCATATAAACCCCGCTGCCCAAACTTTTTAACTGTTATCTTACCTTTGAAATCCGCTAGATTAGGAAGCTTTGCAAAGGCTTTGATGGTGTTGCGGGAATTGCTATTTATAAGCTCTCCTCCGGCAGGAAAAAGGTCAGGTAACTTCAAAGCTAACTCTTCAAACTCCTGTGATAGAGTTGAATTCTGCCAGATATTAATTTTATAGCGCTCTGTTCGAAATTGATAATCTCTAATGTTCACAGTTTTAACTCCTTTTTCAGGCCTTGAAACTACTTAAAGCACCCCTAAGGTTACAATTTCCTGCCAGACCTGAGCCACTGATAACTTCTCTAAGCAGTTGTGACTCTCAAGAGGGCAGTTATGCTCTCCGCAGGGCCGGCAGTTTAGCCTAGCATTTTTTATTATTTGCCCTTTTTTATGATAGGGATGATATTTAACCTCATCGGAAGGACCAAAGAGAGTCAAGGTCGGAGTATCAACCAGGGCAGCTACATGCACAGGACCGCTATCGCCGCTGATCATTAGCTCAGCCTGGCGCAGAAGAGCTATTAGCTCTGGAATAGTGGTGGAGCCGGCTGCATTCCAGAGACGAGTTTCATACTGCTCGAAGCTGCCAGCATTAACCTCAGCCAGAATAGTTTCGTTTCTATCAAAGTCAGCCTGGCTGCCAGAAAAAACCACAGCCTTATCGGTGGCTTCTAAAATTTTTTCAGTCAGAGCAACGAATTTTTCCTCGGGCCAGCGCTTACTGGGCCAGCTACCGCCGGTATTAATTACCCAGAATTCCTTTGAAATCGCCGGAGCAGACTGGAAAGCTAACCCATCAGCTAATTTTTGCCTGATTTTCTTTTCAGCCTGCTGATTAATGGAGAGGGCGGGCAGAGTCGGTTCTTCTGGTCTGGTAAGGCCCAATTCCCCAGTCCAGTCCAGGTAAAATTCCACCATATGCCGCTCTTTTGGATCCCATTTCTTACTGTGATGTAAGAATATCTGCTGACCACCGCGATGGTAACCGGCGCGGAAATCACCACCACACAAGTACTGCAAAATAACACTCCGCCAGCTGCCATGAATATTTAAACTCACCGGATAATTCTTCTGCTTGCGCTCCCGGGCAAAGTGCAGGCTTTGACTCAAGGAAAAATTTTTGTCATAGGCAAAGACCTGATCAATAAAATCAGCCTGGGCAGCCAGGGCAGCAAAATTACTATTGGCCACCAGATCAAGCTTTATATCAGGGCGCTGCTTTTTAATCTCGGCCAATAGAGGAAGAGAAAAAATCAAATCCCCCAGGTATAACAAATTAATAACCAATATTTTTTCCGCGGCAGCAAATTTTTGGGCCAGCATTTTTGATGCTCCTTACTTAAAAATTGCTGTTGGAGACAGCCAACTCTTCCACTGCTTCTAAAACTTTTTGAACTGGAAGTTCCTGCAGACATTTGTGATGGTCATAGGGGCACTTTCTCTTCCAGCAGTTAAGACAGATAATTCCTTCCTGCTGTACCACTATCTTATCTTCGGTATAGGGACCATGAGTTTCGGGGTCGGTGGGACCCATGATAGCCACTATGCTAGCCCCGGCGGCCACGGCCAGATGCATAGGGCCAGTATCTCCTCCTATAAAAATAGCTGTCTCTTTTAAAAGTCCATATAATTGAGGCAGAGTTACCCTGCCTGCTGCAATCATTACATTATGTCCGGTGTCAGGTTTTATCTGCTGTAGTTCTTCTCTCTCCTGAGCTGTCCCACTTACAATAATTTTAATGGGCCAGCCTGATAAAAGGCCAATTAAACGTCTGTACTTAACCAGAGGCCAATTTTTGCTTTCCCAGCTGGTAAAGGGATGAATGACATAAAGAGGTTTCTGGGGCTCAGCTGCGATAAATTCCTTCAGCTCATAATCGAGGTTTTCCTGCCAGTTATCAGGTAATTCCAGGCCATAGTCCAGGGTAGCAGGTTTGAGTTTTTTACCCAGGGCAGCTGACATCAGCTTTAAATTTTCTGAGATGCGATGTTCCGGTAATAACTGAGTGGCAGGCAAGGGCCTGGCAGTGAAGGAAAGAGCTTTATGATAAAAGAAGCTACTGCCTTCGCCACTGCCCTCCGGGCCAAAACGGACCGGGGCTCGAGCTAAATAGGCTGCCAGTGAACTCTTTAAAAGCCCATGAAAATCCAGGCTAACAGAATAATCTTCCTGAGCCAGACGGGAAAAATAGCCCTTAATATCCGGCGGTATCTGCCAGAAAGGTAATCTTTCTTCCCCGCGCCAGCGATTTTTCGGCATCACCTGTACTTTATCGATATACTTTTGCTGTTCCAATAGAGGAGCAGCTAAGGGCTCTACCAGCCAGTGAATTTCTAAATTGGGCCTTTCCTTAGCCAGCCAGCTTAAGGCTGGCAAAGTCTGGATAACATCTCCCAGGGCACTTAATCTGACAAAGAGCAACCTCCCCTGCGATGATTTTAAGGGTAAAAGCTTTTCAGCCTGCTCAAGCTGTTTTAGGGCAGCAGCCGATTTTTTCTGCAATAAGTCATAGCCCTGGCGTCCAGCTTCACTGGCCACCTCTTCTTCCCTGAGCAGTTCTAAAAGGCAGCTCTCTATTTCCTCTAAATTTGCTGCTTTTTTAACGGCCCCTACCTGCTGAAATTCCGGCAGCAGACTCTTAATATTGTCGACCTGGGGTCCTGTAACAACGGGGATCTTCTTGGCTACTGCCTCTAAAAAGTTATGCCCTCCAACAGGGGAAAGCGTGCCTCCCAGGAAGACAATATCAGCCAGATTATAAAAATCCCGCAGCTCGCCTAAAGTATCCAGCAAAAAGACCTCAGCCTCCTTGGCCACCTCAGAGATACCTATACTGCGCTGCTGAAAGCTGATTCTTTTCTGTTTCAAAATGAATTTAACTTCTTCACGCCTCTCTATATGGCGGGGAGCTAAAACAAGCAAGAGTTCAGGAAATTTCTGCTGTAAGTTTTTAAAGACCTCCACCATTTTTTCTTCCTCTGGCGAATGAGTACTACCGGCTACAATGATTTTTCTATTCCCTTCAACGGCAAAGGAGGTCTCATCTTCCTTCTGAGCTAAGACCTCGGCCAGCTTGATGTTTTCAGCTTCATAGACCCGCTCTGAAGGAGCTCCTATTTCAATAATACGTTCTTTATCACCGGCACTCTGCATATAAAACTCAGCCACCTTATGTAGAAGAGGCCGGAAAAAGAAACGAAAGAGGCGATATTTGCCAAAACTCTGCTGACTAATGCGTCCATTAACCATCGCTATGGGAACCTGCTGGCGGTGGGCTTCGCCAATAACCGTCGGCCAGATCTCAGTCTCCACCAAAAGCAACAGATCCGGCTGGACCTTTTTCAAGAAGAAAAAGAGGAGAGGACTGAAATCCAGGGGCAGATAAGAGACAATATCCACCCCGCTAATTTCTTTTTTGCCCAGGCTCCGGCCCTGAGGGGTCATCACTGTCAGCAAAAAAAAGTAATCTTCCTCCCGCTGAGCATACTGATCAATTATCTGGCCGGCTACTCTTACTTCACCTACAGAAGCAGCCTGGATCCAGATCACCTTTCTCCCCTGCATTTTCCTAATATCCCGGGCCTGCAGTAAGCCCAGCCTTTCCTGTATCTCCCTTCCTCGCCCTTTAAGGACTAAATAGATAAAATAAGGGATCATCAATATTACCAGCAAGGGAAAGATAATCAATTGGTAACAAAAATAGAGCACCTTTGGTATAATTAGTCTCACGTTAAGATCCTGCCTCCAAAAATAAAATATTTCCTCTTTCAGGCATCAACCTTCCAGCGCCGGTGAGTCCAGGTCCACTGGCTGGGATGAGCTCTGATATAACTTTCAGTAATATTTAAAAGCTTTTTTAACCAGATTTTCTCTTCTTCCTGGTCTAAATCCTTAGGGACTTTAAAGGAATCCTCCACCTTCAATTTATAACTGGCAAAACCCTGACGGACTAAAAATACTGGAACAATTATAGCCCCAGTACGAGCACTTAAGCGGACTGCCCCTCGATGGACGCTGGCCGGCTGCGAGAAGAAATCCATTATCACTCCATGGGAAGCATGTTGATCTCCCAGGATATACAAAGACTCCTTTTTCTGCAGGGTGCGATAAGCCTTGCGGACTCCTGCTTTTCTATCGATAATATTGATGCCCAACTCTTCTCTGAATTTATTGATAAGATCAGTAAAAATATCCTCCGACTGGCTTTTGGCAATAGCTGTTAAGAAAAAGTTCTTTTGGGCCAGCAGTGAGGCCAGCCATTCCCAGTTACCTAAATGAGCGCTATAAATTATCACGCCCTCTTCTCTATTCTTTAATTCCTCTAATTTTTTGAGTTCACTTAGGTCAAAAAAGTCAGTTAAAGCCTGCTTTTTAAACTTTTTAAACTTTCGCTGTAAGAAAAATTCTATGATCACCTGGCCCAGATGGAGGTAGTATTTTTTTAAAATCCTCTCCAGCTCTGCTGGTGAATATTCATCACCTAGAGCCTGGCGTAAATTTCCCCGGGCCACTTCCTTTCTCAGACCCAGCCAGAGAGCCATCCGGCCAAGGAGCTTGCCCAGCTGCTGATTGCAAAAATCAGGCAATATATTAACTAAAAAGAGAGCTCCATAAAATAATGCTAAAATCAGAGGTTTAACAAGCAGTTTTCTTGCTTTCAGCAACATAAAGACTCATTCCTCCAATCGCCGGTCAGCCAGTTTCCAGCGCCGATAAAACCAGTTCCACTGCTCGGGGTTAGCAATTATCTCTTTTTCCGTTATCTCCAGCAGCTTTTTTAAAATTTCCCGTTCCCTGCCAGGAGTTAACTCCTGAGGCAGCTTAACTTCAGGTTTAATATTAATAGAAAAACTGGCATAATCCTGCCTTCCAATAAAAACCGGCAGCAAAGCTGCTCCAGTCTTACTGGCTAATCTTACGGCTCCCCGATAGACACTGGCCGGTCGACCAAAAAACTCCAGCTCCAAACCACTATCTCCGGCATGCTGATCTCCAAGAACCAACAGCAATTTCCCATCTTCTAGAGCTTTATAAGCTCTCCGGAGAGAAAAACCAGTTTTAATCACTTCTAGTCCTAAGTCTTTTCTAATCTCATTTATTCTGTCATCTAAATATTGCTGTTCCGCTGCAATAGCCGCCACAGGATAACCCAGTTTCACCAGGGCCGGACCCAACCATTCCCAGTTGCCGTAATGGGCAGTATAAATGATAACCCCCTGCTGGCGACGATAGGCAGTATGTAAATGGTTATGGCCAGAGAGCTGAAAATGTTCTTCAAAGGAAGACTTCTTTAGTGCCGGCATTTGCAAGAACTCCAGTAGAAACTGACCAAAATGGAGAAAACTTTTCTCGATGATTTCCTCTTTCTCCTCTTCTGTGAAATGAGCAATTTCAGCGCGGCGAATATTCTGGCTGGCCCTTTCCCGTTCCCCGGCGATAAATTTATGGCCTGACCAGCCCAGAAGTTTTCCTAAGGGAGCTAAGAAAAAGGACGGCAGCAGGCGAACCAGCACACTTAAGATATTAAATATTAGAGCGATTAATTTTTCCTGCAAAGCTATCCCTCCTACCAGTCTACCAGACCTTAGCCCTTAATAGATCTTGAAAATTTACCATACCCAGAGGGGAGTCTTTTTCATCCACCACCGGCAGATGATTGATCTCTTCCTCTTCCATGAACTTTAAGGCCTTTACAGCCAGCAGATCAGGTTTTACTTTACTGGGGTCAACGGTCATTATTTTGCTAACTGGCTGCTTTAGTAGCTGCTGATCTCCCTCACCGATAGCCCGACGTATATCACCATCGGTGATTATGCCCACCAGCCTATCCTGACCATCAATCACTGAAGTGGACCCCATTCTGCTGTCGGTCATGATAAATAAGGCCTGCTGCATGGTAGCATCCTCTTTAACCACGGGATTTTGCTGGCGGATCTCCAGCACATCCTCAACAGTGGTCAGTAGTTTACGCCCTAAAGAACCTCCAGGATGAAAAAGAGCAAAATCTTCTTTGCTGAGTCCCTGAAGGTGCAACAAAGCCATCGCCAGAGCATCGCCTAAAGCCAGAGCAGCGGTGGTACTGGTGGTGGGGGCTAACCCCAGGGGGCAGGCTTCCTCTTCCACCAGGGTATCTAACACCAGATCAGCCTGCTCTGCCAGGGGGGACTGGGGATTGGAGGTGATCACTATTAAGTCCGCTCCAATTCTCTTTACCGCTGGCACCAGCCGCAATACCTCCTGGGTTTCTCCACTGGTGGAAAGAGCCAAAAGGATATCCTGACCGGTAACCATACCTAAATCTCCATGAAGAGCCTCACCGGCATGGACAAAATAAGCAGGGGTACCAGTGCTGGAAAAGGTGGCGGCCATTTTCCGTGCTATGAGGCCAGATTTACCCACTCCCGTAAGTAGCAATCGCCCCTGGGATTGATAGAGGCGTTCTAGCACCTCAAGATATTCCTCCTCCAGTGCGTCAGCTAATCGTCCCACAGCTTGAGCTTCCAGCTGTAAAACTTCCCGAGAATAATTCAAGGCAGTCTTAAGGTCTGCTTCTGTCATCAACTTCTGGCACCACCCTGGCGTCGTAATCTATCAAAGTCCTTAACTTCCTTCAGTAGTTTTTCCATATCATCCAGGGACACCATCGTCTGACTATCGCTTTTAGCTTCTGCCGGCCGGGGATGGGTTTCCACAAAGAGAGCAGAAATACCTAAAGCAGCTGCTGAGCGGGCTAGGGGCCGGACATATTTCCGCTCACCACCTGAACTATCACCCTCTCCACCAGGAAGTTGTACACTGTGAGTGGCATCAAAGACCACTGGATAACCAGTCTCCTTCATCCTGACCAGCGACCGCATATCAACTACCAGGTTATTATAGCCAAAGGTTACCCCCCGCTCAGTGAGCAGGATTTTCCTATTACCGGTGCTCTCAATCTTTTCCACCACCTGGTCGATATCCCAGGGGGCCAAAAATTGCCCCTTCTTAACATTAACAATCTTGCCGGTATTACCTACGGCCAGAACCAGGTCGGTCTGGCGAGACAAAAAAGCTGGGATCTGCATCACATCTAAGACCTCAGCAGCTGCCTCTGCCTGTTCTGCAGTATGGACATCTGACAGGACTGGCACTCCAAGCTTTTCCCTGACATCGGCTAAAATATGGAGACCACTATCTAAACCAGGACCCCGAAAAGAATGAAGAGAGGAACGATTAGCCTTGTCATAGGATGATTTAAAAACAAAGGGAATATCTAAAGACTCAGTCAACTCCTTTAAATGACTGGCAGTCTGCAAAGCCATCTCCCGGCTCTCAATAACACAGGGTCCAGCCAGAAGTACAAAGGGATGGTCTGAGCTGCCAAAAACAATATCATCCCGCAAACGAATACTGGTTGCCATCTGCTTTCTCCACCTCCTGTAGGGTTATAAAAATTTACTCTTGCTTATTATACCTTGACTTTAAAATGTTGCTATTTATTTTTGCTGACAGTTAACTTTTCTTCCACCAGGGGAATATCTTCAGGACAGTCAACACCAGGGCCATGATATTCACAGAGGCTGACTCCAATCTGATAGCCATTCTCCAGGGCTCGCAATTGTTCCAGGGACTCCCGTTGTTCTAAGGGGGTAGGAGCTAACTCGGTAAACTTCTGCAGAAACTTTTGCCGGTAGGCATAGAGGCCAATATGTAGTAAAAATCTTCCCTTTTTAGCGGTAGAATTATTGTCCTGAGAGCTATCCAGAGCACCAGGGGTGGCTGGTATAGCTGCCCGGGAAAAATAAAGAGCCCTATTGCTGTTATCTAAAACCACCTTTACCCGATTGGGATCTGGACCTATTTCAGGGCCAACCGGGGCTGCTAAAGTGGCCAGAGCAATCGCTTCATCTCTTTGCAAGGTCTTAACTGCCTCATCTACCATCGCCGGCCTGATAAGGGGTTCATCTCCCTGGATATTAACTATAATCTCAGCCGACAGATTTTGAGCTGCCTCCGCCAATCTATCGGTGCCGGTTTTATGCTCTGGAGAGGTCATCATAGCTTCTCCACCGATATTTGCAATCTCAGCAGCTATTCTTTCATCATCGGTAGCTACCAGCGTTAACTCAGGCAGCCGGGCTTTCTCAACCTGCTCATATACTCGAGCTATCATGGTCTTTCCTGCAATCTCAGCCAGAGGTTTCCCAGGAAAGCGGCTGGAGCCATAACGAGCAGGGATAATTGCAGCAACCTTCACAGCTAATCCACCTCCTCTTCCCAAATAGAAGCTGCCAGCCTATCAGCAAAGGGCTGACTGCCGGGAAAATGATTGTTAAACACCATTTTTATTTCTAATCTGATAGGATCTATTTTTTTTATCTTGAGAAAATCTACTATATCCTCTCCAAACTTAACCATATCTTTTCTGGTGGTGATGAGAAAATCGATATCTTGTTTTGCCAGAAAAAATTCCACTATTTCTTTCATATGCTCCCGGGAATAGTTATGGTGGTCAGGAAAATCAAAGTGTTTGATAATTTCCGCTCCTAAATTCTCTAAAGTGCCAGTAAAGCCTGAAGAATTGGCCAGACCGCTAAAGGAGACCACCTTACTATCTGCCAGCAAAGAAAGGTCGTAACGCTTGCCGGCAAAGGACTGCAGACCGAAGGGAGCGTGATGGGCTAAATAAATAAAATCGCCGCGGAAATATTTTTTCACCCGGGCCGTTATGGAACTGAGTCGGGCCGGGGAAACAAGATCACTTCTGGTTATCACCACACCATCAGCTCTCTTTAAAGAGGTAAGGGGTTCCCGCAGCAATCCCCGGGGCAGCATATATCCATGACCAAAGGGCTGAGTGGCATCAATTAATACTAAATCAAAATCCCGAGCCACACTCCGATGTTGAAAACCATCATCGAGCAGGATTACATCAGGAGCAAATTCCTGCTCGGCAAAAAGAGCCGCCCTGGTCTTATCACGGCAAATTACCACCGGTACATTCTCCAGCTTGCGAGCCAGCATGTAGGCTTCATCACCGGCCAGGCCTGCTCCAACCATCATGTTCTCACCATCGGAGACTATAAGGGGTCGTTGATTCTCACCGTGATATCCCCTGCTAACTACCACTACTTTTTTCTTCTGCTTCTGAAAATATTCTGCTAAACTGGCTGTAGCCGGTGTCTTTCCGGTGCCACCGGTGGTAATATTGCCCAGGCTGATGACCTTAGAGTCCAGGGTGGTTTTCTTTTTTATCCCCCAGTCAAACAACGCATTTCTAAACCTAACTGCCAGATAAAATAACAAAGCTAAAAAATATAGTACAGTCTTGATAACAAAGGGAAGAACTCCTTTTTTATCTTCACTGATTATTTTTAATAGATAATTTTTTGTTTTGACAAAAAAATCATCCATAGATTATTTCACCATCTCTCCTGCCACTACCAAAGATTAAGCCTTGACTCCCAGCGAGTTTCCCTGATATTGATGCTGGTAGAGTTTAGAATAGAGCCCACCGCGCTCTAATAGGCTCTCATGGTCTCCCTGCTCCACAATTTCTCCCTGGTCCATAACTATAATTCGGTCGGCATTGATAATAGTCCGCAGACGATGGGCAATAATAAAGGTTGTACGATCTTGCATCAAATTCTGCAGAGCCTGCTGGACCAGCTCCTCGGATTTTGCATCCAGGGAAGAGGTGGCTTCATCAAAAATAAGAATAGCCGGTTCCTTTAAAAGGGCTCGAGCAATGGCAATCCGCTGTTTTTGGCCTCCTGACAACCCCACACCTCGTTCCCCAATCTCAGTGTCATAACCGGCCGGGAACTCAGAGATAAACTCATGGGAATTGCTGGCCTTAGCCGCTGCCCTTATTTTTTCTTCCCCGGCTGTTAAATTACCATAGGCGATATTTTCTCGAATAGTACCGGAGAATAACACCGTCTCCTGGGGTACTATGCCAATATTTTCCCGCAAACTGGTGAGCTCAAGGGTTTTAATATCCTGACCATCGACTAAAACCTCTCCGGCTACAGGATCATAAAAACGGGGAATGAGATCGACCAGGGTGGATTTACCTGCCCCACTGGGGCCGACTAGTGCCACTGCTTCTCCTGGTTCAACCTCCAGGTTGATATTGCTCAGCACTTCCTCCTTGTCGTTATAAGCAAAGCTGACCCCGGCAAAGGTAACCTGCCCCTGTACTTCCTTTAACTCAACTGCTTCAGGGGGAGATTTGATGATTTGATCGTAGTCTAAAGTGGCAAATATTCGCTCTGCTGCCGCCAGAGCCGTCTGCAGGGTGGCATTGACCTTGGTCACTGATCTTAGAGGACCTCCCATGGTTATCAGCATGGTAAAAAAGGCGATGAGTTCAGCCGGTCTCATCGTTCCCCGCATAACTTCCAGGCCGCCAAACCAGAGCACCAGGGTAAAACCCAGGGCAGCGGTGAATTCAACCAGGGGGCTTAAAGCCGCCTTGTACTGGGAGTTTTTCACGGTGGCCCGAAAATTGGCCTGATTCTCTGCTGAAAAACGGTCCTGTTCATAATTCTCCCGGCCAAAGGATTTCACCACTCTGATAGCAGATATCGTCTCCTGGATCACATCAGAGACATCGGCTATTTTACTCTGCACCTCTTTGCTCTTGTGGCGTATTTTCTTGTTGAATTTTACCACGATGAAGGCGATAATAGGTATAATGACCAGAAGAAAAAGAGTCAGACGAAAATTCAAATATAATAGATAGATAAAACCGCCTAAAACTGTTAGTGACTCATATACCAGAGAAACCGAGCCCCTGACAATTGCCCCCTCCAGGACTTTAACATCATTGGTCAGCCGGGATATTATCTCTCCGGTCTTATTGGTATTATAAAAACTCAATGAGAGGTTCTGCAGATGAGCAAATAAATCACGGCGCAGGTCCCTCATCACCTTATGAGAAACATACTTGCTTAAATATTTTTGCCCGTAATAAATAAAACCCTTTAAAAAGTAAATCAATATCAAACCGCCAGCAATGGCTGAGAGAATAACCAGCCCTCCCTCTTCTACCGTGATATCAGCTATGATAGCCTCCAGCAACTCCTGGAAAACCCGGACAAAGAAAACTGTTAGGAAGGCATGAATGATCATACATAAAATAGCCAGCCAGAATCGCCGACGGTAAGGCTTCACGTATTGATAAATTCTTTTAATATTTTCCACAATAATCAACCCCGGAAATCCTTCCTGCTTTTAAACAGGGTAAATCAATCAAGATGGGCTGTGCAGTTAAAGGTGCTTAAAACCGGATGGCGATCATAATACATAACCCTGGTAAATCCGGTATTGGTGACGCTTAATTTGCGGTAATCCTTAAGGTCCATGCCCAGGATATGGGTTAAATAGACCATTATGACTCCACCATGACAGACCACCAGCACGCTTTCTGCTGGTACAGATAATATTTCCTTGCAGGCCGTTACCACCCGGTCGCGAAAATCTTCCAGACGCTCTCCTCCAGGTGGGGGATTTTCATTGGGATCATCCAGCCAATTATCAAAACTCTCCGGTTGCTCTTTCCTTATAGTGAGATAATCTTTGCCTTCCCAATCACCAAAATCCATCTCCCGCAGCTGTTCCTTTTTCTGCACCTTCAATCCCAGGCGTTTGCCGATGATTGAAGCCGTATCACTGGCCCGGTCTAAGTCACTGCTAAATATTAAATCTATCTTCTGATTTTCTAGCATCTTAGCCGCTTTTTTGGCCTGATCTCGTCCCTTTTCATTGAGGCCAATATTTAATGATCCCTGATATTTCTTCTGCCGGTTCCACTCTGTCTCTCCATGACGTAAAAAAATCAATTCTCTTTCCACATTATCACCCCTGATAGATAAGTAAAATAAGCAATATAACAGCTTCAGTTACTTCATTGATCATGCCATAAACATCACCGGTCAGCCCCTTTAATCGTCGGATTATTACCTTAGAGATAAGATAAAGAGTCAGTAGCCCTGCTAAAAACTGGGCCAGAAGAACATAACGGGGTAGCAAAGCTGCCAGCGATATGATGCCGGCCAGCAATACAGGGACCACCGCTGCTAATAAAAGATAGACCCGAGGATAATCTGAACCAAAAATTTTGCCGAGGCTACTGCCTTCAGCAATGGGCGAACGGTACATGACTACATTCATAAAGAACCTGCTTAACACAGGAAAAAAAAGCAGTCCCGGGAGCCGCAGGCCAGGTTCTAACTGCCAGAAAAAAGTAAACTTTAATAATAGATAAAGAACAGCGGTTATACTGGCAAAGGAGCCATTAACGCTGTCCCTCATAATTTCCTCCATCTCCTGACCGCTTTTGCCACTGAAAAAACCATCCATGGTATCCAAAAGTCCATCAAGATGGAGGGCACCAGTTAAATAGACATAACTGATTAAAAGCAGTATGGCCGCCACTGGCAGAGGAAGCAGAAAACGAAATAAACGATCTAAAACCACTAATAAAATTCCCAGAATCAGTCCCACCAGCGGAAAGAAAACGGTGGAGCGCAGTGGCAGTTCTTCATTATAATCAATCTCTCCTGGTACAGGAATCCTGGTTAAAAAACTCAGAGCAAAGGCAAAAGCCTGTAAGGGTTGCTTCACCATCGACTTATCAACTTCCTTATAAAAATATATTATTATCAGAACTAATAATCCCGTACTCCATTATACTATGTTTTAGGGCTGGTGACAAACCAGGATCAAATCATGGCCTCAGTTACTGCTGATACGGTATTTTTCTCGCCCCTGCTCATAGAGGTCTCCTCCTTTGCAATCATTGACTACTACCAGGGGAAAATCCTTCACCTGCAGGCGACGGATTGCTTCGGTGCCAAGATCTTCATAGGCAATCACTTCTGCTTCTTTGATGGCTGAAGAGATAAGAGCAGCTGCTCCTCCCACTGCCCCAAAGTAAATAGCCTTATGCTCCTGCAAGAGATCTCTAACTTCCCGAGACCTTGAGCCTTTACCTATCATTCCCTTCAAGCCACCCTCTAACATGGCCGGTGTGTAAGGGTCCATCCGGTAACTGGTGGTGGGGCCGGCAGGACCGATGACATAACCGGGTTTAGCTGGAGCTGGACCAACGTAATAGATAACGGCTCCGGCTAAATCGAAGGGGAGTTCTTCACCGGATTCCAGCAGCTTAACCAGCCTCTCATGAGCTGCATCCCGGGCAGTATAAATTGTCCCTGAGAGCAAGACTTTATCTCCTGCTTTTAATCCTGTTATGGTTTCTTCAGTTAAGGGAGTGGATATCTTCTTTGCCATTTTATTTATACCTCCTCTCTTCTATTAAAGAACAACACTGCGATGTCGAGCAGCATGACAGTTGATATTTACGGCCACCGGTAGAGAAGCAATATGGCAGGGGTGGGTCTTAATATTTACTGCCAGGGCCGTGGTCCGTCCGCCAAAACCCTGAGGTCCGACGCCGCTATTATTTATCTCCTTGAGAATCTCATCCTCCAGTTCAGGCATATCTCGCTCTACACCTTCTTTATTTAAGGGCAGTAGAAGTGCTTCCTTGGCCAGAAGAGCGGACTTTTCAAAGTTGCCGCCGATACCTACTCCAACAATTACCGGAGGGCAGGGGTTGGGACCTGCTTCCACCACTGTTTTGACTACAAAGTCTTTCACTCCTGCAGCACCATCAGCCGGTTTCAGCATTTTGATCTGACTCATGTTTTCACTGCCTCCACCCTTGGGGGCTATTGTCAATTTAACCTTATCGCCAGGCACTATTTTGCTATGGATAATGGCGGGAGTATTATCGCCGGTATTCTTACGCTTGCCTGCCGGGTCCTCCACCATCGATTTGCGCAGATAACCCTGAGTATAGCCCTGACTGACCCCTTCGTTGATGGCCTCTTCTAAATTTCCTCCCACCAGTTGCACTTCCTGGCCTAATTCGACAAAGACCACGGTGGTGCCGGTATCCTGACAGAGAGGCACCTCTTCTTCCCCAGCAATGCTGGCATTCTCCAAAAGCTGAGCAAAGACAGCCTGGGCCGTCGGGGATTCCTCTTCTTCCTTAGCCTGAATAAAAAAATCCTTTAATTCCTGATCCAGATAATAATTGCTCTCCTGAGAAAGGCGAGCAACCTCTTCAGTTATAGTTGCAACCTTGACTTGACGCATAGTAAGCCTATCACCCTTTCCCTTATTTAAAGGTCAACTGCATATAATAATAAAGCAAAATAACTCTGAAGGCAAGTCAGACTTCAATCCTTAATTAGAGTACTTACGAAAGGCACTGACAAAGGCCTGCTGAGGAGCTTTTTCCAGCAATTCAGTATCAATATCTTCCGGTCTAAGCTGCAACCTGCCAGCCCGCAGGGTGATAAGTCGCAGAGCCTCCATCATATTGGCTAAATCAAAGGACTGCGGGCAGCGAGAGGAACAGGAGTGGCAGGAGGCACAGAGCCAGATTGATTTTGACTTAAGGGCTTTATCCTTAGCTCCCAGATGTAAATAGCGGATCACCTGATGAGGCAGCACCTCCATCTCCTGGGCCATGGGACAGCCAGCTGAGCATTTGCCACACTGATAACAGGCCGAAATCTTCTCCCCGCTGATCTCTTCAATGCGGTGGATAAAATCACTCTTTATATGCTTCCGGGAAATTTTCACTGGTCTTCACCTCATTTATGGTTAGGATATATTAGAGTTAGAATAATCAGGTAAAAGCATCGGAGATACCCTCTCGGTCTCAACACCTTTAGCAGCTAATTGCTGATGAAAACTCTCCACATGTTTTAAGGATAAACTGTCTCCAAAACTTACTTCCCGGGCTCTCTCCGTAGCGGCTTTACCGGCTCGGCGGCCAAAGACCAGCACATCCAGTAGGGAGTTGCCCATCAGGCGATTTTTACCATGGAGACCTCCAGAAGTTTCCCCGGCAATAAAGAGGTTTTCTATGGCAGTCTCTCCCCTTTGGTCTATCTCCACACCGCCATTTTGATAGTGGAGGGTAGGGAAGATCAGCATTGGGTCTTTGGTAATATCAATATCAAAGCGGTCAAACTGTCGGTACATGGCCGGCAACTCCTTCTGTAAAGTCCCTGGACCATGAATTTCATCGATCATTGGAGAATCAAGCCAGACCCCGGTCATGCCCGTAGGGGTAGTAATTCCTAGATTCCGCCCTTCACATTCCCGGATAATAGCTGAAGCTTCAGCATCTCTGGTCTCTAAGGGATAGACAAACTGCTCTCCTTTATTGTTAACCAGTTGAGCTCCCAGCCCTCTCACCTTTTCTGTGATTAAAAGGCCCACAATCTGTTCCGGAAAAGCAGCTCCTGTGGGATGAAACTGAGTGGAGTCCATGAAGAGAAGGTTAGCACCAGCACGATAGGCCATAACCAGACCATCGGCAGTAGCACCATAGTGGTTGGTGGTGGGGAAACCAGAAACATGAATCCGACCAAATCCTCCTGTGGCCAGAATGACAGTCCTAGCCCTCACTACCATGTATTCCTCAGTCTCCAGGTCATATAAGATAGCTCCCTGACACCTTTCCTGTTCATCCAACAACAGCTCCACAGCCGGGAGAAATTCGATATATTCAATACCTCTATTCTGCACTTCGTCACGTAAAGTCCGCATTATCTCTGCTCCACTGTAATCCCGGGCTGAATGCATTCTCTTGCGAGAAGTTCCGCCTCCATGACGGGTCACCATTCGACCCTCTTCATCTTTATCAAACATATAGCCCAAATCTTCCAGCCACTTGCCGACCTTAGGAGCATCCATTACTAAAGCCTTTACCAGCTCTGGCTTATTGACAAAGCCTCCTCCACCCATCACATCTAGATAATGAATGGCTGGAGAGTCATTCTCTTTATCGGCTATCTGAATTCCACCCTGGGCCATCATGGTATTGGCATCGCCAAGGCGCAGTTTGGTGACCTGCAAGACCTCTGCTCCCTTTTCTGCTGCCACTAGAGCAGCGGAACAACCTCCCCCACCACCGCCGATAACCAGAACATCCACTTCTTTATCGGCTGTTAGAGAAAAGTCAGCTGGTTCAATTCTACTGCGGGCCTCGATTATATCCACCACTTCATGGGGTAAACTCTCTCCCTTATTGGCCCCCACCTGCACCTGACGGAAGGCATCATCACGATAATCAGGATGATAATTATTTAAAAGTTCCTGTTTTTCTTCAGGCGATAACATGGGATAGGTCTCGTTCATGCGGCTCTTTCTAGTTGCAGCCACCTTTTTTATGGCAGCCTGCATCTCTTTAGGATATGACACTCTTTCTCACCTCTCTCAAAAACCAGATATTTTGCCTTGAGCTTTAAATTTAATAACTCTTTTTTAAATTTCCTTACTCTTCTTCAATATCCCGCTCATTATAAAGTTTAGCCAGCTCTTCCTGCTCCTTTTCCATCAGTTCATTGACTTCTTCTTCAAATTCACCCTTTTCTATTTCCTCTACTCTCTTTGCTAAATGATCAGCTGCTGGAAGTATATACTTACCATAAATTCTCCGGGCCAGGATCCCAATATTATGCTGTACTAATTCTGCCGGACAGCGGGAAGCACAGAGACCGCACATAATACAGTCAAAGGAAAGATTGGCCACTTTAGTTATATCGCCGCGGATAGCAGCATTCATATAATTCATCACTTCTAAATCCTGAGGACAGGATCTAGTACAGGTATTACAGCCCAAACAGCGATTAATCTCAGGGTATAAATTCATCAAAACATTGCCCCGGGCCTTTAGTTCTTCAATATCATAGGTCTTCTTTATCGCTGGATAAAAGGGCAACATTGAAAGATACATATCTTCAGCTACCACTGTCTGACAGGCCAGCCCTTCCTGGACTCGATAGTCACCCTTGATACGGTAAACAGTGGCGCAGGCTCCACAGAAACCACCGCGACAGCCACAGCCTCTTTTGAGCTGGAAACCTGAATACTCCATAGCCTTCATAATCGTCAAATTTTCGGGAACAGAATAAGCTTTTCCCATCAAATAAATTGTTACCATGCCATCAGCCATCTTGCATTTTACCCCCTTCGCACACAATTACTAGTTAATTAGGTGTCAACTCATCTTCCTCATAGGTAGTCAAGGGCAGCGGTTCCTCTAAATCTTCTCCCGGGAGGTAAGAGAAAAATTCCTGGGCTCTTTCCCCCACCAATTTAAAGATCTCCAGCAGCGGAATATCATTGGGGCAGGCACTTTCACACTGGCCACAGGCAACACAGGATAGCCCCATATGATTTAGTCGCGTCAAATGAAATAATAAAGTGTCAGCAGGCATTTTAATTGCCCCCTTGCGTTCAGCCCAATTGAGGTATTTGCGGCCTTCATGGAGAAAGATTTCCGTAGTAAAAACACACTCCTGACAGTAACAGATAGGGCAGGCCCGGCGACAATTGTGACAGGTACGGCAGAGATCTAAGGTGGCAATAAGTCCAGTAATATCAGCTATCTCCTGGGAAAAATCATTTATTTTCTGCTGCCAGTTAGCTCTTCTTTCTTCTTTGATAGCTTTAAGCAGCTCTGACCGCTCAGGGGCAATCTCGCTTTCTGCTAAGCCCAGCTCTGCAAGCAGCTTCTCTCCCTCTTCCGAAGAGGCCGTGAGGAGAATTTCTCCCGGTTCACTGCCAACTAAAGCTAGATTAATATCCACTAAAGAGGTAGCGGGGTGCTGACAATATTGACAGGCCTTTCTTAAAGGTATTTCTTCAACTTCACCAGCCCGCAGTGATTTTAGCCAGCGGGACAGGAAGTCTTGCTCAGCAGCCAGCAGCTCTTTAAGCTCCCCGGGTTCACAGGTCCCCAGACAATCAACGCCAATGAGAAGAAGATGGTCCAGATTAACCTGCTGCAGCTTTTTTAATTCCACTAAAGCTCTCACCTCACAGGGTTTTAACAACACCGCCAGTTTATCAGCTGGTTCTTTGAAAGTAAGATCTGAAACCAGCTCAGCGGCATTGACAACCTGATTAGGGGAAAATAAAAACAGTTCCGCTCCCTGAAGATTCTGCAGGAGAGAAGAAACTATCCCTCCGGCAGTGGTCTTACGGGGAGCCAGCAGTCCCTGAATGGTACCCTGAGCTAAAAGGGGAGCAAAAAGTTCCTCAATTACCCTGGTGGTAAGATCTTCGGTGGACCTATCTTTGCTAATTTTAAAAGTCTTGGTCATGGTCATCCCTCACTAAATTTCCCAATTATTTTTCAAGGTATTTGGTCCCAGTTCCTTTAATCTTGTCACCATCTCCGCTACTGTTTCGGCAAATTTATTTCCTTCACTGGCGCTGATAAATTTAAAGCAGACCCTCTCTTCAGCAATGCCAAACTGCTGCAGAATATTTTTGACCAGAGATATACGCCGGCGAGCTTTAAAATTGCCGCTTATATAATGACAGTCGCCGGCATGACAACCGCCTATTAAAACACCATCAGCCCCATCAAGGAGGGCCTTTAAAATATAGAGAGGATCGACGGAGCTGCTGCACATAACCCTGATATTTCTGGTATTGGGCGGATACTGAGTGCGAGAAGTACCGGCCAGATCAGCTCCAGCATAGGAGCACCAATTACAGAGAAAGGCCACAATCTTGGGTTCAAAATCAGCCATTTTTCTTCCTCCTAACTGCTAAAGTTCTTCCTTCATAAATCTTTTGCATTACCCTGCTAAAAAGTTGTCGCTTCCAGCATAGCCATAATTTCCTCTTTCTGAAAACCGCGGTGGCGAGAAGCACCTCCAGGACAGCCCACCACACAGGCCCCGCAGCCCTGACATAAAATTTCTTTGACCTCAGCTACTTTAGTCTCGGTGTCTATCTCCCGGGCATCATAGGGACATAACTCCACGCAGACCCCACAGCCAGTGCAGACCCGTTCTTTGACTTCAGCCACTATACCGGTGCTCTCCAACTCCTCCTGGCTCAAGAGAGTGGCCGCCCTCATAGCAGCCGCCTGAGCCTGAGCTATCGTCTCACTGATATTTTTGGGGGAATGGGCCAGACCGGCCAGAAAAACTCCCTTGGTAGCGGAATCCACAGGCTGTAATTTGACATGTGCCTCCAGGAAGAAGTTATCTTCATTTAGAGGAGTTTTCAACATCTGGCTTAATTGCTGGTTGCTTTCTCCAGGAACAATAGCTGAAGCCAGCACCACCATATCAGCCATATCGCTGATTTTTTGAGAGGTCAATGGCTCCTGATAAGTTATAGCTAAAGCTTCCTCTTGAGGTTTAACCTCAGGTTTGTTATCTTTGGTGTAACGGTTAAAATTAATCCCTAATTTTCTGGCCCGGCGGTAAAGATCTTCCTGATAACCATAGCTGCGCATCTCTCGATAAAGTATGGTGATCTCCATCTCCGGTCTTTGTTCTTTGAGATGGATAGCATTACGAAGGGCCTGGCCACAGCAGAGGCGGCTACAGTATGGTCGATCCTCTTCTCTGGAGCCAACACATTGGATCATGTAGAGACTCTCTGTCTCGGGGATTTCCTGTCTGGTAAATAACTCTTCTAATTCTAGCTGAGTTATAACCCGCTCACTCTCTTTATAATTATACTCCTCTGGTTCTGCTTCCCTGGCTCCGGTGGCCACAATGATAATACCGGCTTCAATCTCTCTCCTGGTCTGCTGCTCTGCAAGATCATTTTGGCTGCTGTCACTGGCAGAGGGTTTCAACTTCAGGTGATAATTTCCTACAAAACCTGAAATATCAGCAATTTCCTGTCCATAATGGACCTCAATCAGTTCATGGTTAAGCACCTGACTCTTTAACTTTTCTAAATGATATCTTATCGGCCTATCCGCAGGGGTGCGAGATAATTTCCGAGCCTGACCGCCTAACTGCTGCTCCTTTTCTATTAGAAAAACGGGGAAACCCAACTGGGCTAACTCTAGAGCTGAAGTCAGACCGGCAACGCCGCCCCCGATTATCAGGGCCTGCTGGTTGATAGTAAAGGAGCTGGTATAAACAGGTTCTTTCTTTTTGACCCGATTTACTGCCATCTTCACCAGATCCTTGGCCTTCTCGGTGGCCGCTTGTGGCTGCTGTTGATGCACCCAGGAGGCCTGTTCTCGGATATTGGTCATTTCAAAGAGATAGGGATTTAAACCCGCTTCCCTGACGGTATCCTGATAAAGTGGTTCGTGAGTTCTAGGTGTACAGGAAGCCACCACCACCCGGTTAAGATCCTTTTCTTTAATCTGCTCCTTGATCTCATCTAGAGAATCCTGAGAGCAGGTGTAGAGATTTTCAGCAGCCAGCTCCACCTCCTTCAGCTCAGAGGCTGAGGCCACCACTTCCGGCACATCTATCACACTGCCGATATTGATACCACAGTGGCAGATAAAGACCCCCACTCTTATCTCTTCTCCTAATTCTTTCTCCTCGGGATATTCCTTCTCCCGGGTAAGAGTATTGCGAGCAGGAGCTAATAAGCCAGCTGCTTCAGCAGCTGCTCCACTGGCCTCGGTGACAGTCTCCGGGATATCCTTTGGCCCTTTAAGAAGGCCACAGGTATAAATACCCCTTTTACCGGTAGCAAAGGGGGCAAATTCATCGCTGGCAGCAAAGCCATACTTGTTGGTGCGAATCTGTAAATCCTGCAGTTGCTGGCTCATCTTTTCCTCCGCTTTAAGGCCGCTGGCCAGAATTACCAGATCGTATTCACGCCTGACTGAAGGACCTTCTCCGCTGGTGGCCTTTAACCTGATATTGCCCGGGCTATCTCCTTTTTCTACGCCGGATACCCGGGAGCGAATAAAGTTAATCTCCGGCCTGGCCTGAGCCCGGTTATAATATCTCTCAAAATCTTTACCATGGGATCTAATATCAATATAATAAATATCAATCTCCACATTTTCCTGGTGCTCTAAAGTTATCAGAGCCTGCTTAATGGTATACATACAACAGACAGCTGAGCAGTAGTTATTATCCTGAGAAATATCCCGGGAACCAGCACACTGCACAAAGGCTATCCTGCCAGGATGCTGCCGGTCAGAAGGGCGCATTATCTCGCCGGCAAAGGGACCTGAGGCACTTAAAATCCGCTCATACTCAAGGCTGGTGAGCATATTATCCCAGCGGTCATATTCATAGTCACTTAGGTCGGTGGGGCTAACAAGTTCACTACCGGTGCTAAAAATCACTGCCCCCACATTATAGGCAGGCTTTTCATCTTTTTTAGTATGATCAATACAATCTGGTTCACATTTATCTATACACTGCCAGCACTCAGAGCAGATAGCACAGTCCAGGCAGCGCTCGGCTTCTGCTATAGCTTCTTGCTGGCTATAACCTGAGATTACCTCCCGATAATCCTGACATCTCTCCTCTGGCGTTGCAGTTGCAGGGGAAATACGAGGCTCACATGTAACAGCCGCTTCCGGGGCCGGCAGGTCGTCTTTAAGATCAGGCTCCCGGCCAGCTTTTAAGTCTTCGCCACTGAGATAGCGCTGAAGAGATAGAGCGGCCTGTTGACCGCTGGCAATGGCCTCCACCACTGAAGAGGGTCCTGTTATTATTTCTCCAGCAGCAAAGACACCCTCTTCTCCTGTAGCCAGAGTTGTTTCATCGGCCTTAATGGTATTATTAGCTCTGGCGGCAATACCATCACCGACTATGCCCAGCTCTTCAGGCTCCTGGCCAATGGCCGTTAAGACCAGGTCGGCAGATATAATTTCAGTACTGCTCTTATCATATTGCGGGGCAAAGTTGCCCTCTTCATCAAAGACAGCTATGGTTTCCCAAAACTCAACCCCGACAACTTGATTATCCTCTCCAGGGATAAACCGCCTGGGTCCCAGGGAAGTATTAATCACAACCCCTTCAGCCAGGGCCTCCTCTAACTCCCATTGATGGGCCGGCATTTCTTCCTGGCTTTCCAGGCAGGCTAACTGGACCCGAGAAGCACCCTCTCTAATAGCCGTGCGTGCGGCATCGATGGCCACATTGCCGCCACCAATAACCAGGACCTGAGCCCCTTCAACCTCTGGAAGGGAACTAAAATTTTCTTTCTTGTTACAGTAATTTTCTTTTGCTGCTTTGATAAAATCCAGTCCCTCCATAATTCCTGCTAAATCTGAATTAGGAAGGTCTAGAGAGCGGGCTTTAGTGGCTCCTGTGGCCAGCAATAGGGCATCATAGTTATCCTTCAGTTCCTGCCAGCTTACATCCTGACCCACTTCTGTCTCGCCCTGAAATTCAATGCCATGGGATAAAATATAATCAATATCCTGCCTTAAAACTTCGGGGTCCAATCGGTAACCAGGCAGGGCAGTATAAAGAGTGCCACCGGGTTCTTCCTCCCGGGCAAAAACTTTGACCTGATAGCCGGCCGCTCTTAAATCTAAAGCCGCAGTCAATCCCGCTGGTCCCGCCCCCACAATGGCTATTTCTTCTTCTTTCTCCTTATCTGATTCCAGTTCAAAGAGTGGTTCGTCAGTCCAGCCGTAATCCGCCGCTGCTCTTTTTAGACTGGCGGCAGCTATGGGTTCATCAAAATCCTGACGGTTACAGGCCTCTTCACAGGGATGATGGCAGATCCGACCGCAGATGCTGGGAAAAGGTATATCCCGGCGGATAACCTGCAGGGCTTCGGCAAACTTTTCTTCTCTTATTAGAGCGGTATATCCCTGTACATTGCAACCAGCAGGACAGGCTTCCCGACAGGGGGGAAGACCCTTCTTCTCTATATTGTAATTACTGGGTATAGCCTGGGGATAGAGCTTATAGGCAGCCTTTCTGTTGTTAAACCCCTCATTAAACTCATCTTTTATCTCCACCGGGCAGACTTCAGCACAGTCACCACAGGCGGTACATTCTTCCGGATCAATATAACTGGCTTTTTTGTCCAGAGTCACCTGAAAGTTACCGGCCTCTCCCTGGATTGACTCAACTTCAGCTTCTGTAATTATCTCTATATTCAAGTGGCGGCCACAGTCCACCAGCTTAGGAGATACAATACACATGGCACAATCATTGGTGGGAAAGGTTTTATCCAACCGGGCCATTCTGCCTCCAATGGCAGACTTTTTTTCCACCAGGTAGACCTTATAGCCAGCTTCAGCCAGGTCCAGGGAAGCCTGAATGCCGGCTATACCTCCACCTACCACCATCACTGCCCCCACCAGGTTTTTGCCATCATCTTTAGCTTGAGATTGAGCTGCTTTTAGGGCTATATTATTTTGAGCTTTTACGTTCAGGTTGTCCAAGGTATATCACCTCATTTAAAAGACTGACCTAAATTACTCTAATACTTCATCGATCATATCCATAAACTGACCCGGTTCTAAGTTATGCTGTCGGGTTGCCCCATTGGGACAGGCAGCCACACAGGCTCCGCAGCCTTCACAGAGCACTTCTTGAACTTTCGCTACTTTCTGGCGGCTACTGATCTCCCGGGCTTCATAAACACAGGCTTCAACACACTGACCACAGCCGGTGCAGAGATCCTCTTCAACATATACCACTGTAGGGGAATGGGCCAGTTCATCACCGGAAAAAAGACTCTTGACCTTGCTGGCAGCAAAGCCGGCCTGGCTCACAGTATCGGGAATATCCTTGGGAGCCTGAGCTGCACCGGCCAGATAAATTCCCCGGGTTAGACTTTCCACCGGTTTTAATTTGGGGTGAGCTTCATTGAGGAAGCCATGCTCATCGGTACCTATTTTAAGTTTTTGAGCCAGTTCCTTTACGCCAGAATTAGGGACAATAGCGCAGGCTAAAACCACCAGGTCAGCGTCTATTTCAATCTGCTCATCGCTTAAGGTATCGACGCCTAAAACTTTGACCTGCTCCCTCTCTCGAAAGAGGCGAGAGACCCGGCCTCGAAAATAACGGGTACCCTCCTGCTGAATTCCCTCCTGGATGAACTCTTCATAGCCTTTGCCACCAGCCCTAATATCCATGTAGAAGACATAGGCCTGGCCGTCTTCCACCTGATGCTGATAAAGCTTGGCATGCTTGGCGGTATACATGCAACAGATTCTGGAACAATAGGGGTAACCCTTTTCTTCATCTCGAGAACCCACGCATTGAATAAAGACCACTTCCTCAGGGACCTTTCCATCAGAGGGCCGGCGGACCTCGCCGCCGGTGGGACCGGAGGCAGATAAAAGCCTTTCAAACTGCAGGCCATCAATGACATCAGGCACCTCACCGTAACCATATTCGCTTAATTTATCCTGACCCAGCAGGTCATAACCGGTGGCAGCTACCACGGCTCCCACCTCCAGTTCTATAATTTCATCCTGGTCCTGAAAATCAATAGCTTCTGTGGGGCAGATCTGCTGACAGACCCCACATTTCTCTTCCTGCAAATACCTGCAGGCCGCCGCTTTTATAGTCGGTTTATTGGGCACCGCCTGGGGAAAGGGCACTGATATCGCCTTTTCTTTAGCTAAACCCCGTTCAAAGTCACTTTTAACCTCGGTAGGGCATTTTTCCTGGCAATCTCCACAGCCAGTACACTTATCCCAGTCCACGTAGGTAGCTTTCTCTTTAACCTTTACGGTGAAGTTGCCTACATAACCTGATATTTCCTCTAATTCGCTATTCATCAGCAGCCTTATCTTTGGATGGCGGCTAATCTCGGCAGTTTTAGGAGTCATAATACATTGTGAGCAATCCAGAGTAGGAAAAGTTTCCGAGAGCTGAGCCATATGTCCTCCAAGATAGGAATTTCTCTCCAGCAGGATAACCTCATGGCCACTTTCTGCTATCTCTAAAGCAGTCTGTATTCCGCTAATTCCTGCGCCTATAACTAAAGCTTTTTTGGTCAGTGATGCTTTTATCTCTTGCAAATCTTTATCCCTCCTGACTTTAGCTACCTGGGAGCTAATAATATCAAGAGCTTTCCCGGTAGCAAGCTCACCAGCTGGATGGACCCAGCTGCACTGCTCTCTAATATTAGCTATTTCGCACTGATAGGGGTTCATGCCGGCGGTATTGACCAGACCCCGAAAGGTTTCCTGGTGCATATTTGGCGAACAGGCCGCTATCACTACGCCCTCCAGCTCTTTATCTAAAATGGCATCATAGATAATTTTCTGACCGGGTTCTGAACAGAGATACTGGTAATTTTCAGCATAAACAACCTCTTTTTTCTCCTGGCTCTTCTCCACCAGCCAGTCGATATCAACGGTGCCAGCAATATTTTTTCCGCAGCCACAGATAAATACTCCTATTCTCTTCATGTCACTTCACCGGCATATCGAAACCAGGCAATTTTGAGCTCAATCCCAGAGCAAATTGGAGAAGTTCAGTGAAGTAAATAACAGGAATTTCACTAAAACCTGGCTCCCGCTGACTTATTCTTTGCTGGCTTTCCTGTAAATTAAAATGACAGAGGGGACAACTGGCCACAATCAACTCAGCTCCCCGCTCACTGGCAGAATCCACCACTGCCCGAGTGGCTATTTCTGGAGGAGTCTCTAATTGCAGGGTAGCATAGGCCCCGCAGCACTCCGCTCGATGGGGAAAATCCACTGGTTTAGAACCCAGGCCAGCTAAAAAATCCTCAAAAATTTTGGGGTTTTCCGGATCATCAAATTCAAGCTCTTCCCGGGGGCGTAACAACAGACAGCCATAATAGGGAGCAACCTTCAGATCTGAAAGGTCGACCTTTACCAGTTCACTTAATTTGGCAAACCCCACCTCCTGCTGCAAAACTTCCAGCAGATGAACCACCTCCACCCCCTGATGATACTCATCTTCGCGATTATAGCTGTTAATCCTGTCTAAAGTCTCCTGGTCATTATCTGCTAAATAATTAACTCTTTTGTGGACATTAAAACAGGCTGAGCAGGCAGTAACCATCTTATTGGAAACTTCGTCCTCTTTGCTCATCCTTTCAGCCTGCACCAGGTTTCTCAAAGGAGCTGCCAGAGGAAAAAGCCCATCGCTGGAAAGAGGATAAACCGCTCCGCAGCACTGCCATTCTGGTAGTTCCTTAAGCTCAATCCCCAGGCTATTGTAGGCCTCTAGGGCTGATTCGTTAAAGGCTGCCGCTTTTTCAAATAAAGAACAGCCGGGATAATAAGGGTATTGCAAAAGTATCAACTCCCCTCTTTAAAAAATGCTAAGCTCCGGTAATAATATAGTTATATACAGGTCAATCAACTAATGTGAGATCAAGCTAAGACTTCTTCAATTAGTTCTGGAATAGAGGTTGGGATTCTGGCCACCTGAGCTCCAGCCTCTTCTAAAGCTTTGATCTTTCCTTCTGCTGTCCCGGTACCGCCAGAAATAATAGCCCCGGCATGTCCCATGCGCTTGCCGGCAGGAGCTGTGCGCCCGGCGATATAGCCTACCACCGGCTTATCCATCTCCTTGATATACTCTGCTGCTTCTTCCTCGGCCTGACCACCGATCTCACCGATAATGACTATTGCTTTGGTCTCAGGGTCGGCCTGGAAATCCTGGAGCACATCCACAAAAGAAGTGCCTATCACTCTATCGCCACCGATGCCGACCAGAGAACTCTGACCAAAACCAGCTTCTGTTAGAGCCAGGGAAATCTCATAGGCCAGAGTCCCGCTCCGCGATATCACCCCTACTTCACCGGGAGTGAAGACGGCCCCGGGCATGATTCCGACCTTGGCCCGACCCGGGCTGATAACCCCGGCAGTATTGGGGCCCAATAAACGGCGGCCTTTTTCCCGGGCTATCGCCGCCAGTTCCATGGTATCCTGGACGGGAATGCCTTCTGTGATAACAACCACCTGTTCCAGATATTCTAAAGCTTCTAAAGCTGCATCTCGAGCAAAGGGGGCCGGGACAAAGATTACAGCTGTATCCGCCCCGCTCCTCTCCACAGCCTGAGAGACAGTATTGAAGACAGGGACTCCCTGGACTTCTTCTCCGGCGCGACCAGGGGTGACACCGGCTACAATATTAGTACCATATTCCAGCATCAAATTAGTATGAAAGCGGCCCTGATTTCCGGTAATACCCTGTACTAAAACCTTGCTATCTTTATTGATATAAATGGCCATAAGATCACTCCTTAGCTACAGAAATTGCTTTTTCCGTTGCTGCCGTCATGCTGCGCTCCACTTCTAAACCCTCTTCTTGCAGTATCTTGACGCCTTCTTTTTCATTAGTGCCCCGCAATCTTACCACCACCGGAACTTCAACTTTATCGAGGGTCTGCAGGATGCCCTTAGCCACCTCATCACAGCGGGTGATACCACCCAAGATATTAATGAAGATAGACTCCACTCCAGCATGATGGGAAACTTTGTTAAGGGCTTTAGCCATCACTTCAGCTGAAGCACCGCCGCCGATATCCAGAAAATTAGCCGGCTCTCCGCCGCAGTGAAGCAGGGTATCCATGGTGCTCATCGCCAGGCCGGCTCCATTGACGATACAACCGACATTGCCCTCAAGCTCCACATAGGGCAGGTCCTCTTCCGGACCGCTAAACTCTGACTGCCGGAAAAGAGCATCTTCATCAATTACCAGCTTGGCATCGGCTGCCATGATACCATCGGCTGTCAGGGCCAGGGGGTTAATTTCGGCTATCTGGGCATCTTTTTCCTGGAATAGCCGATAAAGCTGCCCTGCAATATAGGCCAGTTTGCTTAAATATCGGTGAGGTATAGGGAGTTCTGAAATGATCTCCCGGAGCTGATATAGTTCCAGTTTCTTTTCTGGAGAGAGATGGCTTTTGATAATTTTGTCCGGAGAAGTTTCAGCTACCTCCTCGATATCGACTCCTCCCTCACTGCTAACCATCAAAACTGGTTTCTTCTCTGAACGGTCAATTGTAAGACCCAGATAAAGTTCCTTTTCAATAGCTAGCTTTTCCTCCACTAAAAGTTTTTCAACCGGCAGTCCCTTTATTTTTAGAGCAAATAATTCTTCAGCCAGCTGGCTGGCTTCCCCGGGGCTATCGGCAAATTTAATCCCACCGGCCTTGCCTCGCCCTCCAACCAGCACCTGGGCCTTTAGGGTAACGGAACTGCCCAGTTTTTCGGCTACAGATTGGACCTCTGCCGGGTTCTCAGCTACTTCAGCCCCGGGCACCGGGATATTATAATCCTGAAAAATCTCCTTAGCTTGATATTCATAGAGTTTCATTGAACTATCACCGCCTTTGCTAGAGCTGTTAAAATTATTGCTGTTCTCATATTTCAGACTTTTTAAGAAATTCATAAGAGGGATTACCATTAACTTCAACAGCCAGGGTTGATTTCCCTGCAAAATTGAGCCCAAAAGATAATTAAAGGTTAAATAATAACGCAGGGGCTTAATTTTCATTTGATCCATTGAGCTTAATAAATTATCCCTTCAATGCCAAAGTGGTCATCAGAAAAAATAAAGAGAGAGGTGTCAGCAAAATTAAAGGGCTTTTCAGGGGTCTCAGTAACCAGCAGATCCAGCGATAATTTGACCAGATATTCATCGCCGCCATAATGGTTTATAGCTAATTCGGGCTGCCATTCTTCTCTCAACCAGCGGACATGAAAATGGCGGGAGAAGTTGGCTTCTAACCCCCCTTCATCATAGCGGGAAGTAAAGCCTGCAGTGAAAAGCAGCGGCTCTACCCGGTGATAGTAGCTTGTCCTTAAAGAACTGATAGCGGGTTCGCCGGCCAATTCAGTGGTAAACTCCAGGCCCAGGCTCTGACTGGCTGTGGCCTGCCAGCCCAGCCCCTGGCGCAAAGCCAGTTGACGTGCTTTTTGGGGGCGGAAATCAAGGCGGGAAGTTAAACGAATATCCTCGGGCAGGGCAGGCTCGGAGATAGTGGTGCCAATATTAAATTCCCAGCTTTGTAGTTCAACATCTTTTATTCCCCTTAAACCAAGAGTGGCAGAAACCCCGGGGTTCTGCCACTGACTAACATTGAAGCCCAACTCACCGGTGAAGTTTCCAGTATCCCGGGCTAATCTAAAATCCAGTTTACCTCTTGCTTTCATCCTTTCAGTGGCTGTCTCCAGCGCTAATTGATACTCTTTTTCTTCCTCTGAACTTTCAGCCAGCTTTTTAGCCTGCTGCCAGTAAGAAACTGCCTGCTGCCAGTTATCCTGCCACTGAGAATGCACTGCCAGCAAGGCATAAAGGCTGGCCTCTTCTCTTTCCGCCAATAACTCCCGGGCTACTTCTTCGGCCTGGCGAAATTCTCCCTGCCAGCCCAAGACTCTAATCAGCTGCTCAGCAATATCCCGCCGCTCCGGCACCTGGGCCCTGAGATAATTGAGTTCAGCCAGGGCTTCATCTGTTTCTCCTTCCCAGCTAAGCAAAAGAGCCCGAGCAAAGCGAAGATCATAGTTTGTCGCTATCTCCTTATCTTCCAGCAGATTCCAGGCTGCCTCTCTTTCCCCGGCAGCTATTAACTGCCAGACATCCTCTTCCTCAATCTCCCCTTGAGCCTGAAGAGGCATAGAAGGGGTTAATATAAGCAAAACTAATAACATAAATGTAGTTATTTTAGCTATTACTAAAGCAGTTGATTTAATATTATTAGAGTTGGTCTTCATTATTATAACTTCCTTTTTAGACTGTTTTATTTCAGACAATATTTTTAAGATCAATAAATAAGGACAAATGTCCTCAATGTAAATCTTTAAATTTCTTACTTCTCCTTAAATTAAAATTAAAGGATATCAACCTGGCTAAAATTCTTTCCGCTGCTGCTCGCCCCAGATGTTTTTCCCTTTTAGAAAATCATAGAGGCCCTGTAAACGCCAGATCATATGGAGCTGCTGATAACCAAAACCTTCTAAAAAGGCTGTCAAAAGGAGCTTGCCATTATCTCTTAGATTTTCATATTTTCGAAAAGTCAATTGTTCAAAGAGGATAGAGAGAGTGGAAAGAACTATTCTGAGCAAAATAGAAACCGTCAGGAAGGTTAAAACCAATTCCAGGCTGGCCCATCCAAAGAACAAGACTATAAAGAGTGAGATATAGCCAAAAAACTCAATGACCGGGCCGATAAACTCACCGAAAAAGAAAAAGGGATAAGCCAGCAAACCTACTACCCCATAGTCCCGGTTAAAGAGCAACTCTTTATTCATCATCAGGCTCTGACCCAGGCCCTGCTGCCAGCGCCGCCGCTGTCGGCCTAAAGTTTTAATGGTCTCTGGCACCTGGGTCCAGCAGACAGGATCCGGCAGAAATACTGTCCGATAATCACGTCCCTGTTCCTTTAATTTGCGGTTTAATTTTAACACCAGTTCCATATCTTCACCAATGGTATCCCGGCTATAACCTCCAGCGGCAATCAGATGACTTTTACGAAAAATACCGAAGGCCCCGGAGATTATCATCAGTCCTTCAAGGGCAGCCCAACCAACCCGTCCAAAGAGAAAGGCCCGTAAATACTCCACTATCTGCAGGCGAGCCAGCCAGCTTCCAGGTAGCTTAACCCTGGTCACTTTTCCTTCCTCCACCACACAGTCGTTAGCTATTCGGATAGAGCCGCCGGCCGCCACGACCCTCTTATCTTCTACAAAGGGTTCCACCAGGCGCAAAAGGGCATCACTTTCAATGAGGGAGTCGGCGTCTATATTGCAGACCAGGGGAAAGTGGGCGTAATTTATCCCGGCATTGAGAGAATCAGCTTTACCACCATTTTCTTTATCAACCACTACCAGGTTTGGATAATCCAGAGAGTCATAGACCCCGCGTATTTTAGCCGTTGTCAAATCAGCTTTATTTGTTCTATTAGAGGGCACCAGGTTAAATTTTTCCCTTAAGCGCTTTAAAGTATCATCTTTGGAGCCATCATTCACAACCACTATTTCAAATTCAGGATAGGTCAGGGAAAGCATGGCCTGAATACTTTCAGTGATTGTTTTCTCTTCATTATAAGCTGGTACAATTATACTTAAAGGCTTATAAAATTCACTTTGAAAGGTTTTTTGCAAATCTGTCACTTCAAATTTTATCTTTTCTTTCTTCAGGGCCAAAAAGGCCACTAAATTTAGAGCAATATAGGTTAAATTCACCAGCAAAAAGTAGATGATAGATATATATATTATGGTTCTAAAAATGTTCAAATTGACCACCCGCCTCCAGTATATAACTGCTCATTGCTGCTCCCTGTTCAGCACTGCCAGCTATCTCAGTCAATATATTCTGCCGGCCATTATGGTAAAGCAACATGGCAGCATAAAAACTAACCCACCAGTTTTCATCGGCCAAAAGCCCGACTATTTGCTCTTCATACCCCGGCTGGCAGCATTTATAGAGGTATTTTAGGGTCTGATTTCTAATCACTCTATTTTCGTGAGTGAGAAAGGGTTTTAAATCAATCTGAACTGGCTCTTTCAACCGGCTTAGAGCCTTCAAAACCTGAATCAGCAGTTCTTCATTTTCTCTTTGCTGTAAAATCTTTTCAAAAACCGGCAAAGCTTCCTGATAACGGCTATGGCCCAGAAGTTCGACAAAAAGAGCTGCTGACTGATAGGCTGGCACCTGAAATTTTTCTTCCAGATCTACCCTGCCGGCCAGCCAGTCTGTCAGAATTGTGATCAAAGGCGGACAAATTTCCTCACCATAATTAATTATAATCTGAGATATTCCCTCAAAAGTAATATTAGTACGCTGTAAAAAAGCAGCCATTATCTCAAAAACCAGCTCGGTTGCTCCGATATCGGTAATTGCCTGTCCTGCTATGATAATTTCATAGGTAGAATCAGATTGCAGCATTTCTTCTAGTTGAGGCAAGGAAACACTATCCCTCACCTTACCTAAAACAAAGGCTGCTCTTATTCTTTTACTTCTATTTTCAGAGTTCAATTGCTGACGGAAATGAGCGATAAAACCAATTTCCTGCAGCAACTTTTCAATCTTTTCCCGGTCAGAACCGATTAGATTATCGAGATAGGGGCGGAAAAAATTCCACATACTATTATAATTTTCAGCTAATTCTATTTCCATGGTCTTTATATCAACTTCGTCTTCCAGATATTCATATAATAGAGGCTGCCATCTGGCCTCTAACTCCTTCGACCTTCGCTCAGCCCTCTTAGCTCTGATAATATAAAGAATGAGAGCTGCCATCAGACCAATTTGGACTGTAAGGAGCACAATTATTATAGCTCTTATTATTGTCAGCATAATTAACCCTGCTCTAAAAGATTATCGATGGTCGTTAAAACCACTTTGCTATCAAAGGGCTTGGTCAGATAATCATCGGCTCCTAAATTATAGGCTTTATTGATGTATCTATCCTGACTCTTACTTGATAACACTACTTTTTTAACCGGAATTCTCTGAGACTTGATTTTATTTAATAATTGAAAGCCGTCCATCTTGGGTAAAAATATATCTATTAAAATCAATTCATATTCGTTATTCTGGATCTTCTCCCAGGCCTGCCGGCCATCATCAGCAGTATCTACTTCATAGCCAGCTCTCTCAAGCTTATCTCTTTCCAGGCTTTGAATTGCCTTTTCATCTTCCACTACCAGTATCCTTTGCCCTGTCTTAGTCGTCACAATAACCCTCCTTATTCCAACTCAAGATGCCGGCGCAGCAATTTTGGCGGTAAAGAACCGGCCTGTAGAATTTCATTATGCATCTCCTGCAGAGATTTATTGGGATAGCGGCGTTGGTAATCTTTGATAATGTTTAAGATCTCCCTTTTACCCATTAAATAGGATTGAGGTTGGGTGGGAGAAGAAGTATAACGGCGAACTTCAGCCCTGGCGTTGCTGCGCTCCAGCTGACAATTATCAACCAGAAAATCAATAGCATCCTCTACAGACATGCCCTGGCAGTGCAATTTGACATCCAGTATAATTCGGGCTGCTCGCCAGAGTTGATCAGCAAGGCGACTTAATTTCTGCAGGGGGTCGGCAATATAACCTAAGTCCTCCATTAGTTCCTCGCAGTAAAAGGCCCAGCCTTCCACAAAGAGAGTGGAAAGAAAAGAACCGGTTTTACGAATATTAGAGCCGCTTTTAGCCGCCCAGGACAGTTGTAGATGATGACCGGGATAACCCTCATGAAGGGTGGTAATGGGGAGTTTAGCATAGAAGTGTCCCTTGAGTTTTTCTTCCTTAAGCTCAGCGTCGGCATCTGGATCAACAGGAGTTACCAGAAAGAGGCCGGTGAGATCATCGGCAAAAATTCCCGGCTGCATATAGGCAGCATAGGGAATAATAGGACGGAGATAGGGTGGAGTCTCTATAATTTTAAGTTCCTCTCCTTCTGGTATGTTGACAATCTGCTCCTTGATTACAAACTCCCGGGTTTCTTCCATGGCCTGCTGGTAGGCTGATAGAAGTTCACCGGCAGCTGGATGATCTTTTTTGGCCTCCTCCAGCAGTTTCGCTGCATTATGGCCAGGTTTAATCTTCTCAGCCTGTCTTTTCATTGCTGCCTTAGTTTCAGCAAAGATCTCTTCTCCAATCTCCAGAAGTTCTTCAGCATTATAGCTTACCAGGTGGTTCTCTTCTAACAGGGTGTTAAAATATTCTTCTCCCACAGCAAACTCACCTTTAGCTTTAAAGCCAGCATCATTTTTAAGATAAGAGCTAAACTCTTCTGCTGCCGCTGCCGCTGATTGACCAAGCTGGCGAAAATCATCTTCTGCTTCCGGTAGATGCTCAGCTACCAGACCTGGAAGCAGCTGGGCAAAGAGTCCTGGGGCCATTTTTAGTTGCTCTAAACTAACCTCCAGCCAGACAGGTGGAATCCTGGCAGGAACTAGATTTTGCTCTCCCTGCTCAAAAACCCGGGGAATATCAGCCAGACGTTCTTTAAGAGATTGCAACCTTTCTCTTAGTGGGGCAAAATCTTTCAGCAGTAAGGACATTATCCCCCCGAAGACCTCTTCTACATAAAGATTGGGATTTCTCAGATGATTCTCTTTAAATTCATAATCTCTGACCATGGATGATAGATTATGATAGAGTAACTGCTGGTCTATCTCGGCCTCTAAAGTAAAATTTTCCTTGGTAATAGCATCAACCTGTTGTCGATAATCAGCCAGTTGCTGATAATTTTCGCCTATTTTTTCTTCCTGCAGGTCAGCTAATTTGCCATCCCTTTCATGGACGCCCATGTGTGTTCCAGTAACTGGCCAGACTTCCATGATATAATTGATAACTTCATCGCCAAGCTCATATAACTTTTCTTGAGACATGATTTAAACCCCTCCTTTTTTAAATCCGAAGTCAAAGGTAGTCAAGAAGAATTTTCCCCTGAACCCTTTTCAAAACCAGAATCAAACCAGGGTCAAAGGTGTTGAAACCCGTCTAAACAGCTTCCCGGGCCTTTTTTGTCTGTTTCTCTCCTCTGGTGATGGCCACTGTATAGACTATCAATGCTACCCAGATAAAACCAAAGCTGATTAAATGAGTGGTGGAAAACTCTTCATTAAAGAGAAATATCCCCAGAAAAAAACTTATGGTTGGAGCGATATACTGCAAAAATCCTATAGTGGAAAACTCAACCAGATGAGTGCCCCTGGCAAACCAGAGCAAGGGGGTCGCTGTAACTACCCCGGAAAAAATTAATAATGCTAAAACTGAAGTTGGTATAACCGCAAGGCTTCCCTCACCAGTAAGCTGAAGACGGCCGATATAAAAGAGGGCTATTGGTGTAATCATCAGGGTTTCCAGGGCCAGAACAGTGATGGTATCGAGGTTAAGAATCTTTTTTACCAGGCCATAGAGGGCAAAGGATATGGCCAGGATCAGGGCCACCCAGGGAACCTCTCCATATTGTATTGTCAGAATAAGAACACCAGTGGTGGCCAAAAGCAGGGCTATAATTTTACCCCGATTAAATTTTTCCTTTAGAACAAACATGCTCAATAGAGATACCACCAGAGGATTAATGTAATACCCCATGCTGGTCTGCAGGACAAAATTGGCATTCACTGCCCAGATATAGGTATACCAGTTGATGCTGATCAGGACTGCTCCAGCAAGAATTAGGAGAGATTTTCTCCGGCTGGCTAAAATTTCTTTTAAGATTTTAAAGTCATTTTTAAATATAAGTAGAACGGCGACAAAAACAAAGGACCAGACTATCCGATGGGCTAAAATTTCTAAGGCCGGTATTCTATCCAGGAGCTTCCAGTAGATAGGTAGAAGCCCCCAGGCCGTAAAGGCCATAACGCCATAAATTATGCCCAGTCTTTTATTATATGTATTATTTTGCTGTGACTGATTTTCCAACTTATTCACCTATTCCTTTACTTTGATTTTTGCTAAATATGTCTTTGAACTTTCTTTTATCTTGTTTATATTTTAGCATCTTATTTATATTTTAGCACATTAAACCGATATTTTCAGGTGTTTTTCTGCCTGCTTTATCTAATTTCCCTGCTTTTATATGAATATGACCATTTTGGGGTTAATAATTTTTGCTATTTAGAGTTAAATATGAAAATTTTAACGATTTATAAATAATATTTGCCTTTCAGGGTTGTAATCTAATCCTGTAAATGATATAATTTTATCAAGCAAAGAATGTGAATTTTTGAACAACTCTTGCTTTAAACTTATCTTTTTCTTATATTCCCTTCTTTTTGCAAATGATTTCTAAGGAGGTGCTAATATATTGAGTTAGAGTTGTCTATCAGGAACAAGAGCGAATAAAAGAACTTAGAAATCATAATGAAGTACTCTAGTCTATAGTCTATTTTTTTAATCATATTTTTCTGAATTTATAAACGGTTTCTAATAATATGGCAAAACCATTGAAATCAGAACTGGTTTTAATATAAGGAGGGCCTCTTAATGGGCAATTCTAAAATGAATGCTTATCCTCCAGCTTTATCTCCTGATCTGAAAAAACTCTATCACAACCTTGAACAGCATTATCTATGGATAAACAAAGAACTTACAGCTGAGGGCTATAAGCCCGATGATTTAGGCTACTCTCGTCCCCCTTTTATTTCTAAAAAAAATAATAATCCAGTTGAGGAGTCTTTTGTAAGTTTAAAACAAATCTCACTGCCAGAAACAATTGCTAGCTCTCTATTCAAGGAGATCTGTCATGATTTCGCACAAGTCTTAGATAAGGGTGACGCAGAACAATTACAGATTTTCTCGAAAAAGGTAAGTGCTGGCGAGATTAGTTTTGCTCATTTACTGGAAATATATTCTGGAAAAAAGGACTTAAAGGTTGCAAAAGCTCATTCTTTAAAGGAAGAACTTTTTGCCCAGGTTATGCTCTTCACTTTAAGGCCCTTTATCAGCTGGATTAGAGACAATATTAAAGGTTTCACTAATTTTAAAGAAAGCTGGCAGCAAAATACCTGTCCCCTTTGTGGGGCTATCCCGGAACTTGCAAGGCTTACCCCCGAGCAGGGAAAAAGGTTGTTATTTTGCTGGCTCTGTGGTACAGAATGGCGCTTTAACAGATTCACCTGTCTTTATTGTCAGGAAAATTTGGCTGAAGGCCAGTCTTATTTTGCTGTCAAGGACACTCCTTACCGGGTTGATATCTGTGATAACTGCAATCACTATCTAAAAGTTATAGACCAACGTCAAATTCCAGAAAAACAAGCGGGCCCGCTTACCTGGCTGGAAAATGATTTAGGAACTCTCCACCTGGATAAGCTGGCAGAAAAGGAGGGATATAAAAGGAACTATTAAAGAGAAAGAAAGTTTAATTCAGCGGCTATTAAAAAAACAGCCCATTCTTTTCAGAATATTGCTGTAAATATTTATTTATTTCATTTTAAAGGCATAATAAGCTAGTTAGGGGGGGAATCAATTGCCACTAACCCGAAGAAATTTTTTGAAAGTATCCGGATTAATTGTGGGAAGCGCTTATTTTAAGAAAAAAAGCTCCACTGTGCTTTCAGCCCGGGATTTTGATGATCTGCGCATTGAATATGGAGAGGAAACTACTAGCATCTGTCCCTTTTGTTCGGTAGGTTGCGGTTTAATATGTCATATTCAGGAAGGGGAGCTAATAAACATTGAAGGAGACCCCGACCATCCCATTAACGAGGGGACTCTTTGCAGTAAAGGAAGTTCTCTTATAAACCTGGTCAAAATTTATGATCAAGAAGGTGAGGGTAGGCCTAATCCCAATCGGGTTACCAAAGTATTTTATCGAGAACCCTATGGTGAACGCTGGCAGGTGAAAGACTGGGACTGGGCTTTAGAAAAAATTGCTGAAAAAATTAAAAATACCCGGGATAGAACATTTGAAGAAACAGATGAGGAAGGAACAACTGTCAACAGAACAACTTCCATTGCTCATTTAGGCAGTGCTATGGTCAATAATGAGGAAAATTATATTTTCCACAAATTGGTGCGGGCTTTAGGACTGGTAAATATCGATCACTGCGCCCGTCTATGACACTCTTCTACTGTTGCCGGTCTCGGCAACACGTTTGGAAGAGGAGCCATGACCAATCACTGGATTGATTATCAAAATTCCGATGTTTTTATCAACATTGGCCTGAACACCGCAGAAAACCATCCTGTTTCTATGAAGTGGATCGAAAAGGCTCAGGAGGAAAACGATGCCAAACTGGTCTGTGTTGACCCCCGTTATACCAGAACGGCCGCAGTATCAGATCTCTATGTCCCAATGCGTCCTGGTACTAATATAGCCTTCTTAGCGGGACTTATTAATTATGTTTTAGAGAATAAAAAATACAACGAGGATTACATCAAAAATTTCACCAATGCCTCCTATCTCATCGATCCGGAATTTGATTTTGCAGACGGTATGTTTTCAGGCGCTCAAAAAGTGAATAATAGAGTTGCCTATGATAAAAAGAGTTGGGCCTATCAACAGGATGAAGAAGGGGACATCCTTAAAGATGAAAGTCTTGAGGATCCAAACTGTGTATTTCAGTTAATGAAAAAGCATTATTCCCGGTACGATATCAACACTGTCTGTAATATTACAGGTTCACCTGAAGACAAATATGAAGAGCTTTGCCAGCTTTATGCTGAAACTGGTGCTCCAGAAAAAGCCGGAAATATTATGTATGCTATGGGAATCACCCAATTCACTCACGGTTCCCAAAATGTCCGCTCCATAGCTATGCTCCAGCTTCTTTTAGGCAATATGGGGATAGCTGGAGGCGGAGTTAATGCACAAAGAGGTCAGTCTAATGTTCAGGGGGCCTGTGATACAGGAATGCTCTTCCACCTGATTCCTGGCTATATGGGTGTGCCCCGGGCAGAGCTTCATCCTACTTTAGCAGATTATCTGGATGTAGAGACACCGGAAACAGGTTACTGGGAAAATAAGCCCAGCTTCTTTGTTAGTCTGCTTAAGGCCTTTTATGGAGAAAATGCCACTGAAGATAACGACTTCTGCTATGACTACCTGCCCAAAATGGATGATAAGGATCGTTCTCACATTGGAATATTTAATGAAATGAAGGAGGGCAACATCGAAGGTTTGATCAGCTGGGCTGATAATCCAGCTGTAAGTGGCCCCTCCGCCGGTGACCAGCGCCAGGACCTGGGAAATCTTGATTGGCTGGTGGCAGTGGATATCTTTGAAACTGAAACGGCCTCTTTCTGGAAGGAACCAGGGGTGGATAGCAAGGAGATAAAAACTGAAGTTTTTCTGTTGCCGGCTGCTATGCATTTAGAGAGAGCGGGCTCGATAACTAACAGTGGCCGCTGGATTCAGTGGCGTCACCAATCATTAAATCCGCCAGAAGATGCTAAGTCTGATCTCTGGATCGCAGACAGGATATTTAAGGCTGTTCGCAATCTTTACGAGGAAGAAGAAGGCGTTAAACCTGAGCCCATAGTTGAAATGAACTGGGATTATGGCGAAGAACCAGACCCAGAGCTGGTAGCCAGAGAATTAAATGGTTATCACACAGAAGATAAGAAGTTGGTGGCTGATTTCACTAAACTGGCCAGTGATGGCTCCACTGCTGCTGGCAGCTGGATATACAGTGGTTATTTTGCTGACAAAGATGATCCTGCCACCATGAGCCGTTTGCCTGAGGCAGAAGGTATAGGCAGTCATCACGACTGGGCCTACGCCTGGCCTTTAAACCGTCGCATTATCTATAATCGGGCTGGAGCCGATGCTAAAGGAAAACCCTGGAATAAAAATACTCCTGTTATCTGGTGGGAAAATGGAGCCTGGCAAAAAAACGATGTGCCAGATTTTAATGCTTCCCTACCCCCAGAAGAAACGGCAAATGCTCCCTTTATAATGCTACCGGAATTTCAGGCTAGATTATTTGCTCCAGGACTGGCAGGAGGCCCCTTCCCGGAACACTACGAACCCTGGGAGAGCCCCATTCAAAATCTAATCTCCGGCACCCAGTTTAATCCTGCCATCCAAGAATGGTATCCCGAACAGAGGGCCAAGGTCGGCAGCAAGGAATACCCCTATGTGGCTACCAGTTACCGGGTAACTGAACACTATCAGACCGGTATGCTCACCAGAAATATGCCCTGGTTAAATGAGGCTATGCCTGATCTTTTTGTTGAAATTAGTCCTTCTCTTGCCCGGAAACTAAATGTCGAAAGTGGTGAACAGGTCATTGTTTCCAGCCCTCGGGGCGAGATAGAAGCAGCAGCCTGCGTAACTCCTCGTCTTAAACCCTTTGCTATTAATAATAATGATATTGAAATGGTGGGGATTGTCTGGCATTGGGGTTATGCCGGTATGTCTACTGGACCTGTGGCTAATGACCTCTCCCCGGCAATAGGTGATCCCAACACTACTATTCCTGAATACAAGGCTTTTCTTTGTAATATTCAAAAGAAGGGGGAGAGTAAATAATGGCTGAAATGGCAATCTTAAACGATGTGACTAGCTGCATGGGGTGTAAAGCCTGTCAAACAGCCTGCAAGCAGTGGAACGAACTTCCAGCCGAAGAAACAAATTTTGCCCTTACCGGGAGCTATCAAAACCCGGCCGAGCTCTCCAATAAAACCTGGAATCTGGTAAAATTTACTGAATGGGAAACTGGAAATGAAGTAAAGTGGTCCTTTAGTCGCCGGACCTGCCTGCACTGTACAGATGCTGCCTGTATTGATATCTGCCCACCTGAAGCTATAACTCACACGGAAGAGGGTTTTGTTATCATTAATAGAGACAAGTGTGTAGCCTGTCACATGTGCGAAGAGGCTTGCCCCTACAATGTGCCTCAGGTGGGAGATATTGCAGTGAAATGTAACTTCTGTATTAATCGGATAAGAAACGAACTAGAGCCTGCCTGTGTCAAAGCCTGCTCCACCAGTGCTCTTCTTTACGGAGAGCGAGAGGAAATGCTAAAAAAAGCCCATGAAGCTGCCGACAAATCCCCGGATTACAAAGTATACGGTGAAGATGAACTAGAGGGCCTCCATGTGCTTTACGTGCTCCCCGATGAGAGCGAACGTTTTAAACTGTCCCGCAATCCTCAACCTGGTAGCCTAGTTTATCTTTTAAAGGCTTTAAAATACTGCCTTCCTGGTAGTTTAGCCTGCTCTTTAGGGGCTAGAATCATAGGAAAAGGAAATAACAAACAACAGAGTTAACCTCAATAGAGTTGTTCTTATGCATAGCCTCCCTGAAAGGGGAGGCTATGTCTTTTATCTTAAAATCAACAATCATCCTGAAATCTCAGGAGACAGTCTCTGCAGGTTAGGGAGGTCTTTCAGAGGAGTAATATCTTTAACTTCATTGCGACAGAGCCCTAAATTTCTAATGTTTTCCAGGCGGGCTAGAGGAGAAATATCATTGACTAAATTATTTTCAAAATGCAAGCTTCTTAAATCCTCCAGCTTAGCCAGGGAAGATATATCCCTGACCCTGTTATTGTTCATATTCAAAGCCCTTAATTTTTCTAATTCTGCCAGGGGTTCAATATTTTCCACCCTGTTATCGGCAAAGATTAAGACAGAAAGTTTTTTGTTATCACTAAGAGGAGTAATATCGCTTACTTCATTGCCGCTAAAATCTAACAGCATCAGCTCTTCAAGTTCAGCCAGCTCTGAAATATCAGTTATCTTATTATCTTTAAGATAAAGAAATTTAAGGTTTTTCACTTCACTTAAAGGAGAAAGGTCTTCTACCTTATTATCAGTCAGATTTAGCCATTTGAGTTCAGGTAATTGCGCCAGAGGAGAAAGGTCTTCTACCTCATTTCCCTGCAACTCCAATCTCTCCAGTGACTTTAACTGTTCAATGCCTTCAAGGCTTTCAATATTACTATTATGAGGTCTAAACCACTTCAAATCAGCGAGATCATCGATGGTGAGAGGACTATCATCTATATTGACTTCTTCTCTTAGGGCTGCCTCCAGATTATCATCAGCGAAAGTAATCTCTTCTGCCTGTACTGTTCCTGTCATTAGCAAGCCCGCAGCAATAAATACCAGAATGATTAGACTTAAATGCGATTTAAACAAATTTTTCATTATTAATTCACCTCCAAATAGGGTATCTAAATTGAACTATAAAGCTTATATTTATATATTTTGTTAATTTATTCACAATTTTAGGTAATAAAAAAGTTATTACGAAGTTGTTTTTGTATTAGAATCCTTTAATGATCTATTATAGATTTAATATGGTAGAATTAATTTCATTGCTATTTTTCAATCTAATTCATGCCATAACAGTATCTATAAGCTTTTTATTATAAAATTAAACTTAATTTTTGCGGCTTATTAAGTTCCCAGCCTTTTTGTAATTTATTTCACTATCTTTGCTTTAATGCTAACATATTTATTTAGCTTTTGCAAGTAGTTTTTCTGATTAATCGATATTTTTTTGTGATTTCTTATGTAATTATTAATTGTTTACAAAAAAATCTCTAGAAGACGGGCCTTAAATTAACTACAGATCAATCAGGCTACATCTTCTAGAGATTTTAAATGCTCGAACTATATTTGCATGGTTACTATTATGGTTACTATAATCCTAAACTAAAATCAAAGTAGATTATAGATTAAAAGGGAGAATCAGGATAATAATACATCTCTGCATTATCCTGGGTTATTAATTCAGCTGACATAATAAATTCACCTAAAATTGGGGCTTCAGAATTAAAGTGGGCTACAGTTATCTCTAATCCTGCTGAAATCATATCAGGGGGATAGGTTACAGTAACTGGAGTTAGGGCGTCACCATCCATAATCCTTTCAATGATTTCTACCATACCGGCTCCACCAACAACAAACATTTCATCCTCTCGCCCAACTTCTTTAATGGCTTCAATTACTCCAAGAGAAATATCGTCATCCTGGGACCAGACTGCATCAATTTGATCAAATCTGGTCAAGAAATCCTGCATAACTTCATAACCATCATCTCTATTCCAGTTGGCATGCTCCCAGTCTAAAACATTGATATCAGTATCTTCAATCTCATCCATGAAAGCATCAAATCTTTGATCATCAATGACTGTTGGTATACCGCGAAGTACAACAATATCTCCGGAACCATCCAATCTGTCAATTAAATATTCTGCAGAAACTCGACCCATTCCCGGGTTATCACCGGCAACATAAATATCCTGAATTTCTGGATCGGCTAAACCTCTATCTACAACTGTAATAAAGACTCCCTGTTCCTTTAGATACCTAACTGGTTCAGTTAAAGGATCAGATTCAAAGGGCAGAATGACCAGAGCATCTATATCATGAATGGCATGCAGATCTTCCAGGTCATTAATCTGCTCCTCAGGACCATCGGCAGTGGCTAAAACGAAATTGATGTGTGGATTTGCTTCGTCCAGTTTGTCAACTGTTCTTTCAGCCCAGTAGTTAACTCCACCGGTCCAGCCATGTGTGGCTGCCGGAATTGATACCCCAATTGTCATTTCCTCTTCAGCCATGACAGGAGTAGCAGCAAAGCCTAAAACAAAAAGTACAGAGATAAGCAAAATTCCTGTTAATAATTTTCTCATCGTTAATAATCCCCCTTTTAAAAAATAAATTTAAAATTGTTCTTTAAATAAGAATCTGAAAAGTTAAATTTTAGTACTGTTAATTATCCCTCCCCTCAATTAGTTTTAGTTGCTACCACTTCTCTGGAACATAACAGCTCCAATGATAATTAAACCCTGAACAGTTCCATTTAAATAAGGGCTTACCAGATCAGTTAAGTTTAGGATATTTCCAATTAAGGTTAAAATAATGGCCCCAACAATTGTACCCCAGATTCTTCCAGCACCACCCTTTAAAGCAGTGCCACCAATTATTACAGCTGCAATAGCCTCTAACTCCCACATCAAACCGGTTGANGCTGAAGCTGCGCCCAGCCTGGGAACATATAAAATAGTTGCTACCGCAACACATAAGCCCTGCAAAATAAAGGTTATTGTTCTGACCTTTGGTACGTTTATTGCTGAATATTTAGCCACTTCATAATTAGAGCCTATCGCCAGACAGTATCTACCAAAGCTAGTTTTATTTAGAATAATTGTTGATAGTATGGCAATAATTCCAAAGACAATTACCGGTACTGGAATGCCCAGTATCAATTGATAATAGACCGGGCGGTAAGTTGCCCTAACGCCAAAGTCTAAAGATAAGGTCCCCCCATCGGCAAGATAGGTTACCAATGAGCGAAAAATCCCCATGGTTCCCAGGGTAACGATAAAGGGCTCTATTCCCCCTTTGGTTATAAAAAGGCCATTAAAGGCTCCGGCTAAAAATCCTAAAACTAGCGATGTTATTATCCCAATTACAACTGTAGTGACTCCAACTCCAAAGTTAGCTGCAGCTGCATTCATGACGATAATCATCACGCCGGAAATAAAAGCAGCCATCGAGCCCACTGATAAATCTATCCCACCTGCAATTATGACGAAGGTAGAACCAACAGCTATTATCCCAATAAAAGCAGTTCTGGCAAATACATTTCGTAAATTTCCCGCAGATAGAAAGGCTGGATTAATGGCAGTAGCTAAAATGAAAAGTAATACCAGCGCTATAAATGGGCCTAAGGTTTTTACTGTTCCGTAATTTAATTCTATATCATCAAGTCCTAACTTTTTTGCCAAATCCATCAGACAGCCCCCTTTAATCCTGTGGCATACTGCATAATAATCTCTTCCTTAATTTGCTCCCCTGTTAAACTTCCTGTTATCTTACCATCACACATAACTATAACCCTGGTGCACAGGCCAATAATTTCCTGTAATTCTGAAGAGATTACTATGCAGGATTTATTCTTTTTAGTTACCAGCTCTTTTATAAATGAATACATCTGCTGTTTTGTTCCTACATCAATTCCTCGGGTCGGTTCATCAAATATAATTATTTCCGGTTCTGCTTCCATTAATTTTGCTACCCCTAATTTTTGCTGGTTTCCACCACTTAATTTATCAGCTCTTAATCTGTAATTAGGAATCTGGATTTCAAACTTTTCTTCAGCCTCTTTTAAGGCTTTTAATTCTCTATTCTTATCAATAAAGGGATCTGAATATTTCTCCAGGGATAGCAGAGTTAAATTAAAGGGCAGATTTTTGCTCGTTAAAAGTGTTTTTCCTTTTCTATCCTCTGATAAATAAGCTATATTATTATCAATTGACTTTATATAGTTACTTGCATCAATTTCCTGATCCCTTTTATATATCTGCCCCGAAGTTCTCTCCCTAAGTCCTACAACAGCTTCTAAAAGTTCGGTTCTTCCTGCTCCCACTAAACCGGCAAAGCCTAAAATTTCATTTTCATACAGTTTAAAACTAGCGGAATCTACAAAGCCAGGAACGCTGATATTTTTTGCTTCTAAAACAACTTTTTTATTCTCTGAGACCGGCTTTTCAGGATACATATCCTCAAGTTCTCTACCTACCATCAAATTAGCCATTTGATTTTCAGTGAATTCTTTTGCCGCACCTGTTTTAATCTGTTTGCCATCTCGCAATATAGTCACTTTATCAGCTATCTCTTGTACCTCATCCAGTTTATGGGATATAAAGATAATCCCTACATTTTCGCCTTTCAATTTATTGATCAACTTAAAAAGAATTTTAACTTCTTCTTTTGTTAGTGAAGATGTAGGTTCATCCATTATAATAACCTTGGCTTCTTTTCTGACAGCCTTGGCTATTTCGACCATTTGTTGATTGGAAATGCTTAAGTCCTTAATTCTTTCTTTAGGAGTAATATCGCAATTTAACTCTTTTAAAATTTTCTGGCATTCATCATACATATATTTTTCATCTAATAAATAACCTTTCTTCTTCTCCTGACCCAAAAAAATGTTTTCCTCGACAGTTAAATCTGGAGCTAAATTCAATTCCTGATGTATCATGACTATGCCCTTTTTTTCTCCTTCAGCAATATTATCTAATGATAATTTTTCTCCCTCCAGAAATAATTTGCCTTCTGTAGGTTTATGGTAACCAGAGATAATCTTTACTAAAGTAGATTTCCCCGCACCATTTTCACCGATTAGAGCATTAACTTCTCCAGGATTTAGATTGAAATTAATATCATCCAATACTCTCACCGGGCCAAAATCCTTACAGATATTTTTAGTCGTTAATAAAGTATCCTCCACTTTATACCCTCCAGAAATTTAATTCTCCATTGATTCATCAAAGGCTCGTTCTGATGGTTTGAAATCAATCTCTCTAACAAATTCTAGAGCTTCCTTTGCACCATAAATTCTGTCCATACCACTATCTTCCCATTCAACAGATAATGGTCCGTTATAATTCATCGCATTTAACTGTCTGATAATTACTTCAAAGTCCACATCTCCATGACCTAAAGATCTAAAGTCCCATCCTCTTCTTAAATCTCCAAAGGGTAAATGAGAAGCCAGAATTCCTGCTTTCCCATCCAGGTTAACAGCTGCATCCTTCATGTGGACATGATAAATTCTGTCAGCAAAATCCCGCAAAAATACTTCAGGGTCAACGCCCTGCCAGATCAGATGACTGGGATCAAAATTTATACCAAAAGCTTCACGATAGTCAAAGGCTTTAAGAAGTTTTTCAGTAGTATAATAATCAAAGGCAATTTCAGTGGGATGGACTTCTAAAGCAAATTTTACCTCATATTTATCAAATCTATCCAGAATAGGATTCCAGAGCTCTACAATCTCTGCAAAGGCCTTTTCAATCATTTCCTGACTGGTGGGAGGAAATGAATACAAAAACTTCCAGATAGGAGAACCTGTAAAACCTGTTATGACCTGACAACCCATTTTATTTGCCCCTTCAGCCAGCATCTTCATCTGCTCAATTCCCCAGTTTCTAATTTCTTCTGGTTTACCGGCAAGTTCATCAGGCGCAAAAGCATCATACCTTTTATCATAACGCGCTCCTACACATTGCCCTGGCAAGTGAGCTCCAATTGCCCAGCATTTTAAATTATGTTTTTGCAAAATTTCTTTTTTCTTAGGAACATATTCAGGATCCTCAACTGCCTTCTGGGCCTTAAAGTGATCTCCCCAGGCAGCAATTTCCAGACCATCATAACCCATTTCTTCAGCTAAGGCACATATTTTTTCAAAGGGCAAATCAGCCCATTGACCTGTAAAAAGCGTTACCGGTCTACTCATTTTTCTACCCCCATTTTAGTTTTATAGAATTTCAATAGAATTAAATAAGTGTTTATAATTAGTTTTAAAAATCAAGCCAGCTAGATCCATTATTTGAACTTTCAACGCATTTTTCTACAAATTTAACTCCCCGGTATCCCTCTTCTAACTTAGGATAATCAAAGTCTTCTTCCTTAACTTTCCCTTTTTCTTTCTTTTCCAGTAAGGCCTGACTAAAGTTATTATAAATATTAGCAAAGGCTTCAAAATAACCTTCCGGATGACCAGAAGGGATCCGAGTATTTTTCTTTGCTGCAGGACCCAGATAATCATGACCCCGGGAGAGAATTTTTGTTGCTTCATTTAGTTTAGTAAAGTGAAGGTAATTGGGATTTTCCTGTTCCCATTCCAGGGAACCCTTTGAGCCAAAAACTCGCACCTTTAGTCCATTATCATTGCCAATTGCAACCTGAGAGGCCCAGAACATCCCGGTAGCTCCATTTTTATATTTAATCATTACCTGACCATTATCATCCAGAATTCTACCCTCAACAAAAGTATTTAAGTTAGCACTGAGCTGAGATATTTCGCAGCCAGTTATATAGCTGGTGGTATGCTCTATATGACTGCCAATATCTCCCATGCAATTTGAGATTCCCGCTTCAGCTGGATTGGTTCTCCAGGAAGCCTGCCTGTTATCGCCCATTTCCGCTCGTTCTGCTAACCATTCCTGGGGATATTCTCCCATAATAACTCTAATATCACCTAACTCACCATTTTCTACTAGCTCTTTAGCTTCCTTTACCATTGGATAACCGGAATAGGTATAGGTAACACAAAACAAAGCCCGGTGTTTTTCCGCTAATTCCAATAATTCTTCAGCTTCAGCACTGGAGGTGGTTACTGGTTTATCACAGACGACACTGATTCCTCTTGTTAAAAAAGCTCTGGCAATTTTAAAATGAGTATGATTAGGGGTCGTTATGGAAACAAAATCTATACCCTCCTTGAGCTCAGATTCCCGGGCAGCCATTTCTTCATAAGTCTTATACAGTCTTTTTTCCTCCAGACCTAATTCTTCACCTTTGGCCAGAGTTTTATCGTAGTCACTTGAAAAACTCCCGGCTACAAGAATGTTTTTCCCATCAAATTTTGCTGCTCTTCTGTGAACCTCGCCGATGAAGGCACCAGGACCGCCACCTACCATCCCATACCTGAGTTTTTTCTTGGTCATAATTGGCCTCCTCATTTTTTGTTATTATTCTTATAATTAGAATTATTTGTCATTATGAAATCCATTTCATTGAAATTATACTTAACAAGCACAAATCTCTAAGACTGATTGCTTTATTTCATAAGATTAAAACAAGATTTAATATAAAAAATCAGGGTAATAATGGCTCTTTCCATAATTGTTTTACAAAATGAAATCCATTTCACTGCTATTATTTATATTCGCTGTAAAAGCAAAAACTCCTCCATCAATCACGATTGTTTTTTGCTCCACAAGTTTTTCGCACAACCAATTCGCCTTCATATACCTTGCGTTCCAGCTGAAAATCTTCTTTTTCTTCTTTGATTAGTTTCAGCAAAATTGACATGGCTTTCTTGCCTATTTCAAAGGTAGGCTGAAAGATGGTAGTCAGGGCGGGCTCATATATTGAAGCCCATTTAATATCATCAAAACCAACCACCGCTATATCATCAGGCACTTTCATATTGCTATTTTTAATAGCTTTTATAGCCCCTATTGCCATCTCATCATTGGAAGCAAAGACTGCCGTAGGAGGGGCAGATAATTGTAAGAGTTTTTCCATTTCAGAATATCCTGAGTCAACGGTATATTCGCCCTCCTTAACCCAATCTCTATTAAATTTTAAATTTGCCTCAAGCAGTGCTTTTTTATAGCCCTCAAATCTATCTTTATTAAGAATAATATCCATGGGCCCAGAAATATGGGCAATCTTTTGGTGGCCTAAATCTATTAGATGTTTAGTTGCTTTATAGGCACTTTTGATATTATCTATAGAAACCATGGGCAATTGCGAATCTTTAATATATTCACAGGCCAGTACTATCTGGTGTTTCCGGGCTAACTCTTCTATAGCTTCAACATTTCTGGAGGTAAGCATTATTGCCGCATCAGCAATTTTTAAGTCCAGATAAGTTAAATATTCATGCTCTAAATCTAATTCATCTTTGGTATCGGCCAGCAAGACCCTATAACCATTCTCACTTGCCACCTGGTCAATTCCCCGCAATACCTGGGAAAAAAAAGTGTTGGTTATGTCGGGTAAAATAACCAGTATATTTTTATTTTCCATTTTTCTTAGATTCCTGGCCAGGACATTTGGTTTATAGTTTAATTCTTCAATGGCCTTTAAGACTTTATCTTTGGTATGATCAGAAACAATATCTGGATTAGTCAATACTCTAGAAACTGTGGCCGGAGATACATCAGCCAATTTAGCAACGTCTAACATATTCGCCATTATTAGTCACTCTTTCTTTCAGGATTTTTCAGGTAAATAAATTTTTTGCGTAAAAGCCACTTTTTGATTTTCAAAAGAAAATATTATTCAATAATAGAGGGAAAAATATCTTTCAAAGCCGGATATAATGATTTATACACCTGGTAGTTTTTGTGGTACTTATCTATATTCTCTGCTTTAGGCTCGATAGTTGTCCTAACTTTAATCAATTCTTTATCAACCTCTGAAAAGTCTTTAAACATCCCCACTCCAACCCCGGCCAGCATTGCCGCTCCAAAGGCTGGACCTTCTTCCATCTCTAAGAGATCAACGGGAACTGCGAAAATATCAGCAATGATTTGTTGCCAGACCTTACTCTTCGCTCCTCCACCTATTGCTCTAACTTTTTCTATGACAACCCCGCGTTTTTTAATCAACTCCAGAGAATCCTTTAAACCAAAGGTTACTCCTTCCATGACACTCCGGGCCAAATGAGATTTATCATGTCGAGCAGATAGACCAAAAAAGACACCTCTGGCTTGAGCATCAGCATGAGGAGTTCTTTCTCCATAGAGATAGGGCAGAAAAATCAGTCCCTCGCTACCTGGAGATATCTGACTGGCTCTATTATTTAAAATATCATAATTCCAGCTTTCTGGCAATATATTATTCTTAGCCCAGCTTAAAGCCTGACCGGCTGCCAGCATAACCCCCATATAATAATAACTATCAGGGGCAGCATGATTAAATAAGTGTAATT
>SL_8KL_010_SEDDRAFT_10000018_pt1 | contig 110276 bp, 141 predicted proteins | sample SodLakKL_010_SED_4_FD_11160 | JGI IMG/M metagenome (IMG submission 11160)
GAGGAAAATCTGGGCGAGGATATAGAGTTTCCCATAATTGCCGATGGAAACGGAAGGGTTGCCGAGACACTAGGTTTGATCCACAGCGGTGGTGGTACTGCCACTGTAAGAGCCGTATTCATCGTCGATCCAAAGTCAAAAATAAGGGCAATTTTGTACTATCCTGCAGAACTTGGAAGGAATATGGACGAGATAGTCAGGATGATAAAGGGATTTAAGAAGTCGGACAAGGAAGGCGTTGCTATACCGGCTAACTGGCCCGAAAACGAACTTATGGGAGACGATGTCATAATCCCACCTGCGTCGAGTGAAAAGGAGATAGACAAGAGGATGAAGCAGAAGAAGAAAGGAAAAATAGACTGTTACGACTGGTGGATGTGTCACAGAAAAGCCTGAAAAGACAAAAGGAGGTGAGATTTATGAAACTCAAAAAGTATCTCAAAGAATGGTTTGAAGATGAGACCGAGGAAGTGGGTCTCTATATGGCCATGGCACGTCAGGCCGATAGAGAAGGCTATCCAGAAATTGCCAGACAGTTCAGGGAGAACGCGATGGCCGAAGCAAGGCATGCGGGAATTGCTGCAGAGCTGGCGGGGATGGTCGGAGACACGAGCGAGAATCTAAAGAAGATGGTAGGGGGCGAAGACACTGCTGGTAGAAAACGACTCAAGGTAGCTGAAAAGATTCCTCCGGACCAGGACGAAAGCATCAGAGCTCATCTCATAACCACTGCAAAGGACGAGGAGAGGCACAAGAAGGCACTTAAGGGACTCATGGATCGACTCTAAAACCCCTATTTTTTATTTTTAATGTTAGTTTTAAATTCTTTCCTTCCAAGTCTAAAACTCTATGTCTACTACAATAGGCTACGTAACTGCATGTACAGGTAAACCAACGGAGGGCAAAGGACTGTGGGATGAAATCTGGGAAATAGAGAACTACCAAGACAGTGTTGAACATCTCGTGATCAATCCCCAGGATATATTTTTTGAAGATGGTGAGTTCAGATACAGAGAAAGGAAAAAAGAAGACTACTACCCAACTGATTCCCATGGTTTCAGATCGAGGAGCTGGTTACCTGCTTCGGAAAAGAAAGATGTAGATTTTTTTGATAAGTTTTCCGAGGTTGATCATATCAGAATAAGAGGCTTCAGACCAAAGAACTCGGATGCCGATTCGTTTGTAGTCGAAAGGGCACTTTCTGAAATGACTGGCGATGATGACGAATATTTCATGACCAATACACTTGGTTCAATAGAATACTGCAACAATAAGGCTTTTTCTACGATCGATATATCAAGATCCAATGCAGAGATCAATGGAAAGAGCATGAGTGATATTATACCCACTACCAGAATATTCAACCTCAAAAGTTCAGGTAAAGAAGAAAAGGACAGCGTCAAGGATTATGTTAGAAGGAGATTTCAGGGTGCACATGAGCCACAGATTTTAAAGCCATATTCAGAAAGGGGTGGTAATGGAATAATGCCTCTTGATATAGGATCGTCCTATAAGGCTCTTATAGACAACTACGAGAGAAGTGATTTCCTTGTGCAGGATATGGTGAAAGGTGATTCACTGAGGGTTCAGATAGTTGGTTCTGGGTATTCGGAAGGTGACATATATGGTTCATATATAAGGAAGTCGGAGGACGGAGATGTAAGGGCACAAAATAACATACTCAAGGAACATGTAGATCTAGACGGCTTCCAAAAGGAGGTTTCTCTTTTGATACACAGAAAGAGTGGTGTAAGGTTATCTGCAATTGATTATCTTATAGACGACGAAGATGATAATCTATTCTTTCTTGAGATAAACGGCGAGAATCCCGGATGGAAAAACCTCAAAAAGGTCTACGACTCCGATGATCGACTTCCACCCGGAGCGGATGATGGATTTGTAGAGAAGATGCAGGAGACAGGACTGGCGTCTTATGTAGTTGAAGATATAATTTCCCGTGAAATGGAAAAATAGATTCGGTGAACGCGGTTCATTGTCATACAAAGTTTCTCCAGTCCGGATACTCCTCTTCAAATTCTATAGGAGGTTCGTAGTCCTCATCGAATCCCTTGATGGTTTCAATGGATGATTTTATAGATGGCACTATTTTTTCAGCGTAATATTCATCTGATGACCTGTATGTATCAGCGGCATTTTCCACTAATTTCTTGAGTTCCCCTGCCTTTTCATGGGCCTCGGATCTGTCCCTGTCAATATTTAAAGAAACCATTATATCCTTTCTTAGACCCCTGAGGTCCTTTCCTATATTGGATATTATTCCTTTCATTGCTTCGTCAGATATATCCTTCTCTGTTTCGTAGAACTTTACAAGCCTTTCATCAAAGCCCATGTGTTTTATTGAGTTGTACTCCCTTTCTGTGATCATGTCTTTGTTCAGAAGATATTCGGTATTTTCATCTACCTTTTTGCTTATGTCCTCCTTTCTTTCGTTAAATACATCATAGACTTCGTCTCTGTCCATATTTTCTACCGTATCTCCGTCGAAACTATCGAGATATGAAACACCCATTTTGACGATTTCCTCGGGTTCATAGTTAGATATGTTTACCATATTTTATCACCAACTAGTAATTAACATTCCTACTATATAAAGATTGGGTTTATTTACAACTTATAAGTAGTTAACTTGCCTTTTTTGCGGTTGAACCTTTTAAGTTTTCAGACCAACTTTTACATTATGTACGAGGTATGTCGCTGTGACGTCTGTGGGGATGTTTATCTTGGGGTAAATAAACCCGATACATGTCCTTTCTGTGGGGCACATAGACATCACCTGGAGTCACTGGATGTAGATGATTTTAGTTCGATCTTTCCCGGGGAACGCGTTAGATCTGATGACTCGGAAGACACAAACTTTCTTGTGGACATAGGAGATGAAGAGTTTTCAGAGATATCCGAGGAGGTATTTGAAAAGGTAAAGAAAGGTGCCGTGGACTACGGAATACTTGAGGCGTATAGTATTTTTGCTGAAAGGGTTTCTGATAGGGCTGCAGAAAGGTTTTTCAGGGGACTAGAGGAACTGGAAAAACAGTTAAAGAGATAGTAGTGTGATATGTTCCTTGATATCAAATGTTCGACGATTGAGGGAAAAAGTTTAAATACCTTGAACATAAAGTAATATCTAAGTTCAGTAGTTGGTATAAAATCCCAAACTGCTTGGGGGTGTTTAAATGATTTACGAGCACGCATCTGTTGTGAAAGTTGAATCAGAAGGTAAGGTCATAGTCAAGCCTGGGAAGCAAAGTTCCAAGGTAAAGTTCAAGGCAGACGTTGTAGAAGTGAATGGAAAAAAGAAGGTCAAAGGAAGGAAGTACGAGCTTATACAAAATATAGAGCTTCCGTATGCTATGACTGATGCAGAGTTTAAGTTCTGGAAGAAGAACAACGAAGAGATAAACGAACTAATAGAAGAAAAGAAAAAGGCCATGGCAGTTTAAAGGCTATTTCTGGTAATTACCTGCACTACCTTTGGGTATGTCGTAGTCCCGGGGTTTGCTTATCCAACACTTAAATACTTGGAGAATAAACCCTATCTGCTAGGAGGTGAGTTTTGTGAAAGGTACAGTAAAGTTCTTCAACGCACAGAAGAACTATGGTTTCATTGAACCTGAAGATGGTGACGAAGATCTTTTCGTTCACGCAAGTGATATCGAAGATGGTCATCTCAACGAAGGCGACGAAGTAGAGTTTGAAACAGAGCAGAGTGACAAAGGACCAAGAGCCATAAACGTTAAGAAGGTCGAGTAGTTTAGTTTCCGACACGCGTTGGAAGCACACAAATCGGATTTAATTTCTTATTGTCTTTATTTTTTCTACTATATGTGATGGGTTGGTATTCGCCTAAAGGCAGATATAGTGCTCCCGCCGGGATTTGAACCCGGGTCCCGAGCTCGAGAGGCTCGTATCCATGGCCGGGGACATGCATTCCAAGCATATCAACCTTTTGGCCGGACTAGACTACGGGAGCGTAAGTGTGAACACAGTCTGTATTTACTCATCTCTGTTGGCGGGCCCGGAGGGATTTGAACCCCCGATCTGCTGGTCCGAAGCCAGCCGCCTTAAATCCTGACTAGGCTACGGGCCCATAATTGTAAGCCAGTGTTTTTATATTTGTCCCTTCTACAGAACTAAAAATTGCCTTCTATCTATTTATTTTTAGGCCTTGGCTACATGAATCAGTCTTTGATCATATCTTTGAGAAGTTTTCGTGCTTCCCTGGGATCTGCACTTCCTCCAGACCCTTTCATAACCTGGCCCACGAGATGGTTTAATGCTTCGTCTTTACCTTTTATGTAGTCCTCTGCAGCGTCTTTGTTTTCTTCCAATACCCTTTCTACAATCTCCTTCGTCTTATTTTCTGTTACCTTACCGAATCCTTTGTCTTCCTTTACCCTTTCAGGATCTTTATTCTCTGTAGCAACTACCCTGAGTATCATCTCTGCGTTCCTCTCTGTTACCTGGCCTTCGTCGATCATATCAAGAAGCTTCTTTATTTTTTCTGTGGTTAGTTTGGATTCTTTGAACCTCATATCATTGTAGTTCAGTACCTTTTTAACCGGACCCGCAAGCATACTTGATGCTCTTTCCACATCCAAGTCATCTATGAGTTTTTCAAAGGTCTTTGCTAGCTCAAAGTCTGACGATATAGTCACAGCAACTTCCCTTGAAACTCCGTATTCCTCCACATACCTCCTCTTTTTTTCGTGTGGTAGTTCCGGTATGTCCTTTGCAAGTTTCTCGATCCAGTCGGTATGCAGTTCTATCCTGGTCAGATCGGGGTCGAATATATATCCATAGTCTGCTTCCTTTTCCTTTGTTCTGAGGCTCTTCGTAGTTCCTGTGGAGTCATCGTATGTTCTGGTTTCCCTTATGACCTCCTTTCCACGTTTTTTGAGATTTTTCTGCCGTCTTATCTCGTATATAAGTGCCTTTTCGATGTCCTTGAAACCTGTTATATTTTTTACCTCTGTCCTCTCACTCCATGTTGAAACATTAGCATCACTTCTTATTGTTCCCTCGCCTGTGCTGTCGTAAACTTTAAGATACTCAAAAATATCAGAAAGCTTCCTGAGAAATATCCTGGCTTCGTTCGGGCTGCTCAGATCAGGTTCTGTTACAACTTCACACAAAGGAGTTCCACTTCTGTTGTAGTCCACTAGAACATAGTCTGCTGATGTTATCCCGCCGCCCACGTGCTTAAGCTTTCCGGGGTCCTCTTCAAGGTGAACTCTCTTTATTCTTACCGTTTTCTCTTCGCCACCGAGCTCCATTTTTATTTGACCGTTTGTTCCGATGGGGAGAGAAAACTGTGTTGTCTGGAAGTTTTTGGGCATATCGGGATAGAAGTATGTTTTTCTTGAGAAGTTCATTTCTTTTGGTATTTTACAGCCAAGAGCCTTTGCAATCTTTATACCCATCTCTATCGCTCTTTTATTTACCTGTGGCCTCGCACCAGGCATGCCCAAGCATGTCGGACATGTTCGTGTATTTGGTTCTTCTACTCCCCGGTTTGGACAACCACAGAAGAGCTTGGACTTTGTCATAAGCTGCAGATGGGTTTCTAGTCCTATCCTAACATCATTGGTCATTTAAATCCCCGGGTAGTCTATTTTACCTCTTCTGTTTTCGTAGGCGTGTGCCAGCTTCAGTATACTCTTTTCATGGAAATGGTCTGCCATTAGATGTAGACCCACAGGCATTTTTTTGTGGAAACCACATGGTATAGAAATCTGTGGCATACCGGCTAGATTAACGGGTGCAGTGAGTTTGTCAAGCTTGTACTGTTCGACCGGTTTCATTTTTCTTAGTTCCTCTATCTTAGGAGCAACTATTGGTGCCGTAGGCGCAGCAAGTATGTCAACCTTTTTGAAGACCCTCTTGAAGTCATCGATTATTTTTTGTCTGACCTTCAACGCCTTTACGTAATACTTGTCCCTGTATCCGGCCATCCTCGTATAAGTTCCAATCATAATACGCCTTTTAACTTCCTCACCAAAACCTTTGCCGCGTATCTTCGAAAAATAGTCTTTAAAACTACCTTCGATTTTATCCTCCATTCCGTAACGCATTCCACAGTACCTTGCTAGATTGGTTGAGGCCTCTGCCGGTGCTAGTATGTAGTATGTAGGTAGCGATGCCTCGGTCATATCCATTTTTACCTTGGTTATTTCAGCTCCCAGATCCTCCAGCTCCTCTGTGGCCTTGAGTACGGTCTCGGAGACCTCCTCGTCCGAAATCTCAAAGTATCCTTCGGGTAGTCCTATTCTGGTTCCTGATACATCCTCTCCCAACGCTTCTGTATACTTTTCACTGGTCCCGACGGTTGTCTGATCCTTCCTGTCCTTTCCTGATATAATATCGAGTCCTAGTGCTACATCCTCAACATTTCTGGCTATCGGACCTATCTTGTCCAGTGAGTTTGCAAATGATATGAGTCCGTGGCGAGAAACCAGTCCATATGTCGGTGTCAGACCAACTACACCACAGAAGGATGCGGGTTCTGATATTGAACCTCCTGTTGACTCGCCTAGATTTATGTGAGGTAGGTCAAGGGATGCCGCAAGTCCTGCAGCTCCACCAGAGGATCCACCGCAGCATCTTTCCTCATCCCATGGATTTTTGGGTGTTGTAAATGCACAGTTCAGGGATCCTGTTCCAAAGGCAAACTCATCCTGGTGGGTCTTTGCAAATATATTTCCACCTGCCTCCTTTATCTTCATTGCAACTGTGGCATCGTAGGGAGGTCTGTAACCTTCCAGTATCTTGGAGCCTGCGTACGTAGGATCGTCTTTGGAACATATAGAATCTTTCAGTGTGAAAGGAAGGCCGTTAAGCTCCCCTTGCTTTATTTGTTTGAGCTCAAGTTTTCTGTGCAGACCGAGAGTTTTTATCTCATCCATTCTTTCATATAGCCTGGTATAGAAATCTGAGTGATCTACATCCTCTTCAACAAAACTTCTTGCAGTCATTCCACTGTACTTCATAGATTCACCTTATCCTTGGGCCTTTGAAGAAGCCATCCTCCTTGTTCTTCGTGTTCTTCATAGCTTCGTCCCTGTCCAGACTCTCTTCCACCTTGTCTTCTCTCATCTCGTTTTTGACATCTATCGGGTGAAATGCCGGTTCAGTGTCTTGGGTGTCGATCTCATCTAATCTGGAGAACCATTCAAGTATGTTTTCCATATCTTTCTTGAAAAGTTTCTTTTCTTCTTCGGTTAACCTTATACTTGCGGTGGAAGCCACCCTGTCGATTTCTTCATCTTTCATAGTATCTACATTCAGCTATTAGATGGTGTTCAAAACTTTTAAAGTTAGGAACATTCAGCAGTTTTTTATAACTCCTTTACAACTGCACTCCTCAGATCCTTGTTTTTGATTTTAGTGTTGCTGCCTATGATACTGTCACTGATTATACAGTTCTCTATCTTACAGTTCTCTAATACGATGGAGTTTTCAATTTCCGAGTTGACTACCTCCGAGCTTCCAAGTACAGTAACATTTTTACCTATCTCGGACCCAGTTGTTGAGCCCTCGAGAAGATTCCCGTTCTGTAGTTCTTCGACCGCTCTGAGGTAACCTTTCCTGGTACCTATGTCCATCCAGTTTCCACTGAACGGGAATGCGTAACAGTCGTATCTACTGATAACCCACTGAAGAAGTCTACCCGGTGCGTCCATGTACTTTTGTCTGGGTAACTTTCCATCCCAGTATTCCTGATATTGGTCGAATACCTTCAGTTTGTTTTCAGGGAAGAAGTAGCACGCAGTCGAAGCAGTCTTTGATTCTGGGCTTTCGGGTTTTTCCTCAAATTCAGTTATTTTTCTGTCCTCATCGAAACTCACAATCCCATAGTTTTTCGCTTCCTCCATGTCCTCGAGCTCAAAACAGGCATTTGTTATCGCATCCTTTTCCTGTGAAAAATCCACGAAGTTTCTTAGATCAAAGCTGTAGTAGTTGTCTCCTCCTATGATTATGTAGTCGTCCTTCCCTCTACTTTCAATGACATTCACTATACCTCCGAGTGCACCCAGCTTTTCTTCCTCGCACTCCTGTTCCTCTATGATAAGTTTGTCCTTTTCACTTCCTCTTTTCTTCAGAAAGGATCTGAAGCCTTCTTCAAACTTCTGGTTTGTTGTTAGGTATATTTTTTCTACTTGGTCCATTTCTTCAAGTTCGTCCATTATATGTGATAGAATTGGTTTCCCTGCAAGGGGTAGTAGTGGTTTTGCCCTTTTTTTTGTCACGGGCCAGAGTCTTGTTGCATGTCCACCTGCCAGAATCAGTGCCTTCATAGCAGAAAACTTGTTTTGATTGCTTTTAAATCTTCTGAAAGTGTTGTGTGTAATCTATATATTATACAGTTGATTTGTTTGATGTCAAGCGAAAGTTTTATAAAGTATGATACTGAATGTTAGTAAATAGTTGGGTTAAGAAATAACTGACTTTCCATCCGACTGGGCATCGGTTGGTAGTTGGGCAATACGTATCCGAGCAAACTTGGGCAAGTTTGCAATGCGGAATTCTTTTGAGCTAGTTGGACTTATTCAAACTAATTCTTGGGCAGTAGAAGGTTTCGTATGAAACCTTAAAAAGATTTCGACACTAGAAAACATATTTCAAAAAACATAGAAAAGGAGGTTGAACAAAAAATGGATTCCGTAATTCAAAACGCGTTTGAAAGAAACTTTGAAAGTCCCGAAGAGGAGAAAAACAACGAATCTTCGTACAATCTGCCAAGGGGTGCAGAAAAGATAGATCGTGAGGCAGTGGAGGAAGAGTTTGATATAGACATCAATCAGGCTCAGATAAAGGTGGTAGGAGTAGGTGGAGCTGGAAACAATACTATAACCACTCTCACTGATATGGGTATCGACGGTGCCGAAACCTTGGCCCTGAATACCGACGCATCACACTTAGGTGCCTCTAGAGCGGATAAAAGAATGTTGATTGGTAGGGAAACTACCAGAGGCCTCGGGGCCGGCGGCAAACCCGAAGTTGGAAGAAAGTCTGCAGAAGAATCACAGAGGGAGATAAGAGAGGAACTGAAGAATGCAGATATGGTCTTCATAACATGCGGTCTTGGTGGTGGAACTGGAACTGGAGCTTCATCTGTTGTTGCCGAAATGGCCAAGAACGAAGGAGCGATAGTTTTAGCTGCAGTTACGATGCCATTTAAGATGGAAGGTACTAGGATCGTGAAGGCTGAAGAAGGTCTGAAAAACCTAAGGGAAGTAACCGACACAGTGATAGCAATAGAAAATCAGAGACTTCTTAAATACGCAGGTGATCTTCCTGTAAAGCAGGCCTTTGCAGTTGCCGACGAACTCATCTCTACAATGATCAAAGGAATAAGTGAAACCATAACCCAGCCTTCATTGGTGAACTTGGACTACGCAGATGTCAAGACCATAATGAAGGATGGTGGAGTTGCATCGATTGGTATAGGAGAAGCAGACTCGAGCAGCCGAGCAGAGGAAGCTACGCAGAAGGCGATGAATCATCCGCTTCTGGACATGGATTATGAAGGTGCAGATGGAGCAATAATTCAGGTCATTGGCGGTGAAGATCTCAAGCTTGATGAGATAAACAAGATAGGCGAGTCTATATCCAAGCAACTGGACCCACAGGCACAGGTGATCTGGGGAGCAAGAGTAGTTCCCGAGTACGACGGTAGCATGCAGGTCATAGCAATAATCACAGGAGTCAAGTCACCCTACATAATGGGTCCGAAATCCAAGAAAAATGACACATCTAAAAACCCAGAAAAACAAAACCAAGGAGTATCTGACGAATTGGGAATACGGATGCTCAGTAAATGAGCACTTTCTACACCCCACTTAATTCACCTCCACACACCCCACACCCCCACACACCCCACAACCGGGAGGGCGGACGGATGTTCGCCCTTCCAACTTCTACTTCTAATGTGGTCAACATGAACAGAAAGGCGACGTATCTACTTCGGAAACATCACAGAAAGGTTTCGGCTACACTGGGAGTTTTATTTATCTTTGCTGCTGTCGCAATCTGACAGTTCCTTATTCGCGGACTTCAAAAACTTCTCCGTCCTCAGCTTGATTTTTTTTGCATATCTATTGAGTCCCTTCCAGTCTCTCAGATCCTTTTTATTGTATCCATCTATGTGTGTAAAGGAGCTTATCCTTCTTCTTGGTGGTGCTTCAGGTATTTTTTCGGGATGTCCGACGGGTATCATTGCAACAGGTCTTATTCTGTCTATGCCCTCACAGTTCAGTTCTACAGACGCTTGGTCTTCGTCGAATGCTCCTACCCAACATGAGGCGAGGCCCATTTCGGTCGCCCTCAAAAGTATATTTTGAACTGCTGCACCAGTTGCCTGTATTCCGTATAGATCCGTGCCTCTTTCACCGTAGTTTTTCTCGGCCAGTTCCTTGTTGAGGCAAACAACAAGAACTACCGGGGCTGATTTTATCCAGTTCTGTTCCAGGGCTATGTCCGCTAGATTTTCCTTTATTTCATTGTCCTTTACAACTATTATCTCCCATGGTTGCGTATTTCCTGCAGAAGGTGTCCATCTGACTGCATCCAGAAGCTCACCCACCTCTTCCTTCGTTAGTTTTTCGTCTTTGAACTTTCTTGTGCTTCTTCTCCGTAGAACTGCTTCTAAAACATCCATATTATCCCATTAAGAAGTTTCGATGAATCTATATAAATCTTGAATATCGGCGAAATGGTGCGGGGGGCAGGATTCGAACCTGCGAAGGTACTAAACCACTAGGTCCTAAGCCTAGCCCCTTTGACCGCTTGGGTACCCCCGCGAATGATGCTCCCGCCGGGATTCGAACCCGGGTCCCTGGCTTTCTTCTTTCATTGCCAAAATGGCTCAATCCTTTCGGAATCGAAAGGCCAGTATCCATAGCCAAGGACGTGCACTTCGTGCACGTCAACAGTTTGGCCGGACTAGACTACGGGAGCCTACTCAAACCTGTAATCTAAAAAATAAAAAAGGAAGGGGAAACCTTTAAAGGTCCCTTGCTTGTACAGTTTTCCTGCCGTTAGCGTCAGCCCTTTCAGTAGCTCTTTCTATTAAAGCTTCTACTTCTTCGTCAAGCTTTTCGTAGAAGTCGGAGCTAACGTTTTTGCTACCAGCGGCTTCCTTTACAGCGTTCTTTACAATCAACACGTAGATCACCTCCTTTTGTTTTTTCAGATGGGCCGGGCAAGATTCGAACTTGCGATCTCCACCTATCTTTGCTCCCCCGAATGAACTTTTTTCTAAAGGGTTCTTGTAAGGGTGGCGTCATAGCCACTAGACTACCGGCCCTATTCTTATTACACCACATGCATGAACTTCATAGTTTAAAAATATTTACTAATTATAGACTTAGAGGTTCCTATACAACAAAGGAGCATAAAGTCAATCTGATGATTACTACGAAGAATTTTGTGTGAGATCTTTATATAACATTAAATAATACCGCCTGATTTCTAAATATGTGTGAGGTTTTATTCGTTGTCGAAGCAGTAATGAGTACCCTGGAAGTCCTCACGCAGGGCCTCTACATCCTTTTTCACGTTTTCTGGATTTTCTTTATCCACTACTATCCTTTTTATCAGTTCCGCTACCTCGTCCATGTGACCTTCCTTCATTCCAATACGTGTCAGTGCCTGGCTTCCGAAACGGAGACCGCTCGGTTCATTTGCACTGTCCACGTCGTCCCATGGCATAAGGTTCTTGTTTGTTATTATGTTGGCCTCTTCAAGAGCCTTCGCAAGCGTTTCGCCATCCCCATGTTCTTCCACGTCCACTGCTAACGTATGTGATTCTGTGAATCCCTTGTGTTCACAAAGAACTTCTATGTTCCTTTCGTATAAAGACTGTCCCAGTGCCTTCGCATTTTTTATAGTCTGTTTCGCGTATTTTTCACCGAACTCTTCGTGTTCTGCTAGAGTCACGCCCAGAGCAGCTACAGAGTGCATATGGTGGTTGGAAAGAACGCCTGGAAATACACCGGTCGATAATCTTTCCTCCTCTTCTTCGTCATCGGGATTTGCAAGTATAATCCCTTTCTGTGGACCAGGAAGCGTTTTGTGTGTGCTTCCTGTTATCATATCCACACCTTCCTCCATGGGTTTTTGGAACTTCCCGGCGGCTATAAGGCCCAGAACATGTGCTCCATCATACCATACCTTACATCCTACTTCATCTAAAACACCTTTCAGTTCTTCCAAAGGCGGTGGGAAAAGGAAAACGGACCTTCCAAAGAGAGCTATGTCCGGTTCTACGTCTCTTATGAGCTTCTTTGTTCCTTCGACATCTAAGTTCATTTCGTCTACATCAAAAGGATACGTTTTTGGTTTCATTCCACGGAAACCTACTGAACCGAACTCGGCGCTGCTTATATGTGCGCCGTCGGAGACGTCTGGAGCTGTTATTTTTTTGTCTGGCCCGCCGAAGGCCATCAGTACTGCCTGGTTGGCATTCGTTCCGGAAAGAGGCCTTACATCTGCGTAGTCGACACCGAAGGTATTTCTCGCAAGTTCTTGGACCTTTGCCTCGACTTTGTCCACGTATTTATTACCTTCGTAGTACCTATTACCTACAGTACCTTCTGCATACTTGTCCTGGAAATCAGAAAGCATCATCGCACGTGCTGCGGGGCTTATTATATTCTCCGAAGCTATCATAGGCAGGCATTTGGAGAACCATTTCGCATGATTCCTGCTCTTTGTACGTATATATTCGAGATCCTTCCGCATGTAACCCCCTTTACTTTTTACAGAGAAAGTTTAAAAAATAATTCAAGTATTCTTGGCTAATCTATATGATAATATTTTTTTCAAAGAAAATAATTATGGCGCTGGGGACGGGAGTTTCAGAAACCTTTCTCTTTGATAAGCCCTTTTCGAAAAGAGGTTCTTTTGAACCCGCGAGGGCTGTTGCCCACAGGATTAGCAATCCTGCGCCTTAAGCCACTCGGCCACCCCAGCGTACACACCATACTTTTTAATCTCTCTTTAAATTTCTTTCCACATCCTGTGAAAAGTCGCATACAGTGTAAAGCTTTAAAAATGCTTGTATAAATTTATATAATAGCAAGAAGGTAGATAAAGAGGTGAATATATGCCTGTAAATGTTGAAAAACTTTCAGAGATGTTTTCGAAGGACGTTTTTACTGACAAGGGTAGGTACTGCGGTCAGGTTAAAAACGTCAAGATAGACCTTGATAAGTTTAGAATGGGTTCCATAGTACTGAAGGCAAGAAAAGGAAGCTACCTTGCAAGGATGCTGGGTGGTAAAAAAGGTGTGGTAATTCCTTATCAGTTCATAAAGGCGATAGGAGATATTGTGATAATAAAGCACATATCTTCAGAGGCCGTAAAGGGCACTCAGAAGAAGGAAGCCGAGGTCAAAGAACCGACTGTACCCGCCAAGGAAAGCAGTTTCGGAGCTGTGGAAGAGGAAGAAGAGGAAGAAGTAAGCATGCCTTTCTGAACCTTTATTTTAAGTTCCTGTTCCTTAGTGCTGGGACTATCCTAGTACCATGAAACAAACATATCTCCTGCTTGGTATGTAGAAGAATAAGGTATGTTGTGTTTGAGAAAATTTTATATAGTGAACTTCAGTAGACGTACAGGTTGCCTTCTAGTATCTCTTCAGTGACCCTGTTTATATTTTCAAGGTGTTCCTCAACTATACTCTCTGCTTCGTATTTCGTGTTGGTGATATCGCCTTCCTTTACAACCTCTATGTCGGCTATCTTGGGCTGATCTATAGGCTTTCCTATCTGTGAGAGAAGCTTTACGAATACCTCATCTACCTTCGTTTTTTTGTAGATGTCCTTTGCCATAAAGCTTGCAAGGACATTGTAGACCTTTCCGACATGTGCAAGAGGATTCTTTCCAGCGGGAGCTTCCAAACTCATAGGACGGCATGGAGTTATAAGTCCGTTTGTTCTATTCCCCCTTCCCACGGACCCATCGTCGCCTGCCTCTGCTGATGTTCCTGTCAGAGTCAGATAAACTATTCCCCTGTCGTAGTCATCGGCTGTGTTCATGTGTACTTCAACCTCCCTTTCTACTTGTCCGTTCGCGAAACTGCTGATCTCTTCGACTGCTTCCTCCTTGACAGATATATAGTGGTCTATATCTGGAACCATGTTTGCTGTGAAAGCTCCTGCCACCGTAAGATTTATTCTATCTCCGTGGCGATCAGCCATGACTTTTATGTCTTCGCCTATTTCCGGGAATCTATCTTTGAAATTATCGGAGTTGAGGTGTTCGTCCACCTTGAGAACAAGTTTCTCAGTTTCACTGAACGGAGCATAGCTTACTCCAAAGGAGGTGTCGTTTGATTTTACAGTTTCATTGTCTTCGTAGAGGCTCATGAGGTCAACGGATCCATGGCCTATCCTGGAATCCCATACGAAGTTGCTATCGATCGATACGGCCGGGAGCTTTTCCTTGATAAAATCCTTTGCAGAACTCACGGCCATTTCATGTACAGGCAACTCACGGCCAGATACCTCGGTTGTTGCCCTTCCTGATAGTATTATATGAATAGGTTCTACCAGCTCACCTCCTCCGAAGTCTACGTTTACCTTTCCTCCTACGACCTCCACCTGGTCCGTGTTGTGGTGGAGTATTCTACCGTACTCCTTGATGTAAAACTTCGATAGCTTCTTTGATATGGACTCAGCTATCCCATCCGCAAGGGTATCCGGATGACCGTAACCCTTTCTCTCCACAAGCTCTATCTTCTGATCTTCGATAAATCTTCTTCCCGATTTGGTTACGATTATTTCGCCCATAAAACCATTGAATATTAACTTTTACTACTTTTTAAAAGTTTTAATTAGTTAATATACCACTTTTTTAAAGATATGGTATATAATAGTTTGTTGCGTTGTTTTACGTAGAAAGATATAACGGTGTTATATTCATGGCATTCGATAGGCTGCATCCAAAGATACGGGACCTTATAGAAAAGAAGGGTTGGGATAGACCCACCGGTCCCCAGAAAATGGCCATAGATCCTATACTCGATGGTAAGGATGTTTTGCTTACTGCACAGACCGGTGCAGGTAAGACAGAAAGCGTTATGTTACCCTTGCTCCATAGGTTGATTGAAGATGAGCCCGAACCTATATCACTTCTCTATATAACACCTCTACGTGCACTGAACAGAGACATGTTTAAGAGGCTACTTTGGTGGTGTAAACACCTCGATCTGGAAGTAACTATACGTCACGGAGATACCTCGGATTACAAACGTAGGAAGCAGGCTGAGTTTCCAGAGAAGATATTCGTGACCACACCCGAAACTCTTCAGGCGATACTTCCGGGTTCGAAGATGAAGGAACATCTTAAAAACGTTCGTTATATTGTTGTTGATGAAATACATGAGCTCGTAGAGTCCAAGAGAGGGGTTCAGCTTTCACTTGGAATCGAAAGGCTCAAAAAGTTGTGTGGAAGGCCCCAGATGATAGGTCTATCAGCAACTGTGGGGTCCCCAGAAAAAGTAGCAAGATTTCTTTCAGATGAAGCAGAAGTTATAAGCGCCGTCGAAGAGAAAGACTTTGATATAAAGGTAGAGATGCCAATGCCCAGTGAAGAGGACTCTGATATTTCAGAGAGGATCTTTGCTGACAAGGAGGCCACGGCTAGGTTGAGAAGGGTTCATGATTTAGTGGAGGAGAGTGAATCCGCCCTTGTGTTCACAAACACAAGAGAGGCCTCCGAAGTACTTTCATCGAGGCTGAGTAGACTGGAAAAGGAGTACGATCATTCTATACACCATTCATCGCTTTCCAAAGAGGTCAGGATAGAAAACGAGGATAGCTTCAAAGAGGGTGATATAAAGACCCTTATATGTACCTCATCGCTTGAACTTGGTATAGATATAGGCCATATAGACAGGGTTCTGCAGTATGGTTCCCCGAGACAGGTCAAGAGGATTCTCCAGCGTGTGGGCAGAAGCGGACACAGTATAAAATCAAAGTCCAGTGGAATAATAATTGCAATGGGTGAAGACGATATCATGGAATCGGCTGTGATAGCAAAGCGTGCTCTGGAAAATAAGCTTGAACCGACGAAGTTTCACATGGGTGCTCTGGATGTTTTGGCCAACCAGATAGTTGGTTACTGTATAGACGAATATGGACTTGACTGGGAGGATATATACGATCTTGCTACCCGCAGTTATTTTTACAGGGACCTCTCTGAACAGAAGTTCTATGAAGTGCTTCGTTTCATGTCAAATCTCTACTACCTGTGGATAGATGAAAAGATAAAACGTTCCAAAAAGGCATGGGAGTACTACTATGAAAATCTCTCGACGATACCTGATGTTTACAACTACAGGGTTGTTGATACCGTTCAGAGCCAGGACGTAGGACAGCTCGATGAGTCTTTTGTTGCCGAGTACGGGAAACCCGGAACCACCTTTATAATGAAGGGAAGAAGCTGGAGTATACTCTCAGTTGACGAGGGTGAGGTCCTTGTTGAACCTGTCAACGAGGTTGATTCTGCAGTACCTGCCTGGGAGGGAGAGTTGATCCCTGTTCCGAGGAACGTGGCGAGGGATGTTCAGGAACTTCGGTGGAGGGTCAAACAGTGGATAGAAGAGTTTGACATAAAAGAAGCCGAGAAAAAGGTTTCAGAGGCCTATCCAGTAAGCGAGGATGCTGCCAGTACGATAGTCAGTTATGTGAACGAAGGTAGTAGGGAGATAACCTCTGAAGACGAGCTCTATCTGGAAAAGAATGGAAAGTTTGTAGTAGTGCACTCCTGCAATGGTACGTTGGTTAACCAAACCCTTGGTAAGTTCCTGGCTTCGGTTCTCATGAACCAGATGGGCAGATCAATAGCAGTTAAAAACGATCCATATAGGATAATGGTACAGGGTGCAGACCTCGAGCTCGTGAAAAGCGTACTTGAGAACACAGATCCTGATGATATCGTGAAGATTCTCGATGATCATATAGAGAAAAGTCAGCTATTCAAGTGGCGTTTTATTCACGCAGCAAAGCGTTTCGGTGCTGTACGAAAGAGGGCAAAATGGGACAGGGTTAACATAAGGGGCATCGTGGATTCATACAAGGACTCTCCTATACACGACGAGGCCAAGCGTGAAGTGTTCCAGGAAAAGTTGGATATAGAGGGAGCAATGGATGTTCTTCGTCGTATACAGGAGGGCGAACTGAAGGTTTCAGAATGTGAGTCCGGTAGAATAGGTGACAATGGCCTCAGCCACAAGTTCAAGGAGCTGATGGGACCAGATAAGCCAAAGGAAGAGATATTCAAGGCTTTCAAAAATAGGATAAAAAATACCAAGGTACGTCTTATGTGTATTAGCTGTGGAAAATACAGGATTACAAAGAAGGTCAGGGAGCTTCCAGCAGACATAAAGTGTAGGGCATGTGGCTCCGGTAGGATAACAGTCATAAAGCCCTATGAAAAGCAGAAGGAGAGAATTCTTGATAAAATGGTTGATGGGTCTGATATAACCGACTCTGAGAACAGCATGAAAAGCAAGATGGAGAGGACAGCGGACTACGTTTTGACATATGGAAGAAGGTTTATCAGAGCACTGGCCGGTAAAGGAGTAGGACCCGACACTGCAATAAGGATACTGGCACAGCAGAAGGAGGACGAGGATGAGTTTTATGAGGCCATACTTGAAAAGGAAAAGGAGTACACCAGAACAAAGAAATACTGGTCCGACTGATTTTACAGGGTTGTTATCTCCGGTTTTTCACCTACTATTACTGTGTGTTCTGACTGGGCTATATCCCCGTAGTCCGCTTCTTTCAGTACAAAATATTTATGGAGACCGTTTCTCTTTACAAGTTGATCAAGAGCCATGTTTAGCCTCAACCTGGAGACCTTATCAGAAAGCCACCTTTTTGCGAAGGGAAGTCCATCGAAATCATTTTTCGCTATCCTGAGAATTTTCCTTCCTTCCCTCGAACGAACGGCAACATCATCATTGTACTTCAGTATCATTGCCCTGTTTGAGTCCCTGACCCTCCCTGCACCGTCCGTTACAAAAGGTTCCAGAGCAAAGACATCACCTTCCTTTAGTTTGTAGTCTATGTCTGTTCTTACGTTAGGGAAGGATAGTTTAGCATGTAGGTTGTACCTCTCGAGGCCATGCCCTGTTAAGTTTCTTATTGGATTGTAACCATGGCTTTTTATCGTTTCTTCTATCTTTGCGGAGATATCACTTACCTTCGTTCCTGGCTTCATCATTTTTATTGCTACCTCAAGGCTTTTTTTCGATGCTTCTATTATGCCATCCTTGTCTGTGTTTACTGGGACCGTTGTGGCAGTATCACCTATAAATCCATCTACATGCACACCCACGTCCAGCTTTACGAGACCGTCCTCGATCTCCCTTTCCTCGTTTATGCCGGCAGTGTCGTGGGCACCTATGCTGTTGATAGATAAATTTACAGGGAACGCAGGCTTGCCACCGAGATCCCTTATCTTATTTTCTGTTCCTTCGACTACCTCAAGGTAGGACTTTCTCTCTTTGATGAGTTCTTTGCCGAAATTTCTGGCCTTGGCTGCTATCTCACCTGCCTTTCTGTACTTTTCAAGTGTGTCCTTATCCATGGTTCCACCTCAGCTTTTCCCCTGTTTCTATATCATCAAAATGAGAGGGACAACATTCGAGTACATACTTGCATTTTTTCTTGGGCTTATAAATCTTCCATGTCCTTGGATCCGGTGTTATCCTTTCCGCGTACGCCTTATCTACGACCAGCCCCTCTGAGTTTACAAAGAATACAGAGAGGTCCTGTGGTACAAAGAACATCCATATACTCCACTTTCCTTCACGAGGAAACTCCATGAGAAGCCCTTCGCTTTCATCTATTTCTCTGAACATGAGACCCTTGATCTTTTTGAGAAAGCACTCGGCGTACTCAAGATCTTCTATTATCCTTTCACCGTCCTTTTCGAGGTACATAGAATAATCTCATATATTTTTGAACTCTAGATATTTCTTCTGATGAAGTATACCGTGAACAGCAACAATGGAATGTTTAGATAGAGAAGTGTCATTCCCAAAGGCTGGTTGAAAAGTATCACGGATTTCGTGGCCTCTATCTGTAGGTGGAGGGGAAGAATCTCGACTACCCTCTGTACAATATACGGCATGTTCTGAAGAGGGAAGAAGAGACCCGAAAGCAGCATAAGGGGGAATGATATAAACAGTGACATAAGAATGGCTATTCCTTCGTTTTCCGCCACGTCACCTATGAGCATTCCTATTAGCGAGTTGGTAATGGATACAAGAAATATGAGTTTGACCACCTCCGTCAGGTTGAAGCTAAGGGAAGCTCCGGCAAGAAGGAATATACCAAAGAAAATAACAAATATCACCGCAGACAGGATGAAGAAGAACAGTATCTTTGAAAATATGTAGGTCAGAACAGTGGTCGATGTTTTTACCCTTGTTATAAAGCCTGTTTTATCATCGTATATTATTGATATCGAGGCAAGCATCAGTATAAGAAATAGAGTTATGATCGGATAGAGAAAAGCTATCGATATGTGTTCCATACTAAGTTCGTAATGTAGCCCCCGTGAATCGGTCTTTATGGGGTTTACTATAAAGTCCGTGTCAAGCTCCTCGATTCTTTCAAGATCCCGGTCTATCTCGACAATCTTTTCATGTAAGGGACCCGAACCTCCAGTCAACTGTTCTGCTGTATCTATACTTCGTCTAGCAACCGAAAGTCTTTGTTTTAGTTCCTCATTGAGACCATCTATAATACCCCTTCTATAAGGATTCAAGGACGAGTCAACCTTCCATGATACCATCCTAGAAAGTGCTATATCTGTGTTATCGTGGTATGTTATCAGAGATGCCTGTTCGAGGTTTTCTATATTCTGTGTGAATCCTTCTGGTATCTTAAGTCCAAGCTCGAACTCACCTTCCATTATCTTGCTTTTGAGATTTTCTGTGCAGTTTTCGGCCTCCAGACGAACAATGTCGAAATCATCCAGATCTGTGAGCATCTCCTGAGTCTCCGGAGTTTGGTCGAAATCACACACACCGACTCCCATGCTGGCTGTTGTTGGCGAAAGTAAAAATAAAAATAGTCCTGCTATAACCACAGGAAAAAACAGGAATATGTAGAGGTACTTCTTCCTGTTGTAAAAGAGCATAAGATCCTTCTTGAGATGGCCGTAGAACTTTCTACCGTATCTCAGTGGGAATTTCATTTTTTTCTTTATCATAATATCTCCTAGGTTTTGAGAAATATTTCATCGAGGTTGGGTTCACGGAAGTTTATTATATTGTCTTTGAGACCGATTCTCTTGAATTTTTTATCAAGATTCTTCCTTGCTTCCTCTGATTTGAGTGAGAATACACAGTGTTTTTCATACTTTTCGATTATATCAACTTCATCCTTCTTGTCACAGTATTCCTTCAGCTTTTCCCATTTTGACTGTGCCAGCCAGGAAAACCTTACTTCGTATATATAGTTCATATTGAGTTTGTTTTTCAGTTTTTCAAGCTGTCCTTTGAAGAATACTTTACCATCCTTGAGTATTATTATCTTGTCCACGTGTTCCTGTATCTCCGTTAGTAGGTGCGAAGTAAGGAGTATGCTTTTCCCCTCCTTCCTTTTGTTTTCGAGAAAACGCCACAGTAGCCATCTGTTTTTGAAGTCAAGACCCACAAAGGGTTCGTCGAGAATTATCATCCTCGGGTCGTGTAGTATCGAAAGTATTATTCCTAGCCTAGTTTTTTGTCCACCTGATAGATCCGTGGGTTTTCTGTCTATATCTATATTCAGCTTCAGCTGTCCCATGAGATCTTTAGCCCGTTCAAGGGCCTTTTTTTCTGAGATCCCATAGTTTAGACCTGATATCTTGATGTTGTTTTCTATGCTAAGATCGGGAATGAACCCCGGTTCCTGTGATACAAATCCAAATGAGTTCTTGTTCATAGACCTGTATTTCCCGAATATTCGGATCTTTCCCTCGTATTTTTTTGAAATCACACCAGCAACGAGCTTTAGAAATGTACTCTTACCACTGCCTGATTTGCCTATGATGGAGTATATCTTGTTCTTCTTTGTAACAAGATTTATGTCCTTCAGTACATCTTCATCTGTGTATGAGAACCTTATGTTCTTGCTTACAAGCGGGTTGTCGTCCTTACTTAAAAACTCCTTAATCTTACCTATCATCAAAGTTAGAATTATCGTCCAAACTTATAACCTTTCTTATAGAGTATCATCTGGTCTTCTCCTTTTCGTGGACCCGGAGTAGGGTCTTGAGTGCTACGTCTGGCGTGACCGATATAGCATCTATGCCTGCGTCCAAAAGAAACTCTGTGTACTCGGGGTACATCGAAGGAGCATTGCCACAAATGCTGACCTCCTTACCCTTTTTCTTAGCCTTCTCTATGAGTTCCTTTATTTTTCTTTTGACAGCTTCGTTTCTTTCATCGAATATGTCCTGTAGGTTTTCGTTGTCTCTATCCACACCCAGAATCAACTGTGTTAGATCATTGGATCCGACGGAGAATCCATCGAACTCCTCTGCAAATTTGTCTGCGAGGACTATGTTGGACGGAATCTCTGCCATCATGTAAAGTTCCAGATCGTTTTTTCCCTGCTCAAGACCGTTCTCTGCAAGCTCTTTCTTTATGTTCCTGGCCTCATCCAGCGTTCTACAGAACGGTACCATTATCTTTACGTTTGTTAGACCCATGTCTTCCCTTACACGTTTCAGTGCTCTGCATTCCATCTTGAATGCCTCTTTGAAGTTATCTGAGAGATACCTCGAAGCCCCCCTCCAACCTATCATGGGATTTTCCTCCTCTGGCTCGTACTTCTCACCTCCCTTGAGGTCGGCGTACTCATTTGTTTTGAAGTCGGATAACCTTACAACTACAGGTCTTGGATAGAATCCGGCAGCTATCTTCCCGATGCCGTAAGAAAGTTCCTGTATATACTCTTCGCTTCTACCCTCTTCAACCAACTTCAGTGGATGTTCTCCTATATATGATCCTACTATAAACTCCTGTCTTACAAGCCCGACGCCCTGGACGGGGTACTGCCCCAGATCAAATGCGTTTTCGGGAACCCCGACATTTAGAAAAACATCGGTTTCCGTCTCAGGTATATCTTTTATGTTTTTCTCCTCCACGTTGAACTCAAGCTTGCCTTCTAAGATCCTCCCGCGGCCCCCTGAGCAGTCAACTGTGACTTCCTGTCCTGTCTCGAGCACCTTGCTTGCATCCTTTGTACCAACGACAGCAGCTATTCCGATTTCCCTGGATACTATTGCTGCATGGGATGTTGCTCCGCCCTTCTCTGTGACTATGGCAGATGCCTTTTTCATTATGGGTTCCCAGTCTGGGTCTGTCATATCAGTTACCAGGATCTGACCCTCCTCGAAATCTTCGATCTCTTCAGAATCCATTATTACGTTTACATTTCCTGAGCCTATCTTCCGGCCTATCGCCTGTCCCTGGCACAGAACCTTTCCGTCTTCCTTGAGCCTGTAGGTTCTCAGAACATCTCCCTTTTTCTGTGAATGCACAGTTTCTGGTCTTGCCTGTAGTATGTATAGCTTATCTGTGTCTGTGTCCTTTGCCCACTCTATGTCCATAGGCATTTCGTAGTGTTCTTCTATTGTCATGCCGTACTCTGCCAGTTTTTCGGTCTCATCCTCAGATAGAACATACTTATCGCGCCTCTCACCTGGGACATCCTTCACGATGGTTTCACCGTCCTGCCATACCATCTCCTTTGATTTGTTACCCAGGTCTCTCGATACAAGACTATCGGTTGGTTTGAAGTAGCTGTATCTATCGGGGTTTACCCTGCCTCCAACTACAAGTTCACCCAGCCCCCAGCTTGCATCTATGTGAAGTATTTTATCGTATCCAGAGTTTGGATCTATTGTAAACATTATCCCCGAGCCGGACGCGTTTATCATCTTTTGAACTCCTACCGATAGTTTTACCTTGAAGTGGTCGAAGCCCCTTTCCTCCCTGTAATGTATTGCTCTGTTGGTGAACAGTGATGCCATACATTTTTTTACATCTCTTACAAGTTCATCGATGCCCGATATGTTGAGATACGTTTCCTGTTGTCCAGCAAAGGAGGCATCTGGAAGGTCCTCTGCTGTTGCGGAGCTTCTGACAGCTACCAGTGGATCCTCCATACCTATCTTCTCCGACAGTTTTCTGTACTCTTCCTCTATCTCCTTGCGCAGTTCTTCTGGAAAGTCGGAATCCAGTATCAGTTTGCGTATCCGTGAACCGGCCTTCCTTAGTTGGCCTACGTTCTCTACATCAGTTTCGTCGAGTATCTCCATTACTTCGTCTCTTACACCTGCTTTTTCCATAAAGAAATCATATCCTTCTGAAGTTACTGCAAATCCAGGTGGTACAGGAACCTCTACGTTGTTGAGCATCTCACCAAGAGAAGCGTTTTTACCTCCTACAAATTCAACATCGTTGTTGTCAACTTCCTCGAGACTCACTACTCGTTCAGGCATATGGAATAATAACCTTTTTATGTTAAAAAGATTTAGTAGTCATGGATACTATGGTCTCAGAAGAAGAGGTTATGGAAGTTCTGGAGAAAATAGTTGATCCAGAAACAAAGGTTGATATAGTCAACATGGGTTTTGTCTACAACATAGAGGTCGACGGCGGAAAGGTTGATATTGAAATGACCCTTACAACACCAGGATGTCCCATGCAGAAGGTTTTTGTGAGTAAGGTAAAGGAAAGTGTAGGTAGCATGGATGATGTTGAAGACGTTGAAGTGAGCCTAGTTTTCGAGCCGCCCTGGTCACCAGAAATGATGAGCCAAAGCGCAAAGAAAAAATTAGGCTGGAACAAGATATAGGGCTTTTCTATGAAGATCTCCGTATGCACGACCGGAACAAATAAATACCCAGAGATAGATTAAAGATTTGGTGTGAATATGGTTAAGGTAGATGAGGATGCTTGCATAGGCTGCGGTTCATGCGTGTCTGTGGCACCTGAAATATTCGATATGAACGACGAAGGAAAGGCAGAAGTAATAAAGGACGAGACCACGGATGAGGCTAAGCAGGCTGCGGATGTATGCCCTGTGGATGCTATAGATGTTTAGGGTCTAAAGAAATCAAGCTTTTTAAAAATCCAATTATTTTCTTCCGGTGAGTGTAGAAGCTCCAGTCTGTTCGGTTCTTCTATGATATCGTATATGTGTTTAAATCCACCGAATAGGTCGAACTCATCGGCTTCGAAGACTTCGATTTCTGGAACGTCTCCGTAGTTTGTATTTTTCTTGAAACCATTCTTTAATTCGAACCAGGCCGCTCCACCTCTTTTTTCTATGGGCTTGTATATCGACTTGAAGTCCCTGAAAACCCAGTTGGCCATCCTGAGTTTCTCGGAAGTGGGATTTACAGTCACGTGTCCGTAACCGGGTGGTATCAACACAAAATCACCCTCGGAAGCCTTTATAAGTACTACCTGCTCCGGTTCCCTTCCCTTTTTCTGAAGAAGATAGTGTGCCTTACCATCCAGTACTCCGTAGAGCTCTGGGAAGGTCATGCTCTGTGATATAGGATGGAAATGGCCCTTTGTTTTTACATACTCATCGCCCATCATCTTAGGCGGTAACACCGTTATATCGAACCTGAGACTGTTTTCCAGTATGGTCTTTCTGTCTCCTTCTCTGTAGAGATCCCTGTACATGTAGTAAAGAGGTGTATTTTCTGCTTGGTTTAGCCAGTCTCTATCGTAAACTACAGTCTTCATATCGTACAGCATTCTAACGTCGGGTTCTCTGTTGATGAAGGTTATATCTTCCGGCATTATATCCATACCTTCACAAAGTACTTTTCCAGCATCTTCTTGGCAGTATAGTTGTTTTCTACTGTCTTTACTGCACTTTGCATCATTTCGATCCATTTTTCCCTGTTCTTGTAGTCCGGTATGACCTCCTGTTCTATGACCCGGTAGAGCTCAAGTGAATCATGTTCATCCTGTTTATTTCTGTCTTCGAAAATTTCTCCGTTCCCGTACTGCCATCCGTTTTCCCCGTGGTTACAGGCTTCCCACCACCAGCCATCCAGCGTTGATAGGTTCAGGACGCCGTTTATTGCTGCCTTTATTGTTGATGTGCTGCATGCTTCCTTTGGTGGGACAGGACACGAGAGCCATACATCACATCCCTTGACCAGTTTCTGGGCATCTTCCATCGAGTAGTTTTCTATCCAGTGTACCGAGTTGAACCTTTCCGACTTGGAAACTATGTCGGCAACCCTTTCCTTTGACTCCTTGTATCCTGGGTGTGCCTTGCCTGCAAATACTATGTTTACCTCATCATCAAATGAGTGGAACCTTTCCATGTCACGGAATATCAGGCCAGGTCTCTTGTAGTCGGGCATCCTCTTTGCGAAGCCTATAAGAGGTTTGTCCATGTCCACTTCCGAACCCATGTGTTCTATAAGCTCCTTTTTGTGTTTTTGATGTATCTCCCAAAGTTCATCCCCGTCCTCTGCCCTTCTTATTTCATTGGATGCCCATGTGGGTATGTGTATTCCGTTTGTTACTGAAACTATTGGTTCCGTTCTGTTGTAACCCGACCACATATCCTTAACTGTTTTCAGATGTCTTTTGGAAACTGCGTTAGTTCTTTCAGAAAGCCTCAGGCCTGCTAGTGCAGCGTTGAAAGGCCTCCCTGCAATTTTTTCAAGTACACTGAATGGAAGCTTTTCTGGATATCCTACCTTGTGTAGAAGATCGTAGCTGTAAGTTGGATTCCCTGCTGGTATAGGTGTATGTGTAGTAAATCTTATCCTTCTCTTTGTCAGCTCGATAGCTTCGTCCAGTCCATGTTTTTCGAGCTTTTGTTCGAGCAGCTCAAGGGCAATGAAAACGGAGTCGGTTTCGCTTAGATGGTATATGTCCCCACTGAAATCAAGTCTATCCAAAAGTTCGAGGCCTGCTCTGGCGAATAGTATTTTTTGTATAAGCTGTTCTTCCCATGAACCTCCGTAGAGTCTGGAAGTCAGCTTCCTAGCCCATTCGTCGTTTTCATCTATATCCGTGTCTATTAGATAAAGGGGTTTGTTCTGAAAGGAGTCCACCCTGTACGTTTTGCAGGCTATCCTGTTGTCGTTTACCTCGACCTCAAAGTTAATATCACAGTCATGTAAAAAGTTGTAGTCCTGTTTAAATGACCTATCCACAGGTTTGCCTTCTTCGATTACCTGTTCCGTGTATCCTTCCTGCCATAGAACTCCTATTCCTATTATATCGTCATCCCTTTCGTACGCGGCCTTGAGCGTATCCCCTGAAAGTATTCCAAGTCCCCCTGCATATATTTTGAAATCACTGTCCAGGCCGTACTCCATACAGAAGTATGCAATAGATTTTTTGGACATAGACAACTATTTGACGAGATTCTTTAAAACATTAACTTCAGCCTAGGGCTCTTTCGTAGATTTCTAAAGTTTCGTTCGCAACCTTGTACCATGTGAACTTTTCCCTTGCCCTCTTCTTCCCATTTTTCCCCATCCAGTTGTTCCATGCCGGGTCCGAGACGGCCTTTTCGATACCCCAGGCTATCGAATCTGGGTTTGCAGGTTCTACATGAAGACCCGTCCACTCATGCACGACCGTTTGTTTTATACCTCCTACATAGCTTCCTACGACTGGTGTACCTGAAGCCATTGATTCCAGTGCCACTATACCAAATGGCTCGTATACGGACGGCATTACTGTGGCATCAACGGAGTTGTATAGATCTATAAGCTGTTCATCCGGTACAAATCCAGGAAAATATGCCTTGTCACCTACTCCATATGCTTCAGCCATGTTTCTATAATGTTCTACTCCTCCGCCTCCTCCCGCAACTATGAACTTTACCTCTGGCTTCTTTTCTAGGACCTTTGGTATTGACTGTATGAGGTGCCTTACGCCCTTTTGGTGGCACAGCCGGCCTACGAAAAGAACAGGTACCTCCCAGTCCAGTGCTATCTCATCCCTTATGAACTCTCCCTCCTGAAACTTTTCGGCAAAGACCCCGTTGGGTACATAGTGTAGTTTTTCCTCTGGAACGGAGAAATGGTGGAGTATCTCGTCTCTTATATCTTCACCTACTGTTATTACCCTGTCGGCTTCGTACGAACCGTACCACTCTAGGTCGTTTATAAGCTTGCTCATCTCCGAATGTATGCTTCCAACACGGCTTCTCTCCAACGAATGGAGCGTCATTATCATAGGCGAATCGGCTATCTCCTTCAGTGAACTGGCTGCCGTGACAGCAGACCAGTCATGTGCATGTATTATATCAAAGTCCTCTTCCTTCAACAGTTCCGCACCCTTTTTCTGCATCCTGTGGTTGGACATCAGAACCCAGCTGGTTATATCCGGACCTTCCTTTGCATTTATCCTATGAACCTTTATTCCGTCCCTTACCTCCGATTCTTCTTTATCTCCGAATGTTATGACCGTTATATCGTGTCCCATCTCGTTCAGGGTCTTCGAAAGATCTTCAACGTGTGCTGCTACTCCCCCGACCTTATTTGGTGGGTACTCCCATGTAAGCATTAAAATTTTCATTGTCTAAAGCCTCCTTTTCCATATTTTCCAGATTTTCATTCACCTTTAGGACCTTTTTGTATATTTCGAATATATCTTCCTCCCAGTTTTCGTCTGCGAGAAGCTTTACCTTGTTTTCGGGTAGATCGTATACCTCCATCGCGTCGGCCGTCTTCTGCTTGTGTACAATTACGTAAGATGCCTCCTCTACTCCTTCCCACTCGAGATCGGATATCTGATGCGAGTGTGGGTTGTGCATTCCCCTTTCATTTTCCACCGAATGATATGTTAATATAAACGGTAGATCGTGGAGCTTACTTGCCGTTAGACTGGCTGGCACAGCAGTCCAGTCGTTTGCATGTATCAGCCGCACGTTTTCCTTTTCAATTATATCTTCTATCTTCTCCATGAACCGCGTCTGTAATAACATAGACCAAGAGAAATAGTTGTCTCCATGCATCTTGAATGAGAACTCATGTAGGTTGATGTTTTCGATCCTTTCCTCCCTCTCATGTTCACCAAAACAGACCAGGTGCACATCCACATCCTTCTTGTCTAGAAAGGAAGCTATGCGTTTGCAGTATTCCGTAAGCTTTTCGCCATCATTGTACTTTTGTATTATCAATAAAACGGAACCAGGATCCACAGAAACACCCCATGATGATTTTTGGCTCTTTTGGGCGGTATTTACCCGCCTATGCAAAATATATAGGTTTTCATTTAAAAAGATTTACAGCTGACTTTCTTTGGACCAAAGAAATTACCTAAAAGATTTATTAATCCAGAAAACCCATTTAAACAAACAAGTGATGTATTGCTCCAAGCAAACCCGTTGGAGCATTGTGTGGGATTAATGGGTGTAAGATGGGTGTAAAAATGCCTTCAGTATGTCTGTACTTTAAGGTCCACCAGCCATGGAGACTCAAGAGCCACGGCTTTACCGATACCTCCGGTAGAGATCACCATGAGCTCCACGACCATTATTTCGACAGGGAAGGCAAAGATAAGGAAATATTCCACAGGGTCGCCAGGAAATGTTACTATCCGGCAAATGATATAATAAAGGAGGCAATGGAGGACTTCGAGGACAGAGACGATGATTTCAAAGTCACATTTTCACTTACAGGTACATTTATAGAACAGTGCAAAAAGTTCGATCCAGGTGTTCTTGAATCATTCCGTGATCTTGTCGATACCGGTAATGTTGAGATACTTGGGGAAACCTACCACCACTCCCTTGCCTCGTTGTTCGAGGATGTCGGCGAGTTCGAGAACCAGGTAAAGATGCACAGAGATCTGATAAAGGAGGTTTTTGGTGTCGAGACCGAGGTGTTTTCAAACACAGAGGCTCTTTACAACAACAGGATAGCACGGGTGGTAGAGGATCTCGGTTTCAAGGGCATAATAACGGAAGGCGCTGATCGGATGCTTGGCTGGAGATCTCCCAACTACCTTTACAGACCGCCACAGGACGTTGCATCGATACCTGTCATAACCAAGAACTACGGTCTTTCTGATGACATAGCATTCCGTTTCTCTGCAAGATGGTGGGACAAGTGGCCGTTGACGGCTGATAAGTTCGCAGGTTGGCTTTCTTCTATAGATGGAGATGTTATCAACCTTTCCATGGACTACGAGACCTTCGGTGAACACCACTGGGCGGACTCCGGTATATTTTCATTTCTCAGGAGCCTTCCGGGTGAGGTCATAGGTCAAGGTGGACTGGAGTTCAAAAATGCCTCGGAGGTAGTCGATGAGTATGAGCCTATGGGTGAGATAGATGTCTTTGAGTACGACTCTGTTTCATGGGCAGATATGGAAAGGGACGACAGTGCTTGGCTGGGAAACTGGATGCAGCAGTTTCTTTTCGATGAACTCAAGTCTCTGGAGAAATATGTAAAGAAGACAGAAAATGAACATCTTATCGAGGTATGGAGAAGGTTGCTTACAAGCGATCATCTATACTATCTATGTGACAAAGGAATGGGTGATGGAGATGTACACTCGTATTTTTCTGCATTCGATAGCCACTATGAAGCCTTTAGATCGTTCCTTGAGGTCTTGCGTGACTTCAAACAGAGGGTGAGGAGCGAGGTTGGAGAATAGATCAAACATGCCTTAATTTATCTTTCCAGTTTTTCTCAGCCTTGTCATAAATTCCGAGGACCTTTTCCAGTATCGAACTCCATCTGAAGTATTTCTTTTGAACTCTTTCAGCTCCTTCCCTGCTTATTTCCTTTTTTTTGTCCTCCTCGAGTCCCTTCTGGAGGGCCCTGTGGAGCATATCAGGATCTATCTCAAAGTCGTGTATGGGAACTTCGAAACCACTTTTCCCACTCTTTATTATCTCTGCCATGCCGCCGGTGTTACCAACTACAGTAACGGGACCTACCATTCCATTTCTTTCAGCTGCGTAATCGGCTGCGAGTCCTTCCAGAGCCACTATACCGAAGGGTTCGTATACAGACGGGAGTGCTATTACATCTGAAGCACACATGAGCTTCATTTTTTCATCTGCTTCCATCCACCTGTTCACTATCTTTGCTTGGTCGGTTATACCCATTTTTTCCAGCTTTCCTTTGTATTCTCTGTAGGTATCTGAGTCCATCGAGGATACTATAACAAGACCCACGTTCTTGTACTCGTCCTTGTTCTGTGAAACTGCATCCAGAAGAAAGTCGAGTCCCTTTCTGTACGATGTCCTTCCTATGAAAAATATGAACTTATCCATGCCCGGTATTAGCTCCCTGAGCATATTTCTACCGTCCTTTATATCCTCTTCCTGTATCTTATCCCATTCGTCTAGATGTATCCCATTGGGCATGCCTCCTATCATATCCTTCAGGAGAGTCATCTCGCCCTCTGATTCATATAACAGGAACGATTTTATTTTCTCGTTTCTGAGTTGCTGGTACTGGAACCATTTGTCACTTCTTCTTTTCCTTAGTTTTTCATCCATCCTTTCTTTTATCGGCATGAGGTGTGTTATTTGGAAGGCGGTTTCGGAAACAGAGACCCCTTGGATATAGTCTGCAAATGCAAGGGAAGCAGCTTCTATCTGTATCGGTGCATCCCCCTTATCGGGGTTACCTAGACTTCTACCGTATTCACCGGAATGTATCCTACAGACAAGCGGAATGTTAAGTCTTTCTGCAACAAGGAATCCCGCAGGAAAGGCAAGCCAGTCCTGGGCGTCTGCGCACCTGAGCTCTATGTCCATTTTCTCCTTTAGGTACTCTGCAAATCTTGGAGCCCAGTACCAGAATACAGAGAGTGTATCGTTATACCAGTCGAGTCCCTTGGAAGTTTTGGTTGATTCAATCCCATACCGGTTCCAGAGGGTCCAGTGGAAAGCTTCGGTATCAGGAACGGTTCCTTCTAAAAAGTAGCATACGTGACCGCCACGTTCTGCCCTGTACACCTTCACTTCTTCATTATCTTCCATGAAGTCCGAGAACTCCTCTGCAATCTCCAGATCCTTTTGTGGTTGGTCAGAGGCCTTTACGGATATTACAAGGGGTTCTGTGTCTGCTTTGCCTTCTTCGATCGCTCTTTTCCAGGCGGTAAGTAGATGTGTGGTATACCGATGAAGACCTCCCGCGGGCTCATAAAGTTCGGTTACAAGGAAAAAGGTCTTGATATTATCACCCTTCCTTTACTTCCAGAAAGTCCGTTAAGAAGTGGGACCACAGCTGAATAGGATTCTTTACTGGCACAGGGTTTGACGACTGTGAGGTTTCATGGGGGTTTACTCCCTCTGGAAGGGAAAAGAGTTCATGGTTATAGAAAATAGCACCCTCGCTCATCTGATGGTCCAGTGTGTTTTTTAATATCTCTTCCTTGATACTTTTCCTTCCTATTTTTTCGAGTACCATGAACAGGTATGTACTGTCCCGGGGCCATATTACTGCTTCGTGGTACTCGGCGTCTCCCATGTATGTTCTCCTTTTACTGTTCTTTGTTAGTATTCCAAAAGGGACGTGGCCATCATCAAAGTATACGGGCTTTCTGTGTACAAGGAGTCTTTGTTTTATGACTTCCCATGCCTCCATGAGTTCGTATCCAAAAAAGTAGTCCTTGAGCATTCCAAGGGCCATAACCGCCGCAGAACTTTCTGTGTGGTCCCTGAGAACCTCGGAACCTTCGTATACTATCTGATATAAAAAACCCTTTTTATCGTCCCAGAACATCTCCTTGAAGGAACCCCATGCCTTTCTTATGTCCTCGTCCGCGCCGTACAGCTTGTCATACTCTTCAAGTACCTTTATCCATAGTGCATTTACCTCAGGGAGTAGGAATTTTGATTCGTCCTCCACATCCCAGTTTTCTGGTATCCTGGTTGACCTTCCATCTATAACGGAATCCATCCACGAGTACTCTGGTCTGCATCTGATTAATCCGTCCTCCTCCCAGAGGCTTTGGATGACGGAGTAAAAGGTCTTGTGGATATTTTCCTTGAATTCTTTGTCCCCCGTTTTCTCGTAATATTTGGCAGCACACAGCAGGTAGAGCAGTGATCCGTCTATAGAGTTGTATGCGGGATCTGATTTGTCGACTTTGGAAGCCATTACTCCGTCTTTGATATATATCCTGGCCCACGTGAGTAGTTTTTTTATCCACTGGTCTCCTTTGAGCTCCTGGTAAACCTCCATCTCATGGTAAAGCGATTCAAAGAGATCCCTGAACCACACGTCCTTAAACCACCATTCACCGGCTTCAGGCATCTCTATACCACCTTGTCTTGTGGAGAAGGTACTGAAGCTCAAGATCCTTGCTTTCATAAACCTCTTCATTTTTTCGTCATCTGGAAAGGAAAACTTACCAAGGGTTCGTTCGGCAAGCTTCCTGTCCTTTGTGGGATCGGAGCCTCTGAAGAACTCGGCATCTACTTCATGTATATCCCTCCCACAGGCTATGCCTATCTTCGCGCTTTTTCTGTCGTTTAGCTCGAATGTCATTGCACCTGCCCTGAGAGGCTTCCTTTCCTTATCCCTGAACCGAATACCACCGTCTCCTTCTTCGCGGAAACCATCACCGAGCTTGTACTTCCATTTCGTCTGTTCTACATGATCTATTGTATTGCCATCTCCTTTAAGCATGAGACTGTAGCCGTCTCTGGATATCCTCAGTGTATCTTTAACTGCTTTTACAGTATATTCACCCTTATCAGGACTTTCCTCGCCTATCCCCCTTATATCCACAAGCGGGGATACAACAAGTTCCAGGTCATTAAGATCAGAATCAACCGTGAACTTTATCCATCCCCCGGCTTTGTCGCTCATGGTCGAGGGCGATAGATAGTAAACCACTTCCAGAGCAGTTTCATCGTTTCTGTATATGTACTTGGCCTTCCACGGCGTGAGCTCGACTTCTGATGGTTCCAGCTCTACAACATTCCCTTCACTGAGCAGCTTGAACATCGGTGCATCCATGAACTTTGTGTACCTGTCTCCTGTTTTGAAAAGTAATCCTTGTTGGGGGTAGTCTCTGTTTGGGGCAGTAAATCCATCCTTTTTTACGGAGAAGAGAGAGGAACTCCAGCATGCATCGGTTCTTTTCAGTACAAAACATCTGTTCCTTGCATATCCCCAGTCTGGATTTTCCTCCTGTGGGTATCTGAATGTTAGATCTCCCTTCGTTTTCATTCTACACACCCTTGAGTTTTCTGAGACCCCTTACAACAGGAGAGTACCACGGAGCCTTGAAATCCTTTTCAGTGATATCCGCAGCCAGTTCCCTGAAGCTGTGTCCGATCTTTGAATGTGGGTCGGAGACAACGGGATCCATTTTATGTATGCTTTTTGTTACCTCCCTGTGGCGGGGTATGGTCTTTAGTACCTTTAAACCGGTTGCTTTCTCTATTTCCTTTTTACTTGCTTCCTCGAACACTCCCTCTATTTTGTTTAGAACCACTCCTTCTATCTTCGTGCCGTAGTCCTCTGCTTCATCTACTATCTTCCTTACATCGTTTATGGCCTGGTATTCTGGGTTGGTTACCACGAGAATCCGGTCCGATACGTTTAGACTGCTGTAAAATCCACGGTTGAAACCAGGCGGTGCGTCTATTATGGTTCTATCTGCAAAACCGGAGAATCTATCTAACATCCTACCTATACTTTCCTCTGAAACTTCATCGTCCGTCAGATGTAGAGAAGAAGGTACGAACATAAGTCCAGAGTCGTGTACGTTCACAGCCTTGAGTTCGTTTATATCTCCACGTAGATAGTCCTCTATTGTGTGGTTGTCAGGCGTGTGTCCGAGCTGGAGTGCCAGGTTGGGCGAGTCCAGATCTGTGTCCAGACATACTACCTGTTCACCGAGGCTCTGAAGAGCCAGAGAAAGGTTTGCAGCTGTAAATGTTTTTCCCGTTCCACCTTTACCAGAAACTATCGATATTACCTCGGTCATATGACCCCCGGATACTGTTAATTGTGTGTTTCATGGTATAAAAACATTTGACTCCTTTATAAAACCTTTTTAAATACCCTTTAACAATATGTAAAGTGCTGGTTTAAAAAACCGGGTGAATTCTAGATGGTTGATGAACTGAAAATAGAGAACGTTGTCGCATCCGCGACTTTGAGTGCTAAGATTCCACTCAATCAGGTAGTTGCACACCTTCCGGGTACGGAGTACGAACCCGAACAGTTTCCGGGTCTGGTGTACAGGATGAAGGATCCGAAGGCAGCTGCACTGATTTTCAACTCAGGGAAGATAGTTTGCACAGGAGCAAACTCGCCTGAGGGCGCAAAGGAAGCGATAGACAAAGTTTTGGAGGGTGTACAGAAGGCAGGTGTCGATGTCGACGAAGTAACGGATATAAAGATCCAGAACATCGTAGCTTCGGCGCAGCTTGATGGCAAACTCCGTCTCAATGAGATAGCCTTTACACTTCGAAATGCGGAGTACGAGCCCGAACAGTTTCCGGGTCTGGTGTACCGCATAGAAGAACCTGAAGCGGCCTTTCTTCTCTTTGGTTCAGGAAAGGTTGTTTGTACCGGAGGACGTTCTATAGAGGACGTGGAAAAGGCTGTGGAAAAGGTAGAAGAGGACCTCAGAGAGATAGACGCCCTCTAAATCCCCTACTCTTTTTATTTTTATTTTGGAGGTCTGTAGTGTTATTTTTATAAACTCACAGAGATAACTATGGACTAATGAGGATCGTTCTTGATATAGAGAAACATCATGTGATAGTACTTCTCATGGCAGCAGTTATGTTGTCAGCAACAGGAATAGTTATGGCAACACCTCGAGAGCTTGAGGGATCGGAACCTGCGCCCACAGGAAATCCTGATGTCGTCCAAGGTCATCCCGTCTACGAGGTAGATCTCAGCGCGGGTGCTGAACAGGAACTGGATATGAACGAAAATAGGATAATCAATCTACAGACACCGTCTGCTGATCAGGATGCTGTAACCAAAGCCTATATGGACGGAGAAGTTGGTGATATTGAGGACAGTTATGTGGAAAAATGGGAGGTATGGGACAGTGATTTTTTGATAAAAGCAGAAAGCGGAGATATAGGATTTGGTTCCGATGGGATAGCTGACTGGGGCGATGCCGATATGAATTTTAGAGTACATTCTGAACGGGCGACTTGGTATGCAGATCAAAATCGTGTTGAAGAAGGATGGCAGTTCCGTATACATGATGATGGTTCAGACTTTACTACTAAATTTAGAGTGAATTCAGACGGTGATGTAATAATTCCAGAAGGGGAACTGGATATGAGCTGGAGCAATATAGTTCGTGTTGCTTGGCCAGAGCATCCTGAAGATGCAGCTACCAAAGCCTATGTTGATCATGTCTGCGACGATGACAATGACGATGACAATGACGATGACAATGACGATGACGACTGGGTGTTTTATCCATGTGATACCCATGGTGATTGTGAGTCGGCGTTCGGTGATGACTATCCATACTGTGTCTGTGATAATCCTTCGTTGTGTTCTCGAAGCACAGATGTTAAGTGTCCTCAGTGAATGCATAATAGAATTCTTTGTTACAAGAAACACTGGGATTGTATTTCTACTTGTCTTTGATTAGTTTGCCTATCCTGGGTTAAATTTAAGTAGAGTTGGGGATTATTTACTACGGGGTTTGTTGGGTATGATAGAAGAGCTGGAAGAATTCTTTAGGAAGTTCTACGAGGACGAGATGCTGGAGGCTGTCAGGGAGGACAGGGACTATATACTCGTAGATTTCAAGGAGCTTGATAAGTACGCAGGACACGAGCTCACGGAAGAGCTTCTGGAGAACCCCAAAAACTTTTTTGATTCTGCCCGGAATGCAGTTGGTGGGATAGATCTTGGAACAGACAAGGACATCGATCTCAATGTACGTGTAGAGAACATTCCGGACGATGAGAAGGTAAGGATAAAGGACCTGAGAAGCAAACACCTGGGTAAGTTTGTCAAGATAGAGGGAACGGTAAATAGGGCTTCCGAGGTTAAGCCAGAGCTGGAGGTCGTTATATTCGAATGTCCTGACTGTGGCGAGAAGATTGAAATACCACAGCTCAAAAAAAGGATGTCGTATCCATCACGTTGTGATTGTGGAAGAAAACGTGGTTTCAACCAGGTCGATAGGGAGCTCAGTGATGCCAGATGGATCCATGTCGAAGATCTCTTCGAGAAGGTCTCTGGAGAGAAGCCGGGTGAAGTTTCTGTATACCTGAAGGACGGACTGACAACTCCTAAGATGCAAAGAAGGACCGATCCGGGTACGAGGCTGGAGATAACTGGTGTGGTTAGAGAGATGCCGAAACGTATCCAAGGTAAAAAGACCAGACAGTTGGATATGTTCATTGAGGCTAACTGGGCAAGTCCAATGGAAACTACATTCGAGGAGATGGAAGTTTCCGAGGAGGAGGAAGAGAAGATACGTGAGCTTGCAGAGGACGATAACATATACGAGAAGCTTGTAAAGTCCCTTGCTCCTTCGATGTATGGTCTAGATGTGGAAAAGGAGTCTATAGTTCTGCAGCTTTTTGGTGGGGTTCCACATAGGCTACCAGACGGAACAAGGATACGTGGTGATATACACATACTTTTTGTGGGTGATCCGAGTGCAGGAAAGACACAGCTTCTGAAGCTGGCGGCCGATATGCTACCGAGAGGAAAGTATGCCTCTGGTAAGGGAACGAGCTCGGCGGGTCTTACCGCTACAGTTGTCAGGGACGAGGAGTTCATGGGTGGATGGGTTCTGGAAGCCGGTGCTCTTGTGCTGGCTAACAAGGGTGTTCTGTGTATCGACGAGTTCGATAAGATGTCAAAGGAGGATCAGGTGAACCTACATGAGGCTATGTCTACCCAGACGGTTTCGATTAGCAAAGCAACTATACAGGCCACGCTTCCTGCCCAGACTTCTATAATAGGTGGTGCTAATCCCAAGTTCTCGCGTTTCGATCCATATAGACCTATAGCGGAGCAGATAGACATACCTGATACGATACTCTCCCGTTTCGATGTGAAGTTCGTACTAAGGGACGTGCCTGATAAGGAGAGGGACGAGAATATTGTTGACCATATAATAAACTCCCGCATGGGAGGCGATGAGGCAGAGCCGCTTATAGATATAGATTTTTTGAAGAAGTATATATCCTATGCAAGGAGGAACTGTCGACCTAGGTTGTCTAGGAAGGCCGCGTCAGTTCTCAAGAACTTCTACGTTGATCTAAGGAGCAGATACGTGGACACGGACAGTGACACCGTTCCTATAACACTAAGGCAGTACGAGGCTCTCCAAAGACTTGCGCAGGCATCGGCAAAGGTAAGGCTGGATGAGGAAGTTCGTAAGAAGGATGCTCAGAGGGCAATAAAGATAATGAAACACTCCATAAAGCAGCTTGGCATGGACCCAGAAACCAGGGAGATAGATATAGACAGAGCCGAAGGAGGAACCCCGGCATCGGAGAGATCCAAGATGAGTAGGGTAATGGACGTACTGGATAGTCTGGAGGAAGATCTCGGTAAGAATATACCTGAGGAGGATCTGCTATCGGCTCTGGAAGAGCAAGGTTTAAGTAAACCAGAAAAGTTAATACAAGAGATGAAGAACAAGGGCATGATTTTTGAACCACGCCCCGGACACGTTCAGAAGGTTTGATAATATGAGCAAAAAAGAGAACGACGAGGAAGGTTTTTTCAGTGATTCATTTTCAGTGCTGTTCAACCCACATAAGTTTGTATTTGATTTCAAGCAGTCCACTCCGAAGGTAAGTACAAAGAAGGACGGTAGAAAGGTCGAGTCCGTTGTGTGGCACAGACCTATTATAGTTGATCCGATACTGGCGAAGAAGATGTTAACGGTACTTCAGAAGAATGTCGAGAAGTACGAAGACAGGTTCGGTGAGATAGAAATCAATGGAAAGGAACAGAAGGATGATGTCGAGGCCGATGAGGCCGACGAACCAACTTACATAGGTTGATGAACATGGATGGAAAACAGAAAAGGCTTACATCAAGACGAGCTCTCGTGGAAGATATAGTCAGTGGTAGTTATTTCAGAAGAGAGGGCTTTCAGAGCAACTACCTTGTAACCCAGCGTGGTCAGCGCTTGAGCAGGGTTAAGATTGTAGGCACGGTGGTTACGAAGTTTGTAAACGAAGGCGAGACATACGCCTTTCTAGTTATTGACGACGGGACCGAAACTGTTAGAGCCAAGTTCTTCCAGGATCTCGAGAACTACGAGAAGGTGGAGGAAGGCGATCTTGTTCTTGTTATAGGCAAGGTTCAGGAGTACGAAGGTGAGATCTACGTAAATCCGGAAGTTGTAAGAAAGGTCGAGGATAAAAATATGCTAAGCTTAAATCTTGCTGAGATCGCCAGAGAGCTGAAAGGTCTCGAGGAGGACAAAAAGCGTCTCGAGGAACTCAGGGAGGAGAAGCCGGATAGCCATGATGAAATATTTGCAGAAGAGGTTGGAATTGAAAGGGCTGAAGCAATCTTAAAGTCTGAGGACCTCGATGGTAGTGACCTCGAGGAAGAGTCAGATGATGAGGATACAGGAGAACTGAGAAAGGAGATACTTGAATCTATAGATAAAATAGACGAAGGAGAGGGTGCTTCGTACCAGGAGATAATCGAGGACGTCGATGCAAGCGAAAACGACATAGATAGCGTTATAAACGATCTTCTTACAGATGGTACATGTTTTGAACCCCGGCCAGGTAAAATAAAGAAGCTCTGAACCCGGGAAACCTTTAAAGCTGTTGGTATTTACTAGGTTGTTGGGATATCTATGGACTACGATGAACTTTACAGTAGGGCGAAGGAAAGGATTTCCGAATCCGTCGATGGCAAGAGATTCGAAGTTCCAGACCCGGATATAATGAAACAGGGAGAAAAGACTATAATAAAAAACTTCTCCAAGATATCGGACAAACTTAGAAGGGATGGGGAACATATGATGAACTTTCTACGCAGAGAGCTGGGTGTCCCTGGGAGGTTGGATGGATCCAGGGCTGAGTTCCAGGGAGATATGACAGAAAGAAAGATTACCGAGAAGATAAACCAGTATGTTGATGGATACGTTATATGTTCTGCCTGTGGAAAGGCAGATACAGATCTTGTTGAAGAGGACAGGATATTAAAGATGAAGTGTGATGCGTGCGGCACAAAACAAGCGGTGAAGCAGTTTTAGATAATAAAAAAGTGTTTCAAATGTTTTACCATAGGTTTTCCAAAAGTGAAGGTCATAAGGTTCTTGCAGTCTGTGATGAGGATATTTTGGGGGAGGTAATTGAAGACGGTGATATATTATTCGAGGTAAAGAAAAGTTTCTACGGCGGTGATCTTATAGCCAGAGACGATCTTGTAGAGATGGCAGAGAAGAGTACTGTTATAAACGCCGTCGGAAATGAAGTGGTTGACCTCCTAGTCGAAAATAATTTCTTTGATGGGAACAAAGTTCTTTTTATAGATGATGTTAAACATGCTCAGTTCGTTAAGATTTAGTGGATTTGGGAGAAAGGGTCAGTTTTTCATTATATCAATAATTATAATATTCATTTCTCTGATGGGTATATCCACGATGATAGATGCTTATGGGGACATAGGCCTCGTGGATGTCCATATGTATCAAGAGGACGGAATCCTTAGAAATGTAGTTGAAGGAATAGAAAAGACTGCAGAGCAAAGTGAATGCGGTCCCAATGAACAGCCAAGAAAGCGTAACCTAAAGGAGTTTGAGAAATATGCAAGGGATGATATTCTTTTCAGAGATATGTACTTGGATGTGGAATACGTGGAGTTTTGTCCCAATTTGATTGCATATGTTGAGTTAGAGTCAAGTGACTTCTTTCTGAATAAAACAGTATCCGTTTGACCTGGGTAAGTCTGGTTCATCAGAACTTCTTTATACAGTCCAGCTCTTTCTCTGTGAGATCGAAAAGATCTCCAAGTTCCTCCTCTACATCGCCTTTGTTCCTGATCAACCATTTGAAAAGCGGTATGTACTCCAGCTTCATCGTCGATGGGGATACATGCAGTTCGTTCCCTATTTTTCCATAGATCTCATCCATCATTCTTCTACTGGCCTTGCTCCGTCCGTATCTCTTTAGTCGCTGTGGTGGTTGGTATCTGGTAAATCCACTGTACTTTTCATCCTTTGCCAGAGCCACCCCTGCAGACATTAGTCCTATGTAGTATTTCATCAGAGACCAGTTCTGCCTTCTTCTTATTCGAGCTTTGAATAGACTTGCTTTGGACATCTCGTCGAAGGCCTTTGCTACGTCCTCTTGTTTCTTGTATTCTTTTGGTATGTTCTGTTCTATCCACCAGAAAAGTTCGTCGGGATCCTTATCAGAGTCCCCGGCCAGATTCTTTGCGGTCTTCGCTGTCCTTGTTTTGAATATGACCTTCAGAACCTCGAATATCTCCTTTTCTCTGCTTCTGAATCCGAGTGCTTCGAGATCTTCTTTCAGTATACTATCCTGTCCTCTTCCGATAGCCTCCAGATCATTTATCGCGGAACGCATATCTCCTGCATTCTTTCTGGCTATTCTTTTGAGGACACTTCGTTCTGCTTCCACACCTTCCTCGGAGCATATTTTGGATAGGAATGCGGTCATTGATGAGAGATGGACCTTACCGAAGTCGACCATCTCACAGTACCTGCGCATGCTACGTAGTTTACTTTCATATGGATCGTTTGCTGTCAGAACTACAGGGAATTTGGATTCCTTTACTGTTTTTATTATTGCTGATACTCCACCGCGGTCCTTGTTTCCGGATAGACCGTCTACTTCATCTATCAGTATTATCTTGTTTCTGTTTGTTAGGCTCATCTGCTTAGAGGCCGAACCAGCTAAACTCTCTATTTGGTGCTTGTTTCTGTCGTCCGAAGCATTAAGTTCAAAGAGTTCGAGGTTTTTGTCGTTTGCCAGGGCATACACAGAGGTAGTTTTTCCACTTCCAGGTGGTCCGTGTAGAAAGAGAGCCTTGTCGCCGTAGCTCCAACCATTGTACCATCTCTTTAGCATTTCAATCTGCTTCTTTTGCCCTGCAAAGTCTTCTAAGCTTTTGGGTTTGTACTTATCGGCCCATAACATATTTTAAGATTATCGACAAAACTATTAAACCTTCTGTACGTTTGCCAGAATATTTTCGGAGAGGTATTTTATTGGAAGTCTGTGTTTCTTTTCCGGGTAGAGTCGGATTACCTTGAATCCAGCGTCCTCTAGATTTCTTTTAAGTTCCGGATAGGTGTAGAGGTAGTATTTTCTTGTCAGCTTCCTGCCTTTGTAGTTCCAGATCCTTTCTATTGTTTTATCCTTCAGTATGAACTTGGGATGCCATCTGTTCCATACGGTTATGAAGGCTTCACCGCCTTTTTTTAGAACCCGCATGATCTCCTCGAGGGCACGGAGCCTTTGTTTTTCTTCCAGTAGATGGTGTAGGGATGCGATGCAGATCACGTAGTCCATGCTTTCTCTCTGGAAGGGGAGGTTTTTCATGTCTCCTGTTACGAGGCCTGGTTCGAAGTCGAACTTCGAGGAGTAGTCCTTTGCTTTTTCCAGGAGCTCCTTTGATACATCCAGTCCATAAAACTGGAACTTTTCTCCGTCCATGGGAAGAAAATCGGAGCCGTGGGCACAGCCGATATTGAGGAGCCTCCCTCCATCCCACCTTTCGCTTAGATTCTCTAGCTCCTCCTGGAAAAGACTCCAGTGTCTTATATTGTACCAGGAGTCTGCGATTTCATCGTAAAAGTTTCTTGGTTTCATGTGTCCTAGTATAAATTTGTGTGGAAATTTTAAACTTTGAGGTGTATTCTTCTTTGTTATGTCAATGATAAGGTCCGAGGAGAGGAGAAGGGTCGCAGAAGAAGTTTTGAGAGTGCTGCTGGAAGAGAATATTCCAAGGGAGGGTGTGCATAAACTTAAGACGAAGATTGCGTCTAAACACGGATGCAAAATACCTTCCAATGAGGAGGTTCTAGAGATTGCCTCGGACGATGAGAAGAAGGAGGTTTTGGAAAAGCTCAGAAGAAGACCGTCCAGGAGCAAGTCCGGTGTTTCCGTGGTGGCGGTTATGTCTTCTCCTGAGGAATGTCCCCACGGTACATGTGTTTACTGTCCCAGTGATGACGATGCTCCACAGTCCTATGTGGACAATGAACCCGCTGTTATGAGAGCACAGCAGAACAGTTTCGATCCGTACAAACAAACGGAGCGTAGGCTGGAACAGCTTGAGCTTACGGGACACCATGCAAACAAGATAGAACTTATAGTCATGGGAGGGACCTTTCCTGCACGGGATCTGCCTTACCAGAGAGATTTCATCAAGGGTTGTTTTGATGCGATGAATGGAGAAAGGAGCGATAGTCTAGATGAAGCGAAGAGGAAAAACGAAGAAGCGAAACACAGATGTGTTGGACTTACCGTGGAAACCAGACCTGACTACTGTAAGGAGAAGGAAGTTCGTGATATGTTGGATTTAGGCACTACACGTGTGGAGCTGGGTGTGCAGATAACTGATGATGAGGTATATACTAAGGTCAAGAGAGGCCATGCCGTTAAGGATGTCATCGAAGCTACCAAACTTCTCAAGGACTCGGGGTTAAAGGTCACCTACCACTACATGCCGGGTCTACCCGGTTCAACGAAGGAAATGGATTTAAAGTATTTCAAAAAGTTGTTCTCTGATGGACGTTTTATGCCCGACGCCTTGAAGATATATCCCACACTGGTCATTGAAAATTCTGAGCTCGAGGAGATGTACAACCGGGGACAGTACGAGCCCTACAGCGACGAGGAGCTGATAGAACTTATGATAGATCTCAGAAAGGAGATACCACCCTGGGTCCGTGTAATGCGGCTCCATAGGGATGTTCCTGCTCAGGCAATAGTCGCGGGTTGTAGAAAATCTAATCTCAGGCAGATAGTTTCCAGGGAGATGGAGGAACGCGGTGAAAGGTGTAGGTGTATAAGGTGCAGAGAGGTCGGGAGAGTAAAAAAGAACCAGGAAAATATGAATTTTCAGTTGGCTGAGAGGAGTTACAAGGCCTCCGGCGGCAAGGAATATTTTCTTTCTTTCGAAGACAAGGACGAGGATGTTATAGCTGCTTTACTTCGGTTAAGGATACCTGATGAACCTTCCATGGAAAAACTAGATGGAAAAAACGGTCTTGTTAGGGAACTCCATGTTTACGGACAAGAGGTTCCACTGGATAGTAAAGAAGAAGGCGTACAGCACAGCGGCTACGGTGAAAATCTGCTCAGAAGGGCCGAAGAGATTTCTAAAGTAGAAGACATGGATAGAATGGCTGTTATATCGGGCGTTGGTGTGAGAAATTATTACAGAAAGCTTGGTTACTCGTTGCACGGTAGTTATATGGTCAAGAATTTGTAACTATTTTTAAGTTAAAACTTCCGAAAGCTTTTTAACTCTTTGGGACAATATAGTAGATGTGAAAGTATGAGTGAAAGGTCAAGTTCTGAAGTTGAGCATCCGGGTGAAAATGCATCCGACGAAGAGTGGGAAGAGAAGTACAAGGAGCACGTTAACAGAGGAAGTAGATACTTTGATAAGGCAAGTGAGCTTAACAGTACCTTTGCAGAGGATGTAGTTGAGTTTTTCGGTGAGAATGAACCTCTTCCGGAGACACCTGAAGAAAAAAGAGACGAAGAAGCAATATACGAACTAAAGAAGGCCTTAGACAATCTTGAAGAAGATGGGAAATTTTTAGATCATCCACTTGTAAATGCTTCTGATGAGGAATTAGAGAGAATGTACAAAGACCATAGAGAAATAGAAGCAGGAAGACCAAATGAGGTGTATGATCTTGATCTGCTCAGACTGGATGACAACGGAGGAATCAAAAAGGAAAAGATCAGCGTTGAAGCAGATGATGCGTACCTTGCAGGAGATATTGGATCTCCTATTCATTGTCTCATAATGTATCGTAAGGGTGTGGAAAACGAAGTGATAGATGGAGTTGTAGATATTCTTAACGCCGAGGAATATGGGATAGATGTACCGAAAATTCATGGTTTGTACAAGGGCAGAGAAGGATTTGAAGACATAAGTTCCAGTGCTTTTTCTGCGTACGTTTCAGGTGAGATGTCTGAAGATGATCTCTTAGAATACATGTCTAGGAAGGGGATCAGTCAGGGCACTGCAGAAGATGTTGTAAGTGAATTCGATGAGAACATTGAAATGTCGGAATACTAAAGCATAAAACCTAGTATCTTATTTTTTATTTATGAAAGTAGTTTATTCTGCCGAATGTCTCGAATTCCATAGGAGTGGTCATCCCGAGTCACCGGAGCGTGTCGAGAAGGCTGCAGAGTTTCTCAAGAGCAAGGGATACGAGTTTGTTAGACCGAAGAAGTGCAGTAAGGAGGATCTTTCGAGTGTTCACAGTCGAAAGCTGGTTGAAAAAGTTAGAAAAGGAAACTTTGTTAGCATGGATTGTCCTGCATACGATGGTATATACGACCATGCCCGTCTTTCTGTCGGTGGTGCATTAAAGGCCGCAGAGATTAACGGCTTTTCATTAATGAGACCACCGGGTCACCATGCCACACGAAACAACGTGGGAGGCTTCTGTTATTTCAACAACATCGCCGTAGCCGTAGAGAAGCTAGGAAGGAGGACACTTGTAGTCGATGTCGATCGGCATCACGGCAACGGCACCCAGGACATATTTTTTGGAAGTGAGAACGTAGAGTACGTTTCCCTCCACGGAACAGGTTATCCCGGGACCGGTTTTAGATCCGAGAAAAATTGCCATAACCACATTTTCAGGGAACCCACGGGAGAGGATAAATACATGAAAGTTCTTGATAGCCTTCTGAACCTCAACGGAAAGTTTGATATATTGGCGGTTTCTGCGGGCTTCGATACATACAAGGAAGATCCTTTAGCTTCTAAATTATCTTTGTCAACAGAATCTTACAGAAGAGTAGGACAAAGACTGTCGGAACTAGATTTGCCAACCTTCTGTGTACTGGAAGGTGGTTATAACCCCCCAGAACTAGGCGAAAATATACATTCCTTTATCCAGGGACTAAATGGCTAAGAAAGACAATGACTTTTACTTCACATTTTCTTTTAGTGTGTTTCTAAAAATGGTAGAAGAGTACTTTCCAGGCCGATATGAACCTATTTTTTCAATTGCAACCTCCCCATACAAATTCTTGATGTTTTTCCTCAATTTTTTTTTGTCCTGATCGTAGCCTATTGATATAATATCAGGTCCTGTCTCCTCAATGATTTTCTCGTAATCCACTCTCTTCTTCCCGACCACGACCTTGTCCACTACCTTTATCGACTCTAACATCCCCTTTCTTTCTTGGTTTGAGAAGAGGTTGTTTTCTATATTGTCCTCGTGGGTTATAACGACCCATAGTTCTCCGTTTTCTGACAAATTTGCGGACTTCTCTAGATAGTAGATGTGTCCGGGATGTAGTAGGTCGAACTTCCCGCTGGCAAGTACTCTTGACATGTTCAATCCGTAAATCCTTTTAGGCTGTTTTTCGCTTCTTTGCAGGCCTTTTCGTAAAGACAGTATCTGCACTTGTCGAACTTCCAGTTGCTTTTATCGGGCTTTTTAGGCACTACATCCTTTTCTATCATATCAAGGAGCTTTTCAAACTCTTCTTCCAACTCTTCCACAACTTCGTCGTTCCTCTCTACGAAAAATTCCTCCAGTTTCTGCGTCCCCTTGCACTCAGCAAGTATTATTCCTTGGTCTATGTCAAAATGTTTGAGGTATATCTGAAGCTGCTTTTCCCAGGATTCTTTCGGTCCGTTCAATGTCTTGAAACTGTACGGGCTTACAGACTTTATTTCCACGACATAGTTCTCATCGTTCACGGAGACTATAGCGTCGGCTCTTCCATGGAACAGAGACTGGTCAGGCATCTGTACCTCCGAAGCTGTAACTATACCTAGGGAATACAAAGCCGACAGAAGCTTCTGGTGTATCTGATTACCTCTCTCAAACTTACGATTGGTTTGTGGGTCCAGATCTTCCTTCTTCGCGCCCTTCAACTTAAAGTATATCTTCCTTTTGCAGTCTGTGACCTCTGAAGCGTAGAAGTAGTCTCTTTCCCTTCCATCCTCATTCTTCCTATAGAAGTTATCTATCCTTTCCTTTAACATAGTACAGATATTCCCCTAAACAACTTAAAACTTTGTTTTCGGGTAAAGATTAAAGTTTGTGGGCAATAAATACATGGTATGAGGATTTGTCCAAGCTGTGGATCGGAGAAGATACAGGCTGACAGAACCAACATACTTGCCATGTTGGGAATGGACAGGGGATATAGCTGTCCTGATTGTGGTTACAGTGGTAGACTTTTTCTTGACATTGAAGAGGACAGATTGGATGAGGCCAGGGAATTTCTGAAGGAAAGAGACCAGGAGGAGTTCAAGAAACAGGTCATGGATCTAGAGCTTGGCCTTAACCGAGGCAAGTTTCTTTTCGGCGTTGCGTTTTTGGTAATGGGCGTGCCTCTGTTGACCATGCCGGTTGGTTTGAACTTTGCAATAGGAATTTTATCGATAGTTATAGGTCTTACTCTAGTTGTAACCGAACTGAAGAAAATTAATGATTAGGCAAAGTTCATTTCTTCGCGACAGAAACCACATATCATATTTCCATTTATCTCCTTGAGATCCTCCGAGTAGTTCTCGCACGATTCACACTGTCCTATTTCTTTCTCTGAATCCTCCTCTGTGGTTTCCAAGCCTAGTTTGAGACCCTGTGATATATCGAGATATAGTTCCGGACTGACCTCTATTATATCGTCCTGTGATATAACACCTATTATTTTTCCACCGTCTCTTACAAGGAGTCTTTCGACTCCTTCTTCTACCATTATAATTGCAGCGGTTTCTATATCGATTTCCGGTGATATTGTTATGAGTTCTTCTGTCATTATATCCTCTGCGTCGCCTCCCTTTCCCGCGACTACAAACTCGTTCACTACATCCGAGTTTGTAACAAGTCCTAGAACATCATCGTCTCTTACAACGAGAACCTCTCCTCTACCTTCTCTTCTGAGAATCTTTGCGATCTCGGATACAGGTGCACCGGGTTCAACATAGTTCAGATCCTCGGACATTACCTTTCTTACAGGTGGTGTATCCAGTTTTTTCTTTATCATTTTTCTCATACTCCGTTATCTGATATTTATGAAAAAGTTAAGGAATGGTAGGGTCTGGGCTATCTTCCTCACCCTCGTCTTATCCAAACGGCGTGATTCGCGGATTTCACCCGTGCGTTTTACCGTCCGCTTACATGTGCCCTCCGGCCTCAAGGACGTTATGGAACACACGCTCTGCGCCTTAAAAAGATAGACTCGACCTTTTACCCCTCGTGTCTTGTTATGTACTTTCTCATTTAACGTATTTAATAGTTTCGAGTTAACTGTACCCGATAAGGGAAAAGTTTTAAATAGCACAACAAATATACCTTGACTAGTGGTCACATGCTTTCGAAGAAGGGTATCTCAATGCCTATAAATATGCTAGTTATACTTGCTGTAGCAGTCCTTGTTCTTTTGGCTGTGGTTGCATTCTTTATGGGCGGCTTCGATTCAGGAGATTTCGATGCACAGACCGTAACAAACAGGTGTTGTAGACCTGCTTCCGCGAACCCGGAGCTATGTCAGGGTCAGTGGGGAGACGGAGACTGGATTGAGTATCATGGTGATCCTGCAGAGGTTGAGGTAGGTGGTGAAGAGGTCCGTTGTGCTGACTACGTTCCAAGTCCTTCGCAGTGCCCTGCCTGTAGTATATAGGACTGTTCTTTAGTCTGATTCTACCGTTTGTGTCATTACAACAACTTTTAAATATATCGAAGGCACATGTAAGTAGACAGTATTTCGGGGTAGTGTTTTGAATACCAGAAATTCAAAGATTACAACAAACAAGAAACAAAACGGAGGTGAGACTTGTGGCAGAAGAAGCAGAAGACAATGTGATTTTCGTTGGAAACAAACCGCCCATGAGCTATGTTCTTGCATGTGTAACCCAGTTCAACGATGGAATGGACGAGGTTCACATCAAAGCAAGAGGTAAGGCTATCTCAAGAGCCGTAGACGTTGCAGAGATAACCAGGAACAGGTTCGAGGAAGATGCAAAGATAGAGAGCATATTAACCGGAACCGAGGAAATTCAGACGGACGAGGGCGAAGAAATCAACGTAAGTTCAATCGACATCACACTGAAAAAGTGAAATAGAAAAAACCCTAACAATCCCCTTTCTTTTATTTATTTTGAGAGCAGTGACTTGAGAACAAAGACTTTGTTTTTTTCTGCGAGTTCAACGGCCTTTTGTAATCTTTTGTCGGTCTCAGAGTATATGGTAAGCAGTTCATCTCCCTCGTCTACAGGATCACCTACTTTTTTATGTAGGTATATACCGGATCCCTTTTCCTTTGGACAGCCGGTTGATTTAGCGATTTTATTGACCGCACTGTTCTTTATTTCCTTTATCCTGCCCCTGGTATCTGATTTTACCACATGCTTCTTTTTTGATAACTCTATATCCTCTGAACTTGTGGTTCTTGCACCTTGGACCTTTGTGATATCCTTGAACTTCTCGTAGGCCTCACCGCTTTCGAGTATATCCTCAGCACCTTTTTCTGAGCCTACCTTCTGTAAAAGTATATCTGCCATCTTGATACATTTTTCCCTCAGATCCACTGGACCTTTTTTACCACCTGTTTCGAGTATCTCAAGAATATCCCGTGCCTCGAGTGCGGGTCCTATCCCATTTCCTACAGGTTGTGAACCGTCTGATATTATAGTGAGGACCTCCATATCGAGCTTCCGTCCCAGTTCCTTGAAATATCTTGAGAGTTTATCTGCCTCCTCGTGTTCCGTCACCTTTGTTTCCTCGCCCATCGGTATATCTATGAGAACCGTCTCTGCACCCACGGCCTTCTTCTTTGCAAGAACAGATGATAGAAGCTGTTCTAGGGGATCGATGTTCAACGAATCTCTTACCCGTATGAATTCATCATCAGCGGGGGCCAGGTTAAGTGATCCTCCCCATGTAAAACATCCATTTGTTTTTCGTACGATACTTTCTACTTCTGATGCCCCATGCTTTACGTTGGTTATGACCTCCATGGTATCGGCGGTACCCGCGGGTGAAGTTATTGCACGGGATGATGTCTTAGGTATTTTGTATCCAGCTGCTGCAATTATAGATACAACTATCGGCGTGGTTCTGTTTCCAGGAACGCCACCTATACAGTGCTTGTCCAGGGCACCTTCTATATTTATTTCCTCTCCTGTTTCGACCATTGCCTTGGTTAGATGTTCTGCCTCTTTCATCGAAAACTCTGACATCTGTATAGCCGTAGTATATGCCATTAACTCGGGATCTGTGAGCCTTGACTTCACTGCATCCTGTACTATCGAATACGTTTCTTCCCTGGAAAGTTCCTCACCTCCAATCTTCTTCTTTATGTAGTCCACGGAGTCCGGTTTTATTGTAGGTTCAATGTTCACTACATCACCTTCTTTGACATCCAGACATTCGGTTGTTTCATCAAACAGAAAAACATTTCCCCTTGGTACACCGCTCGACAGATCAACAATGGACATCTCTTCCCTGTCCTCGTACTTTATACATACCCTGTCCCCGAGGAATATGGATCTCTCACCTGCTTCCCTTTTGTTTAGAATTACAACAGGCTTGCCTGCTCTTATGTCAACTGTTTTTACCTTTGCTTCCATCGTACCACGGGATTATTTCTAGTTCTTTGACTTATAAATATAGACCAAGAGCTCGATAAATATCACTACTGCCAAAGTACCGTTCAAAAAAAGGAATGCTAGATCATTTATGCTGTATGAGTAATAGGATAGAACGATAGACCCCATTAGACTCATGATTATGAACTTTATATTTATTGCATCGAGATTTTTTGTCTTCATGGTTGTGACTGTTTCTGGAATCCATGCAGCAAGTAAAAGAAGTGCTCCTATCCATCCAATCATATCTTAACACCACTTATTGAGAGCATCCTTAAGCTCCGTGTTTTTTTCTGCATATTTTTCCAGGTCCTGTCCTTCTAAAACTGCGTCACAGGCCTGTCTTATTGCCCTCGCTCCTGGTTCCGTGCCATCAGGGTGTCCATGGCAACCCCCTCCGAACTGTGCCACTATATTTTTCCCCATTCTACCGATGAGTTTGGGTATGTCTCCAGGGTGTAGCCCACCGGATGCAACTGCTGCAGTTTTTTTGATGTCCTTCCAGTTCTGGGCAAGTTTTATCTCACCTTCATTCTCTGACCTTGATTCAACAGCTTCCTGTATCCTCAGTACCTTGTCTTCGTCTCCTTCCATCTTTCCGACCCCTGCTGTTCCTATGTGCAGCTGGTCCCCGCCTATTAGTCTTGTAAACTTTGCAACTGTTAACATGCTCATACCATGTTTTTTGTTACGTGTAAAGGCGGCATGCCCAGCACGATGGCAGTGTATAACGATGTCCTTTCCTTCCAGGTATTCTCTCATATCCTGTAGTGCACTCCAGCCAGTTGTTACTATATCTATCATCACGTAGTTACTTCCCTTTCCAATCAGATAGTCCGCCCTCCTTTTCATCTCCGAAACAGGTGCTGTTATGTTGCCCATGTACTCCTTGTGTTCACCTGTCTCTTTCTCCGCCTTTTCCTTCAGGTGCATTGTTTCGTCAACCCTTCTTTCAAAAGTATTGAAAGCCATGGAACTCAGGTTTTCGTCGTCCTTTACTATATCAAGCCCGCCTTTCCATGCCCTGTATGCTACCTCTGCATGACTCTTTGAACCAAGACCAAGCTTAGGTTTTACTATGGTCCCGAGCAACGGTCTCTTCTCTACCTCGAAAAGTTTCCTTATGTTTTCCAGACCGACCTGGGGACCCCTGTGTTTTTCCAGAAGCTCCGGTGGGAATCTCACGTCCTCGAATCTTAGGTTTTTGAGAAGCTTCATTCCAAATATGTTTCCAGCTATTGAGGAGAGAATCTGTGGAACGTTGTCCAGTTCGAACAGCTCCTTGGGATATGCTATCTTGGCGTAGGGTTCGTTTATATCGAAAACACGGGCCTTTATCCTTTCAGCCCTTTCATTGACCGTTCCTATGTGTGTCCATGTGCCAACGCTGGACTCTTTTGCGACGTTTGCGGCTGCCTTTTCAAGGCTTATTTTTTCGGAGGGTTCTATACGGAAAAGACAGACTAGGTCGCTGTCTTTCGGTTCATAGTTTTTATCTATAAAATTCATAGTATCATACATTCCTATAGTCTGAACTTACCTTTGAGTTCTTCTACTACTTCGTGTTTTTTCATTTCACCTTCTTCTGTTATAAGTTTATCTATTTTGGACCAGGGCGTCATATCGAAAGCAGGATTTTCCAGAACTATATCGGAGTCCTTTTCCAGGTACTCGTGTTCATCTATCTCATCGGGCGATCTCTCTTCTATCCGTGAAAAGTTATCGTAGTCGAACTTATCCTTTGTTGCAACAAACCAGAACTCGGTATCATCGTCTTCGGCGGCAGCCAGTGACATGAGATATGTGCCTATCTTGTTGATTACACCGGACGGCTTTATGGAATCTACACCTACAACTGCATAGTTTGCTGCCCACATATAGATCCCTGCCGCGGCGTCTACTATATAGTTAACGGGTATGTTCATCTGATCCAGCTCTTTTGCTGTTTTAACACCCTGTAGTTTGGGCTCGGTCTCTGTTACAATCACACGGAAATCCTTGTTCATGTCGTTCAGTTTTTCGAAAACAGCCATGGCGGCAGAGGAGTGGCAGTGTGTCATTATCACAGATCCATCCTCTATTTTATCGGCTGCTATGGTTGCAGCATTTTGTTTTGCGGTATTCAGGTAGTCCAATGCTGCGTCTATTGCTTCTATTTCTCTTCTCCTTTCCACAAACTCTATTATGTTATGGGCAGAGACGCCGGTTGGTCTTGCCTTCCTGAGTTTATCGGCAGCATCTTCAAACCTTTTCCCGAAGCCATCTTCCTCGACTATTTCCGATAGAACATTGAGGCTTTCGGTGGCTATACTCTGTGCGCCCTGTATCTCCAGATCCTTTATCTTCCTTACGGTTTCATCGACTCCGGGCATAGATAACCTTTATGTAGAACCGTAAATAAAAGGTTTTGTATGGGACGTGGGGAAGAGTCCGAGTCTCTCATACAGAAAATGAAGAGCAAGGGGAACCTTAAATCTTTCCGTGTAGAGGAAGCAATCAGAGCTACCCCAAGGCACATTTTTGTACCAGAGGAATGTAGTGAGTATGCCTACAGGGATACACCTCTTTCCATAGGCAGTGGTCAGACAATATCACAACCCTCCGTCGTTGCAAAGATGACGGAGTGGCTTGATCCACAGGAAGGCGAAAAGATTCTGGAGATCGGAACAGGCTCCGGCTGGCAGGCCGCAGTCTTATCTAGGCTAGTTGGACAGGGTGGTGTGGTGTATACTGTTGAGACCATAGAGAGTTTAGCCGACAAAGCTATGGAGAACCTGCTTTTAGCCGGTGTGAACAACGTTGAGGTTATCAAAGGCGATGGCTCCACAGGACTTTTCGAACATTCCCCTTACGATAAAATAATATGCACTGCTGCTTCCCCTGGTATACATAACGAGTGGGTTCAACAGCTCAAGGAAGGCGGTGTGCTTGTCGCTCCCATAGGAAGCAAACAACTCCAGAATATGGTTGCCTTGAAGATGGAAAAGGGTAAAACCAGGCTTATCAAACATGAAAGAGGCTACAGGTTCGTTGAACTGAAGGGCGAAAGAGGATTTGATTCAGGGTGATTGTGTGTCCTTTATAGGATTTTTTTCAAAGGATGAAGACCGAGGGAAGGAGACGGTCCGTTTCGAAGATTTTAGAGAATGGTTTATGGATGAACTCGGGGATCTTGATAACTTCAAATGGAAGGATGTGGGTTCCAGGTATGAAGATATAGAGAATTCCCTTTTTGATCTGAGGGACAGATTGGATACCTTCAAGGGAAAGAAGGTCGATCGGGATATTGCTCCTAGGCTTAAAAACATGGCTGAATCCAACAGGAAAGTTCTTATTAGCCGTCTCCAGAGCTTTATAGATAGTTTTGAACTACCATCATCCCATGATTACGAAACTGCACATTGTTTCATAGAGGAAAAATCCAGAGAACTTGACGAGGTATCCGAGAAAATAAAGAAAAGCTTGATGGTTTTGGATAACGTGCAACCAAAGGAAACCAAGAATATAGTGGATGCTCTGAAGAAACTTGAGGGATTTATAGGAGATTACGAAGTACTTCAGAAGGTTGTTGATGTTCTTGAAAAACACAACAGAATAAATGAAAGGTTGGGTGCTGTGGAAGAAATCAACGGTGATATAGATAACATGCGCCAAGAGCTAAATGCACTTGTCAACGAGAAAGAGGAGCTTCAGGGAGAGCTGGATGATCTAAAGGACTCAAGGAACCCTGATCTTGTAGCCGATAAAGAGGAAGAGATGGACTCTGTTGACGAGGAGATAAGGAGTCTTGAAAACTCAGTAAGGGGCAATGTAGCTCCCTTCAAAAGGGGTTTCAAGAAGCTCGGATACCTTGGTGTGGTGGATGATGTGGAACTGCTTGAGGCATATGTGGATGACCCTGCTAAGGCTGTGAACGACGACAAAGATCTGTCTTTTTTGATAGATACGGTCGATGATCTCAATGAAAAGCTCGGTTCCGGAGACCTGGACTTCTCGTCCGAGGAAGTGGGTAGACTGGAGGATGAGATAAGCAGTTTTGATCCCGATGTGGTTTTGGATCATATAGATGAGATAAAGAACCTACGAAACGAGAAAGAGGAGCTGGAAGGTAGTATAGATGAATTAAACAAGGAGAAGGAAATAAAGGAGATGTCACGAAAGTTAAAGCGTAAGAACAAGGAAATAGACAGCGTTTTGGAAAGAATAGATAAAAAGGAAGCCAAGAGAGACGAGCTAATGGACTCTATTTCCGATACCACAAGGAGTATAGAGTATGAAGTCTCCGACATACTTGATATGGATCTTGATCTAGAAAGAGTCCAGCCTTGATTGTGTGCCACTGTCCTTACTTTCTTTTAACCTTTCTATCGGTTTTTTCACTCTGTCTTCGGAAAAGTCGTGCTCTTCGCATAGAAACTCTTTGATTTTTTCACCATTTGGCGCAGACCATTCGAGTTCGTAGTCTTTGAGTGTGGGTGGGTTCATAAAGAAGTTCAGAACATCTTCCGGACCCTCATCGAATGGCCATTCTATGTCATCCATTACAGAGGAGAGATCTCCTTTCTTTTTTACAGTCTTTAAAGCAGTCTTAGGTCCTATTCCCTTTATTCCACCCGGTGTGTAGTCGGTCCCTACTATTATTCCTATTATAATCAGTTGCTCCCGGTTTATGCCTAGACCGTTAAGAACTTTTTCAAGTTCGATTTTTTCTGGTTTGACCTCAACATACTTTTTTTTACCCGGAAGCTTTCTCTTTCCTGTTATTGTTATGTTCCTCAGAAGCACGGGAGCTCCAAATAAAAGTGAGTCGAAATCCTGGCTACCTACTGCCCATGCATCGCCTCTTTTTGACATAAACGCAGCCTGTGCCTCTCCTTCACTGGGGGCCTGTATCCATGGAACTCCCATAGCATCAAGAAGATCCTTGGACTGCTGGATCATTTCATCCTGTACACTTACTGCCTGTTTTGCATACTTGTTTGCTTCTTCAGTGTCGCCTCTTTTTGCAGCCTTTTCATATTTCTTTTTTGCCTCAGTTCTTCTTTTTCTTCTCTCTTTGTTGACGCTTTCTTTGAACTCTGGTGGCTTCCCATCGAAAACGTAAAAGGGTTTTATCCCGTGTTCTGCAAGTTTTGTGGTTCTGTAGAACAGTCCTGACAGGTGGGAAGTTGTTCTGCCCTTTGAATCCTTCAGAGGCTCCCCCGTTGGTTGTCTTATTATCGATAGAAACTGGTATAACATATTGAGTGCATCTAGAGCAATAGTTCTTCCCTTGAATGAGTCCAGGGAAGATTCCTCGGCCTCCATGAGTTCCGAAATATCTACGCCCATATGCCATCCAGAAGATGTTTCCTGTTACTCGTACTCGCCCTTCAGGTTCACGTAGCTTCTTGCCATCTTGTCCATTATTTCCTTATCCTGTTCCTGTAGCTCCCTTACCTTTTCGGCTGGATTTCCACTGTATACGGAATTTGGTTCTGTTTCAGTTCCAGGTGGAAGTAGACTTGCTGCTCCTACAATTGTGTTTTCCTTTATCTTCGTGTGGTGGAGTGCTGTGACGTTTATTCCTATCATCACGTTGTCGTCTACGTCGCAGCCATCGAGTACTGTGCCATGTGCAACAGTGACGTTGTTTCCTATTACAACACCTTTCTTTGAGTTGGGATGTATCACTACGTTGTCCTGTATGTTGGTGTTTGAACCTACTTTGACCTTTCCTATATCTCCTCTTATGATCGCACCAGGCCAGACAGAACTGTTTTCGCCTATCTCCACATCACCTATCAGAACTGCATCTGGGGCTACCCACGCAGTCTCGTGTACATGTGGATATGGACTCTCCGTTGAACTACCGCTTCTCCTGAAAGTAGAGAAAAAATTTTCCTTTAATTTCCTTAACACACTATCCCCTCCTTTATCTTAATCGACTACCTTTTTAAATATTTTGAATTCTTCGTGATAAACTGATGTTTTATTTCTGTTTCTTTCATTCTTTGGGGATTGCCAAGGGACTAACGAGATCTTCATACACGGTTTCTGCCTTTATGTCGTAATTTCTTTCTTCGTTGAATTTCTCTATGGAATCCTCTTCGAGCGTCATCTCTGCACCTTCGTCACAGATGGGTTCTATGTATATCTTTTTTCCGTCAGAGGATACAAGGGAATCCACGTATGAATGTTTCGGATGACCTTCTTCCAGCTCCTTTTCCTTCAGTACCTCCCTCAGAAGATACTGTGTTGAGTCATTAAGCTGGGAAAAATATCTATCAAAACTTAACTTTTCGGTCATAGTATTTCACCTCCGGTTATCTGCATGCATAGAGTTTCTTGGTTAAAATATATAAACCTATCTTGTATGCGGCTAAATTTTGAAGAGATGTGTTTTGCACGGGCAGTCCGATGACCCAAAGCCAGCCACTGGAATTTCATCAGCTATCTCTGAAACGATATTACTTAGATCACATTCTATTCTTTCCTTTGTCCTGAACTTAACCGTTGCCACTACCTCGGCCTCGTCAAGAAGGTAGTCGATGTGCCAGTGTTTCTTCTTATCATCAGAAAGATGTCTCCCAACCCTCTTGTCCAGTCCGTTCATCCCTGAGCCTACGTAGAAGTAGAGACCCGGCTCGAACTCGAAGACCCCAAGACTACCGATCTCCAACTCCTTTTCCTCGGGTAATTTTATAAGGAGTATGTACGATCCCTTGTCCAAGCTTTCAACCTCTGGTATCGTTTAGCTTCTTTTCTATCGTTCTTTCTACTTTTACTAGGTTAACGACATCCTCCCTGTTGTACATCAGAAGCTTCCTAAGCGATTCTTTACAGCCTTTTCTTTGGTACTTCTTCCAGAGACGTACTGCCTCCGAGCCGCCACATACGCCCGAGTCTCTGCCAACGCCGATCTCCTTCTCTATCTTTTTCAGCCCGCCCTTCAAGCCTACTTTCCAACCAAGATACATGAGATCCTTGTGATTACCGTTTAGCTCTATATCGTACTTTTCCTTTAGAAATGGGACGTCGAACCTCTTGCCGTTGTACGTGACGATACAGTCTGCATTTTCTATGAGCTCACAAAGGTTTTCTTCACATAGGTTTCTTCCCTTTACGAGCTGATAGACCTTTTCTCTGTCGTACGCACCCACAACGGTTACGTCGTGTCTCTGTTTACTGAGTCCGGTTGTCTCTATATCGAGATATAACTTCTTCATACTACCCCGAGGAATATTGTTAGTTACCAAATAAAAATGTACATAACTTTTTAGTTTCCGAGGATAAGCTATATCCATGGGTGAAAGAATCTACTACCACCAGTGTCCGGACTGTGGTTTCAAGCAGAAATCGATGGCAAAGAAACGTATCCGGTGCCATAAGTGTGGTTCTACTTACAGGGAAAAGACCAGTCGCTGTTCACCACCAAAACCCAAGGAAGGGGATGGTAGATTCAAGAAAGCTAGCAGTAGAGATGAAGACGGTGCATGGTAAATGGTAGAGACTATAGATCTGGGGGAACCGTTTGATTTGAAGAAGACACTCGAGTGTGGACAGACGTTCTCCTGGTGCAAGAAAAGAGAGGGTAGAACAAGCAAGTACTGGACCGTTAGGAACGACGGTGTACTGGTGGTTTGGCAGGAAGGCGACACGTTATACTACGAAAACTATGGCAAGAGGATAGATCCAAGGACGGTTTTGCGGCTCGATGACCCCCTTGAAGATATATACGAACAGATAGACAGAGACGAATTTATCCATAGGTCTATAGTTACTAACCATGGGTTCCGTCTTGTGAGAGATGATTTTTTTCCATGTCTCATAGCCTATATAACCTCCGCACAGATGCAGATACCACGTATAAGAAGAATACAGAGGGACCTGGAAAGGAAGTACGGTAAACCTCTTCGTTTCGGTGAGAAGGAGTACTACAGGTTTCCCCAACCCGAAGAGCTAGCAAAGGTGACAGAGGAAGAGCTCAGAGAACTGGGTATAGGCTACAGGGTCAGTTATTTAGTTAAGACTTCAGAGATGCTGAGAGACGGTTTTGTAAAAGAGGAGGAAATATGTGAGATGGACTATACGGAGGCAAGGGAGGAGATCAAAAAGCTTCCAGGTGTAGGAAACAAGGTGGCAGACTGTGTTTTACTTTTTTCCATGGATTTCCTGGAGTCCTTCCCCGTGGATACCTGGGTAAGGAAGGTTGTTAAAAATAAGTACCCGGATCTTTACAGTAAGAACTACAAAAAACTGTCCAAAAATATGAGAAACTACTTTGGTAGATATGCTGGCTACGCCCAGGAATATCTGTTCTACTATGCAAGAAACTGTGAGGAACTCTAACACCGTTGGAGTTATTAGTAACCTTATGTAAGTGTTGGATATGCACGTTGAGGGTCTGCGTTGTGTTGAATGTGGTAAGGTATACAGTCCCGAAAATGTAAAATATTTCTGTGACGACTGTGGTTCGTCCCTGGACGTAATATACAACTACGAGGAGATCAGGGAAAGGGTTTCATGGGAACTTCTCAGGTCCAGGGAGTTTTCACATCTCCGTTACAGGGAGTTCCTGCCGCTTGTTGACCCAGAGTTTATCGTGAGGATGGGCGAAGGCGGAACACCTCTTATAAGATCGACCAGTGTTGGTGACAGTCTTGGTATAGATCTGAGGTTCAAACTTGAGAACCTAAACCCCACCGGAAGTTTCAAGGACCGTGGTACTTCTGTGGAGCTTGGAAAAGCGCTTGAGCACGGTGCCGATAATATAGTTACTGCGACCACAGGAAACATGGGATCCTCTATAGCTGCATACTGTGCGAGAGCTGGAGTCTATGCGAGGATATATATTCCTGATGAAGTGGATAAGCCCAAGCTTAAACATATGAAGGAGCACGGTGCCGAGGTTATATCTGTAGATGGGGACTATACGGAGGCCAGCAAAAGGGCCTGGGAAGATAGAGAAATGAAAGGAATGTACCTCATGGGAGACTATCCCTATAGAGGCGAGGGAGAAAAGACCATGGGTCATGAGATAGGCGATCAGTTTGATGCAGATGTAGTTTTTGCACCCGTTGGAAACGGTACATTGGTCCATGGGTTGTGGAAGGGTCTAAGGGAACTGGAGATCGCCGGTCTATGTGATAGTTTGCCCCGTCTTGTTGGAGTGCAGGCTGAAGGATGTGATACTGTTGCAACTGCACTCAGAAAGGGTTTGGACGAACCCATAGCTGTGCCTGAACCAGATACTGTTGCCGATGCAATATCATGCGGTGATCCACTTGACGGTGATCAGGCAATCATAGCTATACGGGAAAGTAATGGTTCCTGTGTTTTGGTCGACGATGAGGAAATATTGGAGGCCAAAAAGATTCTTGCCCGGGATGAAGGAATATATGCGGAGGAGGCTGGTGCTGTGGCCCTTGCAGGTTTAATGAAGAGACATGAAGATTTCAGTGAGGGTGAGAAGGTTGTGTGTTTGATTACAGGACATGGGTTAAAGACTTAAACTAAAGTAAATATGTTTAAACATGTGCGCCTGTGGTCTAGTCTGGCCTAGAGATGATGTGCATAGTTCACATCTTTGGGTAAGACTCGAGCCTCCCAAGAAGAACCTTTTACTCACTGACGCTCGTAAAACGTTCGCGAAAAAGGGAATCGGAGAGTGCTCGAAGCCCGGGTTCAAAGGAACCTTTTTTACTCATTTCATTCACAAAAGCGTTCGCGAAGAAGGGTAAGGTTCGGGAAATCCCGGCAGGCGCATCATTTTTCTCCAGCAAAGCTGGTAGGCTCCTCTTTGTGTTCTATCCAGGTAAGCTGTCCTTTGTCAACAAAGGAACTGGTTTCGTAGAAAATATTTTGTCTGTAAATACCGTAGTCGTCTTCACCTGGTTGCCGTTCCGTTACATTTCCCATAGCATGTTCAAATGGACTTATGTCCCAGACACTGCCAAGCAGCATCAGAGCTGCAAGAAATACTATTATGGCCAGTAGGAGTATAACAACCGCCCTTATGGATAACTCTATACCTTTTTTGGATTGGACACTACTACTCTGTAAAGACATTCGTGGGTTCACCGTATACCGTGTTTTTTATAGAGTTTGATTTTTCGTTGGTTCTTCGGTAGCCAAATATCTCATCCAGGGGGTCCTCTTCTTCCTGCTGTTCTCTGATACCTTCCTGTGTCTGGTTTATGGGCTCTGTGTCCCATCCCTGGCCCAGAAAAAACAGAACAACGAGCATCACAAGTACAGCCACCACCAGTATCACTACTATATTTATGGGCAGAGAAATACCTCTTGTGCCGATTCCATCACCCAACTTTTCATTCGAACTTCCTAGCAACATTCTATAATCATATCTCCCTGATCAAGATCTTCTATTTTTTCATAGTAGTCCGGTTCATTTTCCTTTATTTCGTCTATTGCAGGCCATACAGCAGTTGAGTTGCAATGTTCGGGTACAAAGTTTTGACAGCAGTTTCTTCTCTGGAATGTGGAACAGGCTGATCTGATATCTATCTCCCACTGTCCTGATTCCATTGCACCGCCTATCATACTGGCACCTCCTATGAGTAAAAGCAGAAGTATTATAGCTATTATAATTATAACAGTTTTTCCACCTAGTAGATCCAGAGATCCTTTGTTTTGTTTCAAATTTGTCACCTTCCTTCACAGCATATATCGTACGGATCTTCGTCGTGGTCCCAGTTAAGTTCGCCTTCCTCACATCTCTCGAGGTTGGGATTTTGACAACATCCTCTTCTTACGTAGTCTATGCAGTCGATCCTGAACTGTTCCTCCTGTGTTCTATCCACGTCTTCAGAAAAAATAATTATGGATGCAGATATAAAAACTACAACGAGTATGAAAGCAACCAGATGAAGTGGCTTTATTCTATCTCCTGCCTTTATCTTCATACTTTATCATACCTTCTTTTTGGATATAAATGTTTTGTAGCATTAACCAGATAGCATCAGATCTCCAAAAATATCTATTATACCTCCGAACTGCCTATCGGAACGTGCCACGAATACTATTATTATTGAAAGTAACAGAAGACCTACTATTATGAATATAAGTACGTGAAACTCCATGCCCCTGCTTCTTAACGAATCTTTTATCTTGAGCATAGTTTAAAACATCCATATATTTTCAAAGTCCCATGGGTCATCGAGACCTCTTACCCTCTCGTCCGTGTACGTCGTCTTTGATTCCATGAGTGGATCGGTTTTGAATCTCCCGCCGCCCTGGTCTTCTTCCGGGTCAATCCCTGATGCATCGATGCTCCAGAAAGAGTTGTCTGCTTCTCCGGAACCGGTCAGTCCTCCGCGAGAACCATCGCTTTGGACCCTTGCACCTGAGTATGTTTTATCCACCGTGCCGGTTGTTTGTCCTACTAGACCTCCTACTGTGTCACCACCTATTACAGATCCTACCGCGTAGGAGTTCTTTATGGTTCCAGTATTTGAACCAGCGAGACCTCCCACATTCGAGCCGGTTCCGTTTACATGGGCCTCCGAGAAGGATGAAATTATTTTGTTTGTGTTGGTGCCAACTATTCCTCCTATATCAGACTGGCCTCCTATCTCTCCTGATACGGTTGTGTTCTCAATTCTTCCACTGTTCTGTACTGCAACGGCACCCGAACTACCTGATCTTTCTATATTGACCCCTTCAAGCCGGATATTTTTTATTTGTCCGTTGTTTGTTCCGAAGAGTGGCGTGTTGGTGTTCTCTATCGTGTATCCACGTCCGTCTAGTTTACCAGAAAACGATGATGTTATTTTTTCATTTCTATCCCAGCAGTCTATGTTACTGGTGAGGTGAAAGTCAGCATATGGCGTGTCTTCTATTCTATCGTACAGCTCATAACAAGATCCTATAGGAGTGCCTATTTCATTGCCCAGTGAACCTGGTTCCTTGAGCTGGTTTCTGAGTACGGGGTATTTGAAGTGATCTATATAACCTATTTCTTCTCGTGCTGTTTCCTCGAATCCACTCACCATTCTTGTTATGTTACCTGAGCCCACTAAGAACAGGGATACTACGATGAGCCCTGATATAATGAAAACAAGTACTCCAAACTCCAAACCCTTTTGAGTTGTTCTTTTCATTTTACCTGAGATAAATAGTCCTCTCTTTGCTTATAAATTTCCTATGTATTCCAGCCACCCTTTCAGGTCCTCTGCTTCATCACGGAGCACTGTACAGTTGTCCTCGAAGCTTAGTTCCTTTTGTAAGCTATCGTATACTCTTATCCTTGGTTGGTTTCTCACTACAGACAGCTCAGAGGATACAGAAGCTCCTTCCAAGTACAGAACCGTTTCATCCTCGTTCTTCTCTTCAACCCTTGTTTCTACACCTATAACGATGTCTGTTAACGATACATGCGTTTCTGGGGATACCTTATACCCTTCCTCTATCAAGTCCAGGTATGTTTCTATACTTTCTTCTGTATTACCTGCCAGATCATTTTCGTTGTTGCAGTCCACGGACATGAGCCCCTGTTGTACTCCAAGCACAATGGAGTCGTGTACAAGTTCCGATGCATAGTCGTACTGTACTTTTGCATCAAGCCTCTCCGTCTGTCCAAACCAGGTAGATCTTTCGGCCTGACTCGAAACTATACCAACAGCAACTGTTACAGCAAGTGCCACGCCAACGAGTCCTGCAACTAATGTGGCCTTCGTTAGTATTCCTCCCATTTTCGTTTTTAACATGTCCATTGTATCAAAACGTAAGGCTTTCCAGCATTTCCTCCTCTACTTCATCCGGATCCACTATAATTTGGTAGGTTGCACCCATTTTCTCTTCTGGAAGTAGTACAGGTCTGGGGGTTCCCATGATACCTTCTTTCAGTATCTCGTCGTATCTATCGGTTCCCGGACCGTGTGTTGATTTATCGTCAAATATTACAGTTTCGATGTCGCCGTTGTCTTCGAATTCGTAAAGTATAACCCTTTCACCAAAAACGTTATCTATCGTATTCCTTATACTGTCTTCCTTACCCCTTTCTGATGCGTATACCATGAGGTTATTTTTAGTTTCGTTTGTTCTCATGAGTATATTTTTTTCTACTGTGAAGGTCGCTGGTTGTTGGCTTAATATGTCCATCTCAAGCTCGGCGCCTCCTACAAAAGGTCCTACTAAAAATAAAGTGAGCAGGAACATCGCAGTGAATACGAGGATTGCTATAAGCATAGTAAAACTCCCTCTTTTATCTATAATTTCGATCATTTTATCAGTCCATTGGCATGTACGAAACGGTATGTTCATCTTCCTTTTCAAATATAACCTCTGTCGAGGACCCACCGCTTATTTCAAACGAACTGCCGTATAGTTCAAGATCTCTCAACCACATTTGGTTTCCGCCCTCGTCTATTATACGGTTTCCTGTACCCTCAATTTCATAGCCATCCTCCAAGGGGTTTGTTATGTTGAACCTGTGCTCACCACCTTCTTCACGAACGAAGTAAGCGTGCTGCGACATCTGTACAACGGGGTCCTTGGCATGTCTTGTGTGGACTGTTATCTTACCTAGCTCAAGTTCTCCGTTGCTGTTTTTTATGTTCACCTTCGAACTGTAGTCGAAGGTAATATCACCTCTTTCGTAGTCAACATATATCCTTCGACCCCTTCCTCCTACGTCGTCTGTAAATAAGAATTCACCTCTCATGTAGTTTATTACTTCATACTGATCTTCTTCTATATCATTTCTTCCGACAGCAGAGCTGTATTCGAAGTCCTGGCTCCCTGGATTTACAGGGTATTCTGTTTCTAATGGGAAGTCTGGTTCAAAGGAATCACGGCGTCTTGTGAGTGCTTCCTCTTCTATTTCAGGATATAGCTTCGCTCCTTCTTCACCTATTTCGTAAGTTTGACCGGTTTCCAGGTTCTCCACCTTCACATACTTCCATATCGACGGATTGAAGGCACATTCGACTAAGTTTTCTCCATTCATGTTGCTAAGCTTGTTTTCATCCAGAACACCGGCTTCTCCTGTGGAAAGACATTCCGGTGATGAAATAATTCTTGCGAAGGCAGCAGATGCATGTAGTCCACCCTGGGTTTGTTCGATTCCTTCAATATCCACGGTTGCTCCTGTGATAAAGACAGAGTAGAAAGCATAGAGATACAGAAGGGATATCATGAAATAAACGAGTTTCATTATCATCTTTCCGTCTCCCTTCTTGCTTTTGAAAAACATCAGAGATCATCTTCCAGTGATATTTTACCGTCCTCGAACCTCACATCGACCATGAAACCGCATTCCACAGAGAAGTAGCTGTGTTCGGGCGATGATGTTTGTGATGTGAAGTAAAATTCTCCTCTACCTAACTCGCCCTTTATGGTGTTGTTCCTGAAAATTATTTCGTTGCACTGCATTGGTATTCCTTCAACAATTTCTGTGTTTTCCTGGAAAGAATGGGATGTTGTGTAGGCTGCGGCTAGTTCGGACATCGTGAAGCTAAACTGGGTACCTCCTCCCATTCCTAACATTGCCATGAATACGCTGCCCATGACCGTTGTAGTGAAGAGAAGAACAGCAAGTAGTAGTATGAGAAGCATCGCTTCCTTGACTCCTATACCCTTTCTTTCACAGAGCATTGTTTTCAAGATAAACTCCCAGATTTAAATCATTTTAAGACAACGGGGCTAGACGAAGTCGGGCTGCTCTACATGTATGCTGTACTGGCATGTATAGTAGTAGTCTTCCTCGTCAATTTCCCTGTAACACATACCATAGTGGTTGTCGTTCTTGTCCAGGACTATCTCCCAACCACTCGGGCATACGCAGTTCGCGTCCTCGGCAGCATTATACCTGTGGTTGGGTGCTCTCATTGCTCTTATGCACATTATCTCACCATCACTGTTCTCATCAGGCACTGGCTTACAGGCTCTTTCCCTTATACATGCCTGAGGATTTTCATCGTACTGGCTACATCCAGGATCCATATCCACGAGAAAGAAAACTATCACTGCAATTGCTACGACTGCTATCACAAGTTCTAAGAGCCACCAGATTGTATTTACCTGGTTCTTGGCGATTCCACTTTTAGATAACATTTGTGCATCATCTTTTCATGGTGGGTATTCACATACAGTGTAGTCATCACCGTCGAAGCACATCCCGTAGTATGGGTCGTCTCCGTCCACGACTTCATCGTAGGGATCTGGACATCTGCAGTCAGCGTCCTCGGCAGCATTATACCTGTGGTTCGGCTGCCTTGGTGTATCTACACAATCTATACCACCGTTTTCTTCCACGGGTCTGCAGGCTGGGTCCCTTATACATGCAAATGGACTATCGGCGTAGTCCTCGCAACCTTCGACTGCAACTGCTCCCTGGGTTGCAGAGTAAACTACACCCAGTCCTATAATCAGAACAGCTAGATGTATCAACAGCCATAACTTTTCACTTATAGTTCTTTCTCCGCCTTTGTTCCAATTCATCTTATGCACCTATGGCTCCCATAAGTGTATTTAATGTGGGTTCAATGAAGAAATAAAAAAGACCTATAAGCAGAATCAACACTATCAGAATAAAGAATATGGTCGAATTCTCGTGAAAAATCGTTAAAGTATCTGCAAATGTACCCATATTATCATCTATAGTCCTCTTAAGTTTTGAACCAAAATATCTGTAAGTCCTTCTCCACCGCCCCATAGAACGTACAGTAGAGCCAGACCTATTGCCAGAGCTATGAGTGTTATCATTAAGAGCAAAGACCAGCTAACGAAGCCTGTTTTATCCATCTTATCATCTATTGAATTATATCAACAAGGAACTCCATAAGCCCCGATGTTGCGTCTCTTCCAAATCCTTCTACCCTGGTTGCTATCAATGTTGCCAGGACTATTCCAATCACTATTATTATTACTATTATCAACGTCCATATACTGGTCTCTCCTTTTGAGAATATCCTACTGTCTTTCATGGGGGCTCCTTTCCTAACGTTGGTTTTCCTTGTTTTTATATTTGGGGTAGTCTACTGTTCTGTTGTAAAGGTAAACATTCTTCTAAGCACCGTTCCATCCCCTTCTTCGAGTTTTACTTCCCACGTATACTCCTTTCCACCCTCCAGGTTAGTACCATCATGCCAGTCCTCGTCCAGCTCCACCTCCCCACTTTCCTGCACAGTGGTTTCGAAATCACCGAACTCAAGACTTGTTGATTCAACCTCTACTTCTCCCGGTGGACTTTCAAGGTCTAAGTAGAACGATATTTCTGTATCTACGGGTACTCCGGTTGCTCCGTCGTGTGGGGTGGGATTAAATATACGTTCCAGTCCTTCGTTGTAGTTGTAATCGACATGCCATAGAAGTTCTATATGGTGTTCACATAAACAGTATGACCTTTCACCCGGACTGCAGAAACTAACCTCTCCTTCGTATTCATCTACGTATTCCTGAGGTAGTTCGTCGTAGCCGTCCATGTGCATTGCTGAGCAGGTCGATCCAAAGAAGAACTTGTCCTGATCTCTACAGTAGTTTCTGCACGCATAGTCCATCCTATCTTCTATGGATTCTTGGTCCCTTAGTTCTGCTCCACAGACTATGGGTGCCTGGAAGTTGAATCTTCTATCTTCACCTTCTGCGAAGTTCAGTAACAGCATTCTCTGCGAGTAGTGGTCGCCGCCCATATCGACCTCGTCGCCAGGTACCAGTGAATAAACAGGGTCATCGTGTATGCTTCTCTCATTGGTATAGAACCCAACATCTTTTCCCTGTGCTTCTGCTTGTTCCCATATAGTCATATCTCCATCGTCCATTACGAATCCCTGTTCGAACAGCCAAATTGCACATCCATCGTCTCCGTCCTCCGAGAAAATCATGCAATGCTCTATCCTATCTATATCAGCAACACCGTGAACAGGAGGATCAAACTCTTGGCCGTCCTCCTCAAAGATACTGATGCAGCTGTCCGCAGCTCCTCTGTGGTCAAATACGTCTACCCTCTTCCGGAGGTGGACCGGAGGATTGTCATCCGTCAAGTGGAATTCGTCTATTCTGTCTGTGTCTCCTTGTACATGTATATACCTACCCCGAGTCTCTTCGACATCACAGTAGCATCCCATGCTCTCCGGGTCTACCATATTCTGACGGAGTTCTCTCATATCGTCCCAGAATATCTCCGACCAGCTGGGGCCTGCGCCACCAATGATACCTCCTGATAATCCACCGAAAAATGCACTTCCTGCCGTACCAAATCCTCCTAAATATATACCCGCACCAACAAAGGTTATCGTGGGTATCCTGTGTATTGTTCCGTATCCTTCTGGCTCTGCATGCATCTCACAGAACATGTCACAGCCTATGTTTTCCGTTTCCTCAAAGGCTCCCGTCACCATTCCCATTGCAGTGAAGGCTATCAGACCTCCCACGAGTGCAACTATTAATACAAAGATGACCTTGACCATCGCTCCCTTTTTGCTTTTCATTTGTTTCATAGTACCACTAGAATACTTCCAGATATTGGCTCATGAGAAAAAATATTGCAAGTATGGACATGGCAATTCCAATTACTACCCATACCATGTCCTGCATGCTTCTATTCATTTTTCATCGACCTCGTTTTTATTCTGCAGCCTGGTTTTTTTAAGATATTTCCCACTGGAAGTGAATCTGACCTTCACAGATACAGTACGGCTTTTCATCTGTTCTTGGACATAGATTCATATCCTCGTGACGGTACTCTTCACCGAGTCTTTCGTACTGGCCTCTCATGGTTTCCATGCACGAAGCATCAACGAATACTTCCTCCTGATCTTCGCAGTACATCCTACACATCTTATCCAGAGGTGTTTCTGTGTCTTCATTGTCCTCTCTTGTTGATCCAACGCACGTCACAGGAGCATAAAAGCCGTAGGTATGAACACCTTCTCTGTATTCCTGTAACAACATCCTCTGCTCAGGATTCTTACCTTCCATGGCTACTTCTTCACCGACCTCCAGATCTCTCACAACATCCCATTCTTTATTACTCACATCTACCTCAGCAGTCTCATCGAGATCTCCTTTTTGAAATGTGATATGTATTTCATCGTCATCTTCTTCATACTCTACGTTCTTTATTTCATCGTTTTCTTCGACAAGTTTTTCGGATAGATCATCCGCCACTTCGTCTATTGTAGCTTCACCCAAAAGTTCTTTATTTTCGCCATCCACAGAACCCCAAATGCTTTGTCCCTTCATTTCGTTGCTTATCGTTGTGTTCTCATTGAAGCCGTAGATCCTACATCCTGTGGAAATTAAAACTTCACCTATATTTGGGAGATATAAATCTTCACCGTTTTGGTTTGTATTCACGGAGAACATAACACAACCGTCGTAGAATTCGAGGTCCCTGAGGGTTTCAAATCCATCACTTTGTTCCAAGGCCTTGTTACATATTACTTCGTATGCACCATATCGATCGTCTCTGTGTGATATGATTACGTTACCGTCCGTATCAATAACATGGTACTGTAGATGTATTTCGGGATTCTGATCTGTTATATGGAACTCACCTATAACGTTTTCGTCCCAGTTATGTACATGTATGTACTTCCCGCTTTGTTCCTCGACTCCACAGTAGCACTGCATGGCCTGGTCCCTTATCAAAAAGTCTGCCATCATGTTCATCGCTGCACCCGAACTGTCCCGCACAAAAGGTATGAAGGATGGAAGTGCCACGTCCAGAACACCGTATTCCTCTATTTCGGACTGCACAGCACAGAAGGTTGGACATGTCATATCCATGCCTCCCATGTGGCTAGAAACCTGGTAAAAAATTCCGATAACAAACACACCGGCTATTACAGTAAGTATCACCGCGACTACTATTATAAGCATCACCTTCGCTCCCTTGTTCTTTATTTCAATCATGTCATCTCCTTTCAATCTTCTTCAACTCTTTCCCAGTTGTATACCCTCGGGGATGTGCACAGACAGTATGGGTGTCCGTACTCTATGTCGTTGTCCTCGTCATTCTTCTCTCCGATGGGGCATAGTTTTTGTTTGTCTTCTATGTCCAGATCCTCCACGTAATCATCATGGAGTTCTTCGTAGTATTCACCCGCCTGTTCGTGTTCTTCAAAACACAAAGCATCCCATAGTATCGTGTCCTGGTCGTAGCACTGCTGTTGGCATGCTCTTTCAACTGCGTCCCTTGCCAACCCTTCGCCCCTTTCTTCTGAGACACAGGTGATTGGTTCGTACAGTTCGAATGTATGTTGTCCACCCATATAGTTTTCAAGAAGTATCCTCTGGGACGGATGTCTGTCGTCGCCTCCATCTATGTAAAAAGTTTCACCTATTTCCATACTGTACACAGGGTCGTTTTGGTTTAATCCAGTGTTTAGGATTATTTTATCCTGTTCGTATGCCTGTTGGTATATTGTCCTGCCCTCTATGTTGTCTATCTCTACACCTTCATCAAATCCCCATATCTCACAGTCGCTTCCATCCTCGAGGACAGATACAATAACACATCCCTCTAGCATCTCGAGCTCTACCAGGCTTTCGAAGTCATTATGACCCTGCAACGCATCCGTGCATTCATCATATCCTCCTTTATGCCTGAAAATAATATTCCCATCCGTATCGTTTATGTCCTCCTGTAGGTGTTCCTCTGGATTTGTGTCGGTGAGGTGAAACTCTCCGATCTCCTCACCACCGTCCCTCGAATAAAGATGTATATAAGGAGCCATATTGTCTTGAACACCACAGTAACAGCCCATTCCCTCTGGACGTATTAGATGATCTATTGCTAGATCCCTCCATACATCTTCGTCATCGCGGCCCATTCTACTGATCAGTGAATGTAGTCCGGCTACTGCTAACCCAACACCTGCTCCGACAGCTGCACCTATAACAGTTCCTTTTCCAGGTACTATGGATCCTGCTTTGGCTCCGACCTTGAGGCCCACCTTTGCCGCAGCCCATCCACCTATGGATTTGCTGCTTGCGGCAACAGTTCCTGCACCTACCCATCCAGCTGTTCCCAGTGCACCGGGTCCCTGTACCATGTCAAGTGTAGTGACCTCCCTTACGTTAGACTGCATAGCACAGAATACCTCACACATGACGTTCTGTCCCATTAGATCCCTGGCAACCCGGTAGAATATGCCTGTTGCAAAGGTACCGGTCATTAGAATCATTATCATACCTGCCACTACTACCATGATTACTGCACTTCCCTTTTCGAGCCTTGGAAGAACCATCTTTTTCCTCCTGTTCTATGTTTTTAAACCTTTCTTTTTATTTCTAACCTTATCTCACAGCATCCATAAGAAGCTGTTCTATCTGTGTTCCGAAAACCTGCCATACCACAACAAGTGATAGTGCATATACAATGGTACCTATTATTATCATAGTTCCCGCGGCCCTTCTTCTTGCTATCTTGTCTCCTGGACCGTTTTCTACTCCTGATGAGAGCATTGAGAGAAGATAGCTTGTCTGTATGGTGTACAATCCAACTATAACCTGGATCCATGATATGGGTATCATTTTCTCCACGGAGCCCCATCCTCCAACAATTGAACCGTCTATACCCATGTCACCTATGCCACCGACTCCCGGTGATGCAGTTCCCAGTCCACCCAGAGCTTCAAGCGAACCTCCTATGCCTTCGAATATAGATATCATCATCCCGGCCATGGCAACGGAAACACCTGCCACGAATGGTCCCAGGAATGTTCCCAGGAACTGCATGGATGTTGTCTCCGATGATAGCATGTTTTTGAGATCCTGTTCTATCTCTTTTAGCTGTTCGAGGTACTTGGATATTGATATGCTTGACCTGGAGACTATCTCCGATCCCTTGTCGGCGGCATCCAGCACAATTTTCATCACAGAAATAACAAGCTCCGATGGATAGTGCCACACAGCCCCGTACTTTTTATCAAAGAAGGCCCTTCTTAGATCCATTCCACCCTTTTTCACATTCTGTACTACTATTTCAAACATTTCAGATATGTCCATGTCTTTGTTCCTCTCTGCAGTTTCCTCTACGGCTCTTTCTATAGGTTTTCCGAGCTCGAGCATGTTCCCAAGGGAGAACAGTGATTCCGAAAACTCGTCCTCGACATCCTTCACCTCCTTTCTTAGATTGAGTTTTGCCTTCGAGTCCAGTAAAAAGTAGCTTCCTGGGCCAAGTGCAATTCCGAAGGTTATGATTATTGACGTGAAGAGCTGTGTATTGAGATCCCCGCCTGCGTACTGGCTTGTTAGATAAAAACCAAGTGCTATCACAGGTACCGAAATCAAGGCGGACAACGGCCAGATCTTTATATCCCTACCACCGAGGTTTATCATTCCAGATGGTACGTGTTCTGGGTGGTTTGATATATCGGGATCCGAGAAACCCATTGGCCTGTACTCAAGGGTTCTCTTTCCTGTCAGATATATCACAAGTGGAAGGGCTATGTTGTAGCCTATTATCAAAAAGACCGGTTTTATTGCATCCTCAAGCATTAGCATCATTATCGGAAACATGACCAGGACCATTATAGGGAGCATTATACCCAGGGCATGTATGACGAGTATGGGTAGTTCCAGCTTGTTTGAATATCTCTTCAGCATCTCCCTGGAACCTGACATCATAGTACTCACGGCCTCGTCCAGCATAGCCTTTCTCTTTTCCTCGGACTGTTGCATAGAGTTCTCTATTATCTGCATTGCTTCTACGAAAGGCTTGTTTTCCTGCCACTTGTCCAGGTAGTCTGAAAGTGCCCCGTGCATTGAGTTGTAGTTCCTGGTCTCTACATCCCATAGTAGCTTCTTGAAGTCAAGTGATAGAGGCTCACCCAGGTGCTCCGCCGTGAACTTTACAGCACCTTCCAGGTTAGGAGTGGATCTCATAAAGATTACCATGTATATTATCGCAAGCATTATCTGGTCTGCTGCCTTAACTCGAAACAGCCGGGCCTGTGAGTTGGGATATTCGGAAAGTAGGTATATCGCTGCTGCACCGAAAAGAAGCAATATAATACCGAAAACAAGTGATGCTATCCCCGCGATCATGAGTATGAGAGACAGTGCAAATATGGCTATCCCGGTCAGTACTGCAAAGGAATAAGCACCGTTCGGAGTTATCTGCATGTAGGCAAAGTCTATGGATCTCTGTATCTCCTTCTTTTTTTCCTCAGATGGTTCAACATCAAGTATACCTTCTGATATGTTGCACAGCTTCTCGTAAAAATCCTTGCTTTTCTCCTTCCTTTCCTCCTCAAGAAATGTCTTGTATTCCCGGGTTACAGACGTCCTCTTTCTTTCTTTTGGTAAGCCGATCTTACCCTCCCTTTCCTGGACGATTTTTTTTATTAACTCGTCTCTGCTTTCATCGGAGGCCTGATCAGACATTCTTATACTCACCAGTCTTTATCTGTTTTTTAAGCCAGTCTTCCCATCTACCGTACGTTTCGTCGGGATCGACATACCCGATTTCTTCCCTTACTCTGTCCATTATTAGTCTCATCTGGCTGTTACTTTTCACTACAAAAGGCGCTTCCATCAAACCCTTCTTTCCGGTCTCGAGTGCATAGTCTGTTATGGCTTCCTTGATATCTGCCCTCAGTTCTATGTTTTCCCATACACGGTCCCACCTACCGGACCATTCTCTTACCTGTGATGATATTTTGTTTATGACCTCTGATTCACCGTTTAGAAGTGTGTTGGTGGGTTTGAGTGCATCCTCTTCAGTTGAATATTCCATCAGGTTTACGAAGCCGTCTTCTGCCCTGGGATCGTCTGACCAGTGCTTTCTGACCTCCGTGACGTTTGTAACCCTTCTTACCTCGCTCAATCCAGAAGCACTCTTTATTCTGTTGCATATGACAATTATGTCCGTTGCCTTGAACGAGGTTTTCGGAACCTCCAGGTCGTTTACAACACGGTCGAAGAGCCCGTAGGCGGACTCACCATGTATAGTTCCTGCGACAGTCTTTGCCATTGCACCTATACGCATGGCTTCGTACAGAGCCTTTGCCTCCCTCGATCTCACTTCTCCCATGACAAGGGCAGAGTCACCCAGTCTGAGTGCAGTTCTTATGGCCTCTGCAGCAGGTAGCTCGGTCTCTACTCGCGTTATGACGGACCTCGACTTCAGTCTCTGTACATCGTAGTCCAACCGTTGCAGCCGATTTACAGGAAGTTCGAGTGTGTCCTCACTTGTTATTATCCTCCAGTCTCTTTTCATTTCAAGAAGGGAAGCACCAAGCAATGATGTCTTTCCTGAACCCCTACCTCCGCCTATCAGGAAGGTTCTACCTCCGTCGATTATGAAGTTCATGAGTCCTGCGAACAGAGGGTTGAAATACTTTATGTCCGGTTTGAGATATAGCGGGTAGGTCCACGGATCCTCTCTGTGTCTTCTCAGTGCGAACCCGATGCCATCGGGCGAAAGAGTCGGGGCTATTATGGTAACCCTTGCGCTGCCTCCCGGTACCTCTATTGATGTGTCCAGGACGGGGTTTGCCTCGTCGAGTGGTCTACCACTCGATAACCTTAGCTTTGTTGCCCAGCTTTCTGCATCGTCTACGGTTGGTATTATATTCGTCTTACATTCACCGTACTCTTCGTGGTTTATGAATATGGGTCTGCGGCCAACGGGAGAGTTTAGGTATATGTCCTGTATTTTTTCGTCCCCCAACAGAGCTTCAAGTATACCAAGACCACCTGAATATCTGCTAAGTATCGACGTTAACCTCTCTATCTGCTCCTTTTTCAGGTCAGTTCTTCTGTTCTTTGCTATGTCCTTTATGAGATCCTTTCCTATCGATGCGAAGACCTCCCTTGTTTTCCCTGATTTGGCGAACTCGGTTGTCTCCGGTCTGTGTTGGCTCAGATATCTCTGCGCCGAATCCAGAATCTTGTACTCGTCCTCCTCCATTTTGAACTCCGGTGGTAGGAAGTGGTATACGGGTCTGGTTTCATCCGGTATATCGTATATTTCAACGTCCGAGTTGCCGACAGAGTACTGTTCTATGAGTGCACCTTCCTCGGGAGTCTGTCTCATGTACTTTGTTCTCATGAAGTTTGGCCTTACAGAAGGATAAAAAATCTCCCTATATACGCCCCTTTCGCCGGGATGGTAGCCTGATAGCTCTTCTTTAAGTCCGTCTATCATCTTTGTATCTTCGATCATCTTCCTTATGGGTACCAGAATTTCCTCAAGATACGCCTTCTTGCACCTGTTTTCCCGGGTACTGTTTTCCTTTAGCTGGATTTTGAGATGTCTTATCATCCTCTTGAGGTGTATGTACGCCCCCACGGGATCCTTTCTCATCTTCTGGAGTGCCAGATCCTTCACCTCGGGGTATTTGTGTCTGAAGTACTTTCCACATCCCTCTGTGTCGAGTTCTCTGAGTTTACCCAGTCCTTCGTCCTTTGTTATTTTTTCTATCACATCTGCTATCTCAGCAAGTATCCTGGTCTGCTCGTACGGATATTCGTACTCCCGGCTGTTTTTGAAGACTATGGATTCGACTCCCTTGACTTCCATTAGCTTGTCGATCGTATTCTTCATACACTCTTCATAGTCTGCTACACTGCTTCCGTATATGCAACCAGAGCAGTTGACTTCTATTCTTCTGTTATCAGAATCGTACTCGTATTCACATGGCATTTTGAACACAGACCGTTGTCAAGTAATTCTTTGTGGTTTCTATTTCTAAATGTTTCGTTTTACTGCTTATGTAACTTTATTAATTAGAATTGTAAAAAATAAAGTGATATAATGGCATTTGGCGAATCCAGCGCCTCAGATACTGATGGAATTGTCAGGGAACTTCTAGACAGAGTCAAGGCGAACTCGCGTAGAATAAGGGATGTAGAGGAGGAAAACAGGTCTCTCAACAAGGGTTTGAAATCGATCGAGGAGAGGGTTATAAACTTCGAGAAGAGAGTTGATAGAGACAGAAACGACATCCTGGACGAAATAGACGATATATCAACACGTATAATGAAGCTTGAAAACAGGCTCATGAAGATCAAGGAAAGGCTTGAGGACGTTCCCAGAAAACATGAGGTCGAAGAGATAAGAAATTTTAAGGAGCTCCTCTCACCTATAAAGAGTGAGTTCCTGACTGAAAGTGAGGCCAGGCAGATTATAAACGACGAGCTTGATGATAGAGGTATTTGAAATGGTTCTTGGTTTTTTAGGCGGAAAGGACAAGGAAGAGGGTGACCGTAGCGACGATTCTGATAGACAGGAGTCTCCCACGGAAGAGGTACATAGGCTTGCATCCATGGGGTATTCAGAGCAGGAAATATTCCATGAACTCAGAGAACGTGGTTACACCAACCAAGGTATAAGGAGAAGTATAAACAAGGTACTCAAGAGCAAGGTCTCGGGTTCTTCAGGTGAGGAGCATATTTCACGTGGTCGTGAACCGCCAGTATACCGTATGGAAAGTGAGGAGGAAGACGGTCCCAGACCCATAAACGACATGTCTGAGGACAGGTTCATCGCACCTCCACCGTCACAGGAGGACAAGATCGGCATGGTTACCGGTTCTGAGGAAACTGTTTTGGAGGTCACGGAGGACGAATCCATAGAACTGGAACTTCTGATAGAGGAAATAGTTGATGAGAAGTGGAATAGGATTGAATCGGAGATAAGGAGGTTTATAGAAGATGAAGAAGATCTCAGGGGTGGTGTAGATATTTTAAACGATAGGTTGGAAGAGATCGATGAGTCACATAGAGGTTCTATAAAGAGTTTGAGAAAGGATATCAATCAGATGTCCTCCGACCTGGAAAGTCTTGGTTCGAGAGTATCCTCCCTTGAAAGAGCCTTCAAAGAGTTTTTGCCTGATCTAAGGGATATGATTAGGTCTTATTCGAAGGCTTCCGACCGTGCCCTTGAGGAGAACAGGACGAGGAATAAAGTAGATAGAGATAGCGGAAAGAGACCTTCTGCTTCGATACCGGATCTCGGTCCGGTTTCATCTCAAGATAAGAAAAATAAAAGTACTGTCGATGGACTTAGTTCTGATTCGAAGGAGTAGTTATAGTTATGTTGGTTAGTTCTCGGAAACCATCCACCATATAACCAAGAGCATGAATCCAAGGAAGAACAGAAGTGGGTAGTTCTGTGATATGTAGGGCGGTAGATCTATCCCCATTGCCTCTGGTCCGCCTGTTCCTATGAACACTACAACCGAGATCATTGCTATTATGAAGGCGAAGAACTTTGGATATTTCTCAAAGAAGCTTACTTTATCGCCGTCCTTTTCGACCTTGATTCCCAGGACCTCCACAAATATAACCACAAGTAAAAATCCTGCTATTATCGCAACAAACCCTGCAGAGAGACCTGCAAGCTGTTTTACGTAAGGCGATAGAACCGGTGCTATTATGAATGCAAGTACAATCCCTATTATGGCCCTGGCGGCTTTGTTTTCTGGTATTCCACTATCTTTGAGCTGACTGAGTACGCCGAATACTATTGCAAATGTCAGAAGCCACGGAAGAACTACTGCAAAGAAGTCTATCCCCAGAAACTGGGATATTTCTTCCATTGTACCGTTCTGTGCCATTAGGGCTATTTCGATACCTTCAGCCATCAATCTTCATCATCCTCGTTTCCTTCGCTTATCATCCACCATATGACCAGTACTATAACTACGAGAAAGAACATCGTAGCCGGGTCTATCGGTGGTACTATTTCAGTTAGACCTATCATAGCAGCTCCACCGGATCCCAGGAAAAGTACAACTATGATTATAAGCAGGACCAGACCGAAAAGTCTGGGATACTCTCCTATCAGGTCATGTGCTCCGCCGCCCGTTTGTGTGAGTTCAAGTATTATTATGAAAAATATAAATCCGGTCAGCACGACTATGGCACTTCCTCCCATTGCCTGTAGGAATCCCATGAGAGGCTCGGCGACTATCATGGAGAAGAATGCAAGAACTATCGCTATCATTGCTCTTGACGAGTTGCTTTTGGGTATGCCATCGCCTATCATCGACAGTATACCGTAGACTATTGCAAATGTCAGAAGCCACGGTAGTGCGTAAAGGAAAAATCCGCCTGCAAACTCCGCTCCAAAAAGCTCAGCTATAGTCTGTTCCATGTTCCCACTTTATGTATCAACCTTCTTTTTTATAAATTTGTTTTAGTCCTCGTTTGCTATGAACCATACGCCAAGTGATATGACCAACAGGAACGCCAGAAGCGTTATAAGTTCAGTACTTATCGATATTTCAACACCTATGAGGTCCATGCCTCCTGCACCCACGAATACCAAAACCGCCAGTGCTATCATTATTGTTCCAAAGATCTTTGGATGGCCCATGAATATATTCTCCACGTCCCCTGACTTGTATCCCAGAAGTTCAACAAAAATTATAGCAACTATTATACCCATTCCCAGTGCTATCAGACCGGTTACGAGGCTCTCTAGAAATGGAGCTATGACGTTTCCTACGGGCAGTACGATGAAGGCAGCTACTATGGCTATTACTCCCCTTGCAGACGTGGATTCAGGCATATCATAGTGCTCAAGTATCCCGAATACTATCGCGAGCGTCAGTAGCCATGGAAGAAGGTATGCGAAGAACCCAACTCCCTGTAGGTTCTGTATCATCTGTCCTATGATGCTCCCTGTCATCCTACCACTTTGTTATTTAGCCGTTATTTATTTAAAGTTTGAGCCTATTCGCTGTTCCCTACCTTGAATGCACCGTAAATTATGAAAAGTATGAGAAAAAGCCCCATCAGTACAAGTAGGTTGTGGGTTCCAAGTACCGGTATTTCCATACCCACGTGACCAAGGTATCTAAAGCCAACGGTTACAGCTACGATGAGTACTATTGACATTATCATCATCTTTTCCTTATGGCTCTCTTTGTCGTCCTTGCTAAGACCTGATCTGACCACCTTCAAGAAGAAGGCAACGAAGAAAAGTGCAACGAATCCCCATAGTATGAAACTGAAATAACCGAAGAAAAACTCAACGAAGGGGCTGTACCCGGCTGCGAAGAATGCAAATACAAGGGATATTAATAGTTTGACCGACTCCTTTCCGAAAAGGTTATCGTCCTTGTCACCAACTACCGAAAGAAGTCCGTATACTATTGCAAGTGTAAAGAAAAATGGCAGGAACGGCTGTATCGCCGGGCTCTCCAACATCTGAACAAATGGTGATTCCATCCTTTAACTCCTCTGTATCTTCCTTTTTTCGCTTTCAAGTTCCCTTATCTTAATCTCAACCTTTGTTGGGTCTATGTTTGGATTATTCTTCAGATCCCTCAGGTCATCTATATCCTGCTGTATATGTCTCAGTGCCTCTCTCTTGTCGTTTGACTTTTTCATATACTCGCCAACCTTCTTTCCAAGTAACTTTCTCTGGGACGGACTTCCGAATATTTTGTCGGTGAAAAATGACAGGAAGCCTACAAATAGCGTTATTGCCATCCACACCACAAGCCAGTATGTTAGAATCCCGTATATTCCGGTGTAGACTATGAAAACATAGGCTCCTATGCCGAACAGTATCTGGAGACCACCATGATTACCATCACCTGGGAGTTTGCGGGTTATCATAAAAAGAAATATGAGTAGTATTATGTGTGGAAGAAAGAGAGAGAATATGAGATCATGGCTAAGATCTCCTGTTAGACAGCCCCATCCTTCTCCGACAGGACACTCCGGTACCCTAAATATCATCTCAAATACTAGTTCGTAGAAAAACTCCTCGGTGAGCTCTATCTCCATAGTTTATCAGTTAACCTTGTGGATTAATTATATAAAAAAGTACTATAACCCCAATCTCTGGATTATTTTTCTAAATATCCGGTAAGTTTTTTGTACGCATCATCAGGAATTTTACCTTCCTTGTACTCTTCGTCGATATGATCCTTTATTTTCTCCCTGGTGTCATACTCCACGAGTTCATTGGGATCCACCTCTTCGTATTCGATTTTCTTTACACCCTGGTCCTTTCTGTGTAGGCTTACCAAAGATGCTCTGTAGCTCTTCAGATCGTCTATAGACACTCCGTACTCCTCTTCTAAATCCACGTCTTCTTCCTCGTGTTCCTTTATCATCTTTTGTATCGCCGACTGTCCTAAACTCACATAAGCCTTGTTTGCAGCCTTGTCTTTGTCAAAATCTTCTTCGTATTTCTTAAAGAAACCTTCCAGGGCATCTTTCTCTCTTTTCCCGAATGGACTGTCTTTACCTAGATCATCCTTGAGGTCATCGTGGCCGTAGTTACTTACCTTTTCGATATAAGTTTCGATTTTTTCAGGGTCCTCTAGAATTTCTTCACCTTGTTCATATTCTATGGTAGGTAAAACTGACCCTTCCTCGTCTTCTTCGCCCTTAAAAATCTGTTCTAAATCTATCTTTATATCCCCATCAGCGTTTATGTTCTGTAAAATTGCGTTGTTTCCTTCGTTTTCAATGTTGTTTTCGTACCTACTGGCCTTACTGTATACTGCACTTACAGTACGGCCCGGAAGATATTCCGCTACTTCCTTTGCAGTCAAGTCTCCTTCTATATAACATTTTTCCAGGATGTACTCTTCCTTATCTGTCCATTTATTACCGTATACTTTATCGCCACCTATCTCTTCCTTGTCACCTTCCACATTTTCTTCGTCCTTGTCTATATTTACAGAAAAATCTCCGTCACCGTAGTTTAGGTTAAAATCCCCGTTGCTGCTGTAGTTTGTATCGCCTTTGATGTTTACATCTCCATTATTTTTGTAAATATCGCCGCCGTTGTTGTAAGAGTCTCCCAAAATAATTTTTTCTATGTTTTCTATCGAGAACTTTCCGCCTCTGTCATCTCCCTCCCCCTTCTTTTCCTTATCTTTACCACCTTTGCCATTACCGGGTTTTTCCTTGTACAGACCTCCAATATCCCCGGGCTTGAGTCCTTCGTATTCGATTTCTTCGCCCTCGGCTTCTCTGTACCCTATCAGAGGTGATAAAAAGTTTGCAGTGCCCTCCAGAAGAGAGTTGCCTATATATACATCGTCGTACTTATCTTCACTTACCAGGTCTCCCATATTTTTTTCTTCAGTAATTTTATCACCAAATAGTAATTAACATTCATACTATATAAAGGTTTGGGTTATTATTTACTCCACAGTGGTTACAGAATCTCTCTTTCCGTGGCACTTTGGTAACATGGCTAAGATCTATCCAGAATACCAAGTTCCTCGCCTATCTCAAGCCAGCTCCAGGCCCATACAACTGCCTCAAAAGCCCGGACCAAGTCACCCTCCTTCCTGAAATAATCTGCGTCCTTTGTGTAGGCCTTTATGTTTTCCAGAAACATATCTCCGCCGTCTCCTGCGGCTTCAATTTGTTCTTCCTTCAATCTTCTGAGCCATTTCTCTGTTTCATTCTGTAGGTTTTCTTTGACAGATTTCATTCATGAATCTCCTCCGAGAAAGTTTCCAGTGCTTCCTCCTCCTTTTCATGTAGTTCACCTGGAAATATTAACACTGCAGGGGTTGGGAAGTCCATGTCGAGCATCTCGGCTATCTTAGCATATACTACCCTGCTTTTTCCTGGTCCTGCACTGAATGCAACGGCCTTCTGTTCGCAGTCTATCACTCCCTCCTTTTTTTCATTTTCAATTTCTGTGAGATATCCCAGTGCTTCCGGTACCTCCATTGGCCTGTTTGTTATATCAAGAAGTGCAAGGGTATGGAGTCCCTGTTCTTTGTTTTCACCTATTACCTCGTACGGCGATACAGGCCTGTAGTTCTTCCTGGGGATCGGTATGGTTGTGGTTTTACCGAACTTGTATATCTGTAGACCAGTCTCTGAGACCGCGGAGTATATGGAAGAAGAATGAATAACACTTGTTTCTAAGTTCATCTTGTTTGCCTGGATGAGTATTTCAACATGCGTTGTAGCTACAAGAGGGTCTCCGGGTACAAGGATCACGATGTCCCTGTCAACGGCCCTTTCAAGTATTTTCACCGAACTCTCTTCTAGATCGCTACGTTCGACCTCCTCTACGTCCTTGTCCACTATTTTCTTCAAACCATCCCTGCCCTTCCATGACGACGTGTAGCATTCCAGAATTACTTCATCCGCATCCTCTATGGCCTTCATTCCTCGGATGGATATATCTTCTTCGTCGTAGATACCCAGGCCGACCATGTAAAGCATGGGAAAAGTAGTTCCTTTAAAACTTAAATAATCAACACATGCTTTTTTATCTAGGCTAACAACCTATTGTGGTGTTTTATGGATCTCAAAGAGGCACTCAAGAGTGAGCTGACAGAAGAGGAGATGCAGCATCTGGTAAAGTCCTTCGAAGTGGTCGGTGATATAGCGATAATCGAGGTTCCCGAAGAGCTCGAACACAGGAAGGAGCTCATAGGCGAGAAGCTTATGGAGGTAAACAATCATATAAAAACCGTTTTGCGGGAGGTTTCAGGAAGGAAGGGACAGTTCCGTACTAGGGAGTATGAGTCAATAGCCGGTGAAGGTGAAACTGAGACTGTACATAAGGAACATGGCTGTCGCTTTAAACTGGATCCAACTGTTGTCTACTTCTCTGAGAGGGAGGCCAAGGAAAGACAAAGGATAACAGAGCAGGTCCAAGAGGGTGAAACCATCATGGCTATGTTCGCAGGAGTAGGCCCGTTCCCTGTTGTTATAGCAAGAAACAAGAACGTTGAGAGGATATACGCTGTTGAGTTGAACCCTGAAGCATACCGGTATCTTGAGAAAAACGTTTTTCTTAACAAAGTAGATGACTCAGTGGAGTCTGTAGAAGGTGACGTGAGGGATGTATGTCCCGAATACTTTGGAAGATGCGATAGAGTATTAATGCCGCTCCCCAAGGGCTCCAAGGAATTTCTTGATACTGCCATCAGATGTCTCAAAGACGAGGGTGGTATTTTACATTACTATACGTGGGGCGAGGAGGGAACTATGTACGACAGAGCCAGAGAAGATGTGATTGAAGTTGCAGATAGTATGGACAGGGAGATTGAGGTAAAGGATATGAGAAAGGTCCTTCCTTATGCACCAAGAAAGTGGAAGATATGCCTCGACTGTTTGGTTAAAAATAAAAAATAAGAGAAAAAGATTTGGGGGTTTGTTTTTCCTACTCTTCCATTGCCAGTTTGTAAGCTACCATCAGTGCTCCTACCAGTACGAAGATCCATCCTATTAGTCCGAATAGGTAGGGTCCCCAAGTTGCAAGTGCCGGTGCCTCTTCTACGACTAGTTCTGTCATCTCAAAAGAGTGTGCAAGTAAGTACAGTACACCAGCTCCGGCGATGAACAAAAAGCCTTTCTTTGCCTCGCCGAGGATTCCTGCGTACTTGGCGAAAACTGGTACAAGCAAGCTGACAACTACAAAGGCCAGCATTGTTTCCATCATTTTATCAATGATATCAATTGATATCCATGTATAAAAAGGTTACTTCGTTACCTGTCGAGAAAGTCCACATATAGTGTCAAGGTATGCTGTGGTTTTTTCAGTTAGTGGGAATGTTCCCCTCTTTGAATATCTGTCCTTCGAAGCACATTATCTTCGCCGACTCGTCCTTCCATTCGTCTGGCCTTAACATGGCCTTTTTACATAGTCCCTCGAGATATTCCCTACAGTTCCAGTCCTGCTCCAAAGGTACTTGCGGTAGCAGAAGGCCCTGTCTTCCTCTGTGCTCTATCATAAGACCGTGTTTACCTACCTCTATCCTTTCCAGATATTCCTCTGGATCGTCCACCTCTATCCTTTCAGGTACCGTGAGAACCGTTACCTCCACATCTATCTCTTCCAGTTCCTCTTTCTTTATCGGATGAAACCTCCTGTCGTCGGCTGCAGACCGTGCAGCTTTCTTAACGGCTTCACCCAACGGGAATCTGGGAAGCGGTAGGCCGACACACCCCCTCAACTCTCCGTTCTTCTTGAGAGTTACAAAAACACCCTTTTCCTCCTTCATAAAACCCTCTCCGGGACCTTCGGCAGTTCCTCATCTCTGACATAACTTTCGAGAACCTTGTGAGCGTAATTCACGAGCTCTTCGCCCTGTTCGTCGTTGAGCATATCTTTAATTGTGTTTTGTAGAATAAAAATGGTAGCGGGGGGTGGATTTGAACCACCGGCCTCCGGGTTATGAGCCCGACGAGCAGTCAGGTAAGCGTGGCCTTAAAGATTGAAACCACAGCAAATCTCCAGGCTGCTCTACCCCGCTGTACCTATCTTTAACGAAAGCTAATTTAAAACTTGCGGTCGAACGGACAACTACTGAGGGACTTTCAACTTTATAAGTTTCGAGTCGGAACTTCTCTTTATGGTGAAGCTCGTTCTAGGTACGGATGAGGCGGGGCGCGGAGCCGTCGTAGGCCCTCTTTGTATAGCTGCAGTTGTAGTTGAGGAGAACAAGGAAAAAGAACTGGATGAAATGGGTGTCGACGACTCAAAGAAACTTAGCAGAAAAAGGAGGGAGGAGCTGGAGGACAAGATAAAGGAGGTTGTCGAGGACTTTGCCGTGGTGAAGATATCAGCAGAGACCATAGATCAGGAGATGCCGACAAAGAGCCTGAACCTCATAGAAGCTGAAAGGATGGCACAGCTTATAGAGACGCTGAGGCCGGATAGAGCAATAGTGGATGCAACGGAGGCGAAGACGGAGAACGTAAAGAGAACACTGGAGGTTTTGCTGGATGATGAGATAAAGGACAAGGTGGAGATAGTTGCAGAGAACAGGGCAGATGAAAACTACCCTGTGGTTTCCGCAGCATCCATTCTGGCCAAGGTTACAAGAGACAGATCTGTAGAGGTGATAGAGAAGGAGCTTGGGAGGGAGATAGGAAACGGTTATCCAAGCGACCCCAGGACAAGGAGGTTTCTCGAGACCGTTTTGAAGGAAAGAGGTGAGTTTCCAGAAGCTGTTAGAGAGAGCTGGGTAACAGTGGAAAGACTTCTGGAGAAGGTGAAGCAGGGCGATCTATCCGACTTCTGTTGAAAACTAAACTTATTTAAGTAAAAACTATAAAAGTCAGTGTAGCCAATTGAGTGGGGGTAAAATGGACAACGAAAAAATATCCACAGCTATTCATTCGGCTTCTGGTATAGCTGCAGGCTATGTTTCGAACTTTACAAGCCAGCCTACACATGCAGTTGGTGTTGCAGCCATACTTCTAGTCCTGACAACCAGTGTAGTGAAACAGTTCATGGACGAAGAGGACACCAAGTGGTGGATAGGCAATGGGATCGCACCGTTTCTGTTGTTGTGGGTGGTTTTTTCAATATTTTTCTACAACCTTTAGGTGATGGAAGTGAACAGGACAGACAACTGTGGCGAGCTAAGGAAGGAAGACATAGGAAAGGAAGTAGTTATGTTGGGGTGGATCCAAAGGATAAGGGACCACGGCGGGAAGAAGTTTGTAGATTTAAGAGACAGATATGGGATAACTCAGATTGTTTTCGGACCTGACATGACGGAAAACTTTGGCGTTTTCAGTGAAGTTGGTAAGGAGTATCTAATTGAAGTTCGGGGAGAAGTAAAGAAGAGGCCCGAAGGTACGGTAAATAAGGATCTTGATACAGGTTCGGTTGAGGTTCATGCGGAAAGTTTTGATGTGGTTTCTGAATCCAAGGTACCGCCCTTCTCAATAGATTCCGAAAAGAGAGGAAATATAGATGAATCGATCAGGTTTAAATACAGATATCTTGATCTCAGAAACAGCGGAAGGAAGAATATTTTGATAAACAGACATAGGTTCATACACCACTGTAGAAGCTTCTTGGCTGAGAGAGATTTCATAGAGGTCGAGACACCTCAGCTTACTAAATCTACACCCGAAGGTGCCCGAGACTTTCTTGTTCCATCGAGAAACTATCCTGGAAAGTTTTATGCACTGCCACAGTCACCACAACTTTTCAAACAGCTTATGATGGTTTCGGGATTCGAAAAATACTATCAGGTTGCACGTTGTTTCAGAGACGAGGATACAAGAAAGGACAGACAGCCCGAGTTTACACAGCTTGATATAGAGATTTCATTTTCTGATCAAGACAGCTTCATAAGGTTGATGGAGGAAATGTTGAAGGAGGCCTTGGATTCTGTTTACGGGGTTGAGGTAGATACACCGTTTCCAAAGATGACGTACAGCGAAGTCATGGATAAGTACGGGAGCGACAGGCCGGATCTCCGCTACAGTATGGAACTAACAGACCTGTCGAATGTCGTTGAGGATTCCAAATTCAATATATTTTCAGAAACTGTCGATAAAGGAGGAGTTGTCAAAGCGATAAAGTTTGATGATATGAAAAAGATATCTGGAAACTATCTCAAAAAACTCGAGGATATTGTAAAGAAGGAAGGTGCGGCAGGATTGATACATGTAGAGAAAACGGATAAAGGTTTCGAAGGGCCAATGTTGGATCATATTGAAGAAAGTATTTTGGAAGATATTTCGGAGGTCATGGCTTTGGATTCTGGTGAGGTTTTGTTTATCGTGGCTGCGGAGAGAATGGTTGCCAACGAAGCCCTCGGAAGTTTGAGGAGGGAGTTGGGTGAAAAGTTCTGCCTGTATGATGACAGAGATTTTGAGTTTGTGTGGGTAGTGGACTTCCCACTTTTTGAATATGATGCAGGTGAACTGAAGTCGGAACATCATCCATTTACATCGCCGAAGGATACTGAGAAGTTTATGAATATAGACAGAGACTCAAGGGAAAGTTTTGAGAACCTTAAGGCAGATGCGTACGACCTGGTTTTGAACGGTTTTGAAATAGGCGGCGGTTCAAAGAGAATATACAGAAAAAAGGTACAGGAAAAGGTTTTTGATCTATTAGGATTGGAAGAAAAGGAGGTTGAGGATAGGTTTGGTTGGTTTTTGGAGGCATTTGATTATTCCGCACCTCCCCATAGAGGAATAGCCTACGGACTCGATAGGATAATTATGTTGATGGAGGGCGAACCAAACATAAGAGAGGTAATTCCCTTTCCGAAGAGTAAACAGGGTTTTGATTATCTTACTAGTGCACCATCTGAACATAGAGAGGGCCAGCTTCAGGGACTTGGTATTGATATTTCGGAAAGATTTAAATTAGAGAAAGAGGACGTGTAAGATATGTCTACATTTGAGATAAACAGGGAGAAATGTCTTAGATGTGGTGGTTGTGTAGGAGTCTGCCCTGTAAATGCACTGGAACTTACAGAGAACGGGGTTAAGATCGATGAGGATGAGTGTATAGAGTGCGGTAACTGTGAATCTATATGTCCTGTGGGTGCGATAACTGTCGGTGATAAAAAATGAAGGATGTTGTTGTTGTAGGTGCTGGTCCAGCTGGTTGTTCGGCAGCAAAGGATCTGGCAGAGAAGGGCTATGATGTAGTTGTGTACGAGAAGAGACAGGAGATAGGATCTCCAAAGAGATGTGGTGAGGGACTTTCCTCCACTGCAGTGAAAGAGCTGGATCTTGATATACCCGACAACTGCAAGACACAGTCTATAAACGGTGCCTTAGTTTACTCTCCAAACGGTGAAAATGTTACCATAGATCTTGATGAGACTGTTGGATGGGTTCTTGAGAGAAAGATGTTTGATAAGTGGATGGCTAGGAGGGCCTCGGAAGCAGGAGCAACCATAAGAGCCAAGGCAAACGTTGTGGATCTTTTACCCGACAACAGAGGAGTTGTAGTAAACATAGATGGTAATAAAAGAAAGGTAGAATCAAGTGTAGTTATAGGTGCCGGTGGTGTTGAGGCTCCTGTAACTAGGATGGCAGGAATTAAAAAATCGTCTAACCTGCAGCTAGTGGACTCCGGTTACCAGTACGAGATGACAAACCTTGAACTAAGGGATGAGAACAAGTTAGAGCTGTACTTTGGCAAAGATATAGCTCCCAGAGGTTATGTATGGGTATTTCCAAAGGGTGAAAACAAAGCTAATGTAGGAATAGGAATAGGTGGAGATGACGACAGAACTGCAAAGTACTATCTGGATAGGTTTATAGATAAAAGCGATCGTTTTAAGAATGCATCTATAGTCGAGGTTAACTCTGGAATGATACCTGTAGGTGGCTTTCTTGATAACATGGTATCCGATAACTTTGTTTCCGTGGGTGATGCAGCAAACCAGGTCAATCCTATCCATGGTGGCGGTATTCGAGAAGGTATAAGGGCGGGTAAGATCGCTTCAGACGTTATATCTGGTGCCCTGAGCATGGGAGATACGAGTTGTTCTAATCTCGAAGAATACAACAAAATATGGTGGAAAACGAGGGGCAAGGCTCTCAAGAAGGTAGAAAATCTGAGGGAAGTGATGGAGGATCTGGATGACGACGACCTTAACTATCTTGCCAGAGAACTGAGAGGTGATGATCTTATGGCCTTCACCAGAGGAGAGACCCTTTCCAAGCTCGGTAAACTTCTGTTGAAGAGACCTAAGATGATAAAGTCAGCGAGGAAGTTAATCTGAGCTGGGTGCCCTGCAAACGTTAAACTTTTTAAGGATTTCCGTTAAAAGATACAAAGAGGTGAAAAATATGGGTGAAATACCACTAGCGCCGCTGAAAAGGATTGCGAAGAATTCAGGTGCAGATAGAATTTCCGAGGGAGCTGTAGAGGAGCTCAGAGACATTGTTGAGGACATCGCAGAGGATCTGGCCAAGGATGCAGTTACTGCTACAAAACATGCCGGCAGAGTCACAGTTAAAAAAGAGGATGTCGATCTAGTTACGAGGTAGAAATGGATGCCAACGAAGCAGGATGAGATAAAGAACGTAAAGGAAGGAGACTACATAGTCGTAGATGGCGAGCCATGTGTTGCTACCAAGAGGAAGACTTCTTCCGCAGGAAAGCACGGTTCGACCAAGGTGCGTCTGAGAACAAAGGGAATAATAGACGGCAAGAAGAGACAGATAGTGAAGCCCTCCGATGCCAAGGTCAAGGTACCTATCATAGACAAGAAGGTAGGTCAGGTGATATCGATGTCCGGTAACTCTGTTCAGCTCATGGATCTGGGTTCATACGACACCTTTGAGATGGCAGTTCCAGACGACTACGATGAAGAACTAACGGAAGGAGATGAAGTAGAGTACTGGGAGGTAATGGGCAAGAAACTTTTGAAGGACAAAAAGTAACCTTCCCCTCTATTTTTATTTTTCTATTGTGCAAATGAATTTAAGCTTTAGTGCCAACTGTTTATTCATGGCTTCAAAGATAAGTCTCCGTCTCGGGGATGATTTTCTTGAAAGGATAGACAGAGAAGCAGATGAACATGGGATGAACAGAAGCGAGTATATCAGACAGTGTACCAGAGAAGGACTGTATAAGGATATTATCGGTGACCCTTCTGACGAGGAGTCCGGGGAAATGTCTTACAAAATAGAGTTGAAGACTGAAAACTACGAAGTTGTTGTGGAGGCTGATGGATTCTGTTCCATGGACGACATGGATAGGGACAGAAAAGAGGCACTGGATAGTATAATCAAATATGTGGAAGATCGCAGTCCTTCTGATTCTGGGTAAAGTTATTAAGCATGTGCTATAATCTTTTATGGGCTGATAAGATGCTTTACGTAAGTAACTCCTTTACAAACAACTACGATCTCGAGGATGCGGACGTGTGTTTTCTGGGAGTTCCATTTGACTCGACGGCCCTGGCTGAAGGTAATCAGCGCTTCGGACCTACGCTTATACGTGAGGCCATGAAGACAAAGATCAGCTACGTCCCGCAGAAGGGTAAGAACCCCTTCAGGGAGTTGAAGATAGCAGATCTGGGCGACCTTGACTGGGTGCCTGGTTCCTATGGGATAACTTCCGAAAGGTTCAAGGATACCATGGAATCTATTTTTCAGACCAAAGAAGATGTTTTTCCTGTCTTTCTAGGCGGAGAACATCTGATAAGTCTACCAGCAATCGAAAAGATGAAGCCAGAAACCGTTGTTCAGCTTGATGCCCATCTTGACCGGGCAGAGGAATACCAGGGCAACGAACATGCACATAACACCTGGGTCAGCAAACTCGACGGTGTTGACTTTATCCAGGTTGGGCCTAGAAGCTACACGGAGGAACAGGATGAGGGTGAAGGGTATATGGATACGGACAGAGCACTGGATAAAATAAAGAAGACCAATGGACCTATTTACCTTACAGTCGATATGGATGTTTTCGATCCGAGGTATGCTCCACATGTTGGATTTCCGGAAGAAGGTGGGTTAAAGCCGGTTGAGGTCTTCGATATAATAGACACTGTCTTTGAGAAGGATGCTGTAGGCATGGACATATGTGAGATAGCTTCCAAAGAGCTAAACAACAGGACAGCACATCTTGCTGCGAAGACGGTACTTCGTGCTCTTTCGAACCTCTGTTGAGATGATTCAATGGATTCTGTTATAATCTGCAAGTCGGTTCACAAGAACAACACAAAAAAGGTCGCAGAGGTTGTTGCCGAGGTTCTTGGTTGTGAGGTAAAGGAACCAGGTGAAGTCGACAACATAGAGAGGTATGATCTTGTTGGGTTTGCTGCTGGTATTTACTACGGCAGTTTCCATAAAGAAATTCAAGAGTTTGTGGATAATACAGATGGCAACGGGAAGCGTGCATTTTTACTTTCTACCAGCGGCCTGGGACCATTGCCTTTTTTCAACAACTATGAGAAGAAGATGACGGAGAGGCTAAGGGAAAGTGGGTTTGAAGTTTTGGGTTCCTTTACCTGCCGTGGACACGATGAATTCGGACCACTGAAACTAATCGGTGGTATGTACAAAAACAGGCCTGATGAAAAGGATTTAAAGGAAGCCAAGAAGTTTGCAAATGAGTTGAAGGAAAATGTTGGATGAGTTGAAAATTTATACGGACGGTGCTTCCCGTGGTAATCCAGGACCAGCATCGGCGGCCTATGTTATAACGAAGAAAGACGGCAGTGTTCTCAACGAGGGAGCTGAGTTTTTGGGAAGGACTACCAACAACCGTGCAGAGTATATGGCTGTAATAAAGGCTTTGGAGATGACAAAGAACTACACAAACGGAAGAGTAAAAGTTTTCTCAGATAGCAACCTACTTGTTAGGCAGCTTCAGGGCGAGTGGAGGGTAAGGAGTGATAATATACGACCCCTTTTCAAGAAAGTCAAGGAACTTACCAAGAACTTTGGTTCCGTGAGTTTCTCCCACAGAAACAGAGAACATAGGATGATAACCCGGGCAGATTCACTCTGTAATAAGAGCCTGGACTCCAGAAGCTAGCTATATTATCCTTGGATGGTATACCTCTTCTCCTACGGTTTCTACAACATCTCTCCAGTCCATTTCGTGTAGTTCGTCTCTGCCTGAATAGGGTGTTGGTAACCTGTAGGCCCTGTGTATTTCCTCTGATACCTTGTCTATGTGTTCCGGTAGTGCTGAAGATGCTCTTGTTATGAACTTTCTGTCACAGTAGTCGAGTTCCTCTGAAAGCAGTTTCGCGGTATTTTTATTAGCCTCCTCGGCCCTTTCTCCTGTCTCCTCCTGTACAAACCTCTCAACCTTTCCCATATACTTATTCATGGAGTCCATGTTCCTCAGAAGATTGTCTGTGTCTTCTAGTTCAAGTTCAAAAAATATTTTGATTACATCAGGGGCCGCCTCTGTCATTGGGTCCACGATGTAATTTCCGTCCTTCATCTCCTGGTTTAGTTTATTGATATTTTCTATATTTTCATGTGACTGTTCCGGGTCTACTGAAAACAACCTTACATCAAGTACCGATGCTGGTGTATACTTTTTGTAATCATCCAGAAGTTTCTTAACCTCTGGTTCTTCCAGTACCTCTATAGTTTTTTCATCCACACCCTTTTTCATACCGACTGTTATATGTGATGCCTTTCTTTCTTCTCCGTACTCTTCGTTGATTAGATCTCTGAAATCTTCTGGTCTATCGTCGAAGTTTTTTAATCCGCATTCACAGACTGTGTTAGCCAGTGCACCCTTCTCATATGGTCTTTCTCCAAGAATCATTGCAAATGTACGGTCTTCGTAACGTTTGAAAAGTCCCGAGAGAAAGGCGTAAGCTCTTCTTAGGCCAAATGGATCGGTTGTCTTGAGTTCCCTTTCCATACTCGAGTCTATTTCCGTGGCCCTCTTGAGTATGTCCTTGTAACTTTTTTCATCCAATGCGTAGTAGAAGGTTTTCCTCATGGGTTTGTACGTACTCAGTAAGCTTGATATATTGGAAGCTACTCCGTGGTCCATGCCCATACCGTAGTTACCTAAACTTAGATCCGATGGCTTGATCTCTTTACCCATGATATAATTTTTTTTATTTCAGAGATATAAATCTTGGGACCCTTATCTATACGAATATTATGGACTATCGAATGAGGGCACTTGAGGAAAGCAAGAATGCTGTGAAGGAAGGACTTCCGGTCACATTTTATGATAAATCAGGAGAGGTAATATGGAGGTCCGATGGGTATGGCACAGGAACGGCTATGTATTCCGACGGTAGGAACGGTATTGTCAGAGTTTTAAGGAGATATGTTTTAAGTGATAGTCTCAAAGATGTTCTTGTTTCCAGGATCGAGGCCTCCTCCTTTCCGGAAGAAGATCCGGAGGCAAGACAACTAATGGATGAGATAGAAGATTCTGATGAGATTCTGTTTGAATATTCAAGGGAAATACGAGACAATATCACTTACAGTGACTATGATAGTCTAATGGACGACGTAGATAGATCACTCTGTCATGTAACTCCGGATAGAATATACTTCGACTAATAGAGTAGTCGGCAGTTATGGTATTTGATTTTAAATTCCTTTTTCGATGTGTCTTGCTATATCCCTTATCTCCCACTGGGCAGCTTCCTGTGTTCTATCGGGTAGAAATCCTTTTATTAAATTGAATCCATCGAGCGAGAATGCTATCCCAAGGTCCAGTCCATGTGGAACTAGTTCCACGGCCTCTCCTTTGTTTTCCGAGCCGCCTCTCTTTCTGTAGAGCTCCATAGACTCTTTGAAAAGATCTATGTAGTTTTCCTCGTAGTTCGATTTCTCTATCGATGGTGGTACTATCATCTCTCCTCTTTCGGCTGCATCGTAAACCGACTCAATCGAGTTTTTAACGGTATCGTTTCTCATGAACTGGTGCCATGCTGATATAGACATCGATGTTATGTATCCCTTTACTTCTTCTAGGCTATCCCCAAGGTTCAGAAATGTGAGAGCTTCGTCCTGGAAGTCCTCTGCTCTCTGTTTGAGCCTTTCATCAACCGTGTACCTGAACTCTCCTACTGGCTTATCCAGATCGTAGTCATCGAGGACTTCGTTGACCCAGCGGTTTTCATCTGAGAACATATTTGCTACCGGATAACCCTTGTCTGCCTCTATGAGACCGTCCATTATTTTTTCGTTGAATAGCTCAGGATCCTTTTCCTCCAGTTTTTCCACAGACTTGTAAAAAATATCCTCTGTGATCTTGGGTAACAAAGAACTTTCAGATTTGATTACTCTGTGTATATTCATAAGTCCTGCAAGGTTTGTATTTTGATGTATATGTTCGGCCGCTGTTCCCAGTGGTAGTATGTATCTTGCATCCTCCTTTGGTATTTCGTTTTCTATCATGTTATTGTAGAGTTCGCTTTGTTTTTTGAAGATTTCCTCTACTTCCTGTGATCTGCTGTAGCTTATGAAGTCCCTTGCCTTTGTATACCGCTGGGACTGTTGAAGGTATTTTGGAAAGTCGAACGAACATAAAAACAGGGTAGTCGATCGGGGGACCTCATATACTAGGCCCACGTTAGACTGGTAAAATGCTGATATATGTCCCCGTTCGCTCAGAAAGCCCAGGAACTTTTCCTCATCTTCTCTGAGGTCCTCTCTGCTCATATCCTCCCTCTTCTGCTTCCATATATCAGTTGCAGATCTTCCATCAGGGTCACCGGAGATCCTTGTGTTGTAAACCGTGGCCTCCTTTACACCCCATTCGTCGTACCTTGGGCTGGAGGGATATTCGCTTATATCGACCTCTGGGTCCTTTACAGTTATTTCATTCAAACTATAACCCCACTTGCTACTCTATCTCGATCTTCTTTTTCTTGCGGTCTATCTTACCACATTCCTTGCACATTACCTCAACTATTTCCTCTGTATTAGTTCCCCTTACTTCGTCCATCTTTTTGGAAGGAACTACCATCTGTGCAACGGTATTGGAAGAACCACATCTCATGCACTTCGCCAGGTTCCTCAGTGTAATTATCAAGAAAATCGACCTCTTTATTGTAACAAAGTATTTCTATGGGTATCTATTTAAATCTTATGCGGGTCATTTTATATCCAGATCGGTAAAGTGTATACAATGATCTTGTTATGACCTGTGTAGAAAGACTCGAGGACTATGAGAAGAATTTAAGGAAGGATCACGGATCTCCGGTTGATAGAGTTTTTACGGTCTCCGGGCTGGTTGGTGTAGGTAGCACGACGGTTGCAGATATACTTTCCACCGAGTACGGCCTGGAACATATTTCTTCGGGAAAGTTTTTCCGCAGAAAAGCAGAGGAGATGGACATGGACCTGACTGATTTTTTTGATGCACATAGAGAGCCTGAGGATGGCACGGACCCAGACCTCATGTGGGATAGAAGGGCACTGGACCTTGTGTATACCAAGAACAATCTCCTCCTCGAGGGTAGAATGACAGGACCCCTTCTTTGTGATATTGCCAAGGTGAGGGTTCTTGTGATCTGTGATGAGAAGGTAGCTGCCCGTAGATTTGCTAAAAGAGAGGACCTGAATTTTGACGATGCCCTCGGAAAACTGAGAAAACGGAACTCACAAGATATTAAAACCTACAGAGACAAGTATGGCATAGATATAACCGAAGAAGACTACTACAATGTAGTGGTCGACAACAGTGGAACCTTCGAGAGAACAAAAAACATGTTACTTGAGAAGGTCAGGAAGAAACTAGGTGTATAAGGTGTCAACCTCTGAATCAGAAAATGTAGCCTTTTTTGATATGGCTGTGGCTATATGCCCACAGTGCGGAATACCTTTAGTTGAATCAGGTTGGTACGGTATAGACATGGAGTCCGATATAGGATGTTACGGCTGTGGTGAGAACTTCAATTTTAAGAAACATGCAGTGGATAGAGCTACTTTAAGCGTAACACTTTCTAAAAACGGAAAAATAAAGAGGCTTGGTGTCGAGGAAAAGACAGAACTGGAGTGAGACTTTATGCTTGAGAAGTTATGGGTTGAACAGGAAAGGGAAAGGCATTTTTGTATGTGTGTCGTTTTTTCAGCAGTCTTCAGTCTAGTGTCAATACTTATAGCCAAATACTTCGTTCCTTTCAAGGTAGGCGGCCAGTCGCTTGTGGGTATAATAGCCGTGACTTTGGCTTCACTTGCAGCAGCCTATCCTCTTATAAAATACCTCGAGGATGAGATCGATGAGACTGAGAGTGAGCGAAAGTCTAACATCAAGGATCATTTTGACCTTATAGAAAGGCATAAGACCGAGTTAGAGGTTTACCTCGCTTTCTTTCTTGGTGTTGCAGTGGCATTCGGGCTTGCTAATTCCTTCATGCCCGAGGCATTTGAAATACAGCATGATGTCATAGGATCAATAAGGCCCGATGTTGTAACAGGTAGATTCTTTTCACCTGGCTTCTTTATGGAGATAATAACCAACAATATATCCGTGTTCTTTACAACCCTTCTCCTTTCGTTTTTCCTCACCGCGGGTATGGTTTTCATACTTGTCTGGAATGCATCTATATTTGGTATTTTCATATCAGAGATAACAAAGGGTATCGTAGAGCTTCCATTGGTAGCGCTCTCCTATCTTCCACATGGTGTACTGGAGGTCTCTGCGTATATAATCGCAGGTCTCACCGGATTTTTTCTTTCGCATGAGGTGAGGGAGATTATAGAGTGGGACGACAAGGCCTATGCTATGAGGTTGATGATGGATTCATTTCTGTTTCTTGGGATAGGTTTCATACTTTTGATAGTGGCTGGAATAATAGAATCAACGGGGGTGTAGCCTTCTTTGATTCTGTTCGGCTTTGATATGGAATTTTCCAGTGAAGTGTATGTTCCCCGGGAGGATACATACCTCATGGTCGAGATTCTGAGAGACGAGGTAAATCAGGATGATAAGGTACTGGACATGGGAACGGGGTCCGGTATACTTGCCATGATATCTGCGGAGGTCTGTGAAACTGTGGTCGCCGTGGACCTAAACGACAAGGCCGTGGAACTTGGTAGAAAAAATGCTTCTTCCAACGGTCTGGAAAACATAGAGTTTGTCAAGAGCGATCTGTTCGAGAACGTCGACGGGGTCTTTGATCTGGTTGTATTCAATGCACCCTATCTACCATACGAGGGCTCCGTGGACCGTGATCTAAAGGGAAGCGAGCAGTGGTGTGGTGGTGGGGGAGGAAGGGAGATTCTGTCCAGGTTTATGGACGGTGTGGAAGATCATCTGTCCGAGGACGGTAGAGTTCTTTTTCTTATATCATCTCTGACAAACCTCGATGAGGTTGAGAGCATGCTCACGGACGGTGGGTTTGAATACGAGGTCGTTGGTAAAAGAAAGATACCCTGGGAAGAGCTTTACGTTGTCAGGGTCCAACCCGGCGATTAGATACAAGTGAGGTAACATTTTTATTGATTCGGTACTAACTTTTCACTATGCCACTTTTTGGTTTGATAGACAGAGTAGTTGGTTTTCTATCAAGTTTTCTTCCGGGTGAAATCATAGGCGTCGGATCACAGCTTTACAATATAGTTCCTATAGCTGTGTTTGCTATATTCGTGTATCTAATCTACAAGTCGCTTAAGGTTGCCTTCCGTGGAATACTTGTGTTTGTCGCCGGGGCTGCCTTCCCATTTTTTGCCAACTACCTTTTCGAAGCAGGCATACCGATAGCATTAGATATCATGATTTCCTACGGCTTCATTGCCCTTCTGGCTTACCTTGCATACGTATTTTTCGGAACGATAGTAAAGGTTCTGAAGATTGTTACATGGCCAGTGCGTAAGCTTTTCGGCAACGATGAAAAGGTTACAAGAAGGGAGGTTGAGGAGCTTATGGAAGAAGATGAGGACGAGTAGTTGACGCTGTTTGTTTTACGAGCTTATAGTCTTGTTTTCTGTGGAGACCCTGTTCACAGTTCCATCAAGAGAAAGTTGATCTTCCTCAAACCTCATGTCTCCCAAGAAAGAATGTATGCTTATGTGGATTCCGTCTGTCTGAACTGTAACTGTGTCGTCTACTGTGACCTTGCCTGAGACTGCTTCAACTGGCAGTTCATTGATCTCAACCTCCTTTATCTCCATGGTACTGTACTTTCCTCTAGTAAAGACCTCTATGTTTTCGCCATCCATGGTGGTTGTTTCAGATGAGAAGGAGTTAACATTGCCATGGAGCTCTATGCTACTGTTGCCTATTATTATGTAGCCCGCAAAACCTTCGAGTCCCATGTTTGCTGATTCTTTGTCTACTGTGATTTCGTTTCCATCGGCTGTTACATTCGTTTTGTTTGGTATGTAGCTTAATTCGACTGAATCTGAAATTATGTCGGTAAATCCAAATGTATTGTTGTGTTGGATCGTTCCTTCGATGGGTAGATTTCTTCTGACCGCTACCTCGGGTGAAAACAGTTCGCTGAGAAAGTCCCTCACATCTTCGAATATTCCGTTTTCTCCGTTCAGTGATACTTCATCGCCTACATCCCTCATAAGCCCCCCACCTAGAAGAAGAGCAGCTGCTATGATAGCCAGAAGGATATGTGTCTTTACTCCCTTCCTTTGCATACATCATTTTTTTAGTTCTTTGTGTTTAAATAATCTAACTATGATGAAAGTGGTGCTAGTCAGACCGGAAACGCCTGGTAATATAGGAGCAGTTGCAAGGGCAATGAAGAACTTCGGACTGGGTGATCTGGTGCTTGTTGAGCCGTGTGATATAGATGAAGATGCTTACAAAAGAGCTAAGCATGCCAGAGAGGTGTTGGATACCGCCGAAGTTTGGGATAGGATGATGTGGGATGAATTTGATTTAACGGTTTCGACCTCATCTGAAACAGGGGGAGAGTACAACTTAAACAGGAATGCAGTAAGTCCGTGTGTTCTCTCCGACAAACTTGCGGATATCGATGGATGTGTTGGCCTTATCTTCGGGCCAGAGTCCAAGGGACTAAAGAACGAAGAGATAAAGGAAACAGATATTTTCTGCCACATACCCACTGACGACTGTTATCCTGTTTTAAACCTATCACATGCCGTTGCGGTGATTCTGTATGAACTGAGCAAGGCGGATGTGGAAAGTACCTATGAACTTGCTAGCTCAAAGGAAAGGGAGGTTCTAATGGATCAGTTGGAGAATATTGTGGGTAAGGTTGATGTCGAGGAATACAGGCGTGAGTCGGTAGTTCTTTCACTGAAGAACATAGTTGGGAGGTCCATGATATCGAGAAAGGAGGCGAGCGTACTTATAGGTTTCTTCCGGAAGATCAAAGAGAGACTGTGATTCCTTGTATCAGATCCCAACTTTTTAAAGGGTAAAGTACAATGATAAATCCGGGGTTATATATGATCGAAGTAATTGCCCAGTTTTTCGGAAACGGGGACTGGTGGACACGTATTCTATGGTTTGTTTTAATCATAAGTTTCTTCCTATTTTATCCCAAACTCATGATATACCAGCTGGTCCAGAAGCTTCAGATCAAGGTCCAGGAGTTTGAAAAGATGTCCAACGAGGCAAGGGAAGAGCTTGTTGACATGCTTGAGAAGAAGAGCGAGCTCCCGAGAAAAAAGATAAGAGAAAACCTTGACAGGATGGTAGATCTGTTTACGGTTCCACCGGAGGATACTGATCCGGCAGGTGTGATGAAGAAAATAAAGAGGATGTATGATATACATGACAAGAGATACAGACATTTCATAGGAGAAATATCGGATCTGGAAGGAGGGGAGAGAAAGAGTTTTGCGGCTGCAACTGTACATGCAACAGCAGTGCAGCAGATTGCCAAGATTGTAAGACACCTGCTTGAACTTGTGAAAGAAACAAAGAACCTCCAGATAGGTATGATTCTAAAGATGCAGATTCCGTTCATTGAAAAGCAGATAAAGATGTTGAAGGATAGTGTGATGTGTCTGGCAAACGAGGAGCCTGTGGGCGATTCAATAGGACCAATGTGTGCCGCCGCCATCATAGGAGACGAAGAAGTAGAGGAAATAGCCGAGGACCATGTCTGCGCAGAAAAGGAGATAGAGGGTAGACATGTGTTTATAACCAAGCCAGATGGACCTTCTGCTGTTCTGGGTGAGATATATGATGCAATAAAGAAGATTACAGATGAGAACGACATAGATAAGATAATACCCATAGACGCAAAGGGAATGCTGAAAGGGGAAGAAAGAGGTAGGGTCGTCGAAGGTGTTGGATTTGCAATGGGACCGAGAGGAAATGCAGAAAGACACTGGATCGAGGACATCGCAGTAGAGAAAGATATAAACATAGAGTCGATTGGAATCAACCAGGATCCAATGGAGGACGTCATAAGGCCCATGAAGAAGGAAATATATGAATCAGTCCCTGAAGTTAAGGAGGCCGTTAGGAGGGCTGTAATGAGATCGCCCGAGGGAAGCAACGTAATAGTTGCCGGTATAGGCATAACCGTGGGTGTGGGTAACAACGGTAATGCAGTTGAGGAGGCCAAAGATGTTATCGAAAAGAACATAGAGATAATGGAACAGAAGAAGAAGGAAGAAGAGGAAAACAAGGGCCTCGGTGAGAAGATTTCCGACTGGTTAACACCCTACTAAAGACTGTGGTGAGAGGTACTATGACCTATGAAAGACCAAGCTGGGACAAGTATTTTTTGAAGGTAGCAGATGTCGTTGCAGATAGAGCGACATGTGACCGTGGTAGAAGTGGTTGTGTTATAGCAAAAAACAAGAGAATACTCACGACTGGTTATGTAGGTGCTCCTTCCGGGATGCCGCACTGTGATGAGGTAGGTCATAAGTTCAAAGAGGTTACACACGAGGATGGTTCTTCGAGCCAACACTGTGTAAGAACAAGCCATGCAGAAGAAAATGCAATTGTACAGGCAGCGAAGCTTGGTGTATCCATAGAGGGTGCAACGTTGTACTGCAGGATGACACCCTGTTATACATGTGCAAAGATGATAATAAATGCCGGGATAGAGAGAGTGGTCTGTGAAAGAGACTATCATGCTTCCGAAGATACAAAGAGCATATTCCAAAAAGCAGGAGTTGCACTTGAGATAATGAACGATGAAGTACAGGAATATGACAAACAGTAGACAAAAAATATTTAAATGTACTCAGTAAACTTCTCAGGGTAATATGGTGATTATGTATGGGAATGAGACCAGGAAGATGTTATCGTGACAAGGACGGCAAGGCTTACACACGGGTCAGCCAGCGAAGGCCTAGGAAGAGCTACATCAAGGGAGTCCCTGCTATAAAGACAAGGGACTTCGAGAACGGAGACCGGAAGAATAAAGATGACTACGAGATAGAGCTTAGACTTGCAGTTGATCAGGACGTCCAGATAAGGCACAATTCAATAGAAGCTGCGAGGATGAACGCAAACAAATATCTAAAGGATAAGCTCGGAGAAAAGAACTACTTCCTTAAGATTCTGGTATATCCACACCATGTGCTTCGTGAGAATCCACTTGCCACCGGAGCCGGAGCAGATCGTTTCCAGGAAGGTATGACCAAAGCCTTTGGGAATCCAATAGGCAAGGCTGCTAGAATGAACAAGGGACAGACCTTTATGCTCATAAGAGTGCCTGAGGGCAAGTTGGATATCGCAAAGGAAACGCTCAGAAGGGCTAAACACAAGCTTCCATGTTCCTGTAGTATAAAAGGTATAGAGAACTACGCTTGATTCTTTTTCCTTCGTAAGATATTTAATTAACAGTCCAGAGTATAGATAGTATGAAAAAGATAATTTCTCTTGAGGAGGCGAGGGACGAGAAAAGCGTTGGCGGAAAGGCAGCTTCCCTTGCTGCAGTATCTGGAGTTTCCAAGGTTCCACAGGGCTTTGTTATCAAAAACGAGGCCTTCCGTGAATTCTTACGAAATAATGAAATAAGCGATAAGATACTTTCTATACTGGCAAGAACAAGAATAGATGATAGGAATGAACTGAAGGAGGCCAGTAGAAATATAATGGACCTCTTCAGAAATACTAGAATATCTGATGAATTGAGAAATGAAATAGAGGAGGCATACAAGAACTTTGTGATATCTTCAGAGGCAAAAAAAGCTGGGAGGAAGGCAATGGAGCTCATAAAAGCAGGGAGAGAAAAGCCTCCTGTTGTAGTCAGATCTTCTCCACAGAGAGACGGTGGTATTTCGTCCGGTATCTACAAAAGCACACTGAACATCAAGGGAGATGATAAACTCATCGGTGAAGTGAAGGAGGCTTGGAAAAGCTTCTACACACCGGAGGCAATATACTACCGCGAGAAACAAGGTTATGCACACGATGCACCATTTGGTGTAATAGTTCAGAAGATGGTGAATCCTGATAAGACCTTGGCCTATATAGAGAGAGATCCGTGCGACCCAGACCTTTCGATTATAGAAGGAGTACATGGCATGGGAAGTATAATGTTCGAGGGAGAAGTAAAGCCTGATTTTTACTTCTTTTCATCAGACGGTACCCTTCGTAAGAAGGAGGTAAATAAAAAGGACTGGATACAAAGTAGGAATCCATCTACAGGCGAGATAGAAAAGCGGCCCATATCATCAAGTAAAAAAAGAAGACCGCTTTTAGACAGGGAAGAGGTAAATGAACTTTATTCTAGAGTATCAAGGATATCCTCGAGACTGGGCGGACCTGTAGTGGTTGAATTCTGTACAAGGAACGGTGACATACATGTTCTTGATATAGTACCCCTCGAAAACTACAGCGGTAGAAGAGATTACGATGACGAGGGAGAGGTTCTATTCGACGGTCTGGGCTTTAGTCCCGGGAAGACACGTGGTGAGATATCAAGGTCTGGTAGAAAGTCCAACGGTAAGGTGCTCATGAAGAATGTGCCGTCTACTGAAGATATACTTCTGGAAAAACCCAAGGCAGTTCTAACCAGATCCGGAGGCTATTCCTCGAACTATGCTAAGCTTGCTAGAGAACTTGAAATACCCTGTATCATGGTCGAAGATTCTGACAGAGCTTCGCCGAGAACCGACGAGGAGGTTTTGGTTGATGCTCATCTAGGAAAGGTTTTTTCTTATGTGGCCAGTGGGTCACAGTCAGATGGGTATATGGAGATCAGTCATGATGAGAAAAACGAATCCATCGGAATGGATTTTTCGCCTGATGTGAGTTCGGTGACGGCAACCGAGATTATGCTTCACATGGATCCGCGTGATTTCAACCCAGATAGATTCGGTGACGTCGAGGGATTTGTGGTCGAGATAGATGGTTCCGGTAGGACCATGGGCGGTGGTTTTGGAATAAAAAGAGAAGATAGTTTTGTTGATAAACTGAAAAGTTACATGGGAGATGGGGAGATGTGGCTCAAACCAGAAGGTTCGAACCGAAGTTTAGAGAGATTATCTAACATAATAAATGGCCTCGAAAGTTCATCACGTGGCCCTGTGAAAATAATACTACCTGCTTCTGGGTATGATGAAGTTGGGTCCCTTGCGTCTTCACTTGGCGTATCCGAAGATTCTAGGAAAGGTATCATTGTTGATACTCCCGAGTTACTTCTTTCATCCGATGAGGCTTCAGGTTCTGATATAGATATATTTTTACTCGATTTTGAAAGACTCAGCCAGCTTTTCTTCGGACATGACAACAGAGGTAAGATACTGAGTTCAAAATCTTTCTGGAATTCGGTAGAGGATTTCTGCAAGGCTTGTAAGAAGGCTGGTTCGGTGGTTTCAGTTTCTGATGTACTGGACAAGAGGTACCTCAAAAAGCTCATAGAAAGAGGAGTGGACTCTCTTATCGTGCACCCAGAAAACTTTTCCAGAGCAAACAGTACAGTTGCAAGGGTTGAAAAAAAGCTACTTTTAGAAAGGATGAGGTAACCCATGAAACCCAGAATAACGTATATACTGATTCTAGTTATAATTGTAGTATCGATGGCTGCATGGTATGCACTTCCTACTGAGGAAATAAACCAGGACTTCGGATTTTCAGGTGAGAACCTATCCGAGGGAAGAGTCTGGACACTTGTGAGCTCTATATTTCTCCACGGAAACCCGGCACACCTTGTACTGAATATAATCGCCCTGTTCTTTTTCGGCCGTGCCCTGGAGGACAAGCTTTCTCTGAAAAGCTTCCTTGTGGTGTTTTTTGTAGGTGGTATAGTTGGCAACCTTTTTGTACTTTTTACATATCCCATGGAGCAGATAGTTATAGGTGCATCTGGTGCAGTCTTTGCAATAATGGGAACTGCGATAATACTGTCGCCCTTTGACTTCATACCATACCCGATTCCCATACCTCTTCCGTTGGCTCTCATAGGTGTTTTTGTTGCAGTATCCGAGATCATAAGCTTCCTGGCAGGTGGACACGGCAACGTTGCACATATAGCCCATATAGGCGGTCTATCATCCGGTTTGGTATTTGGTTTTAGAGAGGGCGGCAGTAAGAAGGGTATACTGGTGATCGTTATCATACTGATGGCTATACTTATTATACCCTACCTGTGGCCCCTATTTACAGAGATATCGTATTTGCCGATCATAGGTGATCTTTTTGGCTAGAAATAACAACATAGAGCGGCTTATTTCAGTGATAACCGAAAAGGGTCCAAATAGAGTTTTCCTGCAGATACCGGCGGGCCTTAAGACAAAGCTTGTTCGGATAATGGAATTGCTTGATGAAAAGGGCATAGATGTTTTTGCCTCGCTTGATCCATGCTACGGTGCTTGCGATCTTAAGGATGTGGAGGCAGAGAGGATGGGTTGTGATCTTTTGGTCCATGTGGGCCATACCAAGTTTTGTGAAAGCGATAGAATAGATGTGGTCTACTTTCCATGGATGCATATGAACACAGACCCGGTTCAGGTGATCGGAGAGTCGCTCGCAGACCTTGAGGACTATAGAAGGATAGGTATCGTAGCCTCCGTGAACTTTCTTCCTGTGGTTGAGGAAACAGAGGAGTTTTTGAAATCCAAGAACTTTGATGTCTTCGTGGGAGAGAGTAGCTCCATGGAGCGGGGTCAGATAATCGGATGTGATGTGTCATCAGCACTTTCGATAGAGGAAGATGTGGACTGTTATCTGTACCTTGGTTCGGGTATCTTTCATCCCCTTGGCCTTGGACTGGAAACCAGTAAACCTATATTTAGACTGGACTTCGAGGAGGGCAGGATCAAGAGAATGGACTTTGACAAGTTCCAGAGACAGAGGATAATAGCAGTTGAGAGGGCAAAGGACGCAGAAAAATTCGGTATTCTTGTATCTACCAAGAAGTGCCAGTCGGAACCCGAAGTAGCCCTGAGTTTGAAGGAAATGCTGACCGATTTGGGCAAGGAGGCACATATATTTACAATGGATATGGTGACGAAGGATAAACTAGAGGGACTGGATCTGGACTGCCTCGTTAATGCGGCCTGCCCAAGAATAGCCATAGAGAACAGAACCTCATTTGGTATACCTATTCTCAATGTCGATGAACTCCAAAAAGCTGTTGAAAACCAGAATTTTAATAAACTTTAAAAGTATTGTCTTTAAAGTAAGTCTGTGATATAAAATGAGTATAAAGATCAGAGGCAAAGGTAAAAACAAGCTTAAGCTTGAGTTCGAAGACGAGAGTTTCTCCCTGGTTAATATCCTGAGACAGAAGCTGTGGGAGTCGGAGGGGGACGTTGACAGAGCAGAGTACAGGAAGGACCATGCCTATCTCGATAACCTACATCTTCTTATCGAAACCAAGGGAAGCGATCCAGTGGACGAAGTTCTGAATGCTGCGGATATGATAAAGAAGGAAGCCAGTGAGATCGTTGAACAGGTGGAAAAGTTTTAATTCTTGTATCTGGTTTGATTTTAAATGCCCATAAGAGAGGTAAAGGACGAGATCAGGATACTTGGATGGGATGATTCCCCCTTTGATAACAACTCCAGTGGTACCGTTCCTATAGTAGGTAGTATTGTGAGAGGAGGAAAGCCATATCTCGATGGCGTCTTGGTGGAGAATGTAAAGTTAGACGGTTTCGATGCTACAGAAAAGATAGCCAGAGCCACCAACAGGTCAAGGCACAAGGATCAGCTCAGAGTAATTTTGCTCGATGGGATAACCTTTGCAGGGTTCAATACAGTGGATATAGCAAAGCTACATGCCGACACAGGACTTCCTGTTGTAGTGGCTACCAGAAAAGATATAGATTTTCCCAACTTCAAGAAAGCAATGAAAAGCCTCGATGGCTTTGATAAAAGGTGGAAGTGCGTGGAGAGGGCGGGAGAACTTAAAAAGATTTCGATAAGGGGAGGAAATTTATACTTTCAACATAAAGGCATAGAAGAGGATAAAACGAGGGATTTACTTAGGATGAGCGCCTCAAAAAGCATCACACCGGAACCTATAAGAATTTCGCATCTAATAGCATCTGCTATTACCAAAGGTGAATCAGTTGGCGGAGCTTAAAAGAAAATGGAACGAGATAACTGAAGGGCCACTTGGCTGGGCGATATACCTGGCTATAGGTGTTGCCATGGCCTTTGTGTTGAATATAGGTCTTTCGATAGCTATGTCCACAGAATATCCGGTGGTTACCGTCGAGTCCGATTCAATGGAGCCTGTTCTTTATCCTGGTGATATAGTTTTTGTAAGAAGTTCGGATAGCTACGAACCAGGGGACGTCATAGTTTTCGATGGCTGGAAGCCAACACCCATAATACATAGGATAGTATCAATGTCAGAAAGGGATAACGACGGCTTCGAGGTTTCTGTATGGGAAGATTTCGATGAAATAACCGAAGGAGAACTTATGGGTACTCATGTCGATTTCGATGAGGATAGGATTTACGTGACAAAGGGTGATAAAAATCCTACGTGTGATCAGTGCCAAGGTGTGGGTGAGTTCGTGCTCGATGAAGATATACACGGCAAGAAGATGTTCAGGGTACCCTATCTTGGTTGGATAAAGCTGGCAAGTATGAGACTCACCGGTAGATCTTGACCCGGTCGACCGAAAAATTTATATACTATATTTTGAAACCTTTAAGCCACTTACAGTTCGAGGTTGATTTTATGGAATACTGTGATGAATGTAGCTCGGTTATGTCTCCCAAAAAGGAAGGTGGGAAAAAATATCTAATATGTAGAAAATGTGGTGCTAAGAAAAGGGCATCCAGCGAAGACTTTACAGTCAGTAAAAAACACAAGAAAGAGGGAGACGATATAGTTGTCATGGATGAGAAGAGTATGTCAGATGCCGATGCACTTCCGGTTGCAGAAAAGAGTTGTCCTGAGTGTGGACACGATAAAGCAGGTTGGTGGACACAGCAAACAAGATCAGGAGACGAAGCACCTACCAGATTCTACAGGTGTAAGAAATGTGGCCACCGTTGGAGAGAGTATAGTTAGTAGGTTATTGCTCATTTCCAGATGCTTTCACGGGCCTTTCCAACATCTTCATCTTCCTTCTTCCTGTTTTTTCTAGTTTCCTTATCAGTGTTTTTCTTCTTGGGTTTGGGTCTGTTCTTAACCCCTACCTTGGTGTCCTTCGTGTGGTATAGTTTAACAGGAAGTTCCTCGTCTTTTCCTGGGTTATCTTCCTTTTTCTCTTCATTACCCAGTAGCTCCTCTGCTGCAGTTTTCTTTCTTTCCCTTGGCTTGTCTTTATCGGGGTATATTACACCACCGATCTGACCGTCTTCCTTTGTATACACAGTCGGACCTTCCTTCTTACCTTCTTTCTTTGGGGTTCCTTTTTTGACCTCTTCCTTCTTTCTCTGGCTTATGAGTTTTTTCTGCTTCTCTTCGAGCTTCTTTTTGATGTCCTCGTCCTTCAAAAAATCATATCTTCCCATTTTATCGTAATATAACTTTAACAACATCAAATTTTAAAAAGCTTCGTTCTGTTTAAACCAACAGTAATATGAGGTTTCCGTAATAAACAGTTACTATCAGTGCTATCGTGAAGACAGGACCGAACCTAACACCCTCCCTCACCTTCACTGTTTCGTAGTTTTTCTTTATCTTTTCTACTTCATCCTGGTTTAGTCCCCTTATCCTTGTGCTAGAATCCTTGAATATGGATATGTTTTTGAGTGGTGTGTACTCACGAAGGAGATATAAGATTCCAAGTAGGACGCCCAGTGTGGGTGCAGGTAGGCTTAGATAAAAGTACATTCCCTCTGCGAATCCAAAGCCGTACATCGCTATCGGAAGTATCGCAAAGAAAATCATAAACTTGGCTACGCCTTTGATCTCTCCTGTTGGATCCTGTGCTGCGTCTATCTCATCTATTTCCTCTGCAAGCATGTCACCGGGCCTGAGCTTGTCTGTGGATATTTCCTGCATAAAGCCCATCTGTTCAACTGATTTTAGAAGTCTTATTATCACTAAAAGCAGTGCTATCATTGGTACCAGTAACAGGATGTAGAATATATCGAGGACCCAGCCTGCTCTGGCTATACCGATAAACAGAACCAGCAGCGGCAATGATGATATAAGCAGTATTCTCAGCAGATCATTCTTTACCCTTTTCTTGAAGTCTGAAAGTATACCTTTGTTTATAATTGAAAAAATACCTGCATATACTATCATGTACAGTGCTCCTACTAGGAATATGTTTATTATCAGCGCTGCAGGAAATGGAAATATCGATATCTGCGTTCCGAAGATAGGTGCCACAGGTACCAGGGTTCCCAGGCCCGTCAGAACCTTTGTGTCTCCTCCACCCCACTGTCCCAGAAGGTACATCACAAGACCAAAGGTGAAGAATACAGAACCTATAGATGCAGACTGGAATATGTATACAGGGTTCCATTCTACAACTGTCCACGTCAGGTTTATGATAAGTCCTGCTGCTACCATACCCAGTGATATCTCATCAGGTATTTCAGTTGTCTTGAGATCGAAAGCCCCTGCAAGTGCTGAACCAACTACGGCCACTGAAAAACTGATGTACTGAAACATAACCATAATCTTGTCGAGGACCTTAAATATATTTCGGACCGGGGAAAGCTTATAAAATCTTTTTCCAAAACAGTTCTTGGGTGTCAGCTTGCTTCCCGTTCCAAAACATGTTGCAGTTATAATGGATGGAAATAGAAGATGGGCCAAGCAACGTTCTCTTCCAGTTTCCATGGGCCATGAGAAAGGCGAAGAGTCCGTCGAAAAGGTTCTCGAGAAATCCCTTGATCTGGATATAGAGAATGTTACCTTCTGGGCCCTGTCTCTAGACAACGTTGAAAAGAGATCTCCCGAAGAGGTTGAAAACCTCATGGAACTCTTCAAGAAGAGCTTCCGGAAGATCAGGAAGGACGACAGAATACATAAAAATAGGGTAAGGTTGAATATCCTTGGGCGATGGAGAGAGGTTCTACCGGTCGATGTTGTGGAAGAAATGCAAAAGGCCATGGAAGCAACGGAGGACTACTCTAACTATTTTCTAAATCTTCTTGTGGCATACTCCGGAAAGGACGAGATGCTTTCCGCCATCAACAGGGTTGTGGAGATGAACAACGGTGGTAAGACGGAGGTAACAGAAGAAGATATCAAGAAAGGTCTTTTCACCTCGGATCTTCCCGAAGTTGACCTTATGATAAGGACGGGTGGTGAGCCACACAATAGTGCAGGATTTATGATGTGGGATGTCGCCAACTCACAGTACTACTTCTCCGATAAGCTCTGGCCTGACTTTGATGGCGATGACTTTGAAGAAGCTGTTAAGGATTACAGAAAAAGGGAAAGAAGATTCGGTAAGTAACTTTAATTGAGCTCAGTTCTCGCTTTTTGGAACCGTAAAGAGATAGTGTTTGGTGTCTCCGCTAAGTTCGTCAAGTATCCTTTCCTTTATTAATTCCCTTGGATTGGGTAACAGAGGAACTCTTTCTTTAACGTCCTCCAATGATTTGAAATCCTCTATCTTTCTCTCGTCTAGAACGTTCCACATGTGTTTCTTACCTACACCGGGTAAAGCTTCGAGCTGATGCATTCTCGGTGTGACAGGGCCCGACTTGTTGAAAAAGTCCACGAACCTTTCTTCGTTGTCCATTATAATTTCATCCAATCTTTCCTCGAGCTCCTCTTTGGCAACGGTAGAGAGCTCTCCTGTGTTTATACTTTTCTTTATGTACTTGACCTTGTCTCTCTTGCCACTGCCTATGTAAAGCTCGTCTCCTATCTCTATACCCTTATCTGTTCTGAGTATCACTTCGAGTAGCGAGAAATATTTATTCCCGAGAACCTGTGCAGTTGGTTCGCTTCTGCTGTCGGATATCTTTCCTCTTGGCATGAAGTCAAGTACTACTGCCTTTTCATCCTTTTTTTCTTTGTGCATATTTTAACACCTCAGAAATGGTATGTTTTACTCTCTATACTTATCGAGGATTCCGATTATCTTTTCCATGTCCTCATCGGATAAACTCATCCTTTCCTTGGAAAATATCAGTCTTATGTCACTCTTCTCGCTGGGCATTATGTTTATCAGTATAGCTGCTTGTCTTGCCTTTATTCTACCAACCTCTTGGAGTTCCTTCATAGCTTTTCTTGCATCTGTTACATTGATATCAATGTTTTTTACAAGAAAGTCCATACATATCTTCTGTTCGTATGCAAGATCTTCTTCGTCCTTCTTTTTGGACATGGTGTTCCTGGCTTCAGCCGATGGAACAGGTTTTTCTTTAATTACCTTCATTTTATTTACCTCGATTATTCTACTTGTTTAAGATGTTCTGGTTTTACATTCATTTCCTTTTCCTTGTTCCCTTCCTTGAGCTTCACTCTATAAGAGTCCCCTGACCTATCCACCACCTTGCCTATCTTTCCCTGAAAGCGTGGATGTGGCATTCCTCTGTGGGATGATGGTTCTATGTCCAGCTGTACACTTTCTCCGATTTCAAACTCTTTGAGGAAATCGTTTGGTGATACGTCACCTCTCTTCCTCATTTTCCTTCTTGTTCCGTGCATCTTTCCCTTTGATCCTTTCATTTTACACACCCAAAAGTCCATACCTGTTTAGACTTATATACCTAGTATATTTCTCAGCCCTCACTTATAAATTTTAAACTGTCTTTGTCGTGTATCCTGATAACGTCGAGTTCTACGCATTCTGCTTCCACGCCAAGAACCGAAGCAATCGATGGTTCAGTCCTTCCACCGTCTCCTGATATAAACTCCTTTATGTAGGTGCCCGCCTCGGCCTTTACTGTAACCTCGAGGTTCCTGGGTCCTTTCCTTTCCCAGCCGAGTTTCTTTATCTTTCTTTTTCTGTACCTGTCCGCCCTCCTGTGTTCTACCCTTTGTGGCGTTCTCTGGGTCAGTGTCTTTCCTTCCAGTTTCATGATCTCGTCAAGCTTTTCGCTCTCCACATCCTTATCCAGTTCAACCAAAGCTCTGTAACTCTTGTCTGGTTGCCATTTCTTCAGTATTTCTATCTTGTCCCTTCCGACTATCTGAAGGTTCCTTACCGTTACTTCATCGTTTTCATTTACCTCTTCTTCCACCTTTTCTAAATCTAGATTCCTCCTCTTCGGCTCCAGAAGCTCGATTATAAAGGGCCTCCAGCCCATGCACAGTGCGTCTATATCCTCTCTTCCTGCGCCGTGGAACTTTTCGTCCGAGGAGTCAGCAGCTCTCAGAAAAGCAGGAGCGATTATCTCCTCCAGAGAGATCTCGTACTTACCCGAAGGCCACTCCGTCTGTGGTATGCCTCTTTCTGTTTTTTGATACTCACCGTAAACACAGAGCGAGTTAACATTAAGTTTCGTCTCGTTTTTCTCCATGTCCACTAGAACCTGAATCTCGGGTAGTTCAAACTCCGCCTTCTTCCCGGTCTTCTCCTCCAGTTTTTTCCCTAACTCCCGGTTGAACTCCGCCTTCATCTCCTCACAGTGTTCGATTCCGATCTCTTCCCAGATATCTTCCTCCCTCTTTACAAGTTCATCTGGTAACCTGGTTCCGATCAGGAAGTTTTCGAAGTCGTAACCCTGGAGCTTTGCCATTACCTTGCCTGCCCACTCGTCGAGCTTTCTGAAAAGTCCCTGACAAACTACACATTCCTCGTCTTCTCCGGATTCTGGTCTGTAGTGCCTAAAATCCACCTCCAGGAAGTTCACTTCGTCCACCTCCATACTATGTCCTGTATCCATCTCCATGGCAATGAAACTCCTTACAGTCTTCCCACGCTCTTCGTTGGACATACCTGTGAGTAGCTGTGCGAACTGCCGTCCAAGGCAGTGGTCACACACATATCCTTTTCCCAGTATTTTCATGGCTCTCTTGTAGATCTCCATACTACCACCTTTATTTCACAGGGAAGTTTTAAAGCCTTTGACTTAAGAGAACAAGACTTATAAATATATGGAAACCGTATGTTTACCCAATGTCTCGGAATATTGAGCGGATTGAAACCGG